>CAJIAA010000137.1_pt1 | contig 11545 bp, 10 predicted proteins | sample 9199011 | NCBI WGS metagenome assembly CAJIAA01 (sample SAMEA7708266, study PRJEB35096) | sediment metagenome | biome: marine neritic benthic zone biome [ENVO:01000025]; feature: sediment [ENVO:00002007]; material: shallow marine sediment [ENVO:03000034] sea grass bed [ENVO_01000059] ...
GACCTATATTCTGGTCAGCCACGATCTGGCGGTGGTGGCCCACATGTGCCAGGGCGTGGCGATCATGCAGCACGGACGTATCGTCGAGTCCCTGGACGGCGACCGGCTGGCCGCCCGGGACGCCAAGAACCCCTACGCGCGCCAGCTCATCAGGGCCAGCGACGGGTACGACCGCGCCGTGATCGACAGCTTCATCGACTATCAATAGCGCAAACGCCGGCCCGACACCGATTGATCTATGTCGATGTCGCCCGCGTCGGCACCTGCCAGGATCTCGAGAGGAATGTCGCGAGCGGCGTAGTTGGTTGACATGACACGGGAAACGGCAGCGCGCACGGTGGGGATCGAAGAGGAGTACCTCCTTGTCGATCGCCGGACCCGCGATCTGGTGACGGAGATCCCGGAAAAGCTGATGGCGGCCTGCGAGGCCGAGCTTGGCGACCGGGTCAGTCCCGAGCTGTTGCGCTCGCAGATCGAAGTCGGCACCAGCGTCTGTGCCGGGCTGGACGAAGCGCGTTTCGAGCTTGCCGGGATGCGGGCGACGATCGTGGAACTGTCCGATCCTTTCGGCCTCGCCCCGATTGCGGTCTCCACCCACCCCTTCGCAAGTTGGAAAACGCAACGCGCTACGGAAAGGGACCGATACCAGCAGATCGCGGACGAACTGGAGGTTGTAGGCCGGCGCGCGTTGATCTGCGGCATGCACGTCCATATTGGAATCGAAAACGCCGACCTACGGATCGACCTGATGAACCAGATCCGGTATTTCCTGCCCCACCTGCTGGCGCTCAGCACCTCTTCGCCGTTCTGGCGCGGCGAGGAGACGGGTTTGATGTGCTATCGCCTGTCTGTGTTCGATAACCTGCCGCGGACCGGCCTGCCCGAGCAATTCGACAGTTTCAGTGAGTTCGAACGCCTGGTGAAGAACCTGGTTTCCGTCGGCGTGTTGGACAACGGCACAAAACTCTGGTGGGACGTCCGCCCCAGCGTTCGCTTTCCCACTCTTGAGATGCGCATCACGGACATGTGCACCCGGCTGGACGATGCCATCACGATCGCAGCCCTCTACCAGTCGGTTCTGCACATGCTGCTTCGACTGCGCCGCGACAACCAGCGCTGGCGGTTGTACCCGCAGATGCTGATGGAAGAAAACCGCTGGCGCGCGCAACGCTATGGCACCGAGGGCGAACTGGTGGATTTTGGAAAATGGGCCGCCGTGCCCTTCGAATCCCTGTTGGAGGAACTGATCGAACTGGTCAGGTACGACGCCGAGTTATTGGGATGCGTCGCGGAAATCGAACACGCCCGGGAAATCGTCAGCCGCGGCACAAGCTCCCATATGCAACGGCACGTTTACGGCGCGGCCCTGGCGGCGGGTGCCGACCGGGAGGAGGCCCTGCGGGATGTGGTTGATTGGCTGATCGAAGAGACCGCCCAAGGGACTACGACGGACAGCAGCGCCTGACTCCTCAAGGAGCCCACGCAATACACTCCCAACAGCGATTTCCCCGGAAGATATACTCGCAATAGGTGTTGCGTTATCACAAGCCTGCGAGCCTGCGGTCAATCTAGGTCGGAATAGCTGGCATTTAGCAAAATCTTTACCGGCCCAGCCGATGCTCGCAATAGTGGTTGCCCTAGTACTCATTTGGTCCCGCTGAAGCCTGGGGCTTCAGGTAATTCAACCGTGCGGTGCCCTGGCGGGATGGCCACGGCTTCGCACCTCAAGAGGGCAAGGCCCTCATCAGGAGCGAGGAGCAACGAATCATGGCTCGTAAGAAGATCCTGGTCACGGCTGCCTGCGTCTTGTCGCTGGGCGGCGCGGTGGCGCTGGCCAGCACGAATCACGTTATCGGCCAGGCAGGTAAGAAGTTTTCCGAGGAAGTCCTCAACGTGTCCGTCGGCGACTCCGTCGTCTTCAGAAACGACGATGGCGTCAAGCACAACATCATCGTGGCCAAAATGCGCTTCAACAGCGGCATGCAGGATCCGGGCACAGATGCGGAACTCACCATCGAAAAGGCCGGCACCTTCAAGGTTCGCTGCGGCCTGCATCCTAAAATGAAGCTGACAATCAAGGCGCAGTAACAAAAATGATAAAACAGGGAGGCATATTATGTCGCTCAGGGTCAAATTCCTTATGGGGGTGTTGGCCGTCACGGCGATGACGCTGCTGCTGGGTGGGTATGCGGTCTCCGCAATAACGGGGATCGGAGCGGTCGCTATCGACATGTACGAAAAGCCGTTGATGGCCATCAATTTCACGCGGTCCGCCGAAACGCAGTTTGCGTTGGCCCGGGCCGAGTTCTCCCGCCTGCGCCTAGACGCGGGCACGGATGCCGAAGAGCTTGTCGCGCAACTTGCCGAGCGTCAGGAAGGCATCCTGGAGGACCTGGAGGTCGCCGAAGAACGGGCCGGCGACGAAGAAACCCTTTCCATGATTGTCGAACTTCGCGCATCGGTCGAAGCCTGGGCGCAACAGAACGAGTCCATTCTTGCCGGAAACCGCGTGGACGAATCGGAATACGCTGAACTGACCGAAGAGATTGCCACTTCCCTGGCGGACGTGGTCGAACTGGCGACCGCCGAGGGGTTCATGTTCCGGCTGGAGGCCGAGGAGAGCGTCGAGTGGCAGAAGAAGGTCATGTTTGGCGTGGCCGCCGCCGGCCTGGTCTGGTCGATCACCGTCGGTCTGCTGATGGGACACTTTGTGGTGACCCGTTTGAAGCGGGCAATCACCGCATTGCAGAAACTCTCCGACGGTGACACGGACGTCGACCTGCCGAGAACCGCCAACGACGAGATTGGCGCGCTGACCGGCGTGGTTTCGGTCTTCCGCAACAACCTGATCGAAATGGACCGCATGCGCGCCGACCAAGCCGCCCAGGAGCGGCAACGCCAACGGAAACTGCAAACCGAGATGGGTCGTGTCTGCAGCGAGCTTGAGAACGAGGTCAAGGAGACGGTCGCAGGCGTCACGGCGCGCGTCGAGGGTCTGAGCGGCCTGATCACGGGCATGAGCGCCGCCTCTTCCCAGGTCAAGAGCCAGAGCGCCTCTGTCTCCACATCGGCCGAGGATGCATCTGAAAGCGTTCAGGCCGTTGCCGGCGCTGCCGAGCAGATGTCCCAGACCAGCGACGGGATCCGCCGCGATGTGGGGCACGCCACCGACATTGCCCGGCGGGCCGTCGACCAGACGCAACAGACGAACGCCAGCGTAAAATGCCTGTCCGATGCTGCAGAGCAGATCGGCGAGGTTGTCGGCCTGATCTCCGATATCGCGGAGCAGACCAATCTCCTGGCGCTGAACGCCACCATCGAGGCGGCACGGGCAGGCGACGCCGGCAAGGGCTTCGCCGTCGTCGCCAGCGAGGTCAAGTCGCTGGCCAACCAGACGGCGCAGGCGACCGAGCGGATCTCGGGCCAGATCCAAACGATGCAGGTGGCCACCTCCGAGGCGGTCGATGCCATCGGCGGGATCGGCAAGACCAGCCAGGAGATCAACACGATTTCGGCAAAGATCGCATCGGCAATTGCCGAGCAGCAGGGCGCAATCGTAGAAATCGCACACCAGGCGCAACACGTGTCGGAGGTGGTGGGCAATGTCTCGACCAGCATCGCCGACGTGTCCGTGCACTGCCAGGAATCGGACCGCCAAGCCGACGAGTCCCGCGGCATGGTCGACGCAGTTGCCGACGAAGCCACCCGGCTGGAATCGCGGCTGTCCGAGATCCTGCAATCCTACAGGGCAGGCGAACGCCGACTGCATGACCGGGAGGCCGTCAGTGCGGTGACCCGCATACAAACGGCGGACCAGTGGCATGATTGCGAGATCCGCTCTCTGTCGGCCAGCGGCGCGCTGTGCAGCGGGACTCCAGGTCTGGAGTGCGGCGACCGGGTCGTCCTGGAAATACCCGGATTCGAGACCGTCGAGGCCGAGGTCGCCAGGCTGGACGGCGACAACGTGGGACTGGAGTTCGACACCGACGCCGACACGCAGGAACGGTTGGCGGCTTTTGTGGACCTGGAACGGGCCGCCTGACCGATAAAGAAGCGGGCGGCGCCCGCTCAGTTCAGGTCCAGAATGAAGTCCCAGCCGATCTGTTGGTCCGCTGCGGGGAAATGGCGTACCTCGCAGTTCATCAGGGCGTTCGCCATGCGCGCCACCAAGGCCTCCCACCGGGCATCGCCGACAAGGGCAATTCTCTCGAAGTCCTGGGCATGACGGACACCGAAGGTGAAGTCGTCCCATAGGGCGTGCGACGTCCAGCCGTCGAACTCCGTCAGGTCGACGAACAGCCGGATCGGGCCATGGTGCCGGATCAACTCCAATAGGATCGGCAGGAACGCATTGTAGTCGCTGTCGTTCAGCGTGCCGATAGCCTTGACCGCGACGTACCGGCCGTCGGTCTGCGGCAGCAATCGAAATCCACGTTCCGCTTCAGGTTCCGATGACATCGTATCCCTCGTCCAGCGCCCTGCACAGATCGCCGCCGGGTCGCCGTTCTATTCAACCTGCCGAAGATGCCGTGATTCCGCCTGCGGGAAAAGGTGGCAGCCAAACTGCCAACTCGGGCCGCAAGGCGAAATGCCGCGCCCGCGCCGCTGGTCACAGTGAAGTCCGTGCAAGCGCATGCCTGGCCATCAGGCAAATCTCGCGGTGATTCCGCCGTCGACCACCAGTTCGGTGCCGGTGATGTATTTGGCATCGTCGCTGGCCAGGAACAGAACCGCGTGGGCCACATCCCACCCGTCCCCCATGCGGCCCATGGGACATTGCGCGTCGCGCACACGGATGAGGTTTTCCACGTCGCCTTCGTCGCCATAGGCAGACGTCAGTCCTTCATGCACCATTGGGGTGTTCATCAAACCCGGCAGCACGGAATTGGCCCTGACGCCGTCGCGCGCGTATTGCAGCGCGACACCGCGGGTAAACGCCAGAACGCCGCCCTTGCTGGCGTAATAGGCACTGTAGGGAACGCCGGTCCAGCGGATGCCGGCGATGGAGGCGATATTGACGATCGCGCCGCTCCCCTGGCGTTGCATGGCGGGCAGGACGTGTTTGCAAGTCAGGAACATGCTCTTCAAGTTCACGTCCATGCTGTGGTCCCAGGCGGCTTCGTCCATCTCTACCGGGCCGCCCACCGCGACGATACCAACGTTGTTGACCAGCACGTCGATGCGCCCGAATCGATCCAGACATGCCCGGACCATGTCACGGACCGACGCCGCGTCGGCGACGTCCGCGGTGTGAGCGGCCATGGTGCCGCCCTCCCGTTCCACGATCGCCCGCGTCTCCTCGACCGCGTCCGCGTTGATGTCCGCGCCGAAGACGGCCGCACCTTCGCGGGCGAAAAGTGCGGCGGTGGCCTTGCCGTTTCCCCAGCCCGGGCCGATGGAGCCCGCGCCCGTCACCAGCGCCACTTTGTCAGCCAACCGGTCTGCCATCGCATAACCCCTCTAATTGTCCCTTTGCGCAATTGGCGCTCACATTCTCATACCTGGATTCCGCCGTCCCTTCCGAACTGGAAAATGCCGCACGCGTGCGTCGCCAAATGACACCGGCGATTTGGCCGTGATAGGTTGCGGAAGGCAAGGGCCTCAGCCCTGCCGGGCCAAGAAACGAAACACCGCAGAACGGTGAGAGGCATGCAGGATCGATTGACGGTGGAAAACAGCCTGCCCAGCGACGCGGACCGGGCCTTGCTGGTTGGGCGGGTGTGGATTCCGGGGGATCATCCGGGCCCTTCCCCCTGCGTCGTGCGCGGCGGACTGGTTCGCGATCTCAGCCATGCCGGGCCGACCGTGGCAATGCTGCTGGAACACGCAAACCTGGATGCACTGGTCGCCGATGTGGAGCATTTCCCGATCATCGGCGAGTTGGAGCCGGTTCTGGCAAACAGCGCCGAGGACGCCCGCGATCAGTCGCGGCCGCATTTTCTGGCGCCCTGCGACCTGCAGGCGATCAAGGCCAGCGGCGTCACTTTCGTGTCCAGCATGCTGGAACGGGTGATCGAGGAACAGGCCGGCGGCGACGCATCGCGCGCCGAAGAGACCAGGCGTAAGGTCATCGACATCATCGGTGACGACCTGGCTGAAGTCAGACCAGGATCGCCGGACGCCGACCGGATCAAGGAAGTGCTGATCGCACAAGGCGCCTGGTCGCAATATTTGGAGGTGGGCATCGGGCCGGACGCCGAGATCTTCACGAAGTGCCAGCCGATGTCGTCGGTCGGCACCGGAGCGGAGATCGGCATACATCCGATCTCGAGCTGGAACAATCCCGAACCCGAGATCGTGCTGGCGGTCAATTCCAAGGGCGTGACGGTCGGCGCGACGTTGGGAAACGACGTGAACCTTCGGGACCTGGAGGGCCGCAGCGCCCTGCTGCTTGGCAAGGCCAAGGACAACAACGCGTCGTGCGCGATCGGTCCCTTCATCAGGCTATTCGACGACCGGTTCACCATCGACGACGTGCGACGCGCCGAGCTGGAGCTGACGGTCGAAGGACCCGATGGTTATAGGCTGGACGGCAGCAGTTCCATGGCCATGATCAGCCGCGATCCGTTGGACCTTGTGGACCAGGCAATCGGTCCTAATCATCAATACCCTGACGGCTTCATGCTGTTTCTGGGGACCATGTTCGCGCCGACCGAGGATCGAGACACGCCCGGCGGCGGTTTCACCCACAAGGTGGGCGACGTCGTCACCATTGCGTCGGAACGGCTGGGCCGGCTGATCAACAGGGTCAATCGCAGCGACCGCATCGCGCCCTGGACTTTCGGCGTCGGCGCGCTGATGCGCAATCTGACCGAACGGCGCCTGATCTAGGCAAACGAGAAAGGAACGAGAGGCAACCATGTCCGTCCACCAGAACTACATCGCCGGCAGCTGGAGCGACGGCGCCGCAGTGACCGCCAATATCAATCCCTCCGACGTCGCGGACGTGGTGGGCGAGTATGCCCAGGCCGACGCCGCGCAGGCCGAATCCGCCATTGCGGCGGCCCGCGATGCGTCGGTGGCCTGGGGAACCAGCGGCATTCAACAGCGCCACGACGTCCTCAAGGCGATCGGAGACGAGATCCTGGCACGCAAGACCGAACTGGGGACCCTGCTGGCGCGCGAGGAGGGCAAGACCCTGCCCGAGGGGGTCGGCGAAACGGTGCGGGCAGCCCAGATTTTCCATTTCTTCGCTGGAGAGGCCCTGCGGCTTGCCGGCGAGAAACTGCCCAGCGTCCGGCCGGGCCTGGACGTCGAAATCACCCGCGAGCCGGTCGGTGTCGTCGGCATCGTGACGCCGTGGAACTTCCCGATCGCGATCCCGGCCTGGAAGATCGCGCCGGCGCTTTGCTACGGCAACACGGTCGTGTTCAAACCGGCAAGCCTGGTCCCGGGCTGTGCCTGGGCGCTGGCCGACATCATCCAGCGCGCAGGTTTGCCGGAAGGCGTCTTCAATCTGGTGATGGGCAGCGGCGGGACCGTCGGCGAGCGTATCCTCAACCATCCCGACGTCGCGGCCGTGACATTCACCGGTTCGGTCGAGACCGGCCGCCAGGTGGCCGCGGCCTGTGCCGGCCGCATGGCCAAGTACCAACTGGAAATGGGCGGCAAGAATCCGTTTGTCGTGCTTGACGATGCCGACCTGGATACGGCCGTGGAATGCGCCGTCAACGGCGCCTTCTTTTCCACCGGCCAGCGTTGCACCGCATCCTCGCGGCTGGTCGTGACCGAGCAGATCCACGACCGTTTCGTCGATGCCATGGTTGCACGCATGAAGTCGCTGGTCGTCGACAATGCTCTGAAGGAAGGCACCCATATCGGACCGGCGGTCGACGAGGCCCAGCTAAACCAGGACTTGGACTACCTGTCGGTCGCCAAGGACGAAGGCGGCAACGTGGTCCACGGCGGCGAGCGGCTCAACCGCGACACCGAAGGTTTCTACATCGCGCCGGCACTGGTCACCGAGACAACCAATGACATGCGGATCAACCGCGAAGAAGTCTTCGGGCCCGTCGCCTCGGTGGTCCGGGTCAGGGATTACGACGAAGCGCTGGCCACGGCCAACGACACCGCTTTCGGCCTGTCGGCGGGAATCGCGACCGGATCGCTAAAACATGCCAGTCATTTCAAGCGCCATTCCCAGGCCGGCATGGTGATGGTGAATCTGCCCACCGCCGGCGTCGATTACCACGTGCCATTCGGCGGCAGGAAAGGATCGTCCTACGGCGCGCGCGAACAGGGCCGCTATGCCGCGGAGTTCTATACCGTCGTTAAGACGGCTTATACGAACCCTGCCTGATAATCGTCTGCATCGGCGCACGCAATCGGTGCAGGCACTGCATGACTGCCATGCAGCTTTGTCGCGCGACAATTACCGCGCAATCCGCCACCTGTGCGCCATCACGCAACGAATTAGAAGACGTTCGAAGAATGGAAATCCGATACGAACACTCCGCCACAGAAGGCGGTTTCGAGGTGTCCTGCGACTGCGGCCACACCTTTGACGTCCCCTCCGGCACCCGCGAGGCGCAATGCCCCCGGTGCTGCACCACCCAGGCGATGGGTACCCTGTTCGACACCTGGTGGCAGGCAGAGCCCACAGTCGGCCGGTACGCTTACCGGGAAGCCTGAGCAGCCATCGCGGCGCCTGGTACAGGTGTCCGCCGCGCAGGGCCGCGCTGGACCAATTCACTTGTCGGAACGCGCTCCGCTTTAAGCGGCAGCGCCCGGCTGTGCCTCGTGACGGACTGGCGACAATGTTCTTCCCGGCGGGAAGGACAGGGTCACCACCGTCCCCTGGCCCGGCTGACTGGTCAGGTCCAGCTTGCCGCCGTGCGCCTCGATCAGCTTTTTGGTGATCGCCAGCCCCAGTCCCAGTCCGCCGCCGTCGCTGATCATCGGGTTGTGCGTGCTGATAAAGGGCTCCAGGACCTTGTTGAGACGCTCCGACGGGATCCCGGGGCCGTCGTCGGCGACCGACAGGACAACGGACCCGTCGTCTTGCTGACCGGCCTCGATGGCGATAATGCCCTGTTCGCGACTGAACTTGATTGAATTTTCCACCAGGTTCAGCAGCATCTGCTGCAGTTTGTGATGGTCGGCGCGCAGCTTCAGATCCGGAATGGTGCAATGTCCGGTGACCGTGATACCCGCACGCTCGGCCCGGCGCTTCTGCAATTGCAGCGTGTCGCGGACAAGCACGGCGACCTCGATCTCGTTCTCGTTCAGCGATTGCTGGCCCGCCTGAAGCCGCTCCATGTCCAGAAGCTCGTTGACCAGCGACATCATGTGGTGCGCCGATTTCAGCATGTTGCGGCCATAGTCCCGGTAGGGCTTTGGCTCGATCGGACCAAGCATTTCAGCCTCCAGCACCTCCGCATAACCCACCAACGCGTTCAGCGGCGTGCGAAGCTCGTGGCTGATCGTCGCCAGGAAGTTCGATTTGGCCTGGCTGGCCTCCTCCGCCCGGGAAAGCGAGAACAGAAGATGTTCGCGGGCGTCTTCCAGCGCACGTTGCGCCGATGCCCGTTCTTCCATCTCGTCGCCCAGAGACACGATCGCAGGGACCCACAGGGCAAGTCCCACCCCGGTCAGGCAGATGCCCAGCAGAAAACACACGACCTGCTTTACGAATTCGCGGATCTCAGGAAACAGCGCGTCCAGCGGCCGAAGGTTGTCCAGAACGTCGATCAACGCCCCGCAGGACAGCAGAAACAAGCCGAGAACAATCAGATGATAGGGCCTGTTGCCTCGCGGGATGCGCAGCCGCTGTACCACCATGTAGCCGAACAGGGTCGCCAAGCCGCCGAATATCAGAAGATCGTATGCATGCTCGCTGCTCATCCCTTCTGCCGCACCCCTGCCCGCAGTTTTCAGGTGTACCAGCGTATGCTTCGTTTGGTAAACAAATCCTTACAATCGTATGCGAGAAGCCTGCGGTTGCCCGGCTGGCGCCGGCCAACGGCGCAGCACCGGCCGGAACCGCATTCAATACGGATCAGACATCCAGATTCGCATCCGTCCAGGCACCGCCCTGGGCGCTGGACTGCACGGCCGCCTCGATGAAACGCATGCCCACGGCGCCGTCCTCGACCGAGGGCACCAACAGAGCGTCGGGATCGGGCTCGCGGCCCTCCAGGCGGGCACCGATCAATTCAGCCGCGTCGCTGTAGATGTTGGCGAATCCCTCCAGATAGCCTTCCGGATGGCCCGGCGGTATGCGGGTCACACGGTTCGCCGATGCGCCGGCGCCCGCGCCGCCGCGGGTGATCAGCCGCGGCGTCTCGCCCAACGGGGTGAAAACCAGACGGTTCGGGTTTTCCTGATGCCACTCCAGCCCCGCCTTGTCGCCATAGATCCGGATCTTCAGGCCGTTCTCATTGCCAGGCGCCACCTGGCTGGCCCACAGCATGCCGCGGGCGCCGTTGTCGTATCGCAGCAGGATCTGGGCATTGTCGTCCAGCCGCCGCCCGGCCACGAAGGTGGTCAGCTCCGCGCACAGTTCCCGGGCTCGCAGTCCGGTGATGAATCCTGCCAGATGAAAGGCATGGGTGCCGATGTCGCCGATGCAGCCGCCGGCGCCCGATCGGGCCGGATCCGTGCGCCAGTCGGCTTGTTTCATGCCGGTATCCTCCAGCTTGGTCGACAGCCAGTCCTGGGGATATTCGGCCTGGACGACACGGATCTCGCCCAGCTCGCCATCCCGCACCATCGCCCTGGCCTGCCGCACCATCGGGTAGCCCGAATAGTTGTGGGTCAGGCAGAAAACCAGCCCGGACGTGCGGACTGCCTCGACCAGGTCCAAAGCATCGTCCAGCGAGGTGGTTAGAGGCTTGTCGCAAATCACATGGATCCGTGCCTCCAGGAACGCCTTGGCCGGGCCGTGGTGCATGTGGTTCGGCGTCACGATCGAGACGACGTCGATGCCGTCCTCCCGCTCGGCCTCGGCCTGAGCCATCTGCGCATAATCTGCATAGGTCCGGTCAGGGTCCAGACCCAACTCCGCGCCCGACGCGCGGCTGCGCTCGGCGTCGGAAGACAGCGCCCCCGCCACCAGCGTGTACCGGTCGTCCATCCTTGCCGCCAGGCGGTGCACCGCGCCAATGAATGCGCCCTGCCCGCCGCCAACCATTCCCAGACGCAGCCGCCGCGTCCCGCCGGCTGCCTTCGCTGCATCAATCGGCATCGCCCGTCTCCCTACCCGATTCCCAGCATGCGCCGGTTGGCGGCCAAGTCTGTGCCGCCGTCGGCGAAGTCGTCGAACGCCTTCTCCGTCACCCGGATGATGTGGTCCTTGATGAAGACCGCTCCCTCACGAGCGCCGTCCTCCGGGTGCTTGAGACAGCACTCCCACTCCAGCACCGCCCAGCCGCTGAAATCGTGTGCGGCGAGCTTGGAGAAGATCGAAACGAAATCGACCTGGCCGTCGCCCAGCGACCGGAACCGCGCTGCACGGTCGACCCAGGGCTGATAGCCGCTGTAGACACCCTGCCGCCCGGTCGGATTGAACTCCGCATCCTTGACGTGGAACATGCGGATCCGATCC
>CAJIAA010000227.1_pt1 | contig 11545 bp, 10 predicted proteins | sample 9199011 | NCBI WGS metagenome assembly CAJIAA01 (sample SAMEA7708266, study PRJEB35096) | sediment metagenome | biome: marine neritic benthic zone biome [ENVO:01000025]; feature: sediment [ENVO:00002007]; material: shallow marine sediment [ENVO:03000034] sea grass bed [ENVO_01000059] ...
CTTCGACGTGCACATCGCCGACAACCGCCTGCAGGCGGTCGCCTGGGGCGAGCCGGTTGACCGGGGCCGGCACAGGCCCGCGGCGGAGGTCAAGGGCGCGACATACACCGAGCTGCGCGTGGCACAGGACGACAGCGGCCGCTGGTCCGCGGCCTGTGTCGTCGACGTCTGAAAACGACCCACCGCGCGGGAGCAAGCGAGGATGGACCCATCACGTTTCGAGAAGCGAAACGAGTTTGAGTGGCATCTGGAGCCGACAGGGCCGATGCGCGTGCCGGCTGTGGTGTTCGCGGACGAGGGCCTGTTGCGGGAGATGGACGACAAGGTCTGCGAACAGCTGTGCAATGTGGCCGCCCTTCCGGGCATTGTCGGTGCGGCCTTCGCCATGCCGGACGCGCACTGGGGATATGGCTTCCCGATCGGCGGCGTAGCGGCGTTCGACGCGGCGCATGGCGGGGTCGTTTCGGCAGGCGGCGTCGGTTTCGACATTTCGTGCGGCGTCCGGACTCTTTTGACCGGGGTGACGGCTGCCGAAATCGAGCGGGTCAAGGCCGATCTGGCGGACGCGCTCTACGAGACCATTCCCGCAGGCGTCGGCAGTACCGGAGAAATCACGCTCTGCGGCGACGAGATGGACGCGATGCTGTCGGGCGGCGCCCGTTGGGCGGTCGACCGCGGCTACGGACTGGAACGCGACTTGGCCAGGATAGAGGAGGGCGGCCGCGCCGAGGGCGCCCGCCCGGACCTGGTTTCCGACAAGGCAAAGAAGCGCCAGCGCCGCGAAACGGGGACACTGGGGTCGGGCAACCACTATCTGGAGATCCAGTCGGTCGAGGAGGTCTTCGACGAGCCCGTTGCGGCAGCTTTCGGGCTGAAGCGCGGCGCAGCGGTCGTTTCGATCCATTGCGGTTCCCGGGGCCTCGGTCACCAGATCGGGACCGACTTTCTGCGCGACATGCTGGCGGCGGCGGGCGCTGCCGGAATTGCGCTGCCCGAACGGGAGTTGGCTTGCGCACCGATCGGGTCCGACCTGGGCCAGCGCTATCTCGGTGCGATGCGCGCGGGCATAAACTGCGCACTGGCCAATCGGGAGGTCATCACCCACCTGGCCCGTACGGTTTTCTCCCGGATCCTTCCGAATGCGGGCCTGGAACTGCTGTTTGATGTCTCGCACAACACCTGCAAGGCCGAACGCCATCGCGTCGGCGGAGAGGAACGCGTTGTCCACGTGCACCGCAAGGGGGCGACCCGTGCCTTCGGGCCCGGCTATGCGGATCTTCCGGCGGCCCTGTCCACGGCCGGCCAGCCGGTGTTGATCGGCGGCAGCATGGGGACCGCCTCCTATGTGCTTGTCGGCATGGGTGAAAGCGCAGAACGGGCGTTCGGCTCTGCCTGCCATGGCGCCGGCCGACAGATGAGCCGCCACGCCGCGCTCAAGCGCTGGCGCGGGCGGCAGCTTGTCGATTCTCTGGCCGCCGAAGGCATTTTGGTGCGCAGCCCTTCATCGCGCGGCGTGGCCGAGGAGGCGCCGGGCGCCTACAAGGATTCGGCGGCGGTGGTTCTGGCGGCCGAACGCGCCGGGCTGGCTTCACGCGTGGCGCGGCTGCGGCCGATGGTGTGCATCAAGGGTTGAGCGGTTGCGCCCGCCTACGTCAGAACGCCGATGGTGATGGAACACCTGACCGAGGCCCAACGCAATCAGCTGCTGCGCGAAATCCTGTTTGGACGTTTCTGCGAAGCCGAGGAGGTGGCGGAACTGGTTGCGTATCTTGCATCGCCGGAGGCAGGCTACATTACCGGTGAAATCGTCGATAGTAATGGCGGTCTGTTCCTGGACTGAAAGGAAGGTAGGGCATGGAAACCATCACCCCGGTCATCGACTTCACGGCTGAGCTTTCCGATCTGTTCTCGATGCAGAACAAGGTTGCGTTCGTTCCCGGCGGATACGGCGGCATCGGCGAGGCGGTCGCATGGGGTCTGGCCATGTGCGGCGCCAAGGTCGTCGTTGCGGGGCGTGACCCCTCCAAAGCCGAGCGCCTGGTCGGAGCGTTGCGAGAGCGCGGGCTTGCCGCGTCCGGGCTGGTTCTGGATGTCACTTCGGTCGAGGACATCCGCCGTTCGGTGGATGAGGTTGCCGAAGAACACGGTGCCATCGATGTTCTGGTGAATTGCGTCGGAATCCAGCGCGAGGAGCCGCTGCTGGACGTTACCGAAGAAGCCTATGACGAGGTCTATCGCGTCAATCTCAAGGCAGCCATGTTCATCGCTCAGGCCGTTGCACGGCACCAGGTCGCGTCGAAGTCAGGCGGTCGGCAGGTCCATCTCCTGTCGGTTCGTGCGCAGCTTGGCCTACGCAACCGGGGATACTCGGCCTATTGCAGCACCAAGGGCGGCATGGTCATGATGATCAAACAGCATGCGATGGAACTGGCGCCGTCGGGAATCACCGTAAACGGCGTTGCCCCGACTTTCGTCTACACGGAGATGATCCGACACGTAATGGAGAACCCGACCTTCCGCGAACACCTGCTGGAGCGAATTCCACTGGGCCGTATCGCCGATCCGAAGGACGTGGTTGGACCGGTGCTGTTTTTCTGCTCAGATGCGGCAGGATTCGTGACCGGACAGACGCTTTACGTCGATGGCGGGATCACCGCCAGTCAGTGAGGCCGGATGGAAAAGGGCGCAGTGCACAAGGCGCGGTTCGCGGTTCCGGTGGACCGCGAGCACGTGGCCAAGGAATGGGCGTCGCGTGGATACGGATGCGGCCTTTTCGTCGACCCGCCGGGCCGGCAATGGAACGGCTTTGTCCACGGCACCAACGAACTGGTGACCGTGGTCGAGGGCCGGCTGGGACTGCGCGTCGGAGCGGATCACTTTGTCGCCGAAGCCGGCGACGAGGTCTTCATTCCCCAGGGTGTGGAGCATGACGTGCACAACCTGCACGACGAGACGACCCGCTGGCTGTATGGCTACGACTAGCGCGGCGCCCGCCTGGCCCGCCGAGACCGCAGGAAAAAAGCCCGCCGATTGGCGGGCTCAGTGTGATTGCCGGTCGCAGTAACAGGGAGGGTGTTCACGGTCTTCAGCCGACCAGGGGCGCAATTCGGCGCCCTCCTGTCATGTACTTCAGCTTGCGACCAATCAAGAAGTCGACCAGAGACCTTGCCATCGCGGAGACCGCGCGGGACCGCTCGCGGCGGCCCTGGGCGATGCCGCGCTGGATGTCCTGATGGGTCGGGTACCGGGGGGTGACGGTCTGGTTGGTTTGCATCACGTCTCTCCTTTGATTTCGGCATCATCTGTCGGCCGCGTTTGTCTGATACGAAGGTAATCAGGCTTTGATAGGAAAAGAATGCCCCCTATAATCATATCATTTGTGAATTCTCGTCACAGAAAGGGGCGGCGGTGGACCGGACGGCGGAAATGGCGGTGTTCGTGCGGGTGGTGGACGAGGGGGGCTTCAGCGCGGCCGCCCGCGAGATGCGGCTGACGCCGTCGGCGGTGTCGAAGCAGATCACCCGGCTGGAAGACAGGCTCGGTGTCCGCTTATTGACGCGAACCACCCGTCAACTGCATTTGACCGAGGAGGGCAGCGAGTTCTACGAACGCAGCGTCAGGATCCTGGCGGACCTGGAGGAGGCCGAACTGGCGGTCTCCCAGAATGACGCTACCCCGCGCGGAACCCTGCGTGTTTCCTGTGGCGTTTCCTTTGGGAAATACCAGATCAGCCCGTTGATGCCCGAGTTTCTGGCCCGCTTTCCCGATCTCGCGATAGAGCTGGAAACCTCTGACAGCCTTGTCGACCTGGTTGAGGAAGGCGTCGACGTGGCGGTCCGTTTCGGACAGTTGTCCGACTCCTCGATGGTGGCACGCTTTCTCGCCGGCAGCAGGCGCGCCATCGTCGCCGCGCCTTCCTATCTGGAACGCAACGGCGAACCGATGCACCCGCGCGAACTGGGCGCTCACAACTGCCTGTCATTCAGCCACCAGATCCATCTGAACGAGTGGCGGTTCAAGGGACCGGATGGAGAGGTCCCCATCGAGGCGCGCGGGAACTTCAGGGCCAACAACGGCGAAACGGTCTTCGAGATGGCGTTGGCCGGCCTGGGCGTTGCCCGGCTTGCCCGCTGGCTGGTAGAGCCCGAAATCCGTGCAGGCAGGCTGACGATGGTGCTGCGGGACCACTACCGCGATGATACCGTGCCGATCCACGCCATCTATCCGACCCGCAGGCATCTGAGCCCGAAAGTGCGGGCGTTTGTGGATTTCCTGGTCGAAAAGTACACCCCCGTCCCGCCGTGGGAGTGCTGACGGGCGGCAATCTTGACGACTGGGCCGCGGCGTTCAGATCTGTCCCGTCGGTTCAGGCGGCGCGGACCTCGTCCAGGAATTTCTGCACCTGATCGCGCAATGCCGTGCCCTGTTGCGACAGGTTTTGGGCGGCTTGGAGGACTTCTGAGGCGGTCGTCCCTGTATCCGATGCCGCATGATTGACGGAGTCGATATTGGACGACACCTCGCCGGTGCCGCGCGCGGCTTCCTGGACGTTGCGGGCGATTTCCTGGGTGGCGGCGCCTTGCTCCTCGACCGCCGACGCGATCGCATTTGCGATCCCGCTGATGTCGCCGATCGTCGTTCCGATCCCGCCAATCGCCTGGACCGCGTTTCCGCTGGCCCCCTGCATGTCGGCGATCTGCTGGGAGATCTCCTCGGTTGCGCTTGCCGTCTGACCGGCGAGGTTCTTCACCTCGGAGGCAACGACGGCGAAGCCCTTGCCGGCATCTCCGGCGCGGGCCGCCTCGATGGTTGCGTTCAGCGCCAACAGGTTGGTCTGCTCGGCAATATCCTGAATCAAGGTGACCACGTCGCCGATCCGCTGGGCGGCCTCGGCTAGGCCCGATACCGTTTGGTTGGTTCGTTTGGCCTCTGCAACGGCCCGGTTTGTGATTTTCGTTGATTCGGCCACCTGACGCGCGATTTCGCTGATCGACTTGTGCATCTCGTCGGCTGCGGCGGCCACTGTCTGAACGTTGTTGGAAGTCTCCTCGGCCGCGCGGGCCACCGTCTGCGAGCGGGTGGAGGCTTCCTGCGCCGTGGCCGTCATGTTCTGGGCCGAGGACTCCATCTGCGCGGCCGAAGCTGTCACCACCTGAACGATGCTGCCCACGCTGCGGTCGAACTCATCTGCCAAGTGTGCCAGGGTCTGGCGCTTTTCTTCTGCTTGGCGCCGGTCCTTCTCTTCTTGTTCCCGCTCCAGGCGTTTCACCTGCAGCGCGTTGTCCTTGAAGATTTTAACGGTCGACGCCATGGCGCCCAGTTCGTCCTTGCGGTTTTCGCCGGGAACGTCGACTTCCAGTTCGTTGTGGGACAACCGTTCCATGACGCTGGTCAGCGCACCCACGGGCCGTGAAATGCTGCGGCCGATCAACAGGGCAAGCGCCAGGCCCAGGACGATGGCCATGGCCGATCCAATACCGATGGTTGCGATATTGAACGTCTTCTTGTCCTGCATCATTTGGGTCTTATCGACCGCGATATCTTCGACCAGCGCGGTCACGGTATTCAACGAGGTCTGCATCTCCTGCTCCGCCTTGGTCGCGTCGCCAAGGGCAGCCACGACGGCCTCGAAATCGGCCTGATAGGCAGTCGCCAAACCGGCGATTTCATTGACCTTTGCCGCCTCGGCGGTGCCTTCCAGAAGTGTGGCGAGCGTCTGTGTCGTCTCCAGAGCGCGGTCGCTGCCGCCGCGGACGATGTCTGCCCGGTTGCCCTGACCTGCGGTGTTGACATAGTCCGTTTCGGCAAGCCGGATGCCGCGCACGACACTCAGCAGGCCCGATGCGGCCGCGCTGGCTTCGACGGCATTTTCCAGGCGTGTGCGCGAGGTCTCGGCCTCCGCGTTGACGGTCTCATAGGCGGCCAGTTGCGTTTCCGTAATGGCGGTGGTCATCGCCGCGATGTCGTTGGATGCCTTTTCCAGTTCCTCTTCCACTGTCGCGACTGCGGCGAGTTCCCGGCGGATGTTCACCAGTTCCTCAAATGCCTTGCGGTAGTCGCTGACGCCCGATGCGATCTTGCCGATTGCCTTTTCGTCGTCGGCGCCGGCGGCCAGCTTTTTCATTCGAATCGCCGTCATGAACATCGGCTTGATCTCGGCCGCCGTCCGGTCTGCGTCCTTGAAATCGCCACTCAGCCGAAATGCGGCTTCGGCTTGGCGTGCCTTCAGGGTGGCAAGGATCAGCTCGTCTGCCAGCCGCGCAAGGTCGGCTCGTGTCTTCAGCCGGGGATCGGGCGCTGCTGCACCGTCGGACGCGGCCGCGCGCAATGCTTCGTATTTCTTACGCTGGCTGGTCGCGACAGTTGACGAAAATGCGCTGATCCGCTGCGAATTGCTCTCCAGCCGGTCCTCGATCTCTTCGGCCTGGCCGAACAGCTTATAGACCTCCACCAACTGTCCCAGGCTCTTTCGGTAGAGGTTGACCGCTGCGAAGACCTGTTTGACGGTGTCTTCTTCGTTTGTTCCGGCGGCGAGCTTCTTGAGCTTCAACGCGGTCAGATACATCTGTTTGATGGCATCGGTTGCGCCCTTGGCATGGCCGGGTTCGCGGCTTTGCCTGAACAAGGCCTCGCTTTGGCGTGCTCTCAGCGTGGACTTCAGCAACAGATCGGCCGTATTTGCCAACTCCAGGCTGGTCCTCTGCTCGGCATAGGCCGCCTCCAGCGCATTCGACTGGTCCTCATAGACTTGGCGCTGCAGCGCGCTCAGCTCGTCGGAGAGGCGTTCCAGGCGGTTCGTCTTCGACCGCATTTCCTGCAGCTTTGAGCGGCTGTCGGAAGCGGAAAGGGCATAGCGGTCCAGCGAGCCGGAATAGTCGGTCAGCGCATCGGCCACCTGAGTCAGCGCGTCGGCCTGATCGCCGGCCGTCGATTCGGCCGCCAACGACGCCGCATCCTCGCGGATCGGCGCCAGTTCGGCGATGGCCTGGTCCAGGGCATCCGGGTCGCGCGTCGTCTTTGAGTAGAGCACCAGCGATTCGACGTGCTTCAGGCGCGTCACCAACGACGCCGTCTGGACCGAGGAATCCACGTGCGTCGAGAACTGATTTAATCCGTTCCAGCCAATGAAACCCACAATTGCGGTCAAAATTAGAATCGCGGCGAAGCCCAAAGCGATCCGAACACCTATAGCCATACTTGAATTCCCCACGAACGACGAATGCCCCGGGCAGTCCTGCCGGTCAGACCCGGAATGCCCGAGTGTTCACCTAGCTGAAATCTTAGTTACCGCAACTTAAGGACGATTTAACGCCTGGGTGGTAATTCATCGTGACATTGAGACTATTCGTGCCGCTGCGGTTGGCAGGAAACTCAGCGACAGAACTACCGAACGCTTCGTCTATCCGATCCGTTCGGTGGTCCAATTGGGGTTGACACACAGAAAGGCTCAGTCATGTCGAAATTCAGCACGCGCCTGTTGGGCGCAGCCATTGTTGCCATTGGTATGACGGTTTCAGCTGCCCAGGCGAACGAGTTCGCGCCGAAGTTGCAGGAGACCTATGCCAGCCAGATTCAGCCCTGGCTGTCCGACCCCGTCGTGGTCGAGGCGGTCAAGGCCCAGAACAGCAAGAACGCCTCCGTTGGCGAAGCCGACATCGATGCCATGGACAAGAAATGGCGCGCCGAAGCCAAAAGCGGCTCCGGTCCGATGATCAGCGAAATCATGGGCAACGAACTTTCGAAGTTCCTGCAGCAGAAGGCAGCCGAATCCGACGGAATGTTCACGGAAATCTTCGTCATGGATTTCAAAGGTTTGAATGTCGGCCAGAGCGCGGTGACGTCCGACTTCATGCAGGGTGACGAGGCCAAATGGCAGAAGACCTACCAGGCCGGTGCCGAGGCCCTGTTTATCGACGAGGTCGAGTTCGACGAGAGCACCCAGTCGTTCCAGACCCAGATGAGCGCAACGGTCGTCGACCCTGCCACCGGCAAGCCGATCGGTGCGATCACCATCGGGGTCAACGTCGAGAAGCTGTAAGGGCGTCGGTCATACGACAGGTCCCGGAACGGCCGGCGCCATGCGCCGGCCGTTTCTTGTTTGCGCCGCAGCGCGTATCGCGGTCATGGCGCAGCATCGTCTTCCTGGACCGGTGCTGCTTCGACCAGAGGCGCGATATCGACGTTAATGAGTCGTTTACCGGCATTCTCGAAATTAACTGTTACACGATTGCCGACGACCGACTGGACCTGGCCGAGTCCCCAATCAGGCTGTTCTGGGTGGCGGACGAAATCTCCGGGCACGAGATGCGTTCTCATTCGGACTTGCCTTACGCCGGATTGTTCGGTCTACATGGATGCCGCTGCGGGCCGTTAGAGGTTCTCGGTGCCGCCGATACAGGAGCCTAGAGAGCATGACTTTGAATGTCGACATGCGCGTTCTGCAACTGTTGTGTTCGCGCCTGTGTCACGACTTGGTCGGGCCGGTCGGCGCGGTCTCTAATGGCGTGGAAATGGTCGAGGAGTTTGACGCCTCGATGGCCGAAGACGCCATGCGACTGATTGGCGAAAGCGCCGGACAGGCAGCGTCCCGCCTGCAGTTCTTCCGTTACGCCTACGGACGCGTCGGCAAGCCGATCAGCGGCGACGAACTGGCCTCCTTGCTGCGCGGGGTCTTCGGGGGCGACACGCTGACACTTGATTGGCCCGCTGGGGTAGCCAGCGAGTTGCTGGACGGCTTGCGCGGCAAACTGGTGGCCAACATGGTGGCGCTGATGGCGGATGCTTTGCCGCGCGGCGGGCGAATTGCGGTTGAGTTCTCGCCGACCGGTAGTCGCGTGCGGATGTCGGCTGAAGGTCCGTCGGCAAGCCTGCCGGAAAACGTGGTTTCGGCCTTGTCGGTCGACCACGATCCTGAGGCGCTGAACGCGCGATCGGTCCAGGCCTTCTTCACGGCCCTGATCGCGTCGGCCGATGGCGGCTCGTTAACCATCCAGCAATTGGACACCGGCGGTATCAGCATGATCGCCGAAGGGGTCTGAAAGCCGCGGAAAACAAGGGCTTTTGGCCCTTTCCCCTCAATTCTTTCTTAATTAATCCGTGAGAGGGTTAATGCGACCTGCCTCGCCAACCGGTCGGTTTGCCCCGACCGGACTAGAGAGGCCTGCATCTTGGGGCACCACAAGCACGGGCGCCATGAAACCCGCAATGAACCGGATTTGAGGCGATGGACGATCTGCTAAGTGAATTTCTGACGGAAACCGCAGAAGCGATGGAAACGCTGGACACCGAGCTTGTCCGGCTGGAGCAGGATCCGAACGACGCCGAGATCATCGGCAACATCTTCCGCCTTGTCCATACGATCAAGGGAACTTGCGGTTTTCTGGGCCTGCCTCGTCTGGAAACACTGGCGCATGCCGCCGAAAACGTGATGAGCAAAATCCGGGACGGGGAGCTTGCCGTCAACGCGGACATCGTATCGCTGATCCTCGCTTCGCTGGACCAGATTAAGAATCTGCTGTGGGAGCTGGAGGACAAGGAAGTAGAGCCCGAGGGCGACGATACCGAACTGAAGCAACGGTTGAATCATCTCGCGGAGACCGGTGAATTGATGCCCGGTGGAAACTTCGTCGGGACCGCTGCGGAGATCGTGCCGGACGAGTTGGGTGCCGACGAGCCCGACGCCGTTGCCCAGGCTGAGCCCGAGCCGGTGTCGGAGCCGGAGACCTCACCCGCCGAGGACGCCGGGGAGGCCGACACGGACGATTTGCAGGCTATTTTTGATGCGACGCCCTACAACGGGCCCGGCGCGGAAGAGATGGCCCAGCGCGTTGCCGACCTGCAGAGCGGTGGTGGCGAAGCGGAGGCGGAATCCGACGAAAAGGCCGGCGAGGCGAAGGTGCCGGTGCCCGCCGACGCGGCGCCGTCTCAGGAAGACAAGCCTGCCAGGAAAAAGGAAGCTGCCGGCAAGGACGGCGGCGTGACCCAGACCATTCGGGTGAATGTGGACCTCTTGGAGAACCTGATGACGATGGTCTCCGAACTGGTCCTGACTCGTAACCAGCTTTTGCAGATTCTGCGCACCCAGAAGGACAGCGATTTCGGAACGCCGTTGCAACGCCTCAGTCATGTCACGTCCGAACTTCAGGAAGGCGTGATGAAGACCCGAATGCAGCCGATCGGCAATGCATGGGCGAAGCTGCCGCGCATTGTCCGCGACTTGTCGCTGGAGTTGAACAAGAAGATCGAGCTCCAGATGATCGGCGCGGAGACCGAGCTGGATCGACAGGTGCTTGAGCTCATCAAGGACCCGCTTACCCACATGGTCCGAAACAGCGCAGATCATGGCGTCGAGGACCCGGCCACGCGGGCCGAAGCCGGCAAGCCAGAGACGGGCACCGTCACGCTGAACGCGTTCCACGAGGGCGGGCATATCGTCATCGAGATTTCCGACGATGGCCGCGGCCTGAACGGCCAGAAGATCAAGGAGAAAGTCATCCGCAACGGCTTCGCGACCGAGGCCGACATGGAGTCGATGACCGAGCATCAACTGCAGCAGTACATCTTTTCCGCCGGTTTCTCCACTGCCGCACAGGTCACATCCGTGTCCGGCCGCGGTGTCGGCATGGACGTGGTCAAGACGAACATCGACAAGATCGGCGGGACCGTCGAGTTGAAGTCGGTCGAAGGCAAGGGAACGACCTTCCTGATCAAAATCCCGCTGACGCTGGCGATCGTCTCCGCGCTTGTCATCGAATGCGCCGACGAGCGATTTGCGATCCCGCAGATCAGCGTCGTGGAACTGGTCCGCACCAGCAACAATTCCGAACATCAGATTGAAGAAGTGCACGATGCGCCGGTGCTGCGGTTGCGCAACCGTTTGCTGCCGCTGGTATCGCTGCGCAAGCTTCTCGGCATGGAGGAAATCGAGGCTGATAAGGCTGATGACGAAAAGTTCATCGTCGTCAGCCAGGTCGGAACCTACTCGTTCGGCATCATCGTTGATCGTGTCTTCGATACCGAGGAAATCGTGGTCAAGCCCGTGGCGCCGGTCCTGCGGTCGGTGCCCATTTTCTCGGGCAACACGATCCTTGGCGACGGAAGCGTCATCATGATCCTCGATCCCAACGGTATCGCATCGGAAACCGGCGAGATCACTGTCACCGATCACGGCGCCCACGAATCCGGTGCGATGCGCGACGGGGCCGACGACGACCGGATCGCCCTGTTGCTGTTCCGCGCCAGCGACGACACGCCCAAGGCGGTGCCGCTGGGATTGGTGGCGCGCCTTGAGGAGATCGACCTGGAGCAGGTCGAGTATTCCGATGGCAAGGCAATGGTGCAGTATCGCGGCAGCCTGATGCCTCTGGTCCCGGTCGATCCGGCCGAACAACTGCTCAAAGAGGGCCGCAAGCCGGTCCTCGTGTTCTCCGATCGCGACAGGTCCATGGGTGTTGTGCTCAATGAGATCATCGACATCGTCGAAGAGCGGTTGTCCATCGAACTAAGTACCGACAGGTCCGGCATGCTCGGAAGCGCGATGGTTGCC
>CAJIAA010000177.1_pt1 | contig 11513 bp, 8 predicted proteins | sample 9199011 | NCBI WGS metagenome assembly CAJIAA01 (sample SAMEA7708266, study PRJEB35096) | sediment metagenome | biome: marine neritic benthic zone biome [ENVO:01000025]; feature: sediment [ENVO:00002007]; material: shallow marine sediment [ENVO:03000034] sea grass bed [ENVO_01000059] ...
ACGGATCGCGCAGGGCGTAAGGCAACTGTACCCGCTGCAGGCTGATTTCCTTGCTGTTCATCCACTGGGCGAACAGATACGCCGCTTCCTTGTTCTCGCTGTTCGACGAGACGGAAAGCAGGAAGCCTGCGGCAAGCTGCGGGTGGCCGCCCGGCGTCGGTGCGTAACCCACCTTGCCCGCAACGGTCGATTCCGGCAGCCATGACAGTGCTTCGATCTCGGTGCCATAGCCTGCCGACCAGCGCCCGGGCGGCGGCCACCAAATCTGCATGGCAAGGTCGCCGGCCAACCACGCGTTCAAGACCTCGATCGGGCCCCAGCCGGCCGCGCCGGGCGGCATGTTGTCCAGCTGGCGCACCATGTCCTCCAGGACGGCGACGGCTATGTCGCTGTTGATCTCGGACTTCATGGTATCGGGGTCGAAGAACTGCCCGCCCGCCGTGCGCAGCCGCATTTCGTAGAGGTAATGAACCAGACCCGGCGACAGGATCAGCGCCGATCCGTAAAGGTCCGGCGCGCTTTTGTCGGTGAAGAACTTGGAAATATCGTAGAACTGGTTCCAGTCCTTCGGCGGCGCCAGGTCGTAACCGAACGCGGACTTGAAGGCGGCCTGGTTGTCCGGATCGTTGAACAGATCGGTCCGGTAGTACAACAGAAAGACGTCGCCGTCGTCCGGCAGGCCATAGATCTTACCGCCATAGGTCATCTGGTTGTCGCGGTAAGTGGGCGCGATGTCCTGCAGCTCGTCTCGGTAGCCATACTTGTCGACGTACCCGTCCAACGGCTCCAATACGCCGGCATCGACCATGTCGGGCAGCCAGGCCGGAACCACGTTCAGCATGTCGTAGGCACCTGTACCGGCCCGGTGTTCGGCGATGGTCTTCGTGAACAGCTCGTTGATCGGGATCTCGACGACGTTGATCTTCACGCCGGTCAGCTCTTCCCACTTGGGGCCGGAAAAGTTGAGCGGATCGAGCGCCTGAAGCCCGCCCTCCCAGGTGATGTTGAGCGTTTCGCCGGCGTATTTCTTTGCCGCCTCGACGGCCCGGTCCGCGGCACTCTGCGCCCAGGCGGGACCCGCCAGCACAAGCGCCGCAAGGCCGAGGGCCCAGCCACGTTTAAGCTTCCATCGCATGGTTTCCTCCCTGTTCTTCATGGGGCGGCGCCTTCCCGCCCCTGTTATGCGCCGCCGCGGCGCGTCTCACGCACCGAACCGCGCCCGGTAATCCGCCAGCCGTCGTTGCCAGCGCGCATCTTCCAAAACCGCACGGTTGACCACACCGACTGGTGTCTCGCCGCTCTTCAGCGCCAACGCCGCGCGCACGTCGGCGGCACCGATGCCGGCGAAGCATTGATCCGTCCAGCACAGAGCATGCGGTGTGAGGATGACGTTGTCCATTGCCGCCAGCGACTCGTCTGCGGCCGTGGGTTCCTGTTCGAACACGTCCAGCCCCGCTCCGGCAATCACACCGCGCGCCAGGGCGTCGGTCAGCGCCGCCTGATCGACCACCGGGCCGCGCGCCGTGTTGATCAGGAATGCGGTCGGCTTCATCAGCGCCAGCCTTTCCGCGTTCACGATCCCCTGCGTCTCGTCGTTCAGCGGGCAACTGACCGACAGGTAGTCGGCGCGGCGGAACAGTGCCTCGATATCCACCAGCTCCACGCCCAGTTCGGCTGCCAGGCCGGGGTCGGCATAGGGGTCGTAGGCGATGAACTCCATGTCCAGCGGCCTGGCCAACCGGAACACCTCTGCACCGATATTGCCGATCCCTAACTGGCCCAGCGTGCGGCCCACCAGACCAAAACCCATATGGTCGCTGCGCTGTGCCCAGCCGTCGGGCCCGGCTCGGGTCAGGCGGTCCTTCGTAAACAGCTTGCCGGCCAAGGCCAGCATGAAGGTCAGGACAGCGACCGCGACCGGCCGCCGCACGCCGTCCGGCGTGATCACCACGGCAATGCCGTGTTCGGTGCAGGCATCCACATCCACATTGTCGTAGCCGACGCCGAAGCGCGCCACCATCGACAGACGGCCGTCATCCGGCACGCTGTCGCCCGTAAAGCGAACCGCCAGAAGGATCAGGACGTCGGTGTCGGCAAGACTCGCCGCCGGGATTACCCCGTCGACGGGCTCGACATAGAAGAATTCCACATCCGCATCGTCATCCAACGGAGAAAGATCGAACACGGGATAGGCCGGCGTGCCGTCGGGTTTGTTGAAATCGCCGCTTAGCGCAATACGAAACTTCGACATGCCTGAACCCCCTTCCTATCCGAAACCGACCGACCGCCGGGCTACCGGCCGGACGATCCCGACGTTCCCGCCCTGATCGCGTCGACGCCTGCCTTGACGGCTTCGCCCAGCGCCCAGACATCGCCGGAATAGCAAATGAAATCGAAACCCTGGCCGAACAGCGCAACGCCGCTGTTAACATCATTGACCAGCCGCCCCATTGACTTGCCGTGCCGGGCGCAGGCCGCCGCGATCGTCTCGACCGCCGCGACGAAGTCGGGATGCCCGAACTGCCCGGAAATGCCCAGAGAGCATGACAGGTCGAAATGACCGATCCACAGGCAGTCGACGCCTTCCATTGCCGCTATTGCGTCCGCGTTCTCGACGCCCGAACGGGTTTCGATCAGGGCGACGAACGTGGACCGCCGGTTCGCCGCCGCCAGCTTTTCCATCACGTCGCCGCCGGTATAGTTGTCGTGCGCAATACCCAGCGCCACGCCGCGTTCGCCGTCGGGCACGTACTTCATGCAGTTGAGGATATGCCGGCATTCCTCGGCATCGCGCACCATCGGCAGAACCAGCCCCTCGGCGCCCACGTCCAAGGTCCTGGCGATCTGGTCGTAGCTTTTCGACGGAGGCCGCACCATGGCCGGCAATCCGGCGGTCTCGAAATAGCGCAATGCCCGTTTGGTGGTTTCGAAGCCGAAACCGCTGTGCTCCATGTCGAAGAACACGAAATCGCATCCGGCGTTCTTCAGGATATGGCCGATGCCGGGTGTCGCGAACTCGCCAACATAGTGGCCGACTTTAAGATCCCTAGTCTGTGCCAATTGTTTCAGCGTCGGTCCTGTCATAGCCTCCTCCTGGCGTCTCTTTCCGCACGCGCCGCCGCGCGGCTGTCAGTTCAGACGGCGTTCTCCCTGACATCGCACTTGCGCAGCACCGTGCCCTCGACCATCTCCGCCGTCGCCTCCTTGAACGCGGCGAAATGCGCTGCCTTCAGGTGCGCCTCGAAGGCGGCTCTATCCTCGTATATCCTGGAAAGGCTGACGGTATCGGGATCGACCCGGCGTTGGCTCAGCACATCGAACCGGCAGCGGCCCGGCTCGGCGCCCACCGATTCGGCCGCGTCAACGGCGATGAGATCCAGGAAACGGCCCCCGGCGCCCGGTTCGCGGCGTAAATCCATCAAGTTGGCAAAGCGGGTCATCAAGGGGCCACGACGGGCCCGGCCCGACCACGGTCCGACTCCGGGGCCGCAGGCGATCCATCCGCCCCCGTCTTATGTCCCCCGGTTCGGGCCGTCTCCGACCCTGGCACCGTCGCGACATGTTTCTTGTTGTGTCGCCGCATGCCTGCCTCCCCAATCCGCCCCGGTGCATCCGCATCCCCAAGGCGGCAACTGGTATGAAGAGTATCTTTGCATACCACATTCGTTGGGGTCAAATGGGGCTGCGGCCCGCGCCACCGCAGCGGGCGCCGCCGTCAGGTTATGCAAGCTGCATTGCAAAATGCAACGCGGGTTGCATTCTAGGACAGATTTTACCGGCCTGACGCGCACGGCTCAGCGCCGTTGCAGGCTCTCCAGGGTCTTTTCCAGCTCGGCGACCTCGAACCGCAGGTCTTCGGCGCGATGCCCCTCCGTAGGGCCAGCTTCGAGGTTCGCCCGCATGGTCCGGATCACTTTGGCCAGAACCCGCCCGACTGACCGCGCCAGATCAGGCGCAACCGCCTCCAGCACGACCTCCTGGTCCATCATCAGGTCGGCAAAGGCCTGGGAATCCGCCTCGCCCAGCCGTGTCAGCGCCGCGTCGAGCTCACGCCACACATCGCTCCACGCCTGCGATAGACTGGCCGCGGCGGCGTCCGGTGCCTGCGCCAGAGTCTCCTCCACTTGGACCATCACGCGCACGAACTGCCAGACCGGCAACCGCAGATCCGGTGGCGCGCCCGGCACGGAGCCTTCTGTCCCGGACCGCCGCCCGCGCGGCCGTGGAGCCCGCCGCTTAGCCATCGACCGACACCGGCGTTCCGATCGCAAGGCCCAGTGCCTTCGCTGCGCTGCCGCGGTTGACCGCGACTTCGACCAGGCCGTTGGAATTCTCATACCAGAACGCACTGTCGGGCGGAGCATCTGAGAATGTTCGAGCCCATGGAATTCTTATGTTTTTCAATGAGATAGCCGATCCCTCCCGGAGCGAAACCGCCCGCAGACCCGTCATCGCGTTGCCGAATCGGTCGATATAAACGATCTCCGGCAGGTCCCGCAGCCGGGCGGCAGCGGCCGTCGGGGCCGCAATTGCAGTGGCCATATCGTCGATCGCCTCGCCAACAGCAAGGCGCGCGGCGACCGGGGCGAACAGGTCGCGGCCATGAAAGCTGGCGCTGAGACGCTCCGGCCTCCAGGTAATCCGGAACCAGGCCGCGTCTGCCGCGCCCGCCGCGGCCGGTTCGAACAGGCCGTTGTCGGGACCGACCAGAAAACGGCCGTCCAGCCGGGCAGCCAGCGGGTCCCGCGGTCCGCCGACACCGGGATCGACAACGGCCAAAACCACAGCGTCTCGGGGCAGCGCGGGCAACAGGGCCGCCAGCAGATAGGCGGCCGGCTTCGGGCGTGCGGCGGGGGCATCGTGCATCAGATCAACCACCGGGACGGGTCCGGCGGCCGCCTGCAAGACCGCTTTCATCTGCCCGACATAGGGCCCCTCGGTTCCAAAATCGGTGAACAGGAGGATCATCGCGGCACGATGCCGTGCCCAATCGACCCTGGCAAGACAGGTTCTGTTAACCCGGTGGCGGCTGGCCCGCGAATTGCTTGGAAGTCGATGGTAAATGTCGCCGTCACGCCCACAAGAAGGCGGACCGGCGGCAGGGATCGGCCCGGCTCCCTCGGCTACGGCATCGGGCAGCGGTTCCGCCACAGCTAAGAAACTCTTCCGGCGCCGCCCTGGCGGTATATGCCGGACGGGACGACAAGGACACAACGTTGAGCGACCCGCTCGGACAACGCCGGAAGCACCCGCGACCGGCCCGACAAAGACCCAAGCGGCTCTGGCCCCGCCAGGCGCCGGTCGTCGGGCTTGTGCTGGCGCTGTCGGTTTTCGCCGTTTCGGCCGGGATCGGGCTGGTACGGACCGCCGACACTTTCATTGCATATCATGGGATGCAAATCCCGAGCATGGACGGCGGCCTGCAATTGGCGGCCGGTCCGGCGGAGCAGTCGACCTGGCTGTTCGTGGTTTCGTTCCTTGGCATCCTGGTCAGCGCCTGTGCCCTGATCGCCTATCTCCTGCGCCGGACCAAAAAAGCCGAATCGAGCCAGTTCGATCGTGAGATGCTGCAACAGCAGCTGGCTCAGGCGGTCGAGTGTGCCGGCGACGGGTTCGCGATCTACGATCCGGACGACCGTCTGGTGATCTGCAACGACGCCTATCGCCGGACCTATGACCGCCGCGGCGAGTCGATCGAGCCCGGGATGACTTTCGAACAGATCTGCCGTCAGGCGCTGCAGAACGGCATGGCCAGCGCCACGGAGGGACGCACCGAGCAGTGGCTGGCGGAACAGGTGGAGTGCCACCAGCAGGCAAGCGGTCTGCATACGCAACGTCTGGCCGACGGCCGCTGGATCCAGACCAAGGACAGGCGGCTGAGCGACGGCGGCACAGTCTGTGTCCGAACCGACATCACCAAATTCAAGGAATCCCAGGACCGCATGGTCGAAAGCGAGGCGCGCTTTCGCGACTTCACCGCTTCGACCTCCGACTGGCTGTGGGAAACGGGGCCGGATCACCGCTTCACGATCTACACGCGCGCTGGCGCTGGCGCCGACGCCAACGCCGTACTGCCGCCGAACGTCGTTGGCAGGCGCCAGGACGAGATTGCGCTGGTCGAAAGCGAACGCGACGAAGACAGCATGCGGACGCAGCAGGGTAAGCTGGACGCCCGCCAGCCGTTCCGCGACTTGGAGTTCCGCGTCCGTACCGAACAGGGCGTCGTGCGCACCGTCCGGTCGTCAGGAGTGCCCTGTTTCGACGACGACGGCAGCTTTCTGGGCTTTCGCGGAACGTCGCGTGACGTGACCGAAGAACTGGAAGCGGAAAAGCGGGCCAGCCACGCCCAGGAAAAGCTGGTCGAGGCCATCGAGTCGATCCAGGAAGCATTTTCGCTGTACGACGCCGAAGACCGCCTGGTCCTGTGCAACAGCCGCTATCGCGAGATCTACGGCATCTCGGCACCCGCCATCAAGGAAGGGGCGACCTTCGAGGAGATCATCCGCTATGGCGCCGAGCGCGGCCAGTATCGAATCCCGGGCGGCGACGTCGAAGGCTGGGTGCAAAGGCGCCTGAAAGAGCACGCGGTCCCCGGCCAGCCGATCGAACAGGAACTGGCCGACGGGCGTTGGCTCTTGATCACGGAGCGTCGCACAAAGGACGGCGGCCGGGTCGGCGTGCGATCGGACATCACCGCTTTCAAGTCCACCTTGCGCGACTTGCAAAAGGCGCGCGACGAAGCGGAGACCGCCAGCACCGTCAAATCAGAGTTCCTGGCGGTGATGAGCCACGAGATCCGCACGCCCATGAACGGCGTCCTGGGCATGCTGGGGCTGGTCCTGGACACCGACCTGGATCCTGAACAGCGCGGCTATTTGCTGACCGCGAGGGATTCGGGCGAAATGCTGCTGACGCTGATCGACGACATCCTGGATTTCTCCAAGATGGAGGCCGGCAAGCTGACGCTGGAGGAAACCGACTTCTCGATCGCCGAGGTCGTTGAAGGTGTGGCCGAGCTGTTGGCGCCCAGGGCCCACGACAAGGGGATCGAGATCGGCGGCCTGATCGATCCCTCGATGCCCCCGATGGTCAGGGGCGACCCCGGTCGTCTGCGCCAGGTCCTGCTGAACCTGGCCGGCAATGCGGTCAAGTTCACCCAGGCGGGCGGCGTCAGCATCGAGATCCAGCTCGACCGGGAATCCGATAACGAACTGGTCGCGACCGGGCGGGTCATCGATACCGGCATCGGCATTCCAAAGGACAAACAGTCCCAGCTGTTTTCCGAGTTCACGCAGCTTGACGCCTCCTACTCCCGGAAGTTCGGCGGGACCGGACTGGGGCTGGCGATTACCCGGCGCCTGATCGAACTGATGAACGGCGTGATCACGGTGTCCAGCGCCCCCGGTCACGGCAGCATCTTCACCTTCTCGTTCGCTCTGAAGCGCGCCGCATCTGCCGACGCCGCGGAAGCTACCCCGGACACGCGCAGGCCGCGGCATGTGCTGGTTGCCGAATCCAACAATATCACCCGGTCGCTGCTGGTCCGCCAGCTGGAGGCCGACGGCCATCGCGCCCAATTCGCGGAAAACACCGACAAACTGGTCGAGGCATTGCAGCAGTCGGTGGTCGACCTGGTGTTGCTGGACCCGCGTTTCGACGACGCCCCCGTCACCGACCTGATCCGGCAAATCGGCGCCGGCGCCAGCCAAGTCCCGGTCTTTCTAATGCTGCCGTTCGGCTCCAAGCCGGAACGCTGGCTGTCGGTGGGCGACAAGGTTGCCGGCGCCATGGTCAAGCCGATGCGCCGCGATACGCTGCGGCGCATTGTCAACAATTTGGAAGGCGAGGGCCGCTTCGGTAACACCGAAATGCCAAGCGAGCCGCAGCAGGCGGACGGCAACAACGGGACCGGGGGCGCGCGCATCCTTTTGGCCGAGGACAGTCAGACCAACCGGCTGGTGGCAATGGCAATTCTGCGCCGCGCGGGATTCCAGGTTGATTCCGTGGCCGACGGGTTCGAGGCGGTGCAGGCCGCCCGACGCTTTCCCTACGATATCATTCTGATGGATGTCTCGATGCCCGGCATGGACGGCCTGGAGGCGGCGCGGGAGATCCGCGGCTCGCGCGGCGCCGAACGGTCGGTGCCGATCATCGCGCTGACAGCACACGCCATGGATGGTGATAAGGAACGCTGTATCGAAGCTGGCATGGACGACTACATCCCCAAGCCCGTGCGGCGCGACGAACTGATGCAGACGATCCGCCGGACCCTGCGCACGCGTATCGAGGCCGACCCGCCGGCGAACGGCGCGAACGGCCAGGCGCCCGCAGAGGCGGCCGGGGTCGAGCACCCGATCGGTGGACACGACGGCGATCTTCTGGACGAAGGGACTCTGGTCCAGCTTGCACACGACGCCGGAGCGGAAGCGGTCGGCGATTTGCTGGCGACCTTCCTAAAGGAGATGGAAGACCGGGTCGGCGAAATGGTTTCGCTTGCCGAGCAGGGCGCGGTCGAGGCGCTGGGGCGCAATGCCCATTCCCTGAAAAGCTCCTCCGGCAGTTTCGGGGCGCGCCGGATGCAGGAAGTCGCCGCCGCCATCGAACAGGCCTGCAGCGAGGGCCGCAACAGCGAAGCCTGCGCCCTTACGGCGACGCTGCCCCAGCTTTCAACAGCCAGCAAGGCGGCGCTGTCGTCCCGCGCGGCGCACTAGCCGACACCACCCACACCGGGCCCTTCCGTCGCGCCGACGGACCGGATTAGTCTGGCCGCTTCAACGACGAAGGAGCCGGTCATGCCGTCCATCCCGCCCAGCCGCACGATCCGTGTCGCCGTTCTGCTGGCAGCGCTCGGCGCGTCGTCGGCGAGCGCACAGGAAGCGGTGCGGTTCGCTGTGGTTGGCGACACACCGTACACGCGGCAGGATCGGACGCTTCTTTGGCAGGAAGTGGTGCCGGCACTTGGACGGGCGGACTATCCCTTCATCATTCATGTGGGCGACTTCATCGGCGGCGCTGACGGCTGCAACGACGACAAGATCAGGGCTTGGCGGGACGAGATGTATTCCTGGAAACCGGGCCGCACGTTCTACACGCCCGGGGACAACGAGTGGACAGACTGCGACCGTCCCAAGAAACAATCCGATCCCAACCCGGGCACGCCGCCGGCGCGCCTGGTTCTTGAACGCAACCTGGGCAAGCCCCTGCCCGAATTGGACCGGCTTGCCCTGTTGCGCCGGACCTTCTTTCCCGCCCCGCTGGACCTGCCGGATGCCTGGCAATTCGCCAGCCAACCCAGCTATCCCGAAAACGCCCGCTGGATCGTGGACGGTGTGCAGTTCGCCACGGTCCACTTGGTCAGCACCAACAACGGGCGGATGCAGATCCTGATGGACGACATCCAGCTTGCGTTGGCCCGGGTGGCGGCCCGCGACGAGGCCAACCGGGCCTGGCTGACTCAGTTGTTCCGGGAGGCCCGCAAGCAGGACGCCGGGGCGGTCGTCATCGCCACCCAGGCGGACGTCACAAAACCCGGTGGCGAAGGACCGTGCGTCGGCGACAACTTGATGAATTGCGACGCCTTCGCCCGGTTCCGAGACCAACTGAAACGCCTGGCCCAACGCTTCGACAAGCCGGTGCTGCTGGTGCACGGCGACACCAACCCCTATTGCCTTGACGAGGCATTCGGCGCGCCGTCAGCGCCCAGACTGTGGCGGTTGAACGTTTCCGGTGACTACTACCAGCCCGCAGCACACGCGACCGAGGTCACCGTCGCGCCGGACAACACCGACGCGCCGTTTTCCGCTCGCACGCTGGGCGAAGACAAGATGCCTGCGGAAGGTTGCGACTGACGAGCGGATATCGGGGCGGCAGGCCGCCTATTCGGCGGCCGGCGCCTCGCCGCCGCCTTTCCAGCTCAGCCGCTTGCGGTAGATGGTCGAGGGTGAGATTTCCAGCATGGCGGCCGCGCGCGGGACGTTGCCGTCGCACGCCGCGATGGCGCGTTCGATGGCGACCTTCTCTACCTCCCACAACGGACGGATCGGGCTATCACCCGCCTGGACAACGGACGTGCCGCCGTTCATGCCGCCATCGTTGGCCGCGACGACCGGCGCCGTGGCGCCGACGCCGTTCAGCGGCTCGGGAAACATCTCCGGGCTCACCTGTTCGGCATCGTGCAGGACCACGACATTGCGCACCACGTTCTGCAACTGGCGGACATTGCCGGGCCAAGTGTAGGTGATCAACGCGGCCTCGGATTCCATGGAGAACCCTTCGAACCGCTTGCCTTCTTCGGCCGCATAGCTGGTCAGGAACCGGCGCGCGATGTGCAGCACGTCGTCTTCCCGGTCCCGCAGCGGCGGCATCGCGATCGGCACCACGTGCAGCCTGTAATAAAGGTCCTCGCGGAATCGCCCGGCCTCGACCTCGGCCAGCGGTTCCTTGTTGGTGGCGGCGATGAAACGCACATCGACCTTTTCCGACTTCTCGCCGCCTACCTTGGTGAAAGTGCCGGTCTGGACGAACCGCAGCAGCTTCTTCTGCAGATCCAGATCCATCTCGCCGATTTCGTCCAGGAACAGCGTGCCGCCGTCGGCCAGGGTTGCCGCGCCGTCGCGGTCGCCGGTGGCACCGGTGAAGGCACCCTTGCGGTGACCGAAGATCTCGGATTCCATCAGGTCGCGCGGAATCGCCCCGCAATTGATCGCGATGAACGGGCCGGCCGCGCAATTGCTCTGGCGGTGGATCGCCTCGGCGCACAGTTCCTTGCCGGTGCCGGACTCGCCGGTGATGAACACGGTGGCCTTCGACGTCGCCGCGCTGTCGATGATGCGGTAGACCGCCTGCATGGCCAGGGACTTGCCGATGAAGCCGTGATAGCCGTCGCGCGCCTCGTCTTTGATGGTCTCGACGATGGCGTTCAGCTTCTGGCGTTCCAGCGCATTGTGGACCGTGATCTTCAGCCGGTCGGCATTGAACGGTTTGACGATGAAGTCATAGGCGCCGTAGCGCATCGCTTCGACCGCCACGTTGATCGACCCATGCGCCGTAATGATCACCACGGCGGTTGGGATCTCCTGCTCGTTGACGTGTTTCAGGATCTCGATGCCGTTGACGTCCGGCAGTTGGAGGTCCAGCAGGACCACGCTGAAGATGTCCGAGGCAAGCGCCTCCATCCCCGCGTGGCCGGTCTCCACCACGGTGACGTCGACAGGCTCGTTTGCGAGATACTGGGCGTACAGCCTCGCAAGCGACGGCGTGTCCTCGATCAGAAGAACTTTTGATTTCGCGCTCATCAGAATGTCTGTTTCGGAGATACCAGCAATGGATTAAGAAACTGCCAAAACGCGGTTAACGAAGGTGTGTCAGGTGCTCTACAATCTATTGATTTCGTTATATAAATGAACGCGGAAGGGGTTTACCATGGTGGCCACGGCAACCGAGAATGCAGTGCGGCGTGCGGGCGAGGGGGGCGTCCTGATCGGCGGTACCTGGCAGGCGCCGGCCGGCGGCGC
>CAJIAA010000318.1_pt1 | contig 11505 bp, 11 predicted proteins | sample 9199011 | NCBI WGS metagenome assembly CAJIAA01 (sample SAMEA7708266, study PRJEB35096) | sediment metagenome | biome: marine neritic benthic zone biome [ENVO:01000025]; feature: sediment [ENVO:00002007]; material: shallow marine sediment [ENVO:03000034] sea grass bed [ENVO_01000059] ...
GCGCGCTTCGGCTCGCGGAAGCGGCTGAAATCGACGCCATAGGCCATCGCCTGGTCCTGCAGGTCGCACTCGCCGCCCTGGTCGCAGATCGGGCAATCCAGCGGATGGTTGATCAGCAGGAACTCCATCACCCCCTTGCGCGCCTTCTTGACCATGTCGGAGTCGGTCTGCACTTCCATGCCGTCGCCGGCAGGCATCGCACAGGACGCCGCCGGTTTGGGCGGCCCCGGCTTCACTTCGACCAGACACATGCGGCAGTTGCCGGCGATCGACAGGCGCTCGTGATAGCAGAAACGAGGGATTTCGATGCCCTCCTGCTCGCACACCTGCAGGACGGTCATGCCGGGTTCGAACTCGACCTCGTTGCCGTTCAGTTTCAGTTTCGGCATTGCGCTGTTCCGATCCCCCTACTCGGCGGCCGCCTGGCCCTGCTTCTGCATGATCCGGTCCTCGATCTCGGGCCGGAAATGACGGATCAGCCCTTGGATCGGCCAAGCCGCGGCGTCGCCCAGGGCGCAGATCGTGTGGCCCTCCACCTGGTAGGAGACGTCCAGCAGCATGTCGATTTCCTCGACCGCCGCATCGCCCCTGACCATGCGTTCCAGCACCCGCCACATCCAGCCGGTCCCCTCCCGGCACGGCGTACACTGCCCGCAGCTTTCATGCTTGTAGAAATGCGCGATCCGCGCGATGGCCTTGATGATATCCGTGGACTTGTCCATCACGATCACTGCGCCGGTGCCCAACCCCGACTTCACCTCCTTCAGGGAATCGAAGTCCATCAGCACTTCGCCGCAGACCAGGGTCGGAATGCAGGGCACCGAGCTGCCGCCCGGGATCACCGCCAGCAGGTTGTCCCACCCGCCGCGCACGCCGCCGGCATGCTTCTCGATCAGCTCCTTCAGCGGAATCGACATCGATTCCTCGACGTTGCAGGGCGTGTTCACATGGCCCGATATACAGAACAGTTTGGTACCGTAATTGTTCTCGCGGCCGAAGCTCTTGAACCATGAGGCACCGCGCCGGAATATCGTCGGGGTGACGGCGATCGATTCGACATTGTTGACGGTCGTCGGACAGCCCCAAAGCCCGGACATCGCGGGGAACGGCGGCTTCAGGCGCGGCTGGCCCTTCTTGCCTTCCAGGCTTTCCAACAGCGCCGTTTCCTCGCCGCAGATATAGGCGCCCGCGCCGCGGTGAACGTAAAGGTCGAAATCGTAACCCGACCCGCAGGCGTTCTTGCCGATCAGGCCGGCCTCGTAAGCCTCCTCGATCGCCGCCTCCAGGATCTTCGCCTCGTCGCCGTGCGCGCCGCGAATGTGGATGTAGCAGGTGTGTGCGCCCATCGCGACGCTGGCCAACAGGCAGCCCTCGAGCAACTTGTGCGGGTCGTTGCGCATGATCTCCCGGTCCTTGCAGGTCCCGGGTTCGGATTCGTCGGCATTGACCACCAGAAAGGCAGGGCGGCCGTCGCTTTCCTTGGGCATAAAAGACCATTTTAGGCCGGTCGGAAAACCGGCCCCGCCACGGCCGCGCAGGCCCGATTCCTTGCACTCGTCAACCAGCCAGTCACGGCCTTTTTCGATCAGATCCTTGGTATTGTCCCAATCGCCGCGCATGCGTGCTGCCGGCAGTCTCCAGTCGTGAAGGCCGTAGAGGTTTGTGAAGATGCGGTCTTTGTCTTCCAGCATCGCTCAATCTCCCCCGCCCGGCTGGCCGAATGTCAGCGTGGTCAGCGTCGTCGGCCCATCCTTGCCCTGCGAACAGGTACGGCCTGCCTGCGAACCGGGCGTGATGGGCTCGCCCGCCTTCAGCTTGTCCAGCAGGCTGATGAAGGTCTCGGGGGTCAGGTCTTCGTAATAGTCGTCGTTGATCTGCACCATCGGCGCGTTGCAACACGCGCCCAGACACTCGACCACGGACATGGTGAACAGTCCGTCCTGGGTCGTCTCTCCGCGTTTGATGCCCAGGTGCCGCTCGGTCGCCTCGACGATGTCGTCGGCGCCGCACAGCATGCATGGCGTCGTGCCGCACATCTGCAGGTGATACCGGCCGACGGGCTGGAGATTGATCATGGTGAAGAAGGTCGCGACCTCGATCACCCGGATCGGCGCCATGCCCAGCATTTCCGAAATGGCCTCAACGGCGCCGGGCGGGACCGACCCGCCGGCCTGGCGCTGAGAAAGATCCAACAGCGCCAGCACCGCGCTTTGCCGGCGATCGTGCGGGTATTTCCCCATCGCCTTGTGCACCTGCTCGGCATAAGCGCCTTCGAATGCGAACTTTGGAACGTTCAAAGCCATTTATGGTCTGCCTTTAACGGTCAATCTCACCGAACACGATGTCCATGGAACCGAGGATGGCGACGGAATCCGCCAGCATGTGGCCCTTACTGCAGAAGTCCATGGACTGGATATGCGCGAATCCGGGCGCGCGGATCTTGCAACGGTAGGGCTTGTTCGTGCCGTCGCTGACCAGATAGACGCCGAATTCGCCCTTTGGCGCTTCCACGGCCGTATAGGTCTCTCCCGGCGGCACATGGAACCCTTCGGTGTAAAGCTTGAAGTGATGGATCAGCGCCTCCATCGAACGCTTCATCTCGCCGCGGGACGGCGGTCCCACCTTGCCGTCCGTGGTCATGACGGGGCCGTCGGGCATGTCCTCGATGCACTGCTTTATGATGCGCAGGCTCTGCCGGAACTCCTGCATCCGAACGAGATAGCGGTCGTAGCAGTCGCCGTTCTTGCCAATGGGAATGTCGAAATCCATCCGGTCATAGACGTCGTAAGGCTGCGCCTTGCGCAAATCCCAAGGCACGCCGGAAGCGCGCAGCATCGGGCCGCTGAAACCCCATGCCATGGCGTCTTCGGCAGAAACGACGCCGATATCGACCGAGCGCTGCTTGAAGATACGGTTCTCGTCCAACAGCGTTTCCGTGTCTTCCAGGAATTTCGGGAAATGCTCCGCCCATTTGAGGATCTGCTCTCCCATGCCCGCCGGCATGTCGGCGTGCACACCGCCAACGCGATAGTAGGCGGCATGCAGGCGGGCACCCGACACTCCTTCGTAGAACTCCATCAGGTTTTCGCGTTCTTCGTATCCCCACAGCAAGGGAGTCATCGCCCCAACATCAAAGGCATAGGCGGTAACTTGCAGAATATGGTTTAGGACACGCGTAATCTCTGCGAACAGGACCCGGATGTATTGGGCGCGTTCGGGAACCTCGATGCCCAACAGTTTCTCCGCCGCCAGCACGAAGGCGTGCTCCTGGCACAGCGGCGAGACATAATCCAGCCGGTCGAAGTACGGTATGGCCTGCATATAGGTCTTGTACTCGATCAGCTTCTCGGTGCCCCGGTGCAGCAGACCGATATGCGGGTCCAGCCGGTCGATCACCTCGCCGTCCATTTCCATCACCATCCGCAGCACACCGTGCGCCGCCGGATGCTGAGGCCCGAAATTCATTGTCAGGGTCTTGATGGTGGGATCGTGTTCCGTATTGGCGAGGCTGTTGGTGGCGGTCGTCATGGGCCCTCTCCTTCGCCTTCCGGGGCGGCCTTCTCGTCGCCCGGAAGCTGCCGGGTCAGGCCCTCCCACGGGCTGAGGAAGTCAAAACTTCGGAACTCCTGGGCCAGCTTGACCGGCTCGTAGACGACCCGGCGCTGCTCCTCGTCGTAGCGGACCTCCACATAGCCCGTCAGCGGGAAGTCCTTGCGCTGGGGGTGGCCGTCGAAGCCGTAGTCGGTGAGGATGCGGCGCAAGTCCGGGTGATCGGAGAAGAAGACGCCGTAGTGGTCCCAGCATTCCCGTTCGTACCAGTTGGCGGACGGCCAGACTCCGGTGACGCTGGGGACCGGGTTGTCCTCGTCTGTCGCCACTTTCAGGCGCATGCGCTGGTTGTGCTTCAAACTCAGCAGGTTGTAGACGACGTCGAAACGGACCTCCCGGTCGGGGTAGTCCACGCCGCACACGTCGACACAGACCTTGAACAGGCAGTTCACGTCATCGCGCGCAAACTTGGCGACTTTGACGATCTCGGCCGGCCTGACCTCCACAATCAGCTCGCCGTTCACAAGGCCCTGCCAGAGCACATCGTCGGGAAACGCGGCTTCGAACACCTCGCCAAGGTCGATCAGGGCTTCGGTCTTTTCGTCCATGCCTGTTCTTTCACGCAAATCCGGCCAATCGGCGCCTCATCGGGCGATCGTGCCGGTCCGTTTGATCTTCTTCTGCAGTTGAAGGATGCCGTAGAGCAGCGCCTCGGCCGTCGGCGGGCACCCGGGAATGTAGATATCCACCGGCACAACGCGATCGCAACCGCGGACCACCGAGTATGAATAGTGGTAATAGCCGCCGCCATTTGCGCAGGATCCCATCGAGATCACCCAGCGCGGCTCGGCCATCTGGTCGTAGACTTTGCGCAGCGCCGGCGCCATCTTGTTGGTCAACGTGCCCGCCACGATCATGACGTCGGACTGCCGCGGCGACGCGCGCACGACCACACCAAAGCGGTCCAGGTCGTACCGGGGCGTGTAAGCATGGATCATTTCAACCGCGCAGCACGCCAGACCGAATGTCATCGGCCACATGGACCCGGTCCGAGCCCAGTTTACGACCTTGTCGACATTCGCAATGACGAAGCCCTTGTCCTGAAGCTCATTGGTGACCGCCTTCAGGGCCGCAGTCTGATCGTCTCCCGGCGGCAGCGGCTTGCCCGTCACTCCCATTCCAATGCCCCCTTGCGCCACTCGTAAATGAACCCGACGGTCAGAATGCCCAGGAAGATCATCATCGACCAAAACCCGAACAGCCCCGTTTGACCCAAGCTGACAGCCCAGGGGAACAGGAACGCGACCTCCAGGTCGAAAATGATAAACAGCAGGGTGACCAAATAGAAACGAACGTCGAACCGCGAGCGCGCGTCATCGAACGCCTCAAAGCCGCACTCGTACGGCGACAGTTTTTCGGAGTCGGGATGCTGTGGCACCACGACAATGCTGGCGAACACAAACACCAGCGACAGGCCGACCGCAATTGCCAGAAAGATGAGGATGGGCAGGTATTCGCGCAGGAGGTCGTCCATGACTATTCCGCTCCCCAAGCCATTCGATCAGCCACCTCCGGGATAGGTCGGATCTCCCCCCGACCGGCAAAACGCGAACCATGCATTGAACGCCCCCGAAGACCGCCGCACACCGGCCGTTGCAGCCGCGAATAGCGGCGCGTCGGAATATAAAGAGCCACCCGTTTCATGCAAAGCGTAATCGGCACCCGTCTATAGCGTCCTTGGGCGTAAAGAAAACGTAAAGCCCGTCCGGAAAACGCGTTTCGTTTATGCACCATAATCGGCGAACGGCACGCGCGACGCATCATCGCAGTGCTGACCGGCATCATGCATCGGCAACCAATCCAATCGCGGCCCGGAACGCGGCCGCGTTGCGCGCGACGTCTGCGGCTGAAAGGCCTGGCTTGTAGAGTGCCGAGCCAAGCCCGAAGCCGGTGGCGCCGGCGGCGCGGTAGTCCGCCATCCCGTCCGGCGTTATGCCGCCTACCGGAAGGACCGGCACGGCGGCCGGCAGCACGGCTCGCATCGCTTTCAGGACTGCGGGCGGATTGGCCTCGGCCGGAAACAGCTTCAGCGCATCCGCCCCGGCATCCAGGGCCGAAAACGCCTCGGTCGGCGTTGCGAAACCCGGCACGCAGGCTAGGCCCGCCTGCTTTGCAGCCCGAATGACGGCAGTGTCGCTGTGCGGCATCACAACCAGCCGTCCGCCGGCATCGGCGATTCGCGGCACGTCCGCGGGGTCCAGGACCGTCCCGGCACCGATCATGGCGGTATCCCCGAACGCATCGGCCAGCTTCGCGATGCTGGAAAAGGGATCGGGCGAATTGAGCGGCACCTCGATCAGCGCAAACGCCTCGTCGACCAGCGCGCCGCCGATCGCAACGGCCTCCTGCGGCTGGATACCGCGCAGAATTGCCACCAAAGGCAGCCGGGCCATACAGGCGTCCAGGTCAGGTCCGCTCATGCGTCGTTCTCCATGATGCCGGCCTGCAGGGCCAGGGTCCAAAGTCCCGCGACCACGGTATCCTCCCCGGACAATTGGTCGACCGCGTGGCCGCAATGCGTCAGCGCGCGCCGATACCGTTCGTTCAGGGAATCCGAGCCGACCAGGGTCACCGCCTGATGGTCGCCCAGCCCCCGGATCTCGTGACCGATCAAGATGCCCGACAGGTAGTCGGCGACGGCGGATTCGGCGATCGCGTCGCACAAGGCCTCGGCGCGCACGCCGAACAGGTGATGCAAAAGACCGCCGGCATCCCGGGCACGGTCCAGACCCTTTTCGAAGCCGGGGCCCAGCGTGGCGCCGGTTTCGGCAGACATCAAGCGTCCGAGGATGGAGTGGTCCCGCAGGACCGAGAAAACTTCGCCGGTCATCGCCGTCCGGAACCCGGCGATCGCACCGTCGCGCACGGTGACCCACTTGCTGTGGGTCCCGGGCATACAATAGACCCCGGAAGCTCCCGTTCCGCCGGACAATGCCACGGCGCCGGTAATCTGGGTCTCCTCGCCGCGGATCACGTCGTACACGCCGTCATTTCTGCAGGCGATGCCCGGCACGATCCAAACCGCCTGGCCGCCCGCCTCCGACACCGGCGTCAGGCGGCCGGCCAGCAGTGCCGGATCCGTCGGACAGTCCACATAGGGCGCCTCCACCCAGCCGTTGCGCGACCCGATCATGCCGGCCATCAGGGCCGGCGCCCCGGCGGCCGACATCTTAAAGGAACCCACCAACTCCCTGTAGGAAGACGCAAAATCGCCGCCGGCAACGTTGAGAATTCCGCGTCGGGCGGACACCCGATCAAGGACCGAACCGCCGCGGTCCAGAAGATAGGCGCGGAAGTTGGTCGTGCCCCAGTCGACGGCGATCAGAGCCGCGCTCATGACACACTCCATGCGGAAACGCCGAACGGCGCGACCTGACGATCACCCAGCACGAACGCCGCGTCGTCGGGCGCGGGCGCGGTGATCGGCGCCGGGGCGCGGTTGAACGCGAAAATCAGTCCGTCATGGCTGCGCAGCCGCAGGGCATCGGGCAGGCGCACCGTTTCGATGCCGCGATCGGCCAGCAGCGCGTCAATGTAGTCGATCAGGAATTGTTCGTCCGGCCAGAAGGACAGGTAGTGGACGCTGCCGCTGCGATAGACGCCCCCCTTCCCGTTCGACAACCTAGCGACCGGGTCCAGTGCGCCTTCCACATGTTCCAACCAAAGCGAAACCGGATAGTCCCGGTCATGCCACCTGAGCCTTTCCACCATGGCCGGATCCAGACTTTCGACCCGGGTGACCCGAATGCCGATGAGGTCCTGCAGCGGCCCGGGCGGCAGGCTGTCCGGGATCCGATGGCTCGGCGTGCGCGACCCGCTGCGCGGCCCGATCACCAGATCTCCGGTCACTGCACCAAGGCGGTCGCGTGCCGCCGTTTCGACAACCGGCAGTGTGGGAACGCAGACCAGCGCATAGCCGGCAAGATCCGCATGCGGCGGCAGGACGTCCACGTCCAACCCCAGCCGCCTCAGCGCCGTGTAGAAAGCCCGCACCAGGCGTTGATAGTCGAATTCCGCCCCCTGGCGCTGAACGCCGATTGCCCAGGCGGACTCGTAGTCAAAGACCAGCGCCACCGGTGCCGGTGCGGCGGCGGCCGCGGAAAAAGGGACCGCCGCCAATTCGCGGCTGACCTGCGCGGCCTCGCGCGAGGCGATGTCCGGCGTGCCATCGGGCAGGTTCAGGCCGGAATGCATCTGTTCCTGGGCGAAAGGGGCCTGGCGCCAGCGGAAATACGAAACCACCTCGGCCCCGTGGGCCAGCGCCTCCCAGGTCCACAGCCGCACCATACCGTCGGCGGGGGCCGGATTGTGCGGCGCCCAGTTCACCGGGCCCGGCTGTTGTTCCATCACCCACCAGCGACCGCCCGCGGTCATGCCGCGGTAAAGGTCGTGATGAAAGGCCGCAACGTCCGGATGCCCTGCCCTGGCCCAGCGGACGCGGGTTTCCGCCGGCAGACCCATGCGTTCGTCGGTGAAGCCCAGCGGATAGGAATCCCAGGTCGCGACGTCCAGGTCCGCCGAGACCTTGTAGTGGTCGAACTGGTCGAAATAGCCCATGAAATTGTGGCTGAGAAACCGCCCGGGCGAGCGGGCGCGCACGATCTCGGCCTGCAGCCTGTTGTAGGCGACGACCGCGTCCGACGAGAACCGGCGAAAATCCAGGAGGTGCGCCGGATTGGCCTCGGTCACGGTCTGGTTCGGCAGGTCGATTTCGCCGAAGCCGGCATATTCCTTCGACCAAAACACCGTGCCCCATTCCCGGTTCAGCACTTCGATCGAGCCGTAACGCGCCTCCAGCCAGGCCTTGAAGGCGGGCCGGCAATGGGCGGCGTAGGACAACACCGTGTCGTGGCAGCCGTATTCGTTGTCCAACTGCCAGCCGGCCACGTGCGGGTTGGTGCCGTAGCGGTCCGCGACCGCCTCGCAGATGCGCCGGGTCTCCTCCAGCCAAACGGGACTGGAAAAGCAATAATGCCGGCGCGAGCCGAACCGGCGCGGCCGGCCGTCGGCGTCGAATGGAAGGATCTCCGGCCGTTCGTCGATCAGCCATTTTGGCGGCGTCGCCGTGGGCGTGCACATGACCACCTTCAGGCCGGCGGCGCCCAGCGTGTCGATGGCGCGGTCCAGCCAGTCCCAGCGGAAAGCGCCGCGCGACGGCTCGATCCGACTCCAGGCGAATTCGGCGATGCGCACAAAGCGGATGCCGATCTCCGCCATCCGCGTGGCGTCCCGCGGCCAATCCGCTTCCTGCCAGTGTTCGGGGTAGTAGCAGACGCCCAGCATGCCGCGGTTACACCCACTCAACGTGAATACGGTTCAGGCACTGGGGCACAGGCGGCACCGGGGCGGTGGCGCAAGCTGAATGCCGTTGTGCCGGGTTTCGGTCTCTCGTCAGCGCAGCCGCTGTTCGGTTTCTTCGTCGAACAGATACGCCCGGGCGGGATCGAACTTCAGACCGACCCGTACCCCTGCGTCGGAACGCACGTCGCCACGCTCCTCGATGATCAACCGTTCCCCATTGTCCGACCGCACATAGTCGTAGGAAACGCCCCCCAGTGCCTCCGTCAGTTCGATCGCGTGCGTATCGCCCGGGACTATTTCGAGATGTTCCGGCCGGATCCCGAGCTGGACTTTGGTTCCCGACGCGGGCGTTTGCACCGGCAGCGTCACGGACGTCTTCAGCGCGGGCACGTCGATCACGCCGCTGCCGTTCACTGTCCCGGCCAGAAAATTCATCGACGGCGAGCCGATGAAACCGGCAACGAACCTGTTGTCCGGGTTGCGATAGAGTTCCAGCGGCGCGCCCACCTGTTCGATCTTGCCCGCCCGCAGCACCACGATCTTGTCCGCCATCGTCATCGCCTCGACCTGATCGTGCGTCACATAGATCATTGTCGCACCGATTTCGCCGTGAAGTCTGGCGATCTCGACACGCATTTCGACACGCAACTCGGCGTCCAGATTCGAGAGAGGCTCGTCGAAGAGAAACACCTCGGGGCCGCGCACGATGGCGCGGCCGATCGCCACCCGTTGTCGCTGGCCGCCCGACAGCGCGGCCGGCTTGCGCTCCAGGAAAGGATCGAGCTTCAGGATCCGGCTTGCCTCGGCCACTTTCGCGGCGATTTCGGGTTTGGGCACTTTGTTCATTTTGAGCCCAAAGCCCATGTTCTCCTGCACGGTCATGTGCGGATAAAGCGCGTAGGTCTGGAACACCATCGCCACGCCGCGTTCGGCCGGGTCCATGTTGGTGACGTCGCGCTCGCCGATATTGATCTTGCCCTCCGACGTTTCTTCCAACCCCGCAACCATACGCATCAGAGTTGACTTGCCGCAGCCGGACGGACCGACGAAGACGCAAAACTCACCGTCGTCGATCTCCAGATCCACCCCGTGAATGACCTGCGCATCGCCATAGCGCTTGAAGACATTGTTCAGCGTTACTCCGGACATCGTTGGTACGCCCCCATCGGTTGGATGATCTGCTTGGTTTCTGGAAAACGCCAGTTCTCGGTGTCCGCCGCAATGCGCGCCGCCGTCGCCTGCATGGTCGGCACCAGTTTTTCCAACTCGTCGAAGTCTTTTTGGCCTCGCAACGCGGTGACGGACAAGCCGCCGAGCAAATGGCCGCGGTCGGACAAGACCGGGACGGCAACGCAGATGATGCCGCGTTCGTGTTCTTCGTCGTCGCGGGCGAATCCTCGCTTGCGGATCGCGGCCAGTTCGGCCAGCAGCGCGGTTTTCGTCGTTATCGTTTTTTCGGTGAACCGATAGAGCGACTGTTGACCCAGGGCGCGGGAAAGCTGCTCCTCGGCGAGGAAAGCCAACATCGCCTTGCCGACGCCGGTGCAATAGGCCGGTCCGACCTTCCCGGCGCTGGAGAACATCTCCACCGGGCGCGACGGATAAAGCTTGTCGACGTAGAGAACGTGCCCGCCGTCGAGCTGCGCAAGATGGATCGTCTCGCGGACCAACCCGGCCAGCGCGTCCAGATGCGGTTGCGCGACCGGGGCCAGCGACGACTGCTTCCACGCCGCGTGGGCCAGTCGGACAAGGCGCATGCCCAGGAAATAGACCTTTCGATCAGGATCGTAGGTCAACAGGCCCTGCTTGGTCAGCGTCTGAAGAAAACGATAAAGCGTCCCCTTCGGAAGCTCGGACCGGTCCTGCAGTTCCGTAAACCGGGCCGGCCGGCCGATGTCACCGACCAGATCCAAGACTTCCAATGCCTTGGCGACGGTCGTCGCCCCGTCCGCATCCTGTTTCTTTGTTGTTAGTCGTCGTTCCGACATACACCCCTGCCGTATCCCCCCGCGTTCTTGCTTTAAGTTTGAGTTGACAGCTTAAAACGGTCCGATCTAGTTTTTCAATAATCAAAACGTTCGCTTCAACATGCGGATCACAGGGAGGATGCCGTGAACTTCAAATACTCATGGTCGGCTGCGGCGGTCGCGGCCTCAATGCTGGTTTCGGGCAGCGCCTACGCGCAGCAACTGACCGGCGATCTCAAGATTTTTCTGGACACATCCAACCCGGCGCCGCGGGCGACGATGGAAACTATGATCGGCGAGTTTCAGGCGATGCATCCCGATCTCAATATCGAGATCACGGTCATCGACCGCGAGGCCTACAAGACCCAGATCCGCAACTTCCTGACCGCCGATGCGCCGGACGTTGCAACATGGTACGCGGCGAACCGGATGGCGCCGTACGTCAATGCGGGCCTTTTCGAAGACGTGTCGGACCTGTGGCAGGAATCTGACATCGCCGGACCCCTCGCCTCCACCAAGGGTGCGTTGACCATCGACGGCAAGCAGTGGGGCGTGCCCTACTCCTACTACCAGTGGGGCGTTTATTACCGCAAGGACATCTACGAGGAACTTGGCCTGCAGGAGCCGA
>CAJIAA010000280.1_pt1 | contig 11344 bp, 10 predicted proteins | sample 9199011 | NCBI WGS metagenome assembly CAJIAA01 (sample SAMEA7708266, study PRJEB35096) | sediment metagenome | biome: marine neritic benthic zone biome [ENVO:01000025]; feature: sediment [ENVO:00002007]; material: shallow marine sediment [ENVO:03000034] sea grass bed [ENVO_01000059] ...
CATCCCGATCTGCTGACGGCACGGGAAGCCCACGTCAAATGGCAGGAATTAGTCCGCGAATGGGGCGCGGAAGGGCGCTCGACCTACTACATGGACCCGACCTCGGCCGCCGCCGAAGTAGGGAAGCCCTGAAGACCGCACGCCGCGCACGACTGGGCGCACGGTTGCGCGCCGTCCTGCGAACCGGCAAGATCGTAGCCGTCGCCCTGAGGGCAACAGGTGCCGATGGGCCGAGAGCGACCGGGATAACGTCCAATAAGATAAGGGGAGGCGCTCATTCCTGCGTTGCAAGTCATGTCCCACCCGGTCGCGTCGAACGACGATCCGCTGGTCGGGCGGGTTCCACACTGCGCGCAGTTCGCCTTTCGCACGGCCGTCGGTCCGGGAACGATCGTTTACCCCTCGATTAGTCCGGTGCGGCTGCGGGGCTTGGCTTATCGCGTCATACCAAACCCGCCGCACAAGAGCTTCACGTTCCTGCTGGTCGATCGCTTGGAACTCGACCGGTGACGGATGCCCTGGACGACATTCGGCGGATCTGTGGGGTGCTCGCGTTCTATGCCGATCGGCTAGACTGCCTACGCGAGCCGTCTGGGTCGGCCGCGGCGATCGACGCCGATACGCAATATCTGTTCGAAGACCGCGCGGAGGTTCCCTACAGCGAAATTTCGCCTTGGTACAGGTTGGTCGAGCCGCTCTACAGCGAGCTCGACACCCATCTGCGCGCAGCCGATCACGCGCTGTGCCAACAGGTGTTTGCGGATTCCGAGATCCGGTCCGCGGAGCCGAAACTGCATCGTATTCGCGCGGCTTACGAATACGACAAGGAGACCGACGTGGCGCGGGCGTTGGTCGCGGATCGGGCGGCCGGTACGAGGCTTGCCCGGATGGTAGACCAGCAGTCCTACTGGACGCTGACGCCTGATGTCATTTGCGCGCTCTCCGGCTGCCGGAATGTTGCCGTCATGGGTTCGGGGCCATTGCCCCTGACCGCACTCGCAATCGCGTCGGCGATCGATGGGCGGGTCACTTGCGTTGAGATCGAGACGGTCGGATCGCAGCTCGGATCTCAGGTGGTCGAGTTTTCACGCCACGCCGACCGCGTCCGAAGCGTTGCTGCCGATGCCTGGGACGGGGTCGAGTACGACGATTTCGATGCCGTCGTCGCAACCGTACTGCTTGGCGTGAGTATTCGCGACGAGCGGCATCAATCAAAGGCTGCCATCGCCGGACGCATCCTGGAGAGCATACCTGCCGGCGCGCCCCTGATCATGCGCGATCCGTTTGATCTCGGGCGGCTCGTATATCCGCCAGCCAATCTCGATCTGGATCGCACGACCGACTTTACGCGCATGGACCCGGAGCGTGATCCGCAACAACCCTGGCGATTATCCTTCCTTATCCTTCGCCAATCCGCCTGGAAACACGATCATGCATAGCCAGGCACCATACGAATACATCCGTGACTACTACGAGCAGACGCACCAGGAGATGGACCGGTATCCCAACGTCGCGGCGTTCTGGCTCGATGGTCTGCGTCACGTCGCGGGCGAACGGGTGCTCAACGCCGGCTGCGGCCCGACGCTTTACGACTACCTGGAGTATTTCGCCGAACCGCCTTGCCAGTATGTCGGCCTCGACATCAACAGCAATTGTTTCGAGTTTTTTCGTCGATCACGGGATCCAAGATTGCTGCGCGCCAGGGCGCGCGCCAAAACGCTCGGCTGCCGCGTCGAATATCTATGCGGCGACGTATTTGAACTGGAAGATCAGTTGAGCGGACAGTTCGACAGCGCGCTTGGCGTCGGCTTTTTTGCGACCTACGACGGCATGCGCTTCGACCGGCTGATGCGCATCATGCATGGGTCCATCTCACCGGGCGGTCAGCTTCTCAAGATCACCTGGCACGGACCGCACCGCACGCCCGAGCAGACCCGGGACAAGCTCCGGTACCGATTCGACAATCCGGAGGAGCCGACGCCGGACGAACTGATCGGCGGCATCGAACGGGCCGGATTCGCACTCAGCCACAATTCAATCCTCGAATGCGATCCATCGACGATCGGTTGGGACGCGATACAGGTGTCCCTGTTTCAGCGCTCCGAAGACTAGGCGGCAGGAGGGGAGAAGGGGCAGGGCTTGTCTCTTGCTGTTCCGTCAATTGTGCAACAATTAAGACCTGACCCTGTGGCCCCCCGGTGTCAGCCGACGAAATAGCGAGGCAGTACGGTCCCGGCATTGGCCATGCGGTGGTCGTCGCTTGTGAATCCGGCCGTCCGGCGGCCGGTTGCAGTCAGTGTTAACCGGAATTTGCGAGGCTTGCCGCCATTAACATTAGGACTTACGAATTCTTAGCCAGGCTTTCTTAGCCTTCCTTCATACACAGTTCCTAGTCTCATTTTTGTTTCTCAGCGCGAGGGGGCGTTCCATGGCGAAAGCGGGTTATCGCGAAGTGAAGGGCAGGCGCGGCCTGTTCGGGCACCTTTTTCTTTGGTCGTTCGTCGGCTTTAACATCCTGATGGCCGCCTGGCTCTTCTTCGGTCTGGGCGCTGCGACTGACAACTATCAGGAGTTGACGGCAGCCGAGCAGGCGGGCACGGCAATCGGCGCCGGCATCGGCGCGGTGATGATCTTTGTGATCTGGGCCGTCGGCGACGTCATTCTCGGCATTCCTGTCCTGCTCACGCGTCCGTCGAGGACATTGGTCCCGACAGAGAACTAGGGCGTCGGACGGCAATCGCGCAATTCCCGGAAAGGGAGGATCGATCATGCAGATTATCGTGAAGATCTTTGCGACCATCGGGTTTCTATTCGTGGGACTGGTGGTTATCGGTGTGATGATGGCGGACGACGACAGCTCGACTGCCGGCAGTGCGGGCGCGACTACCGGCGATGCAGCGGAGACCGCCACATCGGAAGAGCAGCGGGCCGAACGGATCGTTGCGCTGGAACAGGAGGTTAAGGCCGTTCCCGCGAGCGAAATTCAGAAGAACTTGGACCTCTACCGAAAGCTGAGCAATCTCGATCCCGAAAACGCAACCTACACGCAGAAGGTGGTCCACTACACCGCCAAGCGGGACGAGGCAGCAAACATGCGGCGCAATCCCGAACGCTTTGTCACGGTGACGGATTTCTCCTGGACGAAGGACGGGTTCGGCAGCGTGATGGAAGTCGACCTCACCATCAAGAGCACGCTTCCGTTTCGGGTCAAGGACATCGAGGTCAAGTGCACCCATGCCGCCAACAGCGGGACCGCGATCGATTCCAACCGCCGGACCATCTACGAGGTGATCGGCGCCGGCGAGACCAGGACATTCCGCGGCTTCAATATGGGCTTCATTCATCCGCAGGCGGTCAGTTCCGTCTGCGAGGTGGTCGATGTCGCGCGGATGGGCTAACGCCCTGCAATCACCCGAAATGTCATGCGGTCGATGCGGCGCTGTGCGCCGAGGACCATATTGCGTTCGTGGCTTACGGAGATCGGCCACCCGGTCTCGGTATCGAACAGGAAGCGGGCTTTGTCCTCAATCCGGATCGGCGGCAGGTCTTCGTCGGCGGGCGGCGGCTGGCCCATTTGCTGCGCCATTGCCGTCATGGTCTCCCGCATGATCGCGGTCGTCGTCCCAGGGTCCAGACTCTGTCGCCACTCGACGACGGCGCGGCGGTCGTCCGGATTCACTTCCAGCAGCAGGAAGTGCGCCTTGCTGGGGAACGGCCGGCCGCCCAGCGGATTCGGGAGGTTGTCTTCGTACTCCAGAGGCACGCCGAGTTCGTATTGCCCGCCCGAAGCGGCGTAGAACAGCGACGGTTCGTTCAGCGCCGTCGCCTCGACCCAGTCCGGTTCCGCAAGGTGCGCGACCCCGGCCTGTAGCTGAGCCGATGCATCGGATGACAGACCCATCTTTTTAAATGCCCGGATCATTCGGTCGATTGTCATGCGGTAGTGCGCGGCGACTTCGTCCTTGTTTTCCAGGCCGGCGACGGACCCGAAGTCGTCGGTCAGCATATCCAGGCGGAGGTTTTCGGCCAGGTTCATCATCTCCGTGAGGACCGGGGCATTGGCCGCCGAATTGCTCTTCACTTCGGTCCTGCCAAAGGTCCAACGGATGACGAAACCATCCTCGCGTTTGTTCAGCACCTCCACGTCGATGAGCGTGCGGGCCTCGGTCGCCTGTTGCAGCGACGGCCCTGCATAGTCCTCGCGTTGCTTGACCAGTTCGAGCCGGTAGGTCTCGCCGCCTTGCCAGTCGGCGGGCAGGTCGACGAACGTCCCGTCATCCTGCGCATGGCCCCCCGCCGCCAACACGATCGATCCAAGCATCACGAGTGCCAGAACGCGCAAACCTCTTCGCGGGAATCGCATAACCGTTCCTTTGCGTTTCAAACCTCGCCAAAAAACCTCAACGCTCACCCAGATTGTACCATCGTCGCACGCACAATTCCCGCGCTCCGTCTCCGGTTTTTTGAAGACCTGTGCTCGGACTCGCCGGGTCGGTCGAATCGCGAATCGACACGCCTGCGTTACGGGCCAAATCTCGTGCGTAGTAGGAGTCGGCGGCGAGCACCATCAAGGTCGGGGAATCATTCGTCTGTCTTGGGTCGCAGCGAAGCGCCGCACCATGGACAGTGGTTGATCGTGATGGACGCGCTGCCGCCGTCGTGGATGAACAGGCCGTGGCGACCTGTCTTGTCGTCGAACGAGATCAGGGCGTCGGGGCAGTCCGAGCGTCGCGGATGCAGATCGCAGATCTGGTTCAGATCGGATGCCATCCGGTCGCAGCAGTGTTGAGAGGCCATTTCCAGATGCTCAGCGCAGCAGGTTTGGCGGTTGTGATGTTACGGGCGGGTCATGGCATCGCAGCGGATAACAGAGACTGGGATGACGGCCCTGTTTTTCGTTGAAGCGGATGATCCACGCGCCAAATGCCGTCCGGTCGAAACGAGCGTTTGACGCGATTGCAGCGCCCAATTCATTGCGGCGGCGCATAGGGGATCTGCCTGCCCACCGCGCGACTTAATTCATCGAGTTCGGCCCGGAACTGCTCGGGCGTTAGATTGTTCAGCCTCTGGTACTCCCGGCCGCGCAGACGGTTGGCGAAGGGAGAAGCCGAAACAGAGTAGGCGTCCGACCCGTTGGCAAACGACCTGGGATCGATGAAATCCAGGTAGTGCTTCCCACCACTCCTCATCTTGGCCTTGAGATCCTCCATGCTTCTCGCGCTGTCGAAAACCTGTTGCCAGCGACGGGCGTTACGCCACATGTCCCTCGGCGTTTTTCCCGTCATCGGCCGCATCCCGCCGGTATCGAAGATGACCATGCGGTATCCCGTCGGCGACGTGCGGGTCTTGTCCGGCCTGATGTCGAAATTGGCGTATTTGTGGTCCGTCCAGACGATCCCCTTCTGGTTCAGTTCCCGGATCGCCAGCTGCATCGTCAACCGTTCCGCCCTGGTCGGTTCACGCCGCCGCGCAGGTTTGTCACCCTTCTTGTCGAAGAACCGTTCCAACGCGTTTGTCACGCGCTTGTCCCCATCCATTTCGCTGAGGTTTTCTTCGCGGGAAATTATGTACTTCTGGTATCCATCCTTGGAGTTTTGGACGACGACGGGTTCGCTGTGCCGCTTGGAGGCCCTGAAATAGCCGGACGGGTCTTGTGCCTGTTCCAGCAACCCGCGACCAACCTGGTCGTCCATGAAGTCCTTTTTCTTTTTTCCGGCTTCGATCGCATCGCCCGTATCGAGTTCCACAATCCGGACAACCGAGTTCCCGTCATTCGCATCTGGGTAAACGCTCGACACCGCCCCCTTGCCCAGTCGCTTTCCGACCTCGGCCACGACCTGGCCGTTTGCATCGCGGACTCTCTTGCCGTCGAAGGTGCCGGATGCCGCACCGAGATCAATATCTGTAGCCTGCGCCCTTGTGTACGGGCTGTCGCGCGACTGAGCCAGTTGTTCCGGTTCTACCTTGGCGAAGGGCGGCTCGGTCGTCGTTTCCAGCAAGTGCTTTTCGCCCTCCGTCAGCGGTGGGACGGCGAACGTGTTCGATTCGGTTCCCGTCGCCGCGTCGTGGACGACGCTTTGCGACGGACCGAGCGCCGCTTCCGAGGGATCGATGTCCTGAGTCTCGTCAAGAAGCCGGCTGCGCAGCGTCTCCATGGCCTCCTTCTGGGTTTCGTCCAGAGCCCCGAACCCCTCGATGCTGAGTTTGTTGAAGGTGTCGTCCAGATAGGCGGCGACCTGGGTCTGCTCCGGGACCGTCAGGGTCTCCAACTCGTCGAGGATCCCGAGGCCTTTTTCCTCGATCAGCGCCTTTCCCTTGTCGATGTTCCTGAAATGGCGGAGGTCCTTGAGGCTCAATCCGGCGCCCAGGCCGGGGGCGACAAGACCGGCCAGGGCCATTGCGGTGCTCTCGCGGCTCTCCTCGGCCGCAATGAGAATGTCGTCTCCCAGCACCAGGGAGGCGCCCTCGGCGAACCGGTAGAAATCTTCGGACTCCCGCGCGCGCTTAAGATCCTTCGCGCCGAAATAGGCGGCGTCGGCGACATCGCCGGCGATGTTGATGGCGACGCCCGTAGAAGGACCGATGAACGCGGTCGCGAACCGGGACAAACCGGCGGTCGCCGCCGCGACGATCATGGCCTTGAAGCTGTCGTCCTGCGTTTCGTAGGCTTTCAGGGCGGCCACCGCAGCGCCCGCAAGATGCAGCCGTTCAACAAAGCCGCGCGCCAGTTTGTCGGGCTTCCAATAGGTCCGGCCGGGCTTGCCGGGGACCGCGACCCACTTGACCAGTTTCGGAACGATCTGCGCGACCGCGGCGTCCGATTTGTGACCGGCGATCAGCATCAGCTCTTCGGTCTTGCAGTCGCCGGCCCTGTCGGCCCTGCCCACGGCGAACTGGAGATCGTCGATCAGCTTCTGCCCGCGCGCCCTGATCTTCCGGTCGAGCCAGGCATCGTACCAGGCCGGATCGATCGGCCAGGTCTTTAGGATCTCGTCGCGCCGGTCGATCCATTCACTGAGCGGCCTGCTTTTTGCCACGAGGTCGGGAACGACCGTGGGACCCGGGAAATCGACGGGGTCGCCTTCAAGCATCTTGAAATCGGACGGCGATCCCGCGGGGGTCGGGACGAAGTAAACGTTCAATTTGGTTTCCGATCCGCTCAACACGGGCAATTCGCTTGCCAGCCCCGTGGCCAGGGCCCATTTCCGGACTTCCGTCGGCCGGTTGGCGAACGGAAGGAACACCGGTTCAAGGTTCCGCATCAAGGGAATCATGGCGTCGCGGATCAGGATGGCGGCGGCATGGTCGCCGTTATAAACGTCGACAGTGGGGTTGAAGTTGAACGGCGAGTCCTCAGCGCCCGACAGTTCGGCCGACAGATAGGCGAACGGATAGGGGTATTTCAGCAGTTCGCCCACCGCGATTGCCGAAAACTGCGTCGACCGCATCCTGGCGAATTCGTCGGGCGCATAGGCGTCGAGTGGTCGGCCAATGCACTGCGAAACCTTCTCCAGGGCGCTTTTCCACAGCGCGCCCAGCCCTTCTTCGACACCCCGGACCTTCGCCGTCACCAGGGCAGGGGCCACCTTCACGGTACCGGGTTCCAGCAACCGCGCGCCGATGGCGTCTCCGTCGCGCACGTCCAGAACCAGGGCCTTCTCGTCGTCCGGCGGGGCAAATCTGGGATAGTCGGCGCTGACGAAATGGATCGGATCGCTGCGGTAGGTAAAGCCGTTCGGTGACAAAAGATCGTCGAGCCGTCTGGCGAGCAGGGTGCGCTCGATGACCACCGGCTCTGCATCCGCGCCCGCGGCAGCGCGCCTTTGCATCAGGCGCACGCCGATCGACGAATAAGGAATGTCGGCATCGAAAACGATGTCCACGGTGCCGATATCGCCGGGATAGAAGACCTGGGTGGAATCGGAACGAACCTGGTCCTCGGCCCGGTTGAACTGCAGGCGTGCGCCCTGGTTTGCGAACAGAAGCGGCCACTTGCCGCGCGCCTTGCCCAGGAGAATTGCCTGGTATCCTGGTGTGACGCCGGGCTTCAGCGTCGCCGACACGGCAACGAGGTTCTCGACGTCGTCCAGCGTCTGTCGGCGGCGTTCCAGGGATTCCAAGACTTTGGGTTCCAGACCCGGCGTGGCCTTCGCGGCCTCGATCAGGCCTTTGGTCTGGACGCGGGCGCTGAGGAGGCCGGGATCGCCCGCCGAGACGGTCGGCGATTCCACTGCGTAGGTTATGCCCGGCGCCTCGGAGCGGAACGTTTTGCCGTTTTCCAGTGCCTGCTGCAGGTTGCTGCCATGCACGAAGAGGCGCCGCGTCTTGACCACGCGGTTGCCTGTGTCCGACCCGTCGCGATGGAACGGGAAGCGCAGGGACTGCTGGCTGGTGACGACGATGACCATATCGATGGATGGGTCGACGTCCGTGTCGTCCTCCGGCTGCCGCGTCTCGGCCGTTTTGTCGGTTGTATCGCAAAGCTCGGACGGGGTGGCGGCTCTTTCCAAGTCCCACCGGCCGGTCTTGTCCCGGCATCGGTACTCTCCGGTCAAAAGCGTGCCGTCCTGCTCGATGTCGAAATACCCGGTCGATGTGCAATCAGAGCCCGAATACTCATAGTCCAGGCGGTTATCGACGGGGCCTTCCGCGCGTAGCGTCCCGGATTTGTCCCCGGCCCAATAGTACTCGCCCGACACCACGGTGCCATCGTGCCGCAGGCACACCGTCATACCCGACAACCAACCGGTGTCGTTCCAGTTATACCGGCCGTTCCAGGTGCCTGTCAGATCATGGCGCGGAGCCTTGGGGCGCAGCGTCAGGCTCAGCTCGGCAAAGACGACGGTCGAATCGTCTCCATAGTGGAAGTTCAGCTTTCCCTGATCGGCGATGAGTGCTCCAACCAGTGCGTCCGCTGCGTAGTGTTCCAGGACATCGATCGTAACGTCCGTGCGGCTGCTCGCCTTGCGCCCTTGAATGGTTGGGTCCTCGATCCGGCCTTCGAGGTTCTTGATGCTGACGCCGTCCGTATCGAACCAGCCCTCCTTCTGCGTGATAAGAACCATCTCCAGCGTCGCGGTCTCGACCGTGTAGCTTTCAAGGGACACGGCTCCGATTTGGCCGCCCAGGTCGCAGGTCCAGCGGGTTCTTTCGTTCAAGCTGTCGCCGATCTCCGGATAGCTGGCATTGCCGGTCACCCGGAAATCGCCGTTCCGGACGGTTTCGGGATGCCTGCCGGTCGCGGTGGGCTCCGCGCCGCGCGCCGTGCAGCTGAGCGACAGGTCCTGCGCTGCAGCCACCTGAGCAAGAAACAGGAATACAAGGCACACGAACGCAAAGGTCGACTTCATAACCGTCCTCCGTCCAATGACACACCCGGATGATCCTCTGCAGCCCTATGGCCGGATCCGGGCGGAAACCTGACCCTGCACTGCCACCCCCTCGTCTGCGGCAGTGCGACGGCCAAGTTTCGAGTGTGCGTCAGCACACGAGAGAATGCCATTCGAGTACGGCGCAACGGACCGCGATGGCCCGCAATCAAGCCCCCGGATGCGCGTGAACCCGTTTACACATCTGGAATGGACATTATTGCCGCTCTGCGGGCGAATGACGAGGGGCCAGCGCGCCAGGGCGACATTGGGCCTGGACGCCGGCCGATACCTCGTCCGGGGAGGCGTAACCGTACCCGTGTGCCGTTGTGAAGGCTGCAATGCCGCTCGACCTGAAGCCGCAGTGCAAAGACGCCGAAATGCGGGCCGAACGGACTGATTCAACCGTCTGCATTCTGACCGCCTTGGGGTTCTTGGCCGTCTTCTCTAGGACTGTGCCCGGTGACATGCGCGGCGGGCCGACGGCGCCCGACATCGCACGGGCGGCGCGCGAACTGGGCATCGACGAAGGGCGGCTGCGGGCGGCCATCGAACGGCACCGCCCGCGCTGGAGCGCGGTTTTCACTGGGTGAAGATCGCAAGGTCCGTCACGGGCGGTAGGGTCCGTTCGTTTGCAGCCATGCACTTCGAGACGCGTCGCTTCGCGCCGCTCCTCAGTGTGAGGGTGTTAGAACTTCCGACGCGACCAAACAAAGCCTCACCCTTGTCTGTTGAGGCTGTGTCAGGCTGAGTAGGTACACGATCTTGCCGCCATGGCCGTCACATGCTCTGTGCCCACAAGGCTGCGTCGGGTTGGCGTCAGTCCTGGTCGAACCGCACCAGCGCCCGGATCTCGATGCTTTCCCGGGGTGGTGCGTCCGCCGGCGTCGCCGGATCGTCAATCGCTGCATGGGCCGAGAACCGCACCCGGCCGTCTTCGGCGGAATCGTAGGTTTTGATCAACAGGGCCTCGTCCAGAGTCATGCGCGGGAAATAGACCCATTCGTGACCGGGGTTGTGGGTGAAGCCGTAGATCTCGCCCGTGCGGTCGGGATAGACCAGGTCCATCGCCACGAAATCCTCGTCCGCCACGGTTTGGCCGTCGACGAAGGCCAGCGGCGCCCGCTCGACGGGCCCGCGAATCGGCCGCCAGACATTGACCACGGCAAAGCGACCCTCCAGCCAATCGGCTTGCCGGTCCGGATCGATCAGGTCGCGGACCCGTTGCGGACCGGATTTGGTCGTATAGTCGCCATGGACGTTCGGCACGGGCCGGCGCACGGGGCCGTCCTCGTCGCCGCTGATCCGGCGAGTGTGGTCGAAGATCACCACCTCGGCGGCGCCGGTTTCCTGCTTGATCAGCCGTTCCACCTCCGGGAAATAGACCGCCGCCACTTCGCCGTCGTCGTAGAGGTCGGCGACGGCGGTTTGGTGGCGTGCCAGCCGGACGCCGTTGCGGTCCAGCGTGAAGGTGTCGGCGACCGGGCGGCCGTCGCGGACCTGAATGGCCCGTGTCTCGTAGCGGACGTCATCGCGCACGTGGCGGGTGCCGTCCGGGTCGATCAAGATGGCGGGCTTGGTGTCGGACGGAGCCAGGTAGTTCACCTGGCCCAGGGCCGTTTGGGCAGACTGCCGCGTTATGTCCGGGACGCTGGGCGACGGGGCGGCGGTGACGACGGTTGCCTGGTTCATGGGGGCTCCTGTTCCAGCATGAAATGGTTTCTAGATCGATCAAGGTCTTCATTGTTGTGTCTCCGGTAGATAGTCACGAAATGCTGGAAACCGTCACGAATTCGAGGCAAGATAGCATGAGAAAAATTCATGCTTTATTGGGTCCGATATGGCCGAAGCCGGAGACTTCCTGCCGCCCTTCGCGGCGCTGCGCGCCTTCCACGCCGCCGCGACCCACGATCGCTATCGGGACGCCGCGGCGAGCCTGGGGGTCACGGAATCGGCAATCAGCCATCAGGTGAAAC
>CAJIAA010000214.1_pt1 | contig 11255 bp, 6 predicted proteins | sample 9199011 | NCBI WGS metagenome assembly CAJIAA01 (sample SAMEA7708266, study PRJEB35096) | sediment metagenome | biome: marine neritic benthic zone biome [ENVO:01000025]; feature: sediment [ENVO:00002007]; material: shallow marine sediment [ENVO:03000034] sea grass bed [ENVO_01000059] ...
ATCGTGGTGACCCTGTCGCTCAGCTTCGGCATCACCATCGGGCTGACCGCCGGCTTCTTCCGCGGCGCCTACGACACCGTTGTGATGCGCCTGATGGACGTCATCCTGGCGATCCCCAGTCTGCTGTTGGCGCTGGTGCTGGTGGCGATCCTGGGGCCGAAGCTGTCCAACGCGATGATCGCGATCTCGGTCACGTTGATGCCGCACTATGTGCGCCTTACCCGCGCCTCTGTGATCACCGAACGGACCCGGGACTACGTGACCGCCAGCCGGGTCGCGGGCGCGGGCAAGCTGCGCCTGATGTTCATTACCATCTTGCCCAACTGCATGGCGCCGCTGATCGTGCAGGCAACGCTTAGTTTCTCGACGGCCATCCTGGACGCCGCGGCGCTGGGCTTCCTGGGGATGGGCGCACAGCCGCCGACGCCGGAATGGGGCACCATGCTGGCCGAGGCGCGGGAGTTCGTGCTGCGCGCCTGGTGGGTTGTCACCTTCCCCGGCCTTGCCATCCTGATCACCGTCCTGGCGCTGAACCTGCTGGGCGACGGGTTGCGCGACGCGCTGGATCCAAAGCTGAAGCGGAGCTGACATGGGCCTGTTGGAAATCCGCAACCTGACCGTCGAGTTCCAGACCGCCCTGGGACCGTTCCGCGCCGTCGACGCCATCGACCTGACCGTGGAGGAAGGCGAGGTCTTGGGCGTGGTAGGCGAGTCCGGCTCTGGCAAGAGCGTCACCATGTTGGCCATGATGGGCCTGTTGCCCTGGACTGCGAAGATCACCGCCGACCGGCTGAACTTCGGCGGCGAGGACCTGTTGACCGTCACCCCGCGCGCCCGGCGGCGGCTGATCGGCCGCGATCTGGCGATGATCTTCCAGGAGCCGATGACCAGCCTCAACCCCTGCTTCACGGTCGGCTTCCAGATCACCGAAACCATCAAGACACATCTGGGCGGCACCCGCGCCGAACTGGACAAACGCGCCATCGAACTGCTGGGCCTGGTCGGGATCCCGGCGCCGGAAACGCGGCTCAGGGCCTTTCCGCACCAGATGTCCGGCGGCATGAACCAGCGCGTCATGATCGCCATGGCCATCGCCTGCAACCCGCGCCTGCTGATCGCCGACGAGCCGACCACCGCGCTGGACGTCACCATCCAGGCGCAGATCCTGGATCTGTTGCGCGACTTGCAGCGCGATCGCGGCATGGCCCTGGTGCTGATCACCCACGACATGGGGGTGATCGCTGAAATGGCCCACCGGGTGCAAGTCATGTATGCCGGCCAGCAGGTCGAGGTGCGCGACGCCGAACGCTTGTTCGCCGAGCCGCGCCATCCCTACACGGCGGCGCTGTTGGACGCGCTGCCGGAACGCGGCGTCGGCCATGCGCGCCTGCCGACGATCCCCGGCGTCGTTCCGGGCGCCGGCGACCGGCCGACCGGGTGCCTGTTCAGCCCGCGCTGCAAGTTCGTGAACGCCCGCTGTCGGGCCGAACGGCCGGGCCTCACGCATTTCCACAACGGCAGGGTCCGCTGCTTTACGCCGCTTGAAGCCGGCACTCCGACCGAAAGCACACCGGACGGAGCAGCGGCATGACCAGGGAAACAGTCATCCATGCGGAGGCCCTGGAGCGGGACTATCGGGTCAAACGCGGGATGTTTTCCGAAGGCCTGGTGCGGGCGGTCGCCGGCGTCAGCTTCACGTTGGAAACCGGGCGCACCCTGGCGGTGGTCGGGGAGTCCGGCTGCGGCAAGTCTACCCTCGCCCGCCTGGTGACCCTGATCGAACCGCCGACCGCCGGCCGCCTGGAGATCGGCGGGCTGGACGTGGCCACGGCGGCCGCGTCGGACCTTCGCGCACTGCGCAAGACCGTCCAGATCGTTTTCCAGGACCCCTACGGCTCGCTCAACCCGCGCAAGAGGGTGGGGACGATTCTGGAAGAACCCGTCCTGATCAACACCGACATCGACGCCGCGGCGCGCCGCAAGGCCGCGATGGAGATGATGGAGCGGGTCGGCCTGCGGCCCGAGCATTACGACCGGTACCCCCACATGTTTTCCGGCGGCCAGCGCCAGCGCATCGCCGTGGCGCGGGCGTTGATGCTGAACCCCAAGGTGGTGGTGCTGGACGAGCCGGTATCGGCGCTGGACGTGTCGATCCAGGCGCAGGTGCTGAACCTGCTGGGCGATCTGCAGCGGGACTTCAACCTGGCCTACCTGTTCATCAGCCACGACCTGTCGGTGGTGCGCCACATCGCCGACGACGTGCTGGTGATGTATCTGGGGCGTCCGGCGGAGCACGCCCCGCGTGACACGCTGTTCGCAGCCCCCCAACACCCCTATACCCGCGCCCTGTTGTCGGCCACGCCGGTTGCCGACCCGGCGCGCCGGCGCGACCGCATCCGGCTTTCGGGCGAGCTCCCCTCGCCGCTGGACCCGCCGTCCGGCTGCGCTTTTCACCCGCGCTGTCCGCTGGCAAATGACCGCTGCAAGACCGAACCGCCGGTCTTGAAGTCGGTCAACGGCGCCAGCACCGCGTGCCATGCGGTGGAGGAAGGGCGGCAGGACGCCATGCCGAAAGAGGCGGCCGCGGGCTGAAACCAAATCGCGGCGACCGAAATACTAGAGTGTTGCCAGGGGATGAGCTAAAGCTCCCCTTCAGGCACGCGCAGAGCGCGCGCAAAGAAAACTAGAGGCACAATCATGGGTTACTCGGGCAACGATCCTCGGTCATTGGCGCTGCGACGCCCGGTTCGTCTCCTCCTCGCCGCGGCGCTGTTCTGCCTGCCGGCGGCATCGGTGACGGCCGACACCGCGGACTGGGCGCCGGTGTCGGTCTGGGTCTGGGACCCTCCCTTCGACACGGCCAGCCCGCGGACCCAGCAGGACTACGAGGCGGTTGGCGCGGCGACGCGCGAGTGGAAGATTTGTGCCTCCATCCCTCATCTCAAGGACGCCTACTGGCTAGGGGTCAACTATGGCCTGGTCGATGAGACCAAGCGTTTGAACGTGTCGTTGAAGCTGTTCGAGGCGGGCGGGTACGGGAACCTGGATACGCAAATCAGGCAGATCGAGTCCTGCATCGAGGATGAGTCGGACGCCTTGATCGTCAGCGGGATCGACTTCGATAAACTGAACCCGACGTTGGCAAAGGCGCATGCCAAGGGCATCCCGGTCATCGACCTGATCAACGGCGTCTCCTTCCCCGACGTCGCGGCGAAATCCTTGGGCGACTTCTATGACAACGGTTTCGCCATCGGTCAGTACATCGTCGACCGTCACAAAGGGTCGAATGATCCGATCAGGGTTCTTTGGTTTCCCGGCCCCAAGGGCGCAGGCTGGGTCGCCCGTGCCGAAACCGGCTTCGCCGATGCCATCGAAGGACACGGGATAGAGATCCTGGCGACCGCCTACGGCGACACGGGCAAGAAGACTCAAGGCACGCTCGTCGAAGCGGCGCTGAAGGAGCATTCAGACGTCGACTATATCGTTGGCACGGCTGTCACGGCCGAAGCGGCGGTGGACATCGTCCGCCGCATGCGCCTGAAGGGCCGTACCGGGATTCTGGCATATTATTTCAGTCCCGGCGTCTATCGCGGCCTTCAACGGGGCACCATCGTCGCCGCACCCAGCGATCTGCCGGCCATCCAGGCGCGTATCGCACTTGATCAGGCCGTGCGCATCCTGGAAGGCAAGCCGCACTTGAAACATGTCGGGCCGGAAGTGCTGGTTACCGACCGTCTGCGTCTCAAGGATTTCGATCTTTCAACGTCGCTGGCTCCTAAGGGTTTCAAGGCGACCTTCGACGTCAACTAGGCAGCCGCCATATCCCATGATCATCGGTATGAAGAAACTGAAGACGACTGCGGTGTTGGCGCTGGTGCTGGCCGTCGGCATCGGCGGTGCATACCTCGCCAGCAAGGAAATCCGCACCCAGGCCGAACTGGTTTGGGACAACAGCGCCGACGCGGAAACGCGCCGACTGACCGGCACGCTCATGCAATGGATCGAAACCACGATGACGCCGATCCACGCCCTTGCGGCGTTGTTCCAAAGCTCCGAACAGGTCTTCGATGCCGAGTTCTGGGATACGGTCACGCTTTTGGAGGAGAACCAAGGCGATTTCTTCCCCTCTTCCCTGGTCGTCGCACGGCCGTCAGGCTTTGGCGACTTCGAAACGTGGGAAGTCGTCTATTCGGTCGAATACGAAGGGCGCCTGACCCCGGGGGCCGATTTGGGCGAGATCCCAGCGTTTTCGCGCGCAGTGGCAGCCGCGCGGGATAACCCGGGCCAAACAGTGATCGGCAGCATCTATCGGGATGAAGCCGGAACCGTTTGGCTTGTGCCGGCGATCGCCGTTGAACGCGACGACCGGCGCAATATCGTCCTGGGCCTGATCGATCTTACCCAGATGATCGACGGGTTGTTTGAAGTCCAGGCGCCGGCCGGCCTGCACCTCAGGCTTTTTGGTCGAACGAGCGACCGCACGGACGAGGACCTCACCTTGCTGCACGGACCGGAGCAAGCCGCCCCGGACACCATCGCGACCGCAACCATCCGCAGCGTCGCCGGCCTTGCAAACTTTCGTTTCCTCTGGGACGCGACGTCTGCCTTCGAAGGCGGCGGCAGATCGCAGCTTGCCGACATTGTGCTCGGGGGCGGCGCGGTCGCCACGATTCTCTTGAGCCTTTTGATCGGTTCCCTGCTGCGTCGCAACGAGAAAATCCAGCGCCTGGTCGGCGCGCGAACCGCGGAGCTGAACGAAAGCCGCGGCGTCTTGCAGACCGTCCTGGATAACATGCCGGCGGTTGCCTTCCTCGTGGACCGGGAAAGCAAGATCCGCCTGGTCAACAAGGAATACGGACAGATCTACGGCCATCGTTTCGAGGACATCGAAGGCAAGTCCGTGTTCGACATATTCCCGAACGAGCTGGCCGAAAAGTTCTCGATGCAGAACCGGGAAGTGATGGAGAGCAACAGGGTCCAGGAGTCCGAAAGCGTCGTCCAGGTCGGCGGTGTCGAAACCATCCGGGCCAAGATCATGTTCCCGACACATGGCGAAGACGGCACCGTGAATGGCTGCGGCGGTATCGAGCTCGACGTCACCGAAAGAGTGAAAAACGAAGAAACGGCCAGGCGGCTTCGCGAAGCGATAGAAGGTTTCTCCGACGGCATTATCCTGTTCGACAAGGACGAGCGCGTCGTCTTCACCAACGACATCTACCACGAGCTTTACCCCACCTCACCGCCCAGGGACGAGATCGTCGGCTGGTCACAGGAAGAGCTTCTGCGCAGGATTGTCGATGCCGGCTTGATTACGGATCCCAAGGCCGCAGCCGATCCAGAAGCGTGGATCGCCTCTCGTCTGGAGGCTCGACGGACAGACCGGTTCCTCAGCTTCGAATCCGTGCAGGAAACCGGCCGCGCCTTCCTCATTCGCCAACGGCCGACGTCGGACGGCGGAATGATCGTCGCGCACACGGACATCACGGATCGAAAGCAGATCGAACAAGCGGTCGAGGCGCAACGGTCACAGCTCGACAGTATTCTCAGCAACCTTCAGCAGGCTGTGGTTCTGGTCGACAAGGACCGGAAGGTCGCCGCCTGGAACGCCCAGTTCCCCGAATCACTCGGCATCGAAGAGGGGATACTGAAACCGGGATTGCCCGTCTACGAGATCGGTCTGATCCTGGCCAGGCGTGGCGTCTTCGGCGAAGGCGATCCGGAAGCACTTGCACAGCAGAACGTCGACCGTCTTTGGGCCGAAACCCTCCGGGCGGACCTCTCCTTCGACGGTGTACGCAGCTTCGACGCCCGCAGCAGCGTTATGCCGGACGGCGGTCTCCTCATCACCTATTCCGACATCACCGAACGCAAGCAGGCGGAACTGGCGATTGAAACGCAGCGTGCGCGGCTCGACGAGATCCTGAACAACTTACGCCAGGCCGTCGTCGTATTCGACAAGGACCAGCAACTGGTCGCATGCAATGCGCAGTATCCGGACGCCTTGGGTCTGGATGGATCGATGCTTCAGCCGGGTCTGCCGATATACGAGATCGTTCTTACCCAGGCAAAACGCGGCGACTACGGACCCGGCGATCCTGAGGCGCTCGCGCGCAGCCGAGTCAAGACGTTGTGGGCAGAGCATTCCCGCGGGGATATCTCGTTTGGTGACGACCGCAGCTTCGACGCCGACAGCAGCATGATGCCGGATGGCGGCCTTCTGATTACCTATACGGATATCACCGCGCGAAAGCGCATGGAGGAGGCGATCGAGGCGCAGCGTGCGCAGCTCGACGAAATCCTCAACAACCTGCAGCAGGCCGTCGTCGTGTTCGACAAAGACCAGCGGATGGTCGCCTGCAACGCGCAGTATCCGGACACACTGGGAATAGACAAATCTGTTCTGCAGCCAGGCCTGCCAATCTTCGATATTGCCCACATTCTGGCAAAGCGCGGCGATTATGGGCCGGGCGATCCCGAAAAACTCGCGCGCAGCCGGGTGAAATCTCTCTGGAAGGGGCATGCGCGTGCAGACATCTCGTTCGGCGACCAGCGCAACTTCGATGCCGAAAGCAACCTGATGCCCGATGGCGGCCTTCTGATCACCTATACCGACATAACAGAACGCAAACAGATGGAGGAGTCGCTCAAGACGAACGAACAACAGCTTCGCCGCATTCTCGAAAACAGCCCGATCGCGATTGCAATCTCGGTCGACGACCAGACCGAAGACGACGGGATCATCGAGTTCGCAAACGGGCGTTTCGTCGAAATGCTCGGCTTCGATACGAGCGAAATCGGCCAGGTTCGAACGAAGCAGTTCTTCGCCGAACGCGAAGGCAGGGAAGACCACGAGAAGAAACTCGATCAGGGGCACACCCTGATGAACATGGAAAATCGGATCAATCGGCAGGACGGGACGGATCTTTGGGCGCTGATGTCGATCAGCCCGATCCAGTTTAACAACCGCCAGTCCGCCCTGATCTGGATCTATGACATCACCGAACGAAAGAAGGCGGAGAAAGAGCTGGCGGAAAAAGAGGCTCAGTTGCGAACGGCGCTGGGCAACATGTCCGATGGGCTCTACGTCTTGGACCGCGACCTGGATTTTGTCCTGTTCAATCAACGCTACCTGGACATCGCGGATCTCCCGGATGGCACTATTGAGGTCGGTACGCCCTTCGAAGACGTCGCAAGGACTTATGCCAAGCGTGGAGATTATGGCCCTGGAGATGTAGAGGACCTGGTAAATCAGCGTCTGACCGTATTGGCCGACGGCCAGCACCACGAGGCGGATTTCGTGGGCGGCGACGGAACGCGCGCAATCAATCTTCGAAAGGCGCCGCTTGAAACCGGCGGTGCCGTCGTGATCCTCACCGACGTAACGGAACGCAAGAAGGCCGAAAAGGAACTGGCGGAAAAAGAGGCTCAGCTCCGCGCCGCGCTGACCAACATGTCCGACGGGATCTATGCAGTCGACGGCGACCTGAGATTCGTTCTGTACAACGAGCGTGCGATGGACATGTCGGGGCTTCCTCTTGAGGAAGTTGGCGTTGGAACACCGGTGGAAAAGGTCATCAGAATGCTGGCCGAGCGGGGCGACTACGGCCCTGGCGATGTCGAGGCCCACGTGAAGAAACGCCTGACGATGCTCTCCGACGGCAAACAGCACGAAATGGAATTCGTGACACGGGCAAACGATCGCGTTGTGAACCTGCGAAAGTCGCCGCTGGCAAACGGAGGCGCGGTGGTGCTGCTGGCCGATGTCACGGAACGCAAGAAGCTGGAAGAGCGCTTCCGGTCCCTTTTGGAATCGGCGCCCGACGCTACCGTGATCGTCAATTCCGATGGCGAAATCGTGCAGACGAACCTGCAAACCGAAAAGCTGTTCGGTTACACGACCAAGGAATTGCTGGGCCAGAAGGTCGAGGTTCTTGTGCCCGAACGCTTTCGCAACGAGCACCCGGCCCACCGCGAGGGGTTCTTCAGGAATGCGGGAGTCCGGCCCATGGGGGCGGGACTGGAGCTCTTCGGCCGCGCCAAGGACGGAACAGAGTTCCCCATCGAGCTCAGCCTCAGCCCCATCGAGACGGACCAGGGCCTGCTGGTCTCGGGCGCGATACGCAACATCACCGAACGCAAGAAGGCCGAGGCCGACATTCGCCTTGCAAAGGAGCAGGCCGAAACCGCGCTCGCCGAACTCAAACGCACCCAGGTGCAGCTGGTCACCAACGAGAAGATGGCCTCCCTGGGCCAGCTCACTGCCGGGATCGCGCACGAGATCAAGAATCCCCTCAACTTCGTCAACAACTTCTCGGAAACCAGCGTCGAGCTGCTGGTCGAGCTGGCCGAGGCATTGGAGCCGGTCCAGGACACGTTCGACGAAGACACCCGCGACGACGTCGACGACATCGTGGAAACGCTGAAGGGCGATCTGGCAAAGATCAACCATCATGGCAAACGCGCGGACCACATCGTCAAATCGATGTTGCTGCACGCCCGTGGCGACGCCGGAGAGCGCGTGCCCACGTCTGTCAACGAGCTGGTCGACGAGGCCTTCAACCTCGCCTATCACGGCGAACGGGCGCGGGACAAAAGCTTCAACGTCACCATGGAACAAAACCTGGACGAAGCGACCGGACAGGTCGACATGCTGCCCCAGGACATCACCCGCGTTCTGGTCAATCTGTTCGGCAACGCCTTTTACGCCGTTAAGCAACGCAGCAAGGAAGCCGGAAACGGCGCCTACGAGCCGACGGTGACCGTCTGGACCAAGGACAAGGGTGAGGAAATCGAGATCCGGGTCCGCGACAACGGTACGGGCATGCCCAAGGAGGTCCGGGAGAAGCTGTTCGAGCCCTTCTTCACCACCAAGCCGACGGGCGAAGGCACCGGGCTGGGGCTGTCCATGAGCTTCGATATCATCGCGCAGCAACACGGCGGTCATATCGAGGTCGACAGCGAACCCGGCGCCTTCACCGAATTCGTCATCAGTCTGCCCCGGCACATGGACGAGGTGTCATCAGGGGCCATGGAGAGCGAACGGATATGAGCGTTTCGATTATGGTCGTCGACGACGAACCGGATGTGGTGGACCTCTTCAAACGGCGTTTCCGGCGCGAGCTCCGTCGCGGCGACTATTCCATGTATTTCGCCGAATCCGGAGAAGATGCCCTGGCCAAGCTCAGAAGCGGCATCCAGCCGGAGGTGATGCTGATCCTGTCGGACATCAACATGCCGGGCATGAACGGTTTCGAGCTGTTGAAAGAGGCGAAAAAGACCTGGCCGGACCTTCCCGTCGCCATGATCACCGCCTATGGCGACGATGAAAGCCGCCGCATTGCCATGGAGGCCGGGGCAACCGATTTCCTGACCAAGCCCGTCGACTTTGACGAGCTGAAATCTATGATCTCTAAGATGATCGCAGAGACGAGGAGTTAGACCATGACGGCCAAAATCCTGGTCGTGGATGACGAGGTCGACCTGCAGGAGCTGATGAAACGAAAGTTCCGGCGCGAGATCCGACATGGCGAGTTCGCATTCGAGTTCGCCGGCGACGGCGCCGAGGCCCTGGAGAAGATTAAAAACGATCCAAGCTTCGACCTTGTGGTCAGCGATATCAACATGCCCAAGATGGACGGCCTGACCCTTCTGGAGAATCTCGGCGATTTCGAAGACAGTCTCAGGACCATCATCATTTCCGCCTACGGCGACATGGACAATATCCGCACCGCGATGAACCGCGGTGCGTTCGATTTCGTCACCAAGCCGATCGACTTCCACGATCTCTTGATCACCATGAAAAAGACGCTGGACCAGCTCGACGTCTTCAAGGAGGCGATCGAGGAGCGTATGGCCGCCGATCGTGCGCGCGGCAACCTGGCCCGGTATTTCTCGCCCAAGATGGTCGAAACGCTGGCCAGCCGCGACGAGCCCTTCGGGCCGCCGCGGCAGCAGGACGTCGCCGTGCTGTTCACGGATATCCGCGACTTCACCACCATCTCGGAGAGCCTGTCACCGGCCGAAGTGATGGAAATGCTGCGCAGTTTCCACGGCCGCATGGAATCGACGGTGTTCGAGCATAACGGGACGCTGGAGAAATTCATCGGCGACGCCGTCCTGGCAACCTTTGGCACCCCGGACACCGGTCCGCAGGACGCCACCAACGCGCTTGCCTGCGCCCGGGCGATGCTTGTTGCCCTGGATGGGTGGAACGCTGAGCGGGCTGCGGCCGGCGGAAGGCCCATCGGGATCGGGATCGGCGTTCATTACGGCCCGGTCGTTCTCGGCGACATCGGCAGCGAACGCTCGATGGAGTTTGCCGTGCTCGGCGACACGGTCAACAGCGCCAGCCGGCTGGAGGGGCTGACCCGACGCATCGACACCGACCTGGTCGTCAGCCGAGCGCTACTGGATCAGGTCCGCTCGGAAGCCGGCGACGGGACGCCTTCGATCCTCGAGGGCCTGGAGGAAGCCGGCGACCAGGAGGTCAAGGGCCGCAGCGGCAAGATCCCCGTATTTGCGCTACGCCGCCGGGCGGCCGCATAGCGGCGAGCCTCGGACCAGACGCAAATGTCGTTATGTTTGCTGAACAGTTCGTCGCAAGGCGCCCGATGGGCAGCATAGAAACAGGTCTGACCGCCTCTTTTGCGGTGCAGACTAAGCCGCAGCCTCGGCCGCGCCGCTTGCGCAATACCAGGCGTAAGTCGCGGCCAGTCCTTCCTTCAGACCGATCTTTGCGGACCAGCCCAGCGCCTTGATGCGGCTGACGTCCAGCACCTTGCGCGGCGTGCCGTCGGGCTTGAAGCTATCGAAGACGAGTTCGCCCTCATACCCCACCACCTCGCAGATCAGCGCCGCCAGGTCGCGGAACGTAATGTCCTCGCCGACGCCCACATTGACCGGCGCCGCGCCGTCGTAGTGCTCCATCAGGAACAGGCAGGCATCGGCCAGATCGTCGACGTGGAGGAACTCCCGCCTGGCCCGACCGCTGCCCCAGATCTCGACCCCGGCCTCGCCTCGCACCTTGGCCTCGTGGAACTTGCGCATCAGCGCCGGCAGCACATGACTCGACGTGAGGTCGAAGTTGTCGTTCGGGCCGTAGAGGTTCGTCGGCATGGCTGAGATGAAGTCGCAGCCGTACTGCTCGCGGTAGTAGTTGCAGAGCCGGATGCCGGCGATCTTGGCCAGGGCGTAGCCCTCGTTCGTCGGTTCGAGGGGCCCGGTCAGCAGCGCCGATTCGGGGATGGGCTGGGGGC
>CAJIAA010000279.1_pt1 | contig 11250 bp, 10 predicted proteins | sample 9199011 | NCBI WGS metagenome assembly CAJIAA01 (sample SAMEA7708266, study PRJEB35096) | sediment metagenome | biome: marine neritic benthic zone biome [ENVO:01000025]; feature: sediment [ENVO:00002007]; material: shallow marine sediment [ENVO:03000034] sea grass bed [ENVO_01000059] ...
CCCGGCCGCCGCCACCAGCCGCTCGGCCAAGAGGGCGTTGACGATGCGCTGCACGGTCGAGCGCGGCAGACCGGCCCGCTCGGCGATCTGGCCGAGGCTCAGCCCGTCGCGGCTGTCCTTCAGCACGCGCAGGATCGCCGCCGCGCGGGCGATCACCTGGATCCCCCCGGTCGATCGATGGCTCTCGGCGTGATCAGGCGGCATGCAACGAATTCCTCGGGCGTCGCCGTCGGCCGGTTACGGCGCCAAGACGACGATATTTACGGTTGACCATCATACAATACACTTGTATCGTAATTCGATACAAATAAAAAAGAGGTGATAGCCGATCACCCGGCGAACGAAGCATTGAGATCAACTGTCGCGTCGAGACACGCGGCAAAGTGGGAGGCACCAATGCCTGGATCGAAACCCAATTCACCACGAAAACCCCTATCGCGCCGCACGGTGCTGCAGGGCGTCGCGGCGGCGGTCAGCGCGCCGGCGATCCTGAAATACACCCGCGCCTATGCCGCCGACCCGGTGATCAAGGTCGGCCATGTCAGCCCGCGCACCGGCCCGCTGGCCGGCTTCGGCGAGGCCGACGGCTACACGCTCGGCGCGATCGAGGCGCTGTTTTCCAAGGGCCTGCAGAACAACGGCAAGACCTACACCGTCGAGATCATCTCCAAGGACACCCAGTCCAACCCCAATCGCGCCGCGGAAGTCGCCGCCGAACTGATCCTCGGCGACGAGGTCGACATCATCGTTGCCGCGTCGACCCCCGACACCACCAACCCGGTGGCCGATCAGGCGGAAGTCAACGAAGTGCCGTGCATCACCACCGACTGCCCGTGGCAGCCCTATTTCTTCGGGCGCAACGGCGATCCGGCGGTCGGCTTCGACTGGACCTACCATTTCTTCTGGGGCCTGGAAGACGTCATCGCCGTCTTCACCAACATGTGGGGGCAACTGGACACCAACAAGTCCGTCGGCGGGCTGTTTCCCAACGACGGCGACGGCAATGCCTGGGGCGATCCCAAGCTGGGATTCCCGCCGGTCCTGGCCGACAACGGCTACACGCTGACCGACCCCGGCCGTTACCAGAACCTCACCGACGACTTCTCCGCCCAGCTCAGCGCGTTTAAGGGCGCGGATGTGGAGATCGTCACCGGGGTGGTGATCCCGCCCGATTGGACCACCTTCTGGACCCAGGCCAAGCAACAAGGCTTCACGCCCAAGGCGGCCTCGATCGGCAAGGCGATCCTGTTCCCGGTCTCGGTCGAGGCGCTGGGCGATGCGGGCCACAACCTCAGTTCCGAAGTCTGGTGGAGCCCGAACCATCCGTTCTCGTCCTCGCTGACCGGCCAGTCCGCCGGCGACGTTGCCGCCGCCTACCAAAGCGCCACCGGCAAGCAATGGACCCAGCCGATCGGGTTCGTGCATGCCCTGTTCGAGGTTGCCGTTGACGTGATGAAGCGGTCCGAGGAAGTCGGCGATCCCGAGGCGACTTTGGACGCGCTGACCAAGACCAAGATGCAGACCGTCGTCGGCGACGTGGGCTGGGACGGCGGACCGGTCAAGAACGTCTCCAAGACCCCGCTGGTCGGCGGCCAGTGGCGGCTGGGCGGCGATTTCAAGTACGACCTGGTCGTAACCGACAACCAGACCGCGCCGTTCGTGCCCACCGGCGGCGAAATGGAAGCGATCTCCTGAGGGGGAGGGTGGCGACGGCCGGGAAGGGGCGTGCGTCCCGTCTGCCCGACCGTCGCCCGCGGCCCACCCGGAACAGGCTGGAGAGAAACCCATGTCCGCACTGTTGCGCATGGAAAACGTCTCGAAGACCTATGGGTCTTTGCGCGTCACCGACAATCTCAGCATGCACCTCGACGACGGCGAGGCGCTGGGGGTGATCGGGCCGAACGGCGCCGGCAAGAGCACCATGTTCAACCTGATCGCCGGCGGCGTGAAGCCGGACGAAGGCAAGGTGATGTACAACGACAGCGACATCACCGCCCTGCCGCCGTTCGACCGTTGCAAGGCGGGTATCGGGCGATCCTACCAGATCCCGCACCCCTTCACCGGCATGACCGTGTTCGAGAACCTGCTGGTCGGTGCCACCTACGGTTCCGACCGTGCCGAGGCCGAGTGCTACGACGACTGCGTGCGCGTCCTGGACGAAACCGGCCTGCTGCCCAAGGCGAACGTGCTGGCCGGGGCGTTGACCTTGCTGGAGCGTAAGCGTCTGGAGCTTGCCCGGGCCCTGGCGACCCGGCCGCGGGTGTTGCTGCTGGACGAGATTGCCGGCGGGTTGACCGAGCATGAGTGCGTCAGCCTGGTCGAGACCATCAAGAACATCCACGGTGCCGGCACCTCGATTATTTGGATCGAACATGTGGTCCATGCCTTGCTGGCCGTGGTCGACCGGCTGATCGTCATCAGTTTCGGCCAGAAGATTGAAGAGGGCGACCCCGAGCGGGTGATGAACAGTCCCACCGTCCAGGAGATCTACATGGGGGCCAGCGTCGAATGAGCCTGCTTCAGACCTCCGGCCTGACCGCGTTCTATGGTGACTTCCAGGCGCTGTTCGGCATCGACCTTGCGATCGGCGAGGGCGAGACGGTCGCGATCATCGGCTCCAACGGCGCCGGCAAGACCACCTTCATGCGCGCCCTGACGGGCCTTCTGTCTTCGCCCGCAGACAGCATTCGTTTCGACGGTGCGGCCATCGGCGACAAGCCGGCCTACGACATCGTCAAGCTCGGCATCGCCCTGGTGCCCGAGGGGCGGCAACTATTCCCGTCTTTGACGGTGGAAGAGAACCTGCGCATTGGCAACTATTCCCGGCGTTCCGGCGACTGGACACTGGAGAAGATATACGACCTGTTCCCGATCTTGAAGGAACGGCGCGCAAATCCGGGAACAGCTCTGTCGGGCGGGCAGCAGCAAATGGTGGCAATCGGCCGGGCGCTGATGTCGAATCCGAAGCTATTATTGTGCGACGAGATCTCGCTGGGCCTGGCGCCGATCATCATCAAGGACATCTACGAGGCGGTGCCGCGCATCCGCGAAGGCGGCACGACCGTTTTGGTGGTGGAGCAGGACATCAACCAGGCGATGGCGATCGCCGACCGGATCTATTGCTTCCAGGAGGGGCGGGTGTCGCTGGAAGGCAACCCGGCCGATCTCACCGGCGACCAGATCAAGTCGGCATATTTCGGGATGTAGGGCGGAAGCATGGCGGAGTGGGCAGACACAATCGTTCAAGGCGTTCTTCTGGGCGGGCTGTACACCCTGTTTGCGACGGGCCTGTCCTTGATCTTCGGGGTCATGCGCCTTGTCAATATCGCGCACGGCGACCTGATCATTTTGGCCTCGTTCGTCGCCATTGCGGTGGTCGAAGGGTTGGGCCTCAATCCGCTGTTGAGCCTGGTGGTGGTCGTGCCGGCGATGTGCGTCTTCGGATACGTGCTGCAGCGCGGGCTTTTGAATTTCACCCTGGGTGCCGACATCTTGCCGCCGCTGTTGGTGACCTTCGGCCTGTCGATCATCATCCAGAACCTGCTGTTGGAGATTTTCACCGCCGACAGCCGCAAGCTTCAGGCCGGCGACATCCAGACGGCCAGCCTGCAACTGGGCGAAACCATGGCTGTCGGCGTCTTCCCCTTGATCATCTTCGTGACCGCGCTTGCGGTGATCGCCGCCCTTCAGTGGCTGTTCTACCGGACCGAACTGGGCCGGGCGTTCCGGGCGACCTCGGACAATCAGGACATCGCCAAGCTGATGGGCATCGACAACCGCCATATCTTCGGTCTTGCCATGGCGATCGCGCTGGGAGTCGTTGCCATCGCCGGCGTCTTCCTGGCCATCCGCACCAATGTCGACCCGACGATCGGGCCGGCGCGTCTGTTGTATGCCTTCGAGGCGGTGATCATCGGCGGCCTCGGGAGTCTTTGGGGCACGCTGGCCGGCGGCATTATCCTGGGCGTCGCCCAAAGCATCGGTGCCAAGATCGACCCCGGCTGGCAGATCCTTGCGGGCCATATCGCGTTCCTCCTGATCCTGGTGTTCCGGCCGCGCGGCCTGTTCCCCCGGTCGGTGGATTGAGGGGGGCGGGACGATGGCTGCAATTCCGACCTATTCCGTTCAGCGGTCCACGCGGGCCAGCCAGATCGGTCTCGTCGCCGCGATCCTGATGATCGTGCTGTTGCTGGCGCTGCCGATGTTGCCCTTCGGCGGCCGGGCCGCCATGCGTACGATCGTCGAGATCGCCGACGATCTGGCGCTGGCGCAGATGTGGAACCTGTTGGCCGGCTACGCCGGACTGGTCTCGATCGGACAGCAGGCCTTCGTCGGCCTGGGCGGCTATGCGCTGTTCGTGATGGCGACGACTCTGGGCATCAATCCGTTGCTGGCGATCCCGCTGGCCGGTCTGACCGCCGCGGTTTTCGCTATTCCAACCGCCTTCGTGGTGTTTCGCCTGCGCGGCGCCTATTTCGCCATCGGCACCTGGGTCGTGGCCGAGGTCTACCGGCTGGCCTTCGCCCAGGTGACCGCACTGGGCGGCGGCTCGGGCATGAGCCTGCCCGGGAAGATCGCAAAAGAGACTTGGGGTATCGAGTTTTTCAAGGTTGCGCTGGACGTCCGGTCCACCTTCGCACGCGATCTGGTCAGCTACCTGATCGCGCTGGCGCTGGCGTTTGCGACCATCGCGCTGGTCTATTGGCTGCTCAGGTCCAGGAACGGTCTGGCGCTGACCGCGATCCGGGATTCCGAACCAGCATCGGAAAGCCTGGGCGTCAACAATTTCCGATCCAAGATCGCGGTCTACATCGCCGCCGCCGCCATGACCGGCATGATCGGGGCGCTGATCTTCCTCCAAAAGCTGAGGATTTCGCCCGACGCCGGTTTCTCGCTGGGCGACTGGACCGCCAGCGTCATCTTCATCGTGGTGATCGGCGGTATCGGCACCATCGAAGGACCGATCGTCGGCACCATCATCTTTTTCGCGCTGCGCGAACTGCTGGCCGACTGGGGAAGCTGGTACCTGGTGATCATGGGCGTCATTGCGGTCTGCGTCATGCTGTTCGCGCCCCAGGGTGTGTGGGGCCTGATCGCCAAGCGCTACGACATCCGGTTCTTCCCGGTGCAACGGCGCGTCATTCTGAAAGGGAACGAATAGCCATGCAGGCTTTCATCTGCGATGCCGTGCGCACACCGATCGGGCGTTACGGCGGGGCCCTGTCGTCGGTCAGGGCCGACGATCTGGGTGCCGTGCCGCTGAAGGCGCTGATGGCGCGCAATACCGGCGTGGAGTGGGACGCGGTCGAAGACGTGGTCTTCGGCTGTGCCAACCAGGCGGGCGAGGACAACCGCAACGTCGCGCGCATGGCGCTGTTGCTGGCGGGCCTGCCCCAGACCGTTCCCGGCTCCACCGTCAACCGGCTGTGCGGGTCGGGCATGGACGCCACCGGCGTGGCGGCGCGCGCCATCAAGGCGGGCGAGACCGAGCTGATGGTCTCCGGCGGCGTAGAAAGCATGAGCCGCGCACCCTTCGTGATCCCGAAGTCCGACAAGCCCTTCTCGCGCGCGATGTCCATCGAGGACACCACCATAGGCTGGCGGTTCGTGAACCCGCTGATGAAGAAGCAATACGGCGTGGACTCCATGCCGGAGACGGCCGAGAACGTGGCCGAGGATTTCCAGGTCACCCGCGCCGACCAGGACGCGTTCGCCTACCGCTCGCAGATGCGGGCCAAGGCGGCGATGGAAAACGGCGCGCTGGCAGCGGAAATCGTGCCCGTCGCCGTGCCCCAGCGGCGCGGCGATCCGGTTCTGGTCGAAACGGACGAACACCCGCGTCCGGCCACCACGCCGGAAGCGCTGGCCAAGCTGCCGGCGCCGTTCCGCAACGGTGGGTCGGTAACGGCCGGCAACGCGTCCGGCGTCAATGACGGCGCCTGCGCCCTGATCCTGGCATCGGAGGAGGGGGCGGCCCGCCACGGGCTGACGCCGCGCGCCCGCGTTGTCGCGACCGCCACCGCCGGCGTGCCGCCGCGGATCATGGGGTTCGGTCCCGCCCCGGCCAGCCGACGGGTTTTGGAGAAGGCCCGCCTTTCCATCGCCGACATCGACGTGATCGAACTCAACGAGGCATTCGCCGCCCAGGCTCTGGCGGTGACCCGCGATTTGGGGCTGCCCGACGACGCGGAACACGTGAACCCCAACGGTGGCGCCATCGCGCTGGGCCATCCCCTGGGCATGAGCGGCGCACGGCTGGTGACCACCGCGCTGTACGAGCTGGAGCGGCGACAGGGCCGGTACGCCTTGTGCACGATGTGTATCGGCGTGGGGCAGGGGATCGCCATGCTCATCGAACGGGCCTGAGCGCCATGAACGACAGCACGACGGGCGGCGATCCAACCTATTGGCGCCGCCGGCCGCGCGCGCCGGCGCCCGGCACGGTTCTGGGTCCACTGAAAGAGATCCCGGACCGCAAGGGGCGTGAATACACTTTTGGGCGCGGCAAGAGCGCCTTTTCCATGTTCGTGGTCCGCCGGGGCGACGAGGTTCGCGGCTACCTCAACATTTGCCCCCATTACAGCCTGCCGCTGAATTATCGCGAAGGCGAGTTCGTCAACGAGGACGGCTCGCGGATTCGGTGCTCCATGCATTTCGCCGAGTTCCGGTTCGAGGACGGCTTCGGCGTCTCCGGCGCCGCGGAGAACTGCTACCTGGACCCGGTCCCGGTGCATGTGGAGGACGGGCAGGTCGTGATTACCAGGCCCTGATCGCTACTCCTTCAGCGCAGCCATCGCTTTTTCCAGGTGCTCCAGGCACTTTCTTTCCTGGGTTCGTTTCCATTTCTCTCGCCCCAGACCCTGGAAGGATTTTTCGGCAAACACGTATTGGGTGTAAGCGATATCCTTCTTCGGCCCTTCAGGCGCTTTGTCCCACTCGGCTTTGACAATCTTCAACTGTTCGACGCAGGTTGGTTTCATTTGCTCCTGCGCCTGCGCGGTTGCCGGCAGGGAATTGGCCGCGAAAGCCGCAAGTACCGCTGCAATTACCAAAGACCACTTCATGGCAAGTTCCCCTTGTTCCCTGAAGCGTTGCCGTTCGTGACGGCAAATCCGGAAATACCGATGTGCAACAAAGCCGAACGAGTATACCGCCGGCAAGTGGCGCTACCGCTCATTCCTTAGAGTGTTGCAACACCGCAATCTTGCCTTTTGGTGCCCGCACCGAGGATGGCCGGGTGGTGATCACGTGAGACTGAAACTTCACTGCGGCACGCCGCAGCCCGGCTCGCAGCGCGCGGCCGCGGACCCAACTGCCGCAGCATGTCGCAATTGCACAACAAATGAGCAACTGGCATCAGGGGCCATCGTCGCGGTGCGAGCCACCCGGATTGGACCGCACTGCAAGAACGACGTGTAATGTCCTGAGGCTGATGGATGATTCCCAGATCGGGCGGCTGGCGCCGGCATCGGCCGGCCGGCTGGCACGGGGATTGCGGAGAAGGATGCTGGTTTCTTCCGCAAAGGAGAATTCGCCACCGCCCACAAGCAAACGAAAGCGCAGTCCCGCGCGAAAAAGCAATCCCCCGCACACCGCCCGGGTGCACGGGGGACCGGAGGTCAATGCGTGCAACAACAACCTCCATGCGGAGGAACGTGTCACTCCTCCACCGCACAGCACTAAGACGCGCAACGGGCAAGGTCAACTCCACTGACGCCGGCGGACCGACGGGCCGCCTCTTGCGACAGACGACCGGCATCGACCCTGCGGGACACCATCCGGCCGCGGGTTTTTTGCCGTTGTTATATTATCTCTAAATGATCCCATAACTTCTTTATTTTTATAAAGAAACTGTGAATTTCTGCTTGCGTCCACGTGCCGGATTGGCCGACACTGTTGCAGTGCAACAACAACTTCTAGCGGAGAATTCAACATGACAGGATTGCGAGGCAACGCAGCGGCTGCGGTCGTGGCCGCGACGGCGCTGTTGTCGGGCGCAGCGGACGCAGCCGAGACGATCAAGGTGGGCGTTCTGCATTCCCTTTCGGGAACGATGGCGATTTCCGAGACCACCCTGAAGGACACCGTCCTGATGATGGTCGACGACCTCAACGCCCAGGGCGGTCTCTTGGGCAAGCAGGTCGAAGCGGTGGTCGTGGACCCGGCGTCGGACTGGCCGCTGTTTGCGGAAAAGGCCCGTGAGTTGATCGAGAAGGAAAAGGTCGACGTCGTGTTCGGCTGCTGGACCTCGGTATCGCGCAAGTCGGTGCTGCCGGTGTTCGAGGAGTTGAACGGCCTTTTGTTCTATCCGGTGCAGTACGAAGGTGAAGAAAGCTCGCGCAACGTCTTCTACACGGGCGCGGCGCCGAACCAGCAGGCGATCCCGGCGGTCGAATACCTGATGAGCGAAGACGGCGGCGGCGCGGAACGCTGGGTGCTGTTGGGAACCGACTATGTCTATCCCCGCACCACCAACAAGATCCTGCGTGCGTTCCTGGCGTCGAAGGGCGTGGCCGAAGCCGACATCATGGAGAACTACACGCCGTTCGGCCATTCCGACTGGCAGACCATCGTTTCCCAGGTGAAGAGCTTCGCCTCGGAAGGCAAGAAGACCGCCGTCGTGTCCACCATCAACGGCGACGCCAACGTGCCGTTCTACAAGGAACTGGCAAACCAGGGCATCAGCGCCGAAGAGATCCCCGTCGTCGCCTTCTCGGTCGGCGAAGAGGAGCTGGCAGGCCTCGATACCGAGCCCCTGGTCGGTCACCTCGCGGCATGGAACTACTTCATGAGCGTGGAGTCCGAGACCAACGACTCCTTCATCGAGAAGTGGCACGCCTTCATCAAGGACGAGGACCGCGTCACCAACGACCCGATGGAAGCGACCTATATCGGCTTCAAGATGTGGGTGCAGGCGGTCAAGCAGGCCGGCACCACCAATGTGGATGCGGTGCGCCAGGCGATGTACGGCCAGTCTGTGCCGAACCTGACCGGTGGACGGGCGGTGATGAACACCAACCATCACCTGTCCAAGCCGGTCCTGATCGGCGAGATCCAGGATGACGGCATGATCGAGACGGTGTGGTCCACCGACGACGTGATCGTCGGCGACGCCTGGAGCGACTTCATCCCCGAAAGCGCCAAGCTGAAGGCGGACTGGACCTATCCCTGGGTCTGCGGCAACTGCGAAAAGCCGATGAACTGACCGGATGACCGGGGCGGGGCCGGGGTGTCTTGTCGTGGCACCCCGGTCGCCTGCGGACCTGAAGCGCGATGCAAGCATTTAGACTGAAGCCCCTAATCCTTTGGGTTGGATTGTGCCTGGCCCTGTGTGCGGCGCCGGCGCGCGCCGACATCGGCGCGGACGTCGCCGCGCTTGCGGCCAAGGGCTACAAGGCCAAGGGCGCCGCCGTCGAACGCCTGGCCGCGTCGGGCGATGCGCGCGTCGTGCCGGTGCTGCGGGCCTACCTGGAACAGCGGTTGTTCCGGCTGAAGGCCGACGACCGGCTGGTCATCGGCGAGAAGTCCGGCAAGGTCTACGCCCTGCAGGACCCGCTGACCCTGGCGGCGCTGGGCCAGGCGGGCAAGAAAGAACTCAGGAAGATCAAGATCAACAACAAGCTGCGCGGCCTTGTGCGCGGCGCGCTTGGTCGGCTGTCGCTGCTGGACCCGGACCGTGACAAGCGGCTGGAAGCGGCGGACGCGGTCTTCAAGACCCGGACCGGGGACATGTTGCCCATTCTGGAAGCGGCGCTCGCGGCGGAAGTCGACGGCGCGGTCGTTGACCGGATGGAGCGCGCGCTGGCCGCGACCCGGCTGACGGTCGAGAAGGATACCGAGATCAGGGTTGCGGCACTTGATGTGCTGGCCCGTTTTCCCGATCCGGACGTGCGTGCGCTGATCAGCGGCCTGTTGCGCAAGGACGACAAGGGCGCGCCGGTGGAACCCGATGACGCCGTTCGCGGCGCCGCGACCGAGACGCTGGCCGAAATCGAACGCAGTTTCGCCTTCTGGTCCGGGATGGAAAGCGTGTTCCAGGGGATTAGCCTGGGCTCCGTCCTGCTGCTGGCGGCGATCGGCCTTGCCATCACCTTCGGCGTGATGGGCGTGATCAACATGGCCCATGGCGAGATGGTGATGCTGGGCGCCTATACGACCTTCGTCGTCCAGGAACTGTTCAGAATCCACCTTCCCGGGGCCTTCGACTATTCCCTGGCGGTCGCCGTGCCGCTGGCCTTCCTGGTGGCGGGCGCGGTGGGGATCGCGATCGAACGGGGCATCATCCGTTTCCTCTACGGCCGACCGCTGGAGACGCTGTTGGCGACATGGGGCCTCAGCCTGATCCTGCAACAACTGGTGCGCACCGTGTTCGGGCCCACCAACCGGGAGGTCGGCAACCCCGCCTGGATGAGCGGCGCGATCGAGGTCGCCGGCGGCCTGACGCTGACCTACAACCGGATCTGGATCATCGTCTTCAGCCTGTGCGTGCTGGCCGGGCTGATGTTGTTGATGCGCAAAACCGGGTTCGGCCTGCAGATGCGCGCGGTGACCCAGAACCGCCGGATGGCGGCCTCGATGGGCATCCGCACCGGGCTGGTCGACGCAATGACTTTCGGGCTGGGCTCGGGCATCGCGGGCATGGCGGGGGTCGCGCTGAGCCAGATCGACAATGTCAGCCCCAATCTGGGCCAGTCCTACATCATCGACAGTTTCATGGTGGTGGTGTTCGGCGGCGTGGGCAACCTGTGGGGCACCCTGGTCGGCGCCTTCAGCCTGGGCCTTCTCAACAAGTTCCTGGAGCCCTATGCCGGCGCGGTGCTGGGCAAGATCCTGGTTCTGGTGCTGATCATCCTGTTCATCCAGAAACGGCCGCGCGGCCTGTTCGCGCTGAAGGGCCGGGCGGTGGAGAGCTGATCCATGGCGCTGATGGAAAAACCCGGCGCCGTGATCACCGTCGCCCTGTTGGCCGCCGCCGCGGTGCTGGTGCCGGTCCTGAACCTGGCCGTTCCGGTCGACAGTGCGTTTCACGTGCCCAACTACATGGTCGCGCTGTTGGGCAAGTACCTGTGCTTTGCCATGCTCGCGCTCAGCGTCGATCTGATCTGGGGCTTCTGCGGCATCCTCAGCCTGGGCCACGGCGCGTTCTTCGCGCTGGGCGGCTATGCCATGGGCATGCACCTGATGCGCCAGATCGGCGACCGCAGCGTCTACGGCCATCCCGAACTGCCGGATTTCATGGTGTTCCTGAAC
>CAJIAA010000237.1_pt1 | contig 11241 bp, 11 predicted proteins | sample 9199011 | NCBI WGS metagenome assembly CAJIAA01 (sample SAMEA7708266, study PRJEB35096) | sediment metagenome | biome: marine neritic benthic zone biome [ENVO:01000025]; feature: sediment [ENVO:00002007]; material: shallow marine sediment [ENVO:03000034] sea grass bed [ENVO_01000059] ...
CCGCCGCGGTGGCGCCGATCGGCGCCAGGCTGGCGATCAAGACGGCAATAGCTGCAATCAAACGGACGGAGACCGTGTTCATGGCGCTGTTTCTCCTGGGCCGACCGCGGTCAGTCCGGCCGGCGGGGTGTCAAAATGCCTTGTGTTTCAATGGCCTGCGACGTAAGTAAGGTTACTCCCGCGGCGCTAAAGAACCCTTAAATGGCGGTGCGGCATACCTTTGAAGAGGTATCATATTACCGCATCAAGAGTATGCAGAGGCGTCCGCGGGGAGTGCTTCTTGGTCGGGAAAGCTGGGGTTCGGCTAGTTCCTGCTGCGGCTGCGCAGGGCGTCCAGATCGCCGTCCACCCACAGGGTGACGCGGCGCAGGAACTCGTTCGGCTGCGCGGATTTGAGGATGTAGTCGTCGCCGCCGGCAGCCAGGCATGTACGCACGGTCTCGATGTCGTCGGCACCAGTCAGGAAGATGATCGGGCCGGTGTACTTTGCCTGGGACCGAAGGCGTTTGCAGGTCTCGATGCCGTTCAGATCCGGCATGTTGACGTCAAGGATGATCGCCTTGGGCTTTTTGTTCGCCATCAGTTCCAGGCATTCCGTTCCGCTGGTCGCGGTCAGGGGGACATAGCCGCTGCGGTCCAGGATGCCCTCGTACATGCCGCGGACGATCGGGTCGTCCTCGGCCAGCATGATCATCTTGTAGCTCATAGGACGAAGGCTCCGTGGCTGTGTTGCTTTGGTCCCTGCCGCTGTTTACCAAGAAACCCATTTCCGAGCCGTTAAGGATCGATCCAATGGCCGAAAACCAACCGAGATTTCCGCTTTTTTGCAGGTGGTTAAGCAAATATTGAGGAACGTACTGCACACTTGGATAGGTAGGAGTGGGGGAGGTTTGCCGATGCGGGAGGTTGACGGCGGTGCCGACGCGGGCCTCGGGTTCTCGACATATGCCAATGCGTGTTTCGAGTATCTCGACGATGCCGTTCTCGTGTTCACATGGACCGAGTCGGCCGACGAAGACGGCTTCAAGATCGAGTATCTAAACGCCCCGGCCGAAATCCTGACCGGCTGGCTTGGCGAACGGACCGTCGGAAAGGCCATTCCCCGCGAAGAAATCGAACCCCTGTTGGACGGTCTGTTCGTTCGCCTTTTCGACGAAGCCAGGAACGCTCCGCAGGTTGCCTTTCAGCACCGCTTCGAAGTTCAGGACAGTCTTTGCTGGATGAAGGTCTCCGCGTCGCGCAACGCGGACCGGCTGACAGTGGTCCTCAGCGACACGACCGACCAGAACGAGAACGACCGCTGCCTGAAGCGGCTGCACGAAATTACGTCCGACCACGACCTTTCGGTCGATGAAAAGATCGCGCACATCCTGACCCTGGGTGCCGAGCGTTTCGGCGCGCCGATTGCAATCATCAGCCAGATCCGCGCCGGCACCTACACGGTGGTCAATGCGGTCACGCCCGGCGGCGAGGTGGAACCGGGCCAGACATTCGATCTGCACGAGACCTACTGCGTCCATGTCCTGGCGGCCGCTGCGCCGGTCGGCTTTCATCATGTGGGCCAGAGCGAGATCAGCGACCACGCATGCTATGCGAAGTTCGGCCTGGAGACCTATGTCGGCGCGCCGTTGTTGGCCGGTGGACAGCGCTTCGGCACGTTGAGTTTCTCCAGCCCGGCGCCCAGGTCACGGCCGATTACCGACGGCGAGCTGGAACTAACCCGGTTGTTCGCGAAGTGGATCGGCCTGGAAATCCAACTGGAACAGCAGACCGCCGCCCTGAAGGCTGAGATCGAGGCCAGAAAACGGGCGGAAAGCCGCTTGCGGCACCTGGCGACGACTGATGAACTGACAAACGTCAGCAACCGGCGCCATTTCCTGGAGCTGTCCGAACCGGAGTTCATTCGTGCCAACCGGTACGGTCATCCGCTTTCGGTGATCATGCTGGATGCGGACCACTTCAAGATCATCAATGACAGCTATGGTCACCATGTCGGCGACCATGTCCTGCGGATCCTTTCCCGCGAATGCGAGGGCCAATTGCGGGAGAACGACGTTATCGGACGGATTGGTGGCGAGGAATTCGCCATCATGCTGCCGGAGACGCCGCCGCCGGCGGCGCGACAGGTCGCCGAGAGGATTAGGGCTGCGTTGGCTGACGTTGAGATCCCGTTGGATACCGGCAAGCTCCGGTTCACCGTCAGTATTGGCGTTGCGACGCTGGACCGGAACGACAATGACTTCACCGCGATCATGAAACGAGCGGACCAGGCGCTCTACGAGGCCAAATCCGGGGGCCGGAACCGGACTGTCTCGTACGGCGAAAGTGGCATTCCGGACCCCGCGATAGGTTTGGGCGACGACGCCGTTGCCGAAACCGGAAAACCGCTTCGCTACGTTTCGCGCCGATAGTCCCTGAATCCTGCATCCGTATCGACGGGCGGGACCGCAGCTATGGGCCGCGAATGGAGCGGTTTGCGCTGGATGGCGCCTGACGAACGCTGATTTGTCGCCGCCTTGGTATAGCCTCCGCCGGCTCAGGCGCCTTCGCTCGCCGCTTTAGTCCGGTGTGTCAGGAACCACGCTTGCCGCTATCGTCTCGTCAAGCGCCTCATAGGCGGCATAGCCGATGGTTTCGTAAAGCTCCGCCCGGGTTTGCATCCGGTCAAGCTGCGTGTGGGTCTCGCCGGTCTGGGCCAAATGCCGATACAGCGATTCAATCGCCTTTGACGCGACCCGCAGCGAGGATACGGGCCAAATCACCACATCGAAGCCAATCTCCGCAAACTGGTCGGCGCTCAGATAGGGTGTGCGACCGAACTCGGTCATGTTGGCCAACAGTGGCGCATCGATCGCAGCACGCATGTGGCGGAAATCTGCCTCGCTGGTCAGCGCCTCGGGAAAAATGACGTCGGCGCCTGCGTCCAGGTAAAGCCGGGCTCGTTCCACCGCGCGCTCGATGCCATCTGCCGCGGCGTCCGTGCGGGCGATGATGCGCAAATGGGTGCGTGCACTTCGGGCAGCGCCGATCTTGCGTGCCATTTCCTCGGCTGGGATCAGTTGCTTGTCATTCAGATGGCCGCACTTCTTCGGCATGACCTGGTCTTCGATCTGGACCGCAGCGGCCCCTGCGCTCTCCAGTTCGCGAACCAGACGCATGACGTTCAGGGCCTCGCCGTACCCTGTGTCTCCGTCAACGATCAGCGGCAGGTCCGTAGCGCGGGCTATGTGCCGGGTTGCCGCGATCAGCTCGTCCAGCGCCATTACGCCCAGGTCCGGCAAACCCATCGACGCGGTCAGGGCCGCCCCGGAGACGTAAAGACAGTGGAAGCCGGCCCGCTTTGCCAGCAATCCCGACAGCGCGTCGTGGGCGCCCGGTGCGGCCAGGATTCCCGGCTTGGCCAGCAATTGGGCGAATTTGTCGCCCGGCGCATCCGGGCTCGGTACGCCCGGCGCCAACCAGGGCTGGGTGGGTTTGACGGTCATAAGGCGCGGCACTCCGATCTTGGTGGGACGTAGAAACCCCCAGCGTGCCTGCCGCGTAGCGGCTTGACAACAGCACGCCGCGCCTTATCGGTGTCTAGCGTAAGGCGTCCAGGTTGTGCACGTCGATCGTGTGGGCCTCTTGATCGTTGTCTGCGGACAGCCAACGGTCGGTCACGCCCGATCCGATTGCAACCGCCCCCACAGCGAGAACGATTGCAATGGCGAGGAGATGGATGCGCCAGGGTGACGGTTTTCGGCGTCGCCCGGTCTTGCCGTAATACTGTTCGTAATAGTCGTCTTGCGGTTCCATGAGTGCACCACTACTGGTGGGATCAAAAACGTTCTGCCCTGCGCATGGAGTCGCCGGGCCAGACCGGTGTGACGTCCCACACCCCGGCTGGCCTCTCATTGATCAGGCTCAATTGTGCCAGAAGAACTCAGCGAATGACAGACCGAGCTGGCCAGTACACCGCATATGGACGCATTGAGCCTGCCCAATCCAAGATATTGGGGTGTCCGTGGCCGATCAGCGGCCGAGGGCGGCGCCCCGAAGGGCGCCGGCACGGTTTAGGACTTGCCGACCGCCTTGTCGATAAGACCGCGTGCGACCTGACGGGCCGCGCCGACCGCCTCGTCCGACCCGGAAACCTGGGTGCCGACCATCGCGCCGTCCATCAGCACCAGCAACTGGCGGGCGAGATCGGCGGACTTCTTTGCGCCTGCTTCCTTGGCCAACCCGGTGATGTAGTCCAACAGCAGCTTCTTGTGGTTTGCTGCGATCTTGTGGACGGGGTCCTTGCGCGACGAATACTCCGCGGCCGCATTGACGAACATGCAGCCGCTGAAATCGCGCTTGGAAACATGTTCCTCAATGGCATCGAAGATCGCCAGCAACCGCTTGTGCGGCTTCTTCGCTTTCTTTTCGACCGACTCCATCAACCAGGTGCGGAACTGCTCGTCGCGCAATTGCAGCGTCGCCACGATCAGGTCCTCTTTCGAACGGAAGTGATTGTACAGCGTCATCTTGGCCACACCGGCCTCGCTGAGGATTCGGTCGATACCGGTGGAATGAAACCCTTCCCGGTAGAAGAGACTAAGTGCAGTATCGACCAGATGGTCGCGACGGGACACGGCGGCCATGATGAATTCCTTCCCTGCTATCGTTTTTGCCTTTTTGGCTTTCCCCCCGGGGTGGCGGCAGAATGAAGCAGGAACGGCCTGTCTGACAAGGTTTTTGATGCACGTGGACGCGTGTTAATTCCGTTTAAGGGACGTCCCATCGGGCCCGCGATGCGCAGATTAAGGCGGAACATCGCCCGCGAAGGCGGCGCGCACACGACCGACAAGGAGCGCCCTGTCTTGACAGTCCGGTCTGTTTCCGATCGGTATGGTTTAGCATTTTATCACGTTTTACAACGTATTATGATGCTGCACGCCGGGATATCCGAGGATTCCTGTAAAAGCGTCGAGTTGTGCCGCTGTGCGGTCGATGCGGCGATCAGATCAAGACGGTCGGTCGGACGGGTAAGGTTGCAGGCGGCCCCCGCGTGAGTTGTAATGGCGCGAATGCGTGTCATCTCGATCTTTACGTTCATTTCCATGTTGGTCTGGACCGGGGCGTCGGTCGGGGTGGCCACAACCGCGGTCGACCTTGAGCTGGTGCTGGCCGTCGACGTGTCCGGCAGCATCGACAAGGACGAGGCCGAGCTGCAGCGGCGCGGCTATATCGATGCGCTGTCCGATCCGGCCGTGGTTCAGGCGGTCACGTCCGGTCGTCACGGCCGGATAGCCCTTGCCTATGTGGAATGGGCGGGGCTGGACTATTACCGCGTGGTTGTCGGCTGGCGCGAGATTGCCGATCTGGATGGCGCGCGCGCCTTTGCCCGACAGATCGCGCTTTCCCCCCTGTTCACGGCGCAGCGCACATCGATCAGTAATGCGATCGTCTATTCGATCCCGATGTTCGATGACAACGGCTTCGACGGGACCCGGCGGGTGATCGACATTTCCGGGGATGGCCCGAACAATTACGGGCCCTTGGTCACAGTGGCGCGCGATCAGGCGGTGGCGCGCGGCATCACCATCAACGGCCTGCCGATCATGAACGACCGCCCCAATCCCTGGGGATTTCCGACCACAAAGGATCTGGATCTCTATTACGCGAACTGCGTGATCGGCGGACCCGGCGCGTTCCTGGTGGTCGCGGATTCCTTTCGCAGTTTTGCCGGCGCGATCCGCACCAAGCTGGTCCGTGAGATCGCCGGCGGTTTTTCACCCCATTCCGGACGGCCGAAGCTGCTTGTCCGGGCGGCCGGGCATGCGGGCCCCCCCTGCGATGCCGGCGAAAAGCAATGGGACAACTTCATCCGCGACCGCAACCAGTTCTGAAAGAGTGCCGATGACCGTTCCGAGACTGAACGTCCACCCCGACGGCCCATCGATGCCACGGCTGATTTTCGGCGTATGGCGGCTGGTCGACATGCAGGAGGCCAAAGTCAATCCGCGTTTCGTTGCAGAACGGATCGAGGCCGCCGTGGATGCGGGCCTTGACGCGATCGACAGCGCCGACGTCTACGGCAAGTATGAAGGCGAGCGTGTCCTGGGTGCGGGCCTTGCCGAATGGGGCGGAGATCGGGAGAGCATCCAGATCATCTCCAAGTGCGGGATCGCCTTTGCCGCACGGACGCGGCCACAATATCGCGTCAAACATTACAACTCGACCCGAGAGCATATCGTCGCGTCGGTGGACTCCACTCTGGCTGCATTGGGCACCGACTACCTGGATGTGCTTCTGATCCACCGGCCGGACCCGTTGATGGATGCGGACGAGACGGCGGACGGCCTGGACACGGTGTGCCAAGCGGGCAAGGTGCGCCATGTGGGCGTTTCGAACTTCCTCCCGCACCAGTTGAGCCTGCTGCAGTCGCGCCTGGACCGGCCGCTGATTACCAACCAGGTGGAATTTTCGATTCTGCAACCGGAAGCCATGCATGACGGTACGCTGGACCAATGCCAGCGGGCGCGGGTTTCGCCGATGATCTGGTCGCCGCTGGCCGGCGGCCGGCTGTTCAGCAGCAAGGACCCGCGCGAGGTCCGGGTCCGCAAGGTGATCGCCCAAGTCGAGCACCAACACGAAGGCGTCAGTTCGGCCCAGGTGATGCTGGCCTGGGTGCTGAACCACCCGTCGAAGCCGATCCCGGTGGTCGGTACGGCGCGGGCGGACCGAATCAGGTCCTATGCAGCGGCCTGCGATCTGCAACTGGACCGGCAGGAATGGTACGCGATCCTGGAAGCGGCCCAGGGCGCGCCGGTGCCATAGCCATGTGGTCGGGTCCTACCAGTACCGCAGCGCGTCCTGGAACAGCCGGGCCAGGTCGTCCCGGCCGATGGGGCACGGCGCGTTGGTCAACAGACGCTGTTGCAGGAAGGCACGTTCGACCAGCGCCTCCACGTCTTCCCGGCCGTAGCCGACGCCGCTCAATCCGTTGGGGAGGCCGGTCGCCCGCATCATCTCGATGATCCGTTCGGCCAACAGCGGGCCGGCGTCCTTGGGATCGATTCCGGTCACGTCTGCGCCCATGGCGGCGGCGCCTTTCAAGTGCCGGTCCGGGCAGGCCGGGCCGGTGAAGCGGAACACGGCGGGGGCATTCACGATCACGGATATGCCGTGCGGCACCATTGGATGGTCCGACGGCCAACCAGCGGCGCGGTAGTCCCGCACCAGGCCGGCGACCGCGTAGGACATGCCGTGCGGGATATGGCAGCCGGCGTTTCCGAAGCCGATGCCGGCCAGCATGCCCGCGAACATCAGTGCCTCGTAATCGTCCGGCTGGGGTTCGTTGACCGCATCGACAAGGTGCCGGCCGACCAGCGTGATCGCCTCCAGGCAGGCGATGTCGCTGTAGGGGTTGGCGCCCTGGCTCAGCGGCCGCCGAAGCGGGTCCTCGGGCGCCGTGCGCCGGCTGTAGGGCCGCGCCGTCAGGGACTCGAAGGCATGGCTGAACACGTCGAACCCGTTTGCGGCGACCACCGGCGCCGGCAAGGTCTCCAGGTTCGCAGGGTCCAGCACGCCCAGGACCGGACGAAGCGCGCCTCCGGCGATACCGGTCTTGGCCTCCAGTTCCAGCAAGTCGAAGATCGCGATGCCGGTGCATTCCGACGCCGTCCCGAACGTCGTCGGGCAGGCGATGTGCGGCTTCAACGGACCGGGAATGGCTTTCGCCGCACCGATCGGCGCGTTCACATAAGCCAGGAAATCGTCCGGATGGGTGGCATAGAGGTTGGCCGCTTTCGCGGTGTCCATCACCGATCCGCCGCCGACCGAGATATAGCCGTCGAAGCGCCCATCGGCCGCAAATGCCGCCGCGGCCTTGAACGAACGGTCCGTCGGTTCGACCTCCACGTGCGGGTAGACAACCGCGTCAAGACCCGCCGACCGCAAGGCGTCGCATGCACGCGCAACCGGCGCCAGTTCGGCCACGACGGGATCGGTGAACAGGGCGACCCGGCGCATTCCCAGCGCGCCCGCGTCCGCGCCGATCTCGTCCAGGGCGCCATGCCCGAACTTGATCCGCGGCGCCTCGACCGTGAACGCGGTGTCCCCACCCGTGACCGGTGTGAAATACGGTGACAACGCCATCGCGCACTCTCCTGCTGGCCTGTGCAGGGGCGATCCTGGTTCCGGGAAGGGCGCCGGGTCAAGCGGCACGGCGATTGGTTCGCGCGGGTTAGCGCGGTATAAAACTGCCATGGCACGTTTGTTGACCATGGTTGTGGCTGTTGCGGCGCTGATTGCGCTTGGTGCCTGCGGCGGTCATCCAGAGGCGGTGATCACGGACCCGCTGGACAATCCATTTCTGCGCAACGATCGCCCCAACACGTTGGAGGATGATCTGATGGCCGCGCTGAAACGGGGCACGGACGTCAACGCGGTGCGCGACTGGATGGCGCTGCGGGGCGCGCCCTGCGACGAGCCGAACCCGGAGATCAGATTCTTCCGCTGTCGCTACAAGGTACGCCAAGGCTTCTTCTACCGGGTTTGGCTGGTGGACGTTCATTTCACGCTGGATAACCGCTATCAGTTCGTAAGCGTGCGCCAGGCGCTGTCCCTGTAGAATCGGTTGGCGCGGCGTCGCCTTGAATTGCCTTCACCGCCGCATTTCAGCGTGTTACATCGGATTCCCGATTCCGCGCGGGCAAACAGAAAAACAGGAGGCGATCCGCGGTCCGATGCGCATCTTCCTTGGAATTGTCCGGTTGGTGCCGGGCCTGGCAATGTTGCTTGGCGCTGCGGCAGCATCGGCGTCAGACGCGAACATCCCGATCCAGTTCCGATTACCGGTTTCCTGTCGCTGGAGGGCACCAGCCAGCGCAACGGCGCCGTGCTTGCCCTGGAAAATCCGCCGGGCGGCGTTTCGGTCGCCTATGAGGTCGCGGACACCGCGACCTCGCCCGAGATCGCGGTGAACGCGCTGGAACGGGCCCTGGCCGACGGCGACGCGACGGCGGTGGCCGCCAGTATGCTGGGGACCCAGATGTTGGCCATGATTCCGGTCGCGAACGACTACGGAGTGCCGCTGATCACCGTGTCGGGAACCGCCAAGATCACCGAGCTGGACAGCCCATGGGTGTTCCGCTTCTTTCCCGGCGACGCGGTGACCAAGGTGGCGCATGTGGACTATGCAGTGTCGGTGCTTGGCGCCAGGAAGCCCGCGATCGTCTATCAGACGTCCGCCTACGGTCAGTCCGGTCGCCGCCACATTCTGGCGAACCTCGAACGGCTGGGCGTGACGCCGGTCCTGGACGAAGGACTGGACACGCGGATCAAGGACATGACGCCGGTGCTGGCCAAGATCCGCGCCGCCGGTGCGGATGCCCTGCTGCTGCACCTGCACGCACCGTCCACGGCGCTGATCGTCAGGGCGGCGGCTTCGATGGGCCTGGACATACCGATCGTTGCCGGGTCCGCCATGCACCAGCCGGCGACGGCGGCGCGCCTGGAACTGTCGGAACTGAAAGGGGTTTGCGCGGAAAGCGCGTCGTCGCCCGTCTCCGGCGGCAGCCCGGCGCTGGAGGCGTGGCGCCAAGCCTACCGTGCCGCTTTCGACGACGAGCCGGATGCCTTCGCGCTGGGCCAGTACGACGGGGTCATGATGACGTTGGAGGCGATCCGGCAGGGCGCCCGCAGTCCGAAGGCCGTGGCCGACTGGTTGTCGGCCAACGCCTACGACGGACTGGCCATGACCTACAAGTCGGACGGCTCGGGCAATATGGCCCATTCGGCGGTGGTCATGTGCTACGACGGCGCATCGCGGGTGCCTCGCATCGTCAAACGCTACGACAACGTGACCGGCGTTCTGTAAGCTGCCCGTCCCACAGGCGACGGCGAAACAACGGAAAAAGGCCGGTGACGGTTCTGCAGCTTCTGGTCAACGGAACGGCGCTTGGCGCGGCCTATGCGCTGGTCGCACTGGGCTTCGTGTTGATTCTGAACGCCACCGGTGCCGTCAACTTCGCCCAGGGCGACATGGTCATGGCAGGCGGCTATGCCGGCGTTGCGCTGGCGACCCTGGCGCCGGTACCGGGCATTGTCCTGCTGCCGTTTGTCCTGGTCTGCATGGCCGGGCTGGGACTGCTGTTGTCGTGGCTTGCCTATTTTCCGCTGAAGGACCGGCCACCGGTCGCTGTGTTCATTTCCACCATCGCCGTCGGCATCATGCTGCAGAACGGCGTCAATGCCGGCTTCGGGCCCGAGCCCGAGGCGACGCCGCCGCTGATCGCAGGCGGACACTGGCAGATCGGGGGCCTGGTGCTGGAAAAGCAGCAGGCCGCAATCGTCGCGGCAGCGGCAATTCTGATCGTCGCCCAGCAGCTTTTGTTCCAGCGGACCCAGTTCGGACGCCGGCTGCGTGCCACCGCGCAGGATCGGGAGATGGCAAGGGCCTTGGGCATTCCGGTCAACCGCATGATCGCCGCGACCTTTGCTATGGGCGCGGCCCTGGCCGGGGCGGCGGGACTGTTGCTGGCCAACCGGTTCTTCATCACCCCGACCGACGGAACCGCTTACATCATCGCCGCCTATATTGCGGTGGTGATCGGCGGCTGGGGCTCGGTTCCCGGTGCGGTCGCCGGCGCATTCCTGATCGCCTTGTTCGAGGTTCTTGTCTCCGCCTATCTCAGCCATACGGTCGCGGTTGCCTGTCTCTACGGGGCGCTGTTGTTGATCCTGTTCTTCCGACCGCAGGGCCTGTTCGGCGAGGCGGCCCGCCGGCGGGTCTAGCGGGAGGGGCCGGTGCCGGCGTGGCCATACCGAGGGTTGAACCTGCCGCTTTCCGCGGCAGCAGCCGGGTTGTTGCTGTATGGCGTCCTGTTCGCGAACGCCTACGAACAGCGCGTACTGACGGTGGCCGGGATCTACGCACTGCTGGCGATCGGCTATCACTTCATCTTCGGCCAGGCGGGGGCGCTTTCGCTGGCGCAGGGGGCGTTCTTCGGCCTAGGTGCCTATGTGACGGGCATCCTTGGTGCGGGGTTCGGCGCGTCCTTCGGACTGACCTTCGCGCTGTCGCTTGTGGTGCCTGTGATGGTCGCCGCGGTGATTGCTTTGCCCGTGCTGCGCCTGGCTTCGCACTATCTGGCGTTGGCCACGCTGGGCATCGCCCAGGTGGTGCTGCTGGTGGCGATTAACTGGGAGACGGTTACCGGTGGCGCCAACGGCATTCCGGGCGTGCCGGGTATTGTCCTGTTCGGGACCGCG
>CAJIAA010000031.1_pt1 | contig 11224 bp, 9 predicted proteins | sample 9199011 | NCBI WGS metagenome assembly CAJIAA01 (sample SAMEA7708266, study PRJEB35096) | sediment metagenome | biome: marine neritic benthic zone biome [ENVO:01000025]; feature: sediment [ENVO:00002007]; material: shallow marine sediment [ENVO:03000034] sea grass bed [ENVO_01000059] ...
CCTCGATGAAGGCGACTCCGCGCGCGCCGTCTTCCACGGTGGGAAAGCGCCAGGTCTCGGGCCGATATGTCCCGTCGAGGCGGCGCGCCACGACCGCGTCTGCAACCTCCCGGTACAGCGTCGCAAACGCCTCCTGATAGCCTTCGGGATGGCCGATCTTCAGGCGGGTGGCCTCCGCCGCCGCCGGGCTGAGGTCCGGACCGCCCCGGGCCAATGTGCGGACCGGCCCGTCGAGCGGCATGTGCCGCAGGTAGTTGGGGTTCTCCTGGAACCACTCCAGGCCGCCGGTCGCGCCGAAGATCCGGAACTTCAGGCCATGCTCTGCCCCCGCCGCGGCGTTGGTGACCCAGAAGGTTCCCCAAGCGCCGCCATCGAACCTGAGAAGTGCCATCGCGCAGTCGTCGACCCGGCGGCCGGGCACCACCGCGCCGACCCGGGCCGAGACCGCCTCGACCTCGCGGCGGGTCACGAAACAGGCCATGTGATGGGCGTGACTGCCGATGTCGCCCAGGATCAGGGACGGGCCGGACTTGGCGGGGTCCATGCGCCAAGGCGCGCCCGTTCCGGTCTTCTCCGCGTCCTTAAGGATTGCCAGCGACGGCTGGACGTACTCCACCTGGACCATGCGGATCTCGCCGATCTCGCCGTCCTCCACCATGGCGCGCGCCTGCCGCACCATCGGATAGCCGGTGTAGTTGTAGGTGGTGCAGAAGACCAGGCCGCTGTCGCGGACGCGAGCGGCAAGGTCCAACGCATCGTCCAGCGCCGTTGTCAGCGGCTTGTCGCAGATGACGTCCAGCCCCCGTTCCAGCGCCATGCAGGCCAAGGGATAGTGGCTGTCGTTCGGGGTCATCACCGCCAGGACGTCGATACCGTCGTCGCGGCCTGCCTCGGCATCGAGCATTTCGGGCACGCCGCCATAGGCCCTGGACGGATCCAGTCCGACCGCAGCGGCGCCTGATTTCGACCGAGCCGGGTCGGACGACAGGACCGAGGCGACGATCTCGTAGCAGTCGTCAAGGCGCGCGGCGGTGCGATGGACGGGGCCGATAAACGAACCCGGGCCGCCGCCAACCACTCCCAGGCGCAGCCTGCGGCCCAGCCGTTCGATGATGTCGTTCATGGCAGCCCCTATCCGTTTGTTGGACCGGAAGGCTGTCAGTTTTTGGCCATGCGGTCAAAAACCGCAAAAAAGGGGCCGTGTCGCTAGGACACGGCCCCTGTTTAACCCCGAATTCCCTGGGTGACCGTCAACCGGACTGAGGCCGGGTCAGGTCACTCAGGCCCTCGGCTTGTTCGCCGAGCTTGTCGGCCAACCGGGCCAAGCGGCGGCTCTTCGTGCGCAGTGGCTGGGTATTGATTTTCGAAAGATTGCTGCGGTAGCTCGACAGGTTGTTGCTGAGCCGCCCGATCGCCGTGTCGAGCCGTTTGACCTCATCCTTGAAACTCTGGCAGGCCTCACGTTGCTCCGCCAGCGCGCGCTGCAATTCTGCAAACGCGGCGCTCAATCTCTCCTGCGCACGCTGTCGGGCCTCTTCCCGCTCGGACGAGTCCCGTTTTTTGCGTGCCTCCAGAAATACGACGTTGCCCATGTCCATGACTTATATAAGCGGTGCGTTACGCGCCGCCCCCCTCCATATTGTCAATCCACGGACCAACATCGGTGCCGCGACTTCCCAAACCGTCAATAATTGTCCCATGGCTGCGGCCACACTCAAAGGTTTAAGGCAGAATTAACCGTATTTTGCCCGCATGGGAGAATCTCGATCCGGTTAAGCACGGTCGCCGGTTGTGCAACCCGCCCCACTGCTAGAACGAAGGAGGTGCCCAAGAAGGGGACTCACTGTCATTTTTAGTCGATTTCCTAACGCGTTGAAATAAGACGATGAATCGGGGCATGCTGGTGACCTGGGCGGGTCTTGGCCGGCGATGCCGTTTGACCGGACGGTCGCGAATCGGTTCACATTGCCGTGACGGGTCTATGTGCAGACCGGCGTCCGGCGGGGAGGCAGCGACTTGGATACGGTCAAAAGAAGGCTGGAACTCCTCTACGAGGGCAGAAGCCGGATAGCACTGCTCTTTCGGATCTGCCTGTTGGGATTCGATGTGCTGACGATCAGCCTGTTCCTGGTGCTGACCTTTGTCGACGAAAACGCCGCCTGGGTGTTGTACGTGGATCTGGTCGTTGCCGCCTTCCTGGCCTTCGACTATGGCGCCCGGTTCTGGATCTCATCGAAGAAACTTCAGCACTTCTTCCATTTCGCGAACTTGGCCGACCTCGTGGTGATCGGGTCCCTGGTGGCGCATGCCTTCGTGGAGAACCTGGCCTTTTTGCGCGTGCTCAGGGCGCTCCGGCTGTTGCGGTCCTATCATGTGCTGGGCATGCTGCGCCGCCGCCATGTCTGGGTCCGTCGCAACGAGGACGTACTGGTCAGTTCGCTGAACCTGGTCGTCTTCATTTTCGTGACGACGGCCCTCGTTTACGTGACCCAGGACGACATCAACCCGGCGATCACGACCTATGTGGATGCGCTGTACTTCACGATCGCGACGCTGACCACGACGGGGTTCGGCGATATCACCCTGAAAGGCGATGCCGGCAAGTTGATGGCGGTGCTGATCATGGTGTTCGGAATCTCGTTGTTCATCCGTCTGGTCCAGACCGTGTTCAGGCCGGCCCGTGTGCGCTATCGGTGCAAGGAATGCGGCCTGTCCCGGCACGATCCCGATGCGGTGCACTGCAAGCACTGCGGTGAGGTCCTGAACATCCCCACCGAAGGTGCGGTCTAGGACATTCGCCGGGACACGCGATGTGGCCGCGCTCCGCACAGGGTCACTACTGCTCGTACTTCCGCAGCAGGGCCCGGGCAGCCTGCTGCATTTCCGCGCCAAGGGATCCGGCGCTGTTCCGGAAATCGTCATAGACCGGCTGTGCGGCCTTGCGCCAGGCGTCGATCTCCTCGGGAGACAGCTGATAGACGGTCATGCCCTGGTCGCGCGCCGCTTCAAAGGCTTCGGCTTCGATCGTTTTGATCCTCTCGCGGACCGCCTTTTCCGCATTTGCCGCCGCCGCCTCGATGACCCGCTTATGCGCGCTGGCCAGGCCGGCCCAGACGTCCTCGTTGACCAGGACAACAAACTCGATGACAGCGTGGTTGGTCACGGTCACGGTGTCCATGACGTCCCATAAGGACCGGCTTTGTACGCTGGCAATGCCGGTCATACCGGCATCGACGACGCCCTCCTGGTAGGCACGAAACTGCTCGGACGCCGAGATCGGCTTCGGCGTGCCGCCAATGAAATCGACGAACTTGCCGGAGGTCTGGCCGAAGACCCGAACCCTCTTGCCTTTCACGGCTTGCGGCGTCTTCAGCGGCGCGCCGTTCGACAGCATGATCGCGCCTCCGAAAGCCTGCCACCAAAGCACCCGATTACCGGTTCTCGAAATCGCCTGTTCCAGGCGCTTTCGGATGGTCCCGCCCGGTTCGACGGCGGCGCCCGCAAGCTGTTCGGTATTGAACAGGAACGGCATGTAGAAGATGTCGACCGCGGGGATCTGGCCGGAAAAATGCGTCAGCGGCACTGTGCCCATTTCGATTTCGCCGGACCCGACCGCCCCGGGCACCTCCATGTCTTTGAAAAGCCGGGCTGAATCGATGATCTGGACCTCGACGGCACCGTTCGTTCCCGATTCCACCTCGTCCTTGAACATCACCAGGTTCTGGCCGATGTGGCTCTCCAGTGGCAATTGCAGGGTGACCCGCAACACCCGGTCCGCCGCCTGTGCGGGCTGGGCCGCCGCGGCAATGGCCAGTGCTGCTGCCACCACCAATACCCGTACTTTCCGGATCGCCATGCTTTGGTCTCTCCCCTGGAGCAGATCTTTGTGCCAAGCCGCAGTCTACGGCGTCTTGCGACCGGGCCTCAACAAGCTTGCCGCCCTGGCGTCAGGGCAGGCGCGCGCGGGCGCCAAACGCTGGGAAACCGGGGCTGACGGCCTGGTTGCCGCTCAGCGCGTCGACGCACGGCTGAACGCGTCGTCCAGCCTGGTTAGGCCGCAGCGACGGGCGGATACCAGCGTCGCCTGATACTCCGCGTGGGTCAGCCGGCGCGCGAGTTCCGGACTGTTGCCGGCCTTATAGCAGGGGCGGTACTGGTCCATGATGTTGATGTAGGTCGCCGGCGAGATCTCTTCGGACAGGAATTTGAAGATGCGGTCGCTGGCGGCCAGGCCGTTGGGCATCACCAGATGGCGGACCAGCAGGCCGCGCTGGGCGATTCCCTGTTCGTCGATGACCAGGTCGCCGACCTGGCGATGCATCTCGGCCAGTGCCGCCTTGTTGAAGCCGGCATAGTTGCGCACATGGCTGTAACTGTGCGCAGCGTCGGAGTCGCCGTACTTCACGTCAGGCATGTAGATGTCGACCACCCCGTCCAGCAGGGCCAGCGCCTCCAGGCTGTCATAGCCGCCGCTGTTATAGACCAGGGGCAGGGACAGGCCGCGTGCCGCCGCGATCAGCACGGCTTCCAGGATCTGGGCGACAACGTGGCTGGGGCCGACGAGGTTGATGTTGTGACAGCCCTGGTCCTGCAAGCGCAGCATTATCTCCGCCAGTTCCTCGGCAGAGGTTTCCCGGCCTTCGCCTTGCCAGCTGATCTCCCAGTTCTGGCAGAAGACACAGCGCATGTTGCAGTGGCTGAAAAAAACGGTACCGGAACCGTTGACGCCTCTAAGGCAATCCTCCTCGCTGAAGTGCGGGCCGAACGACGCGACCACCGCTTGTGTTCCCGTGCGGCAGGCCGCGCCCTTGATCGTGCGGGTTCGGTCTATCCGGCAATAGCGCGCGCACAGGTCACAGGCCCGCATATGGTAGCCGGCCCGCGTGACCCGCTCGGCAAGCGTGCCCGTCGCCAACAACCGGCGGTAGGCGGGCTCGAAATCCGGCGCTCTGGCACGTGCCCGGTCAGCCGGATGCGAAAGTGTGGTCACTATCCACTTTCCTTATTGATCAGCCGCGCGATTCTGCGCCCGGAACCCGTCGGACGCCTTGATTTAGGTCAGGAACGCAAGGCTTGGCGGGGCGGACCCGACCGGCGACCGCATCGGGCTCGGCGGTCACTGCAACTAAGCGCCAGTCATTTGGTGTGGGCCGCGATGCGTGCAAATAGCCATCGAACAGGATTATGCTGCATGCCTTGCAATGCCCGCTGGGCGTGGGATATGCAGCAACAGGAATGGAGACGACGATGGCGGCGGAAACTCCGATCTGCGATTTCGGCTGGAAGGCGGTCGATTTCAATCTGCCGGACCTGGACGGGACGATGGTGTCCCTGGACGACGTCAGGGGCGAGCGCGGGACCCTGATTGCTTTCATCTGCAATCACTGCCCCTATGTGAGAGCGATCATCGATAGGTTGGTGGCCGACGCCAAGGCGCTGCAGCAAGCCGGCATCGGCGTTGCCGCGATCATGTCGAACGACTTTGCCGCCTACCCCGACGACGCGCCCGAGCGGATGAGGGATTTTGCCGCGGCGCACGGCTTTACGTTTCCCTATCTGTTGGACGAGAGCCAGCAGGTGGCGCGCGCCTATGACGCGATCTGCACGCCGGACTTTTTCGGCTTCAACAAGGACATGGAACTGCAATACCGCGGCCGGCTTGACGCGTCACGGCGCGAGGCGGTGGCGGATGCGCCGCGCGAGCTTGTCGACGCCATGCTGCAGGTGGCCCGTACCGGCGAGGGCCCGCGCGACCAGGAAGCCAGCATGGGCTGCACGATCAAATGGAAACGGGTGGCCTGACGGGCGGGATCGAATAAGGTCAGGCCGCTTGCGGCTGGCCTTCGAGAAGCTCTTTGACCCGCACCAAGTTCTCGTCGTGGTCGGCGAAGGCGATGCCGACGCTGTTCTTGCTGACCCAGGCGATCGTGGCGTCGATGCCGCCCATTTCGCCGATATGCACAACCACTTCGGCGCCTTCGGCCAGCCCTTCCACCGGCTCGCATCGCGCGCCGGTATCCGACAGGTCGGTGATGGCGCACTGTTGCATCTCACCGTTGGCGTTTAAGCGGGCTTCGATTCCAACCAATGCGCGGTCGCCGTCACGGCGGTCGCCCGCCTGGGACTCCCGCAGCTTCTCGGTCATGGTCTGACGCAGCGTCCGCGACTTCTCGGCCAGGTCATCGGCCTTCGCCTTTGACTCGTCGGCCTGGGCGCCGGACTCCGTGCTGGCGCGCGAGACTTCGGCGATCAGCGAAGACACCTCCTGGGAGACCTGGGAGACAAGCTGTGCGTTGGTCGCGATTTCCTGGATCGCCGAACGCTGCTCGCTAACCGAGGTCGCGATCTGTTGCGAGATTCCGTCGATCTCCCGGTTGGTTGCGCCGATGTGGCCGATCGCATCGACCGACTCGGCCGTTGCCGCCTGCATGGTGCTGATCTGGCCGGTGATCTGTTCGGTCGCCTGGGCCGTCTGGTTGGCCAGGTTCTTGACCTCGTTGGCGACGACGGCGAAACCCTTACCCGCATCGCCCGCCCGCGCCGCTTCGATTGTGGCGTTCAGGGCCAAAAGATTGGTCTGTTCGGCGATCTCGGAGATCAGCTCGGCGACGTTGCCGATCCGGTCGGCGGCTTCGGCCAGTCCCTTGATCGAGGTATTGGTGCGTTCCGATTCCTCCACCGCGCGCTGGGTGATCTCTGTCGCATGGGTGACCTGACGACCGATCTCGTCGCTGGAGGCGGACATCTCTTCCGCTGCGCTGGCAACCGTCTGCACGTTGTGGGAGGCCTGCTCGGCGGCCTTGGCGACAGCCTCGCTCTTCCCCTGTACGTCGCCGGCGGAGCGGTTCATGCTGTCCATCAATCCGGTCATGTCGTCGATGCTGGCGACCATTTCGGTCACCGATGAGGTGACATCCCGTTCCAGCTCGTCGCACAGGTCCAGCATCTTCATGCGGACCTCTTCCTGGCGGCCGCGTTCTTCGGCGTCCTTGGCTGCGCGGATCTCATCCATCTCGATCAGCTTGGCCTTGAAGGCCTGGACCAGCCGTCCCAGCTTGCCGACCTCGTCATTGGACCGCGCCTTGATGTCGACACTGGTGTCGCCTTCCGACAGCGACTCCAGCGCGGAGATCGCTCCGTTCAGCGGACGCACGATGACTCGCGACAGGACCATGGCGATGCCCAGTGCCAGCAACAGGTTGGCGATCACGACGGCAATCTGGATCATTGTTTGCGTGTTGACTTGCTCTTCTGCGGCAAGGCGAAAGGCGTAGGCCTCGCCGGTAACGGTCTCGACAATGTCGTAGAGACCCTTCGCAAGCTGCTCACCCAGTGCGTTGCGCGCGTCGGCGTCGCCGCCGCCGGCCAACTGCTCGCGGTTCATCGCCACCCAGGATGCTGCCTGGTCGCTCACGGCGCCGATTGCCGTCTGGGTTTCGGCGGACAGGACGCGTTCTCGAGCGAGTTCAATTTCTTCCAGGAACTCTTCCTGCAGGGCATCAATCTTCGCCGGATCGAGCCCGCCCGCCGCGCCGCCGTTCACTGCGGCATCGATCTGGGCGAAATGCACCTGGGCCGATTTCGCCAGGCTGATCGCCAGCAGGGGCTTTTCGTAGAGATCGATGGCGATGCGGCCCATGCCGGCGACCGAGATTACGGCATATGCGCCGAGCGCGCCGGTTACGGCGACGACGCACAGGATGCCTACGAACAGTTTTGCTGAGATACGCATGGCAGACTTCTGTCTCTGGTTGGGCGGCACGCTCGATTTCCGGATCGAGACGCCCTCGGCATCGGCCGCAGCGCCCGAACCGTGGCCACTTTCAGCGTATCTGATGAAGAATTCTTTAACCTTGAAAGGTCAGAGAAGCCGTGGCTTTGCCCATGACCGAAATGCGAAGCCCTCGTCCGGAATACCGGACGGGGGCTTCGATACTTGACGGTGCGATCGGCTATTTCGGAAGCTGGCCCAAAACGCCTTCCACGTACCAGTCCATTCCCAAAAGGGCGCCGTCGTCCAGGACCTCACCGTCCTTGACCACAACGGTGCCTTCCTGGTTCTTGATCGGGCCGGTGAAGGGGTGGAGCGTGCCGGACTTGATGGCGTCCGCCGCTTCCTGCGCCTGCTTGGCCACGTCCGCGGGGATCGCGTCGTTGAACTTGGCCATCTCTACCATGCCGGTATCGATCCCGCCCCAGGTGTCGCCGGACGTCCAGCTTTCCTCCAGGACCGCTTTGGCACGTGCCACGTAGTAACTGTCCCAATTGTCGATGATTGCGGTCAACTGTGCCTTCGGGGCAAATGCCACCATATCGGACGCCTGGCCGACGCCCAACTTTCCGCGCTGCTCGGCAACCTGAAGCGGCGCCGGGGAATCGGTGTGCTGAAGGATGATGTCCGCGCCCTGGTCGATCAACGCCTTGGCGGCATCGCCCTCCTTGCCCGGATCGTACCAGGTGCTCACCCAAACCACCTTGACCTCGGCATCGGGGTTGACCGTCCTCATTCCCAGGGTGAAGGAGTTGATGCCGCGCACCACTTCGGGAATCGGGAACGACCCGATATAGCCGATTGTGTTGGACTTGGTCATATGGCCGGCGATGATGCCAGCGATGTATCGGCCTTCGTAGAACCGGGCCATGTATGTGCTGACATTGTCGGCCCGTTTGTAGCCTGTCGCGTGTTCAAACCGAACGTTCGGGAATTGCTTCGCGACCTTTATGGTCGGGTTCATGTACCCGAACGACGTCGTGAAAATGAGGTCGTGCCCGGACGATGCCATTTGCCGGATCACACGCTCGGCATCCGGGCCTTCCGATACGCTTTCCACAAAACTTGTCTCGACCTTGTCGCCCAATGCGGCCTCGACAGCCTGGCGACCGATGTCGTGCCGGTAGGTCCAGCCATGGTCGCCCACCGGTCCCACATAGACGAAACCGATCTTGATTTTATCTTTTGCAGCCGACGGTGGCGCAACGATAAGGATTGCTGCAGCCACAGCTGCAAGCGCTGCTTGCGCAAGGTACTTCGTTCGCATGATTGGCTCCCTGTATGATTTCCGAACACGTTTTCCTGTTTTTGCAGGCCCGTCAAGCGGCGGGATGGAAGACCTTCCCGAGGCAGGCTGGCGCATTGAGCCGATTGCGCGCGCTTTCCCTGGAGATCAGGACCAGAACCAGAATCGTCGCCAGATACGGCAGCATCGACAGCATCTGCGAGGGAATGCTGACGCCGATGCCCTGAGCGTGGAGCTGCAGCATGGTAACGCCGCCGAAGATGTAAGCCCCCAGCAAAGCGCGCACAGGCCGCCAGGACGAAAACACGACCAGCGCCAGCGCAATCCAGCCGCGCCCGGCAGTCATGTTCTCCGCCCACATGGGCGTGTAGGCCAGCGACAGGTACGCGCCGCCCAGCCCGGCCATGGCGCCGCCGAACAGCACCGCCAAATAGCGGACCAGGATCACTGGGTGTCCGATGGAGTGGGCGGCGTCGTGGTTGTCGCCTACCGCACGCAGGATCAACCCGGGTCGGGTTCGGAAGACAAACCAGGCAACGAAAGCGACCATAAAGAAGGACAGGTAGACCAGCAGATCGTGGCCGAAGAACAGCGGCCCCAGGACAGGCATGCTGGACAGTCCGGGGATGTCCAGTTTAGGCAGGCCGGCAAACGGCACCCCGACGAAACCGGCGCCCATCAAGGCGCTCAAGCCCACCCCGAAAATGCTGAGCGCCAGGCCGGTGGCGACCTGGTTGGCCAGCAGGGTCAGGGTCAGGATGCCGAACAGGAAGGCCATCACCAAGCCTGCAAGCGCGCCGGCAACGACCGCCAAGAACCAGGAGCCAGTCGTGATGCCGACAGCGAAGGCGGAGATGGCGCCGACCAGCATCATGCCTTCGACGCCCAGGTTCAAAACACCCGACCGTTCGACCACCAGCTCGCCCAGCGCCGCCAGCAACAGCGGTGTCGATGCGCTGATGACGCTGACCAGCGTGGGCACGATCCAGGCCAGATCGCCGCTCATGATGCCGCTCCCCCAGTGGGGTAGGACATCCGAATGCGGTAGCGGATCAGGACGTCGGTCGCCAAGAGGAAGAAAAGAAGCATACCCTGGAAAACGCCGGTGATGCCCAAGGGAAGGCCAAGCTGCATTTGGATGGTCTCGCCGCCCAGATAGGAGAGCGCGACCAGAAGGCCGGCGAACAGAATACCGATCGGGTGCAGCCGTCCCAAAAAGGCGACAATGATCGCCGTGAAGCCGTAACCGGGAGAGATCGTGGGAACCAGCTGTCCGACCGGTCCCGCTACCTCGAATAGGCCCGCCATGCCGGCCAGGCCCCCACCGATCAACAAGGTCAGCCAGACGAGGCGTTTTTGGCTGAAGCCGGCGTAGGCGGCGGCGCCGGGCGCCAGCCCGACCACCTTGATCTGGAAACCGATCAGAGTCCGCGCGACCACCAGCCAGGCCAGCAGCACGGCGGCCAACGCGAACAGCGATCCCAGATGAAGTCGCGTGCCCGACCAGATTACCGGCAGCGTGGCCGCGTCGTGGAACAGGCGAGATTCCGGGAACCCATACCCTTCCGGGCTCTTCCAGGGTCCATGTACCAGCGTGCTGAGCAGCAGGATCGCCACATAGGTCAGCATCAGGCTTGTCAGGATCTCGTTCGCTCCGAAACGCGTCTTCAGCCAGGCCGGGATCGCCGCCCAGGCCATGCCGCCGAAGACACCGGCGACGACCATGCAGGGCAACAGCCAGGCGCTGTCGCTTTCGTGGAACCACAGGGCCAGTCCGCCGCCGGCGAGCGCGCCCAAGGTCAACTGGCCCTCAGCGCCGATGTTCCAGACATTCGCGCGAAAGCCCAACGCCAGGCCCGTGGCGCACAGCACGATCGGGGTCGCCTTGACGAACAGCTCGCTGAGGCCGTAGCCGGAACTGATCGGCGCAATGAAGAAGGTGAACAGGGCCAGGAAGGGATTTTCGCCCATGGCCCCGAACAGAATTCCGCCGGCCACCAACGTCAAGCCGACGGCCAGGAACGGCGTCAGATAGGACGCGGTGCGGCTGATCTCGCCGCGCGGTTCCAGTTTAAGCAGCACTGTCCGCCTCCGGCCGATTGTCGCCGTGAATGCCGCCCATCAGCATGCCGATCTCTTCGACAGTGACGGTCGCGGGATCCAGACCGGCGGACAGCCGCCCTTCGGAGATCACCGAGAACCGGTCG
>CAJIAA010000245.1_pt1 | contig 11199 bp, 8 predicted proteins | sample 9199011 | NCBI WGS metagenome assembly CAJIAA01 (sample SAMEA7708266, study PRJEB35096) | sediment metagenome | biome: marine neritic benthic zone biome [ENVO:01000025]; feature: sediment [ENVO:00002007]; material: shallow marine sediment [ENVO:03000034] sea grass bed [ENVO_01000059] ...
CGCTGATCTTCGGCACCCTGGGCGAGCTGATCTGCGAGCGCGCGGGCGTGACCGAAGTGGCCGGGACGAAGGGCTACCTGACGCTCGATATATCGCCGGGCTTCGGCTACACCGGCATCGCGGTCGCCATGCTGGCCGGGCTCAATCCGCTGGGCGTGGTGCTGGCGGCCTTCTTCATCGCCGGCATCTATAACGGCGCCGATTCCATGAGCCGGTCGATCGAGATCTCCAACTATTTCGCCGATGTGTTGACGGCGACGGCCCTGTTGCTGGTCCTCGTCAGCGTCGCGCTCACCCGCTACCGCGTCCGGCTGGCATAGGGACCGGACGCATGGAACTGTTCGACATCGTGTTGTCCGTCGGTTTCTGGGCCGCCACCGTGCGTATGGCGACGCCGCTGATCTTCGGCACCCTGGGCGAGCTGATTTGCGAACGCGCCGGCGTTCTCAATCTGGGGATCGAAGGCATCATGACCATGGGCGCCATGGTCGCCTGGAGCTGGGTCTATTTCGGCGGCGATCTGTGGACCGCCGTCCTGGCGGCGGCGCTGTTCGGCGCGGCCTTCGGGCTGTTGCATGCGGGCTTCAGCGTCTATCTGGGCCTGTCCCAACACGTCACCGGCATCGGCATCACGCTTTTGACCATGAGCCTTTCCTATTTCAGTTTCCGCATGCTGCTGCCCGGCGTCACCACCCCGCCCAAGATCGAACCCTTCGCCCCCTGGCCGGTGCCGGGCCTGTCGGAGATCCCGGTCCTGGGCGAGGCGCTGTTCAACCAGACCCCGCTGACCTATCTGGCCTTCGTTCTGGTGGCGGTGGTGGCCTACGGGCTTTATCGCACGCCCCTTGGCCTTGCCGTGCGCATGGTCGGCGAGAACCCGCTGGCGGTCGAGGCCCAGGGGATCGACGTCTTCCGGCTGCGCGCCGGCGCGGTCGCGCTGGGCAGCGCGTTCATGGCAGTCGGCGGCGCGTTCCTGACGGTCTCCGTGTTCGATGCCTTCTATTTCGACATGATCAACGGCCGCGGCTGGATCTGCATCGCGCTGGTGATCTTCGCGTCGTGGCAGCCGGGCAAGGCGCTGCTGGGCGCGCTGTTGTTCGCGGCCTTCGACGCGCTGCAAATCAGGGTGCAACAGGCCAGCAGCGTGTTCATCCCCTACCAGTTCTATCTGATGATGCCGTACCTGTTGAGCATTGCCGCGCTGATCATCATGTCACGCAGGGCCGCCTACCCGCGGGCATTGCTGACACCGTACCGCAAGGGCGAACGTTAAGGAGGCCACCGGCCATGCTGGACCTGATCGTCACCAATGCGACCGTGCCGGACGGTCGGACCGGGCTGGACATCGGCTGCAAGGACGGCCGGATCGTCGAGGTTCGCCCGTCGCTGAATGCGGACGCCGCACAGATCATCGACGCGGCCGGCCGGCTGGTGACGCCGCCTTTCATCGACAGCCATTTCCACATGGACGCGACCTTGTCCTACGGCCGTCCCAGGGTGAACCGGTCCGGAACCCTGTTGGAGGGAATCGAGCTGTGGTCCGAGTTGAAGCCGCTGTTGACCGGCGACGACCTGAAGGAACGGGCGTTTGCGCTGTGCCGCTGGGCGATCGCCAAGGGCAATCTGGCGATCCGCACCCATGTGGACGTCTGCGACCCGTCGCTGGTTGCGGTGGATGCGCTGTTGGAGGTGCGGGCCGCACTGGCCGACGATATCGACCTGCAGCTTGTCGCTTTTCCCCAGGACGGTTTCACACGCTATCCCGACTGCGAGCGGCTGCTGCTGGCCGCGCTGGACAAGGGCGTGGACGTGGTCGGCGGCATTCCGCATTTCGAGCGCACGATGGCCGACGGCGCCGCATCGGTGCAACGGCTGTGCGAAATCGCCGCCGACCGTGGGCTACTAGTAGATATGCATTGCGACGAGACCGACGACCCGCTGTCGCGCCATATCGAAACCCTGGCTGCGGAGACCCACAGGTTGGGATTGCAGGGCCGGGTCACCGGATCGCACCTCACCTCCATGCATTCCATGGACAATTACTATGTCTCCAAATTGGTCCCGTTGATCCGCGAGTCCGGGGTGCACGCGGTCGCCAACCCGCTGATCAACATCACCATTCAGGGCCGGCACGACACCTATCCCAAACGCCGCGGCATGACCCGGGTCAAGGAACTGATGGCCGAGGGCGTCAATGTGGCGCTGGGCCATGACTGTGTCATGGATCCTTGGTATTCGCTGGGCAGCCACGACATGCTGGAAGTCGCGTCCATGGGCCTGCATGTGGCCCAGATGACAGGACAGGACGAGATGCGGGCGATGTTCGACGCGGTCACCGTCAACGCCGCCCGCGTCCTGCACCTGGACCATTACGGGCTGGAGCCCGGCTGTCAGGCCGACATGGTCTTGCTGCAGGCCGCCGACCCGATCGAAGCGATCCGCCTGCGCCCGAACCGGCTGGCGGTGATCCGGCGCGGCCGGTTGCTCGCGGAAACGCCGCCATCGGTCGCGACCGTGCGCATGGGCGGGGAAGACTCGGAAGTGGATTTCACGCTGTAACAGGGTCGAGGCCCGATGGTCAGGCGTTCTGGACGTTCTCGATCAGCCAGCGATGCAGGGGCGCCAACCTGCGCCAGTGCTCAATACACCGCGGCAGGTAGTCCGGCGTTGTCGCCAGTTCAACCGGTTCGTCGGTGTGAACGAATAACGCATTGAACAATAACAGTTCCGCCGCACGGCCATCCGCGCTGAATCCTCTCGGCGGACGTTTGTAGTGATGCCCGCCCAGCCCGTAACCTTCGGCCTCGATCTCCTCGACGATTTGGACCAGCGCCGCGCCCGAGGAAGGTCCGGCAACTGCTGCCCTGAAGGCCTTCAGCCGCGCCGGGTCGAAACCGTGACAGCCTGCACCCAGGCCGATGTAGTCCGGGCTGAGCCTGACGAAGAAACCCGAGACGGCGCGCTTGCGTTCGCCTTCCCAGAACCAGATATCCAGATGGTCCTTGTAAGGCGTCTTGTCGCGGCTGAACCGCGTGTCCCGGTTGATCCGGAAGATCGATCCGACGACCTTGGGCTGGGCTTCAATCGACGGGACAAAGGCCCGAAGCGCCTCACCCGCTGCGACGACGAAGTCCTTGGCCGGCTCCACATACTGGCCTTTGTAAGCGGCGTCGTGCGCCTTGAACCAATCCCTGTTGTTGTTGGCGCGCAGGCCGCGCAGGAATTCCAGCGTTCCGGCCGGGTATCCCGGAAAAGACATCCCGCCGCACCTCTCTGTCTTGCCTCCTCAATTCCCCGGCCTATCATCGTCGAAGGACGAACGAACCGGAAGAGAGTTTGATGCCAGTACCATACCGCCATTCGCCCTGGACACGCAGGCAGGTGCTTCTGGGCACCGGCGCCGCTCTTGCGGCCATCGCCCTTCCCGCCGGCCGGCCCGCCGGCGCGGTCGGCGCCGCCCCCACGGTCATTCGGGCCCGACCAGGCAACGCACAGCTTCTGCCGGCCGGCGAGCCACAGACCGCAATCTGGGGTTTCGGCGGCACAGTGCCCGGCCCGGTTCTGAGGGTGCGACAGGGCGACACCCTGCGCGTGCGGCTGGAAAACGAACTGCCGCAACCGACCACGATCCACTGGCACGGGATCCGCATCGACAATGCGATGGACGGCGTGGCCGGCCTGACACAGGAGGCGGTCCCGCCGGGCAGCTCGTTCGATTATGTCTTCACCGTGCCCGACGCCGGCACCTTCTGGTACCACCCGCACAACCTGTCGTGGGAACAGGTGGCGCGCGGCCTCTACGGTCTGTTGATCGTCGACGAAGCGTCTCCGCCCGCCGTCGATCAGGACATTGCGCTGGTGTTCGACGACTGGCGGCTGGACGAGGCCGGCCAGATACACGAGGACAGCTTCGGTGCGATGATGGACTGGAGCCACGCAGGCCGTTTGGGCAACACGCTGACCATCAACGGCCAGGACCTGATCGACATCCCGGTTTCCGCAGGCCAGCGGCTGCGTCTCAGGGTCTGCAATACGGCGAACGCCCGCATCCTGAACCTGCGCTTCGAAGAGCACGCCCACACCGTCATCGCCATCGACGGCCAGCCGGTTTCACCATTCGTCCTGGAAGACGGCGCCGTGGCCCTGATGCCGGGCCAGCGTGTCGATCTGATCGCCGATATGTCCCTGAAGCCCGGCGCCGAGGCCGCGATCACCGAGGTCACCGGCGGCGGTCGGCTGGTGGCCGGCCGTTTCGTCTATGACGCGCAAGCCGTGACCCGCGAGACGCCGCCGGACCCGCCGGAAGGATTGGCGGCAAATCCGCTGTCCGCCAAGCTGGACCTGGAGAGCGCCCAGGACGTGACCCTGCGGATGGAAGGCGGCGCGATGGGCCGCATGCAAGGCGCGACATACAAGGGACAACATCTGGGCATGCGCGAGTTGGTCGCCCAGGGCCAGGTTTGGGCCTTCAACGGCCAGGCCGGCATGACCGATGTGCCGCTGTTCGACGTCCCGCTGGGCCGGACGGTGCGCCTTACCATGGTCAACGACACCAACTGGCCGCACGCGATGCATTTTCACGGCCATCATGTCCGCGAAATCGCCCGTTCACAGGGAAGTGTTCGCACGGACGCCTGGCGGGATACGGTCATGGTGGACCGGGGCGAGACCGTCTCGGTGGGTTTTGTCGCCGATAATCCGGGCAAATGGATGCTGCATTGCCACATGTTGGAACATCAGGCCGGCGGAATGGCGACCTGGTTCAGGGTTTCGGCCTGAAACCCAGCCGTTCCGCGGCCCTGGACCTTGGCAGCGCTGAGAGGTATGTATGCGGCGCTTCCGTCCAATAAACGGGACCGACCGATCCGGACAAAGCCGATGACGGGGCAGGCAAAGACGTGATGCTGGAATCGACTTCGACACCTCCTGAAGAGGCCGGCGCAACCCGCCCGGAACCCCACGCGGCCGTCGTCCGATTCGCAGGCGATTCCGGCGACGGCGTCCAGGTCCTGGGCACGGAATTCGCGAAATCCTCGGCGTTGGCCGGGCACGGGTTGATGACCTTTCCGGAGTTTCCGGCAGAGATCCGGGCGCCCGCCGGCACGACCTTCGGGGTCTCCGCCTACCAGATCCAGTTCGGCGGCGACGACGTGCGCACGCACGGCGAGTTGGCCGATGTCCTGGTGGCCTTCAATCCCGCGGCGCTGAAGACGAACCTGACTTCGCTGAGACGTGGCGGCATGATCGTGGCCGATCAGGGATCGTTTACGGCCCGCAACCTGGACAAGGCCGGATACGCGGAAAACCCCCTGGAGGACGGGTCGCTGGACGGCTATCAGGTCCTCCCCATCGACATCACCCGCCTGACCCACGAGGCGGTGGCGGATACCGGGGTCGGCCGAAAACAGGCGACCCGGTCGAAGAACTTCTGGGCGCTGGGCTTCGTTTACTGGATGTTCGGGCGCAAGCGCGGACCGACGCGCGATTGGCTGGAACGCCGCTTTGCCGCCCTGCCCGACGTGGCGGCCGCCAACATAGCCGCGCTGGACGGCGGCCATATCTTCGGCGAAACCTCCGAGATCGACGTGGCGCCGGCGCACCGCCACATCGAAAGGGCAAGACCCGAACCGGGCACCTACCGTACCGTGACCGGCACCGATGCCATCGTCTATGGGATCGCGGCGGTCGCTGCCTTGTCCGGCCTCAGGGTCACCTACTGCTCGTACCCGATCACACCGGCTTCGGCCATGTTGCATGGATTGGCGAGCCTGAAGGGCAAGGGCGTGCAGACCTTTCAGGCCGAGGACGAAATCGCCGCCGCCGGCGCCGCGATAGGCGCGTCCTACGCCGGCGGCCTGGGCGTGGTCGGCTCGTCCGGACCCGGCATCGCCTTGAAAGCGGAATCGCTGAGCCTGGCGGTGGCGGCCGAACTGCCGCTGGTCGTGATCGACGTGCAGCGCGCCGGGCCATCCACCGGCATGCCCACCAAACCGGAACAGGCCGACCTGTTCATGGCCGTTCACGGCCGCCACGGCGAATCGCCGATGCCGGTCTTTGCCCCTGCCCGGGTGAACGACTGTTTCGACGTCGTCATCCGTGCGGCGCATGTCGCCATGACCCACATGATGCCGGTGATGATCCTGTCCGACGCCTATCTTGCCAACGCCGCCCAGCCGTGGGCGTTGCCGGATGTGTCGGAACTGCCGGATCTGACGCCCGCGTTTCGAACCGACAAGGCGGATTTTCAGCCGTTTCAGCGCGATGAAAAGACCCTGGCGCGGCCCTGGGCGGTTCCCGGCACGCCGGGCCTGGCCCATCGCGTGGGCGGACTGGAACGCGCCGCCGACAGCGGCCACATCTCCTACGACCCGGACAATCATGCCCACATGACGGCGCTGCGGGCGGAGAAGATGGAACGGATCGCCCAGGACCAGCCGGCCACGAGCGTCGCCGCCGGAGCGTCGTCCGGCGAACGCGTGGTTCTGGGCGGGGGGGCGACCGACGGCGCCGTGCGGGCGGCGACCGAAGAACTCTGCGCCGACGGACATGCCGTCGGACATGTGCACCTGACCCAGTTGTGGCCCCTTCCCCGCGGCCTGGAAGATCTTCTCAAATCGTATCGCAAAGTCATCGTCGCCGAACTCAACACCGGCCAGCTACGAGCCTTGGTCCGGGATCGTTATCTGATTGACGCACGGGGCCTCAACCAGGTGACCGGGCAACCGTTCAGCACCGGAACCGTTGTGGCCGGTCTGCGCGCCGCTTTGGACGAAACGTCATGAACGAGATCCGCCTGACCGCCAAGGACTTCACGACCGACCAGGAAGTGCGCTGGTGCCCAGGCTGTGGGGACTATGCCATCCTGAAGGCGATCCGCGCAGCGCTGGCAGACATCGGGCGCGCACCGGACGAAGTCGTCTTCGTTTCCGGGATCGGATGTGCGGCGCGGCTGCCTTACTACATCTCAACATACGGTTTCCACACGATCCACGGCCGCGCCCCGGCAATCGCGACCGGAATCAAACTGGCAAATCCGGCCCTGGATGTCTGGGTTGCCGGTGGCGACGGAGATTTCCTGTCCATCGGCGGCAACCATCTTCTGCATGCATTGCGGCGGAACATCGACCTCAACCTGTTGTTGTTCAACAACGCCGTCTATGGCCTGACCAAGGGTCAGTTTTCGCCGACCTCCTACGCAGGCACCCGCACCCCCTCGACACCCGATGGGTCGGTCGACACCCCGATCAATGCCGCGCTGTTCGCGCTCGGCGCAGGCGCGCGATTCGTCGCCCGGTCGGGCGACACGCTGATGGACCACCTTCCCGCTGTCATGAAAAGGGCGCACGGCCACGCCGGAGCTTCGTTTGTCGAAATTCTGCAGAACTGCATCGTCTATAACGATGCCGTATTCGATCATGTGACCGACAAGAAGACGGGCGCCGAACACGCCATTCGCGTCGAGCAAGGTCAGCCGATGATCTATGGCAGCAAGGGCGACAAGGGCCTGGTGATCGAGCCTGCCACCGGCACGGTACGCAGCCTCTCACTAGGCGACGGCGTGACGGAGAACGACCTTTCGGTCCATGACGAGACGAACTTCTCCCAGGCCGCCGCACTGGCGTCGATGGACGGCCGGCAACTGCCGATGGCCTTGGGCATCCTCTACAACGCTCCGGCACCGGATTATACCAGCCTGCGCAGCGCCGCGTTCGAGGATGGCGCGTTCGGGCGTGACGAGCTGGACGCGCTGCTCAAGGGCGGCGCGACCTGGACCGTTGAGCCATCAGACGACGCGTGAGGCCGGCAACCTGAAGGTAACGGTGGTTCCGGCGCCGACGGTGCTTTCCAAATCCAATCCGCCGTCATGCAAATCTGCAAATGCCCGTGCGATCGGCAGGCCCAATCCGGTTCCGCCATGCTTGCGCGCATAGGCGCCTTCGGTTTGCGCGAAGGGTTGCAGGACCTCGTCGATGTCTTCCGCGGCGATGCCGATGCCATCATCGCGAACGGTTATCGTAACGCCGTCCGTTTCGTTGACCGCCAACCCGATTTCGATCGTCCCGTCCTTGCCCGTAAACTTGGCCGCGTTGGAGACCACCTTGCGGATCATCTCCGACAGCTTTGTCGCGTCGCCGCGCACGCGCACGGGCGTGAACCGGTCGCGCGAAACGACGCTGACGGTCCGCCCTTCGGTTTGGGTCTTCAGCGAATCCAGGCAGTCCGTCAGCAGCTGCTGTAGATCGACCTCTGTCTCCTGGAGTTCGATCCGGCCGGCTTCGATCAGCGACATATTGAGCATATCCTGGATAATGCCCAGGAGATCTTCACCGCTGTCGATGATGTTGTCCAAATAGCCGCGATACTCCGGCACACCAACCGCTCCCATCACCTCCGAACGCATCGTTTCGGACAGGCCGAGAATGGCGTTCAGCGGTGTTCGCAGTTCGTGGCTCATGTTTGCCAGGAACTCCGACTTGGCCCGGTTGGCCGCCTCGGAAACCGTTGCCGTGCGCGTGAGTTCCATGATTTCCTTCTCACGCTGCTTTAGCTCGGTCACGTCCTGGTAGGTGACCACCGAACTGCCACCGCCCATCGGTTGATGCATGACTGCGATGATGCGGCCGTCGTTCAGATGCTGTTCGTGCACGGCGCGTTCGGATTTGGCTGCCTGCAGGCCGCGTTCACTCAGCGTGCGCTTCGCTTCCTGCGGGCTGTAGTTGCCGAGCGAAACGCTGTAGTCCAGGATATCCTTCAAGCTGATGCCGGGCTTCACCACCGACGGCGAGAACCCGTAGATCTCCAGATAGCGACGGTTGCAGACAATCATGTTCTGATCCGCATCCAACATGCACAGGCCCTGGATCATGTTGTTCAAGGCGCTCTCGAACATCAGGTTCTGCAGGCCCAGCTTCTGACTGAGCGCTTCAAGCGCGCCGTTGCGGCGTTTCTCCTCGGTGATGTCCTCGTACAGCGCGACCGAACCGCCGTTTTCCATCGGGCAGTGCTTGACCGCGATGGTGCGACCGTCGCGCAGTCGCTGTTCCAGTGTCGCCTCGTGGCGCCGATCCGCGTGGCGCGGCCGCGCCAACAGGGCCGTCTCGGCCTGGTCGCGGCTGTAGTTGCCCAGCGAGACGCTGTATTCCATGATTTTCTGCAGCGTGATGCCCGGGCGGATGACGTTGTCCGAAAACCCGTAGATTTCCAGGTAGCGACTGTTGCAAAGGATCAACTGCTGGTTCTCGTCGAACATGCACAGGCCCTGGGACATGTTGTCCAAGGCGACCTGAAACAGTTGCGCGTCCCGCTTGGCCTCTTCGGCCGAGGGGACGTTCATGAAGAACTCAGAATGCGGGCGAGAAACCTGTACCATCCCTTGGTGCCACGTATTTTGTTATTTTGTTCAATGACTTATCGGCACACTTTGATAGCACACTATCCTTTCTGAAAACTTAACGGCCATTTACCAGTTTTGCCGGGCGTCCCCGGTATTTGGCTGCGAGGGGCACCAGAAGGGGGATTTCGGTGCGGTCGGCGGGTCGGTCCGACCGGGGCTGTTCAGGGCCGGACGAGCGTGGGGCCGGTCTCCGTAAACGTCAGACCGACGGACTCGTCCGCCTTGCGGACGTTGTCCAGGCTGTTGGAGACCGCAAACACCTCCCCAAGATCGGTATCCAGGAAGTATTCAAGGTGACTGCCGGCATAGCTGGTCTTGCGCACAACACCCGGGATCGTGTTCGCCGTATCCGGGTCCACCAGCAGGACCGAGTTTGGACGAACCGCAAGGTTGGCCTCCCCCGCGGCCATCCCGCGGGCAGCCATGCGCCGAACCAACGGGCCGACATGTACCTCGGCCATTTCTCCGTCCACCGCCGCAATCTCGCAGCGCAGGACGTTCGCATCGCCGATGAAATCCGCGACGAACACGCTGTCGGGCGCCTCGTACAGTTCCACAGGGCTTCCGACCTGGGCAATCTCGGCCTCGCGCATCACGATGATCCGGTCAGAGATGGCCAGCGCCTCTGCCTGATCGTGGGTCACGTACAGGGCAGTCAGACCCAGCGAGGTCTGGATTTCCCGTATTTCCTCGCGCACGTGGCGACGCAGTTTCGCATCCAGGTTCGACAACGGCTCGTCGAACAGGATCACCGACGGCTCCAGAATCAGAGCCCGCGCCACGGCCACGCGCTGTTGCTGCCCCCCCGACAATTCCGTCGGCAGACGGCTGCCTAGATCGGGCAACCCGACCAGGGAAAGGGCCTGTTGGACCTGCTGCTTCACGTCATTCTTGGGCACGTTCATGACCGTAAGGCCATAGCCCACGTTTTCGGCGACGCTCATATGCGGAAACAGTGCGTAGGACTGAAACACCATGGACACGTCGCGGTCCGTGGCCGGGCTGAGCGTAACGTCGTCGGCCCCAATCAGGATTTTGCCCTCGGTCGCGAGCTCAAGTCCCGCAACCATCCTCAAGGTCGTCGTCTTGCCGCAGCCGGACGGACCAAGCAGCGTCACCAGCTGGCCCGCCTCGATGTGGAACGACACCCGGTCCACGGCCCGGACATTGCCGGGAAACACCTTGCTGACCGCGTCGAAAGTGACCGTAGCCGGTCCGTGTCCGCCCTTGCCGCTCATGCCGCTTCCCCTTGCATTTCGCCATGGTGAGCCGTGCGGCGACCCAGGCGTCTTTGGCCGACAATAAGCTGAACCAGCAGAACAGCCAGCAGCATCACAATGATCAGCACCGTGCAATAGGCAATTGCAAGACCGTAGTCGTTGTTCTCCACCCGCCCGATGATATAGGTCGTCGCCATATCGTATTCGGCGCTGACCAGGAAAATCACAGCACTGATGGCGGTCATGGCCCGAACAAACGAATAGACCAAGGCCGCGACGATGGCGGGCCGCAATAACGGAAGCACCACCCGCTTGATGGTCGTCCAGGTATGCGCGCCAAGCGTCGTGGAGGCTTCGTCAAGCGAGGGGTCGACCTGACTCATCGCCGCGATCCCGGCACGGACGCCAACGGGCATGTTCCGGAAGATGAAAGACAGGACCAGGATTGCTCCCGTCCCGGTCAACTCGATGGGCGGCACATTGAAGGCAAGGATGTAGCTGACGCCGATCACGGTGCCCGGAATGGCGAAAGACAACATGGTCCCGAATTCGAACGCCTGACGGCCCGCAAAGCGTTGCCGCACC
>CAJIAA010000024.1_pt1 | contig 11189 bp, 12 predicted proteins | sample 9199011 | NCBI WGS metagenome assembly CAJIAA01 (sample SAMEA7708266, study PRJEB35096) | sediment metagenome | biome: marine neritic benthic zone biome [ENVO:01000025]; feature: sediment [ENVO:00002007]; material: shallow marine sediment [ENVO:03000034] sea grass bed [ENVO_01000059] ...
CCGCCACGTCGCTTGGCGCATACCGCATTGCCGCCGCAACGCTGGGTTTGGGCGACGATGCCGGCCCGGCCGGCCGCAGGATCGAGCCCCGTCAAGACCATGCGGCACGTGCGTTGGACCGCCTGGAGGCGTTCCGAATGGCGACGGAGTTCGCCAGGGAACATGCTGCGCGCGGCTAAGGCGCTTGCGATACATCAAGGCATCCGCTTCTGCAGCTGGTCTAATGGTCGACTTGGAGGAGACCCGCCATGTCACGGTCATCGATCGTCATCAAGACGGAGCACCGGAACCTGGCCTCGGTGCTGAACTGCTTGCGCAATGTCGTGCGCGATATCGACGAACACGGCTCCACGCCCGATTTCGACCTGTTCGACAGCATCTACGACTATATCGAGCGCTTCCTGAACACCTTTCATCATCCGAAGGAAAACGACTATCTGTTCAAGGCGCTGCGCCTGCGTCTTCCTGCGATCTCGAGCACACTGGACGAGCTGGAGTCCCAGCACAAACGCCATGCGCCGCTGCTCAGCGATCTGCGCGACAAGACCGAAGACTATCGGGAAGGCGGTGCCCAGTCCTTCGGCCCGTTCAAGCGGGCGGTCGAAGGATATTTGCAGGCGGAGTGGGATCACATGCGTTTGGAGGAAGACGAAGTGTTGCCTGCCGCCGAGAACGCGCTGTTGGCCGAGGATTGGCAGGAGATTGATGCGGCCTTTCTCGCCAACGAGGATCCGCTCTTCGGCGACCGGCCCAAGGCCGAGTTCAAGGCCCTGTTGCACAGAATCGCAACTGCCGCGCCGGCACCCTACGGACTGGGCGGGCGTTGACGGTTACGGCGACTTGCATGTTGGCGATGGAGCGTACCTTGCTGTCGAGAATGAAGCTGCTTCTTTGAGCGCGTTGTGGTCGTTGGGCAACGATCACCGCAGGTTCACTTGCTGATCTCTACCTGGTCAAAAAAGTTCAACACTGCCTGGACCGCGCCATAGCGGAGTGAGCTCTTTCGGACATGCACACCGGCACTGCGCCTGGGCATGCCTTGTTTGGTCGGCCTGATGACGAGTCCCTCGCTTTCAACCCTGCTTGCCAGTTGCAGTGGCGCCGACATAACGAAACCGCCTTCCTTCACCAGTTGCAGACCAGTCGCAAAAGATGTTGTCCGGACATCGATGCCGGACGCTATTTTCACGTCGGGCACAGTGTATTGTTGGATGCGGCTCTCTGTTTCTGGGTCGAACGCAAAGATGACCCAAAAGAATTCCTTCAAGTCGATTGGATCGATATAGGCCTGACGTGCCAGTGGGTTGTCTGCCGGTATCACAAGTCCATGCTCGACGTGTGTAACGTGACTGTTGTGTATCGAGTCATCCAACTGGTCTGGCGGCACAATTCCCAGGTAGACATCCATTTCACCCGCCTTCAGGGCCTCTCCGATATCGCGCTTCGTGTCGCTTCGCAGTTCGATCTTCAGGCTCGGGAACTGATCCTTCAGCCTGGCAATAAGTCTGGCCGCCCATCTGAGATGGAACAGTGGCCCTGCGCCAATCCTTAGGACCTCGAGACCGGGTGCGGAAATACTGGAGAGCTCTTCGTAGCTCTGTCGATATTCGGCCTCGATCTTCTCCGCACGTTTCAAAAAAACCTTGCCGGCTGACGTCAACGACATGCCCTTCCGGTTTCGCTCAAACAGAGCAATGCCGAAGCCGTCTTCGAGATTTGCGATGCGTTTTGTGACCGATGGCTGGGTCAGACCAAGGTGATCCGACGCGGATGTGAGGGATTGGTTGCGGACCACCGCCAGGAACGCGCGCAAGTTCTTATCCATATCCATTCACTTTTCGAATGGAATCCATCGATAATTCGATTTTACAGAATACCCTGGATCGATCAACCTGACCTGAACGTCATCAGATTGTTGTCTTGGGGGGAGCGATGCGGACGATCTTTGTACTCTTTGACTCGCTGAATCGCCTTGCTCTGGGCGCCTATGGCGGTCAGGCGATCGCGACGCCCAACTTCGACCGCTTCGCTGAGCGCGCGGTGACCTTCGACAAGCACTATGTCGGCAGCCTGCCCTGCATCCCCGCGCGGCGGGACATGCACACCGGCAGGCTCAATTTCATGCACCGGCACTGGGGACCGCTGGAGCCCTTCGACGAGTCCTTTGCCAAAATCCTCAGCGGGAATGGCGTCTACACGCATCTGGTCTCCGACCACCTGCACTACTTCGAGGAGGGTGGTTGGGGATATGCGAATGCCTTCGACAGTTGGGACTTCATTCGCGGCCAGGAATACGACCCGGTCAAGGCCATGGTCGCGCCACCCATCGATCGCTACCGGGAGAAATTCGACCCGCGCCACTATCCCTTGGATACCCTGTCCGAAGGAACGATCACGCGCGGCGCGTCGGACAAGACTGCCTGGAAAAGGTCGCGTGCGGCGATCTCGCGTGATTTCCTGAAGGAAGAAAGCGACTTTCCCACCGCCAAGTGCTTTTCGGCCGCCTTGGAATTCCTGGACCTGAATGCCCAGGCCGATGACTGGTTCCTGCAGCTGGAATGCTTCGACCCGCATGAACCCTTTGTTGCGCCCGAACGTTTTCAGGATGCCTATCGAACCGGCTACAACGGCAGGATTCTCGACTGGCCGCTCTACGAAAAGGTTTCCAATTCACCCGAAGAGATCGCTGCGATCCGTGGGAACTATGCCGCGCTTGTCGCCATGTGCGACGAGTATTTCGGCAAGCTGCTGGATCACTTCGATGCTCATGATCTGTGGAACGACACCTGCCTGATCCTGTCGACCGATCATGGTTTCCTGCTGTCCGAACACGACTGGTGGGGCAAAAACCGGATGCCCTACTATGAGGAGATCTCGCACATCCCCCTCATGATCTGGCATCCCGGCAATGCCGGGCAATCGGGTGAGCGTCGGGCTTCGCTGACCCAGACGCCCGACCTGATGCCAACTATTCTCGATATTCACCAGTGCCCTGTTCCTCCCAGTGTGACCGGTGCATCGCTGCTGCCGCTTCTGGCCAAGGATGCACCGGTCCGCGACAACATCGTCCTTGGCATGTTCGCGGGTCCGGTGTGTGTGAACGACGGACGCTACAGCTATTTCAGGTACCCCGAGGATCTTTCGGGCGAAAACCTGAATATCTACACGCTCATGCCGGCCCATATGACCTCGCTTTTCGGCATCGGCGAGCTGAAGACGAGCGAGCTTGCAGGACCCTTCGATTTCACCAAAGGCGCGCCGCTTCTCAAAATTCGGCTCGATCCGGCCAACACCCAGACGGGCAATGACGGCCAAACGCTTGAAGACTGCGAAACTGCGCTCTTCGACCTCGACGCAGACCCGATGCAGAAACACCCCCTGAAGGACGAGGCAACCACCGCGCGCCTTGCCGCCTGCATCGTCGAGCATTTTGACCGGCACGATGCGCCGCCTGAACTCTATGGGCATTTCGGCCTGACCGGCGGCCGCAATGCCTCAACCGAACCGGCGCCGACTAGTGCCGGCCAAAAATGACCCAGACAGGAGGAAATAATGGCATTCATCAAATCCATTAGAACCACGCTGGCCGCCGCGGCCATTGTGGCTGTGTCGACGGGCGCGGCTCTTGCCGAATTCCCCGAGCGCACGATCGAACTTATCCACCCTTGGGGGCCGGGCAATGCCATGTCGGTCAGCCAGATCATCGCCAAGGCGATGGGCGAAGAGTTGGGCGTCGATATGCCGGTCATCTCGACACCTGGCGCGGCGGGTACCAAGGGTCAGATCACCGCGATGTCCCGTCCGGCTGACGGCTACACCGTATTCGATGGATACGTCGCCCCGCTTGTCTTGCAGCCGGTCCTCGGCAATGCCGATTGGGTCTACAGCGACTTCAAGCCTCTGCATTCGGCCGTCTCGAACGCGTTCGCGATCGGTGGCCGCATGGACGAAACACGGTGGTCGAACTTCGAAGAAATGATGGCGTTCGGCAAGGCCAACCCCGGCTTCCTGCGCTATTCCTCTGGATCGCGGAACAACCTGCCGCACATGGTGATTGCGAAGGTTCTGCAGTCCTACGGCGTTGTCGCGCAGAACATCCCGTATTCGCAGGATGGCAACGCGGTCAAAGACCTCAAGTCAGGCGTTCTTGACTTCGCATTTATCAACGTCGGCAACTACATCCAGGACAAGCCCGCCTTCAACATCATGCTGGTTCTGTCCGAGCTTCCTGGAGCGAAAGCCTCCTACGATGGCGCACCAAGCATCGCCGATCTCAATATCGACCTTGGGCTCTCCGGCCTTGCGCCAATGGGCTGGACTTGGTGGATCGTCAACAAAGACACGCCGGACGACGTGACAGACAAGCTGCGCAAGGCAATGGGTGCAGCCATGCAGCGCCCGGACGTGCGTACGGCCATCGAGAAGGTCGGATTCGTCCCGCTTGAATGGGATCACACGCAATACGATGCGGTCGTCGGACCTGTTTCCAATCAGCTTTCCGCCATGGGCAACGCGCTCAAGTGGGAGGAAGAAGAGCTGAAGAAGCTGAAGTAACGGACCAGCGCGATGATGATCACGAAATACGTCTCGTTTGCGGTTGCAGCGTTCTTTGCGATCATTGTCGCGCTCGTCTTTCAGCAGGTCGCGACGTCGATGACAGAACAAGGGATCGCCAGTGGCGGTCCCTACGACAATGCGGCAGCCTATCCACGGGCAATCGCGATCATCATTGCAGGGCTTGTTCTGGTGCAGCTTCTGGTCGATCGCTTCACCGGCGCCCACAGACCTGAGGAATTGCCTGCGGATGCCCTGCGGCGCGGGGCCGGGCTTCTGATCGTCTTTGCCCTTTACCTGAGTGTGCTGAGCTGGCTTGGCTATCACCTGACCACGACACCGATGGTCTTCGCGATTATGTGGATTTGCGGTGGCCGCAATATTGTCAGACTGCTTGTCGCGGCACTTCTGATGTCCTTTGCCTTCGCTTTCACCTTCGAAAAATTTCTCAACGTCGTGCTGCCGGGCGGCATCTTCCGGCTGAACATTCCTTGGTAGGACCGCCCGATGCTTGAATCGCTTGCTGCCGGTTTTCAGCTGTTCCTGACGCCGCTCGCCTTCGGGCTGACATTCGTGGGCATCCTGATTGGGCTTTTGGTCGGAGCGCTGCCGGGGCTCGGGCCGCTGATGGGCATCATTCTGCTGCTTCCCGTTGCCATCAGTCTGCCCCCTGTGGCGGCGATGGGTTTCCTCATCGCCATCTTCGTCGGCGGATCCTGCGGCGGCTCGATATCTGCCGTCCTTCTGCGAATTCCAGGAACGCCATTGGCAGCGGCCACCCTTTTTGACGGGTATCCCATGGCTCAAAAGGGCCGCGCCTCGGATGCGATCGGCATCGCCATCACGGCATCCGCGATAGGCGGCCTGATTGGCGGCGTCGTTCTGATCCTAGCCTCGCCGATCCTCGCGCGTTTCGCCAGCGGGTTTGCGCCGCCGGAATACGCCATGTTGGCGATAACCGGCCTGTTTGCCATTGCGATCATTTCGGGTGGTTCGTTGGTCAAGGGACTGATCGCCGGCTGCTTCGGCCTGCTTCTAGCGACGATTGGCACAGACGAGTTTTCAACCGGCTATCGGTTCACATTCGGCTCGCACCACATGTTGAACGGGTTCCATATCGTGGCCGTTGTCGTCGGTCTGTTTGCCATCTCCGAGATGGCCTATCAGATGACGGGCAAAGACCTTCTGAGGGTTCCAGATGTCAAAGTCGCCCGGCCCGGTTTCGGGTCGGTGTTGCTCACACTTCGGAATGCGACCAACTTGATCCGCTCGTCTGGGATTGGTGTCTTTTTCGGAGCGCTACCTGGTGCGGGAGGGGTCATCAGTTCGTTCACCTCCTATGCCGTCGCCAAGGCGTGGTCGAAGCCGGAAGAGAAGTACGGCGAGGGGGCCGAGGGCGGCGTCGTCGCAACAGAAGCGGCTAACAACGCGACCGTCGGAGGCACGCTGGTGCCGTCTCTCGCACTTGGCATCCCGGGCGATGCCTCCTCCGCCATGTTGCTTGGCGCGCTGCTGATTCTCGGTTTTGTGCCCGGCCCGATCCTGTTCGAGCAGGAGCCAGAGTTCGTTGGCGGAATATTCCTGGTCTACATGGCATCGAACGTGTTCCTGCTGTTCGCGGGAATCCTGGCAACACCGCTTTTCGTCTACGTTCTGCGCATACCTAAACTGTATCTGATCCCGATTATCCTGATCCTCTGCTCGATCGGCACCTTCGCTCTGCAAGCTTCGGTCTTCGATTTGATGGTGATGTTCGCGTTCGGTTTGATCGGAATCCTCTTCCGCGCCGCGAACTATCCGTTGGCACCGATTGTCATCGGCCTGATCCTCGGGCCGATCCTTGAAAACAATCTCCGACGCGCCCTGCTGATCTCGCGCGAGGGATATTGGATTTTCCTGGACAGACCAGTCTCGGCGACGCTGGTGTGTGTCAATGTACTGCTAATCATCGGCGCTCTCGTCATTGCCTACAGGAAACGTAGGAAATTACCGACCGGAGCGCTCTCGCCTTAATTTGCTATGATCAGAATTAGATAGCTGTACAAGCCCTGGAAGCTGCGACTAGAGCACTTTCTGAGCTGATTGAATCTTAGGGGATTCCCCTGGGCGCTGAAATCTGATTCAAGATGCAGGCTGGTGAAGGAGGCCAGCCTGCATGACAAAACCTCTTTCCAATGACCTTCGGAAACGGCTTGTGTCTGCGGTCGATGGCGGCATGACGCGGCGATCGGCGGCGGAGCGGTTTGGGGTTGCCCCGTCGACGGCGATCAAATGGGTCGCCCAATGGCGTAAGACCGGCGACATCAGCCCGCGCCCGCAAGGCGGCGACAACCGCTCGCACCGGCTGGAGACCCATGCCGAGGAGATCTTGGATCTGATCGAGGAGAGGCCCGACATCACCTTGGGCGAGATCGTCGATCATCTTGAAGAGGCGCACGGTCTGAAGGTGGCCGTGAGCAGCGTCTGGCGGCTGCTCGACCGTCACGGGATGACCTTCAAAAAAAACCGCGCACGCCAGCGAGCAGCAGCGCCCTGACGTTCTGCGACGGCGCCTGGCCTGGTTCGAAAGCCAATTGGATCTCGACCCCGAGCGCCTGGTCTTCATCGATGAGACGGGCGCGTCGACCAAGATGGCCCGCCGGTACGGGCGCGCGCAGCGCGGCGAGCGGTGCAGGGCCCCGGTGCCGCACGGCCATTGGAAGACCACCACGTTCGTCGGCGCCCTTCGGATCGACGGCATGACCGCGCCGATGGTCCTGGATGGCGCCATGCACGGGGCCGCTTTCCTGGCCTATGTCGAGCAGGTCCTGGTGCCGACCCTCAGGCCCGGCGACATCGTGGTGATGGACAACTTGCCGGCCCACAAACCGACGGCCGTGCGGCGTGCCATCGAAGACGCCGGTGCCGAACTGCGCTTCCTGCCGCCCTACAGCCCCGACTTCAATCCAATCGAGATGGCCTTCGCCAAACTCAAGGCCTTCCTGAAAAAACATGCCCCGCGAACCGTCGATGACCTGTGGGACGCAATCGCTGAAGCCATCGACATCTTCACGCCAACAGAATGCCAGAACTACTTTTCTGCTGCCGGCTATGACCTCGCGTGATCAGAAAACGCTCTAGCCACATAATATTGTGCCACATGTCTCGCTGATTTCAGCCGGAGCCCTTCCGAAATCGACCGAATTCCCTACATTTTCCCCGGAAAACAGCGAACTCGCCCTGGGAACAGGTTTGCCCCCGCCTGCCAGCACCGCCATCGGGTTCTCCGAGCTTGAAAGGGTTGGCGTCACCTATTAGGCCGCCTGTCAGCCGTGCCGGCAAAGGCGCGGTGCGCCGGCATCCCGGCCGTCGCCGCCGAAGAACATACCGGACAAGCCCGCCCAATATGCCGCAGCCTCACACATGGGGCAGGGTCGCGACGACGAGTACATCACGTGACCGGACAGGTCGCGCAATCCCAGACGCCTTGCGGCGTCCCGGATGGCTTCCATTTCCGCATGGGCCGTCGGGTCGCCGTTGACGACAACGCGGCTCGGCGCCTGGCCGACGATGCCGCCGGATGTATCGACGATGATGGCGCCGTAAGGCTGATCGCCAGCCCGGCTGGCCAGATCGCGCATTTCGAAAGCGCGGCGGATGAAGGCCGCGTCCGAGGCGTCTTCCGGCTGGGTAATAGGCTCGCCGTCGGTCTGTGCCCGCGCAACAACGGACCCTATGCCGCCGGCCAGGGCGATGCCGCACAGAACCCCGCGCCGTGTCCACGACGTGAGGCTGTTATTCTGTTCCATGATTGGCTCCGTCAGCGCATGTACGGTGTCAGGTCGTGAATTGTGCATTCAAGCAAGGAGGGGCGACAGAAAAAACGGCTCGTCAATCCGCGCTAGAACCGATGCACAAGTCAGGCCCTGACCCGCACGCCGCACATCCACTGAAACGGCCTCAGCAGTTGGAGACGGCAAACACATTCGGCTGGCGCATCAACGCCACGTGGTCGGTTTCCGTCACCGGTCCATTGCCGTCCGCGATGGTGCGGAATACGCCGGCAAGGCACGCGCTCTGCCCCTGGACGTGGTAGCGGTGCCAGCGGGTGCCGGGGCCGACATCGATATAAATCGCATTCGGGGCCAGAGGCTCCGGACGCCCGTCCAGGTGGGTCCGGGCCATGCCCAGCCGCGCTTCGTTCTCGTGCAGTTTGACTGCGTTGAGCACTCGGTCGTTCCCATGCTGCATCACATAGACGGACTTCGCGAAATCGATCCGCCCGAGCCAGTCCGCGTGTCCCTCCAGGTCCGTTTCGGGCGCGGCCAGAACCACCGAGTCCAACAGGTCCGGCCTGAGACCGCCCTGATATCGCTCCAGGAACCCTTTCAGGACTTCCGCGCCCAGGCTGTGCAACAGGAGGATGCGGGGCCGGTCGGCGAGGCTTTCGTCCGCCTCCAGGGCCAGCTGAAGCTGTTCCAGGACCTCACCCAGATATCGGCCGGCCGCATTGGCATTGCCGCGCGGGATGGTGAGGATGTCGATCCAGGAGGGCCAGTGGAACATCACGACATCGGCGGGATATTGCTGTTCGATCCGTTCCAGCGTCTCCCACCGGTAGGCCTTGCCCGGAAAAGTGCCCATCCCGTGCACATAAAGGACAAGCGCGTGGTCGCTGCCGTCCGTCCGCCTCACTTCGTCCAGCGCCGCGGCCATATCGCCCACCGGATATTTGTTGCCGTTCCTGAGGTAGAGTCCATGGTCGGCCGACCCCACGCCGTTCGCCTGGGTCTCCGTCGTCAGCAGGTTCTTCGAATAAAATCCCGAGCCGCAGGCCGATGTGAGGGCGCCCAAAGGGGCGGCGACCGCGACAACCGCGGCGGCGCGTCGGAACAATCTGGACGATCGGAACGGCATGCGATCCCTGTCCGCCCGCTGCAGTGACGACAACTGTTGCCTAATACGTGGTTTCGGACGATCCGGTTCGCAAGCTTGGATAGGGTGCTCCCACCTCCCCGCACAGTCATTACTGTGAAAGCCCATCCCGACTTTCACCGATTACCTTCGTCGTTTCGGCCGTTTGATACAGTCTTGCCTCATTTCCTGACCTGTTTTCGTAGGTCGTCGAGGCGGGACCGAAAGCCTCTTGCGTCGCCGTAGGCGACAAATCCGCGATAGCGTCGATGCGGCGCGCGTACCCGAAGGGCGTGCTTGATCGGGCACCAGTACTGTTCCGACCGGCTGGCCGCTTCCCGGGCGTAGGCGATGACCCCGTTGGCGTAGCCGCAATAGGCGCAGTTCAGTTTCTCTATGCCGTTGAGGTAGGCCAGACGGTGACGGTCGACGATGACGTAGTCGGATCGGTCGATCCGATCCATACCCCAGGCGGCAAAACAGACGATCTGAAAGACGTAGACGCCCAGGTCCAAGAGGGCGATCGGCGCGATCAGACCATACACGGCGGGGGCGACAAGCAAGGCCGCAAGAGGGGATTGTCTAAGAAACGTTAGCAGCCCGGTCTTTATCAGCTTGTGCTGGCGAATAACGCCTTCTTCGAAGACCGCCCGCTTTTCCTCCAGCCGGTACTGAAACTCGGCCCTTTGCGCCTCGAGTTTGCTCTCCAGCTCGTCTTCCAGACGGACCAGACGCCGGACAAGGTCGTCAATCTCGTTATTCATGGTCATGCTGCCTTGTTCTCCTCGTTGGCGGCGATGGATAAAAGCCGGCCGCAACCTTGTGTTCGAAGCGGTTCATCCCCATCTAAAGTGAGTAGATATTGGCCAGATGACTGGGCCGGTTCGCCTCGACATGAGCGGGCGCGCACGTTTCAGACTTTCTCTCCAAAATCGACGAGCCGGGTAAAGGGCCACGAATCCCCGTGCGCCCGGCCCGATGTGCAGACCGTTCGTGAAAGGGCAAATCCATGATTACGGGAACCGTTAAATTCTACAATGACCAACGAGGCTACGGCTTCATCCAGCCGAACGACGGCGAGAAGGATGTTTTCGTACACGCATCCGCACTGGAACGCGCCGGTATCAGCGGCCTTTCCGAAGGCCAGACGGTGAAGTTCGACACACAGAACGATCCCCGCAGCGGCAAGATCGCCGTCGGAACGATCGAGCTCGCCTGACACGCCATCGCTGGCGGCAGCCGCCGGTAGGGACAGTGACCGAAACAGAGGACGGAAGCATGCGCGGAAGGCGAGGCCTGGGAGCAACCGTCATTCGTTCCACGATTGTCGCGGCAATGCTGGTCGCCGCGCCCTGCCTGGCGCCTGCCCAAGACCGATCTGGCGAGATCCCGGAAAACGCGCGCGCAAAGACATACGGTGTTGGATGGGAATGTGTGCGCGGGTTCCGAAAAGACGATGACGCCTGCATCGCCGTTCAGCTTCCGGAGAATTCGTTCGCGACAAATGTCTCGTACGGACGCGGCTGGGAGTGCAGGCACGGCTATCTGGAAGTCGACGAGACCTGCGCCGCCATCGACGTGCCTGCCAATGCCTACCTGACGGCATCCGGTGATGGCTGGAAGTGCAACCGAGGCTACCGGGAGGCCGATCAGGGTTGCAGGGCAGTCGACGTGCCGGCAAACGGGTACTATGCGGAAACGACCTACGGGCCCGGATGGAACTGCAATCGTGGTTACCGCGC
>CAJIAA010000007.1_pt1 | contig 11182 bp, 11 predicted proteins | sample 9199011 | NCBI WGS metagenome assembly CAJIAA01 (sample SAMEA7708266, study PRJEB35096) | sediment metagenome | biome: marine neritic benthic zone biome [ENVO:01000025]; feature: sediment [ENVO:00002007]; material: shallow marine sediment [ENVO:03000034] sea grass bed [ENVO_01000059] ...
CGGCTGGGTCGATGTCCCGCCGCGGGAGGGAACGCTGGCGGTCAATTTCGGCAAGCTGCTGTCGCGCTGGACCGGCGGCCGGGTACTGGCCACCGAACATCGGATCCTGGGAACCGGAACGCTGCGCCATTCGATCCCGTTCTTTTTCGAGCCGCGGGTCGACGCGGAAATCGCGCCGTTGCCGCTGGATGGGATGGAGGCATTCGCCCCCTTCCGCTATGGCGACCACGTGTGGGCGGAGATGGTGAAGTTCGTCGAATTCCGGGGGCTGGAAGGGAGCCGGACGCCGCACTTGCGCGCCGCTGCAACCCCGACGGGCGGGCAAGTCTCGCATCCGTCGCCGTTTGGCATTAAATGAAACCCGTCGACGGCTGACAGCACGTATTCTTCCGCTGTCTTCGGCCACGAAAGGACCCTGTATGGAGCGACGGCTCGCGGCCATACTTTCTGCTGATGTTGCCGGCTACTCGCGGCTGATAAGGGCCGACGAGGAAGGCACTCTTGCGGCCTTCAAGAGCCTCCTCAGCGACCTCATCCGTCCCAAGATCACCGAGCATGGCGGGCGGATCGTCAAGCTCATAGGCGACGGCATTCTTGCGGAGTTCGGGAGTGCGGTGGATGCGGTCCACGCGGCCTCCGAGATCCAGCAGGATCTGGGTCGGCGCAACGCGGGATTGCCCGATCAACGACGCATTGACCTTCGAATGGGCATCAATCTCGGTGACGTCGTCATCGACGGCGATGACATCCAGGGTGATGGCGTCAATGTGGCTTCCCGCCTGGAATCGCTCTCGGAACCGGGCGGGTTGTGCATTTCGGGGAAGGTGTACGAGGAGGTCCGCGATCGGACCGACTTCGTTTTTGAGGACCTTGGCGGGCAGTCGCTGAAGAACATCGACCGGCCGGTGCGTGTCTACCGCCTGCGGCCGCACACGGTTGCCGGGGCTCGAGCCGACCGCCCGCAGAAACGACACAGCGCCCGGCGGCGGCCGCGCGGAGCCTGGACGATCGGCCTCGCGGTGTCCGCGGCGTTGGTCCTTGCAGTCTTGATCGTCAACGCTTTGCTGCCGGACGTGCCGACATCTGGCGGTTCCGCGGCGCCGATTGTCGCGGTCGCCCCGTTCGAGAACATAGGCAGCGACCCGACGCAGGCTGAGTTTGTCGCGGGCCTGATAGAGGATTTGCATGTCACCTTGTCCGGGGAAACCGGTCTGCGCGTGATATCAAAAGACGTCGCGGCGCAGGCAGATGGCGCGCACGATGCCTTGTACGTCATCGAGGGCAGCGTTCGGCAATCGAGCGGACGCATGCGGATCACGGCGTCACTGATATCGGCCGAGTCCGGGGTGCATCTTTGGGGCGGCCGCTACGACCGGCGTGCGAGCGATATTCTGACAGTCCAGGAGGAAGTCGCCCGCAAGATCGCAACGAGCCTTGCCCTGAAGCTTTCCGATGAGGAAACGAGTCGGCAGACCGAAACGGCGCCGACGTCGGTTTTGTGGGCCGGTCTGGCCAAGCTGGGGCGGCTGGGCGAACGAACGGTTCTACTGTCGATGAACGTCTTCGGCGGTGAGCCCAACGAGAGTCCTGTCGCGCCGTCGGGTGACGGCCGCAAAGTCAATGGGAGTTGATGTCATGGTCAAGCCGCAATCGTCTGTGCTGGCGTTCGTTGTCGGTGCTGCGATCCTGTTGACGAACGTTGCCGTGCCCGCGCAGGAGGTCGCAGAGATCGTCAGCCTTCACGGAAAAATCGACGAAAATGTCGTCGCAGCCGGCGAGACCGTCAGGGTCGACGCCCAGGTAAGCGGCGACGTCGTTTCCGCCGGCAGAACGCTGGCGATCGGCGGCGAGATAAGCGACGATATTTTGGCTGCGGGCCGCGATGTTGCAGTCCACGGCGCGGTTGAAGGCGATGTTCGAATTGCGGGCGCCAATCTAACAACCGACGCCCGGATCGGCGGCGATTTCATGGCCGCCGGCCATACGATCACCTTTCCAACCGAAGCGGCGGTTGGGGGCAACGTCTGGGTTGCCGGCCACGACGCGAACCTGTTCGGGTCCATCGGCGGGAACGTGCGCGCCGCCGCGCGCAACATCCGCCTCGCCGGCGAAGTCGGCGGCGATGTGGAACTGGCCGGCGAAAGGTTGACCATTGCGTCGACGGCGCGCATCGCGGGTGACCTCACCTATCGCAGTGGCGACGAAGCCACCATCGAACCCGGCGCCGAGATCCTGGGCGACGTCGTGTTCGTGAGAACCGGCCGTCCGAGAGAATGGGTGGGCGACGCGCTGGCTGGCATCGCTGCCCTGGGGCTGACGTTCTATTTGGGGCTGTTTCTGCTGGGGGCGCTGCACATTCTGATCCTTCCGGACGCGGCCGCGGGTGCGGCGAAGCGCATCGGCCGTAATCCCTGGCGGGCGCTCGGCCTGGGATTTGTGATCATTCTTGCCGGCCCGCTTGCGATTGCGTTGCTGGCGGCCAGCATTATCGGCATTCCGATCATGATCGTGCTGCTCGCCTGTTACGTCATTGCGCCGTTCATTGGGCTCATGGTGGCGGCGGGCGCGCTCGGCCGCCTGGGCGCGCGCCTGATCGGGCGGAACACGGACATCTCTTACTGGACCCGCCTGGCCGCTCTTGCGGCGGGCCTGTTAATCCTGACCGTGGTCGGGTTCATCCCGGTGATCGGGCCGCTGGCCGTGATCCTGGCGACCGCAGTGGGCCTCGGGGCGCTTGTCTTGCATTCACGAAACGCCAGTCGCCTGGCGGTGGACTAGGATGTGGACTCGCAAACGCGGAGCCATGGCCGGTGTGCTTCTAAAGACGGGCTTTCATTCCAAGTTGGCATTCGTCGCGGTTTGACCCCATGGCGTCTTAGATCAAATAATGAAGAGCACCGAATCAAACTAAGAGAGAAGATTTGGTGCCCCGATTGACCCGAGCGATGCCATTGTGAAAATCGTTCGAGCATCAGGCACCTACCGTTGGCGTTCTGCACCTGCAGTAACCTCACGCAGGTAGGTTAGTCTTCCTCCTATTTTGGAGGGTGTCACGGAGAAGGTCGTCCTTTCTCCACAAGCATTTGAGAAGTTCCGTCTGTTCTGGCCGCCACTCGCAAGGCTCGTAACCTCGCAGACCCTTCGACAGAACCTATTTCCCGTCCTTCTGCGAATAGCCAGTGCAGATCTTCTCGATAGCAGAGCGATCGGAGTTCAAACTTTCCGCGACCGCGATCGCTATCTTCCGATTCTGGAGAGCAGCATGCTTCATCGCGACTTCCGTCAAGTCCGCGAACGCACCGAACTCGGCTTCAGACTCTACGTGTATTCTGTTTCGCGCTGCCTGCTCCTCGCCGTTGGTAACGTGGAATTCCAGATCGTACTTCATGGTTACCGATGGCCCGGCCACGGTCCCGGCTAGACCCAAGGTCATGCCCGAAGCAATGCCTGCGCCCACGGCGTGCCCTTCTGCTGTGCCGCCCGCGTCAAACTCCAACATACAATCTATGTCATCTCCCAACCGATAAGGGTAAACGATCTCCTCAAACTCTCCGATCGCTTCCAGTTCCATCGCTAGGTCCGGTGCCAATCCACGTGCATATGGACTGTCACTCGGTTTAAGTCCGACGGTGATCAATATTGTATCGGCCTTGTATTCAGGGGGCTCATCAATCCTTTGCCATGAACAGCTTAGAATTGTGATTGCTATAAAAGCAAAAAAGGCCCAAAGCAAAAACCTTGACATTATTGCGTCTGCCTAGCCAGGAACTATCGCTGACCCGTTTCTGTATATTCTACTTCGAAAATATTGTTGCTGTCGTCACAGGCTACAGAAAGGGTCTTTGTATACATATCCTCTTGAACTGGGTCTGTACTGTAGTTTTGATGGTATTTGTACCCAATCAGCATCATTCCCTTTTTCGCGGTCATCGGATGCATGTATTCGAAATTAGGAGACCCAAACACGTCTTCAACAATTTTACAGCTTAGGCCGTGCTTCAGAGTATTTCTGCGCTTCTCGTCGAAATCTGTGTGATCCGACTTAAATGACGAGCTGAAGTAATAACCAACAAGAACTTCATCTTTTAAGTAGAATGTCATCAACCGTGACGGCACTACATCAGGTGCGTTGGGCTCCTGATCTCCTGCGCCGTAAGCATATAACAGTTCAGTGATTTTGGTTTCTTGATAGACCTTTGAGGATCGTGTGAAAGGGTCGCCATATTGCGTTTCAATATCGCTCAACTCTGTTTCACCCAAGCTCAATGAACCCGGTTCGGGTCTCACGAAATCCCTCCCTGTCGCGCATGACACCAAGACAGCGGCCAGGACCATCGCCCCAAAGGTATTTGGCAGGTGCGGTTTCATGAGAGCTACAACGTTATGTAATTCAAGCAACCCTAATCTTTCATGGAATGGATACGTCACTGAGCCGTATGGTGCATTCACATGCATCAACAAATGCCGCACCCAGCTAGCTGGAATGCCAATCGCCTGGCGGCGGACTAGGTTGCGGACTCGCAAACGCGAGGCCATGGCCGGTGGGCCTCTGAAGACGGACTCTCATTTCAAGTCGGCATTCGTCGTGGTTTGACCCCAAGCCGACTTGGCATTTTTTGGTTGCACAACACAGGCGAGTGCAAGAAAAACTGGATCCGCATCGCGCCAAGCCGACTTGCGGTATAGTCATGGCGGAGGACACACGCCATGCAAAAACTGGCTCTTGCACTCGCAGTTGCTTGCGGTGTGTTACTGCTTGGCCAAACTTCGGTGGACGCCCTCGATGTCCGCGATATCAAGCGACAGCAAAAGCAGCTCGTCGTCAATGTAAACAAAGAGAAGCAATCGCTGCGTCGGGCCACAACTCTGGAGGCGGTAGCGCGCTCGGCGACAGTCGCGGGCCGACAATTCGAAAACTTGGCCAGGACAATCGCCGGAATACCATCGGACAGACTCCTGGCTATATTCCTTAAGCTGAACATCAATGACCCCAACAATGCAGCTGCGGCTCAGAAGGAACTCCAAAGACTCAACGCGCATCTGCGAAAACTGGCCATAGCCATGGCACAAGAGGCCAACCGTAGGGCGGCGGCGGCGCAAAAAGACGCTCATGGAGGTGATGCTGCCGAGGAGATCGCCAACGCGGTGGAGGACCTGATGGAAGAGGCGGAAAAGGTCGTCAAAGCGATCATGAGATTATTCGGAATGTGAATGCTGGTCTGCGCCCGCCCGCTCATCAGTTCTCATGCAGCGCCAACTGCCGGTATTGGAACATCTGCGACATGGGTGCTCAGGGGAGTATGCCTCGTATGTCACTCCAAGAGCGGACGTAGGGTCGCAAAACTCGACGCTGTCGTTCATGCGCACACGCCCAAGACCAAAGGTCCATCATTCGCGCACGTTCTAATGCAGAAGACACAGTGCGGTTTCAGTCTGCTGCCTCGTCGGCGCGCCAGCGGTGGGCCAGCCCGGCGTCGATGTCGAACAGGTCCAGCAGGCGGCCGACACTGTGATCGACGATGTCGTCGACCGTTTGCGGGCGGGCATACATGCCCGGCACGATCGGCGCGACGATGGCGCCCATCTCAGACAGGCGGGTCATGGTGTGAAGATGGCCGGTATGCAGCGGCGTCTCGCGCAACGCCAGCACCAGACGGCGGCGTTCCTTCAGCACCACGTCGGCAGCCCGCGTCAGCAGGGTCGAGGTGACCCCGGTGGCAATCTCGCCCATGGTGCGGACCGAGCAGGGCAGGATCAGCATGCCCATGGTCCGGAACGAGCCCGAGGCGATGGAGGCGCCCACGTCGCCGACCGGATGGAAATGGGTGGCCATCGACCGGACGTCGGCCGGCTTGATATCGGTCTCGTAGCCCATGGTCATTTCTGCGGATTTGGAGACCACCAGATGGGTCTCAACGCCGCTGTCGGCCAGGGCCTGCAGCGCCCGGATGCCGTAGATCACGCCCGACGCGCCGGAGATCCCGACGATCAGGCGTTGCGGTGGCGACTGCGGCATGGCGGGCTCCCTATTACTTGGCGCTCGGGGTGACAGACCGAAGCCTTGGCAGCAATGTCCTTCGCGATGCGCTCTTCGGGCGCTCCCACGTTGGTGCCCAGGTTGACATGGCTGTGCATCCGGGTCCGCCGTCCGTCAGAAGCTGACCTGGACCACGCGTTCCGGCGGGAAATGCACGGAGACGATGGTGCCCACACCGGGTTTGGATTCAACTTCCAGCCGGCCGCCATGTACCTCCATCAGGCGCTTGGCCAGCGGCAGGCCAAGCCCGACGCCCCGTCGCGTCCGGTTGAACGTTTCTTCGACCTGTCCGAACGGCGTCAATGCCGTGTCGATTTGTTCTGCCGTCATGCCGATGCCCGTGTCGGCCACGCGGATGGCCAGGCCGCCGTCGTTTTCCATCATGGCGGCCAGAACGATGCGCCCGTCCTTGTCGGTGAACTTGATGGCGTTGGTCAGCAGGTTGAGGATCACCTGCTTGCACTTGGACCGGCTGCTGCGCAGGTAAGGAAGGTTCTCGGGCAGCTCCAGGCCAAGCTTGACGCCGGATTTCGCAAGCTGGTCGCCCACCAGAAGTACGGCTTCGTCCACGACCTGGCGCACCGAGAACTCGCTGTCGACGATCGTGAACTTGCCGGCCTCCAGCTTCGAGAGATCGAGAATGTCCTCGATGACGTCGATCAACAACCGCGCCGAAAGGAGAATGTTCTTGGTGTATTCCCGGTACTTTCGCGAGCCCAACGGCCCGTGCAGTTCCCGGTCCAGGATCTCGGTGAAGCCGATGATGGCATTCAGCGGCGTCCGCAGCTCGTGGCTGGTATTGGCCAGGAAGTCCGACTTCGCCCGGTTGGCGCGCTTCAGCGCACGCAAGGACTGCTCTGAGACGTCGCGCGCCTCCTCGATGCGTTCGGCCATCCGGTTCAACTCATGGGTCAGGGACTTGACTTCTTCCGGCGCCCAGGCGGCAGGGGCGGGGATGCGCGCGTCGTAGACGCCGCCGCCGATCTCCGACGCCGCTCCGACCGCGCGTTCCAGCGGGCGGGTGACCGCCGACGCCGCCGCCCAGGCGATCAGGGTCGCCGCGACCACGCCGCCGAACAGAACCACCATGGCAAGGGTCTGAACGTCGCGGGCCTTGCTCTCCAGTTCCGAGACCGGCTGCGGCACCATCACGCCCCATCCCGTCAGTGGCACGACGGTGTAACCCGACACCATTTCCTTCTGCACCGCCGGCGAGAAGAACCGGGTCACGCCGGTTTCACCGCGCATCATCCTTTGCACCGGTGCGACCGAGGACAGGTCGCGCACTTCCGCGATCCAGTCCCGGTTCGGGTGCGCCAGAACCCGGCCGGACTGGTCGACGATTGCGGCGTGGCCCTTGTTGCCGAAATCGATCATCTGACCCAGTTGCACGATATAGTCCGTGCTCAGCGCGCCGATCGCGGCGCCGCCGTCGCCGCTGGACCGCGCCAGAAGGATTGTCGGCCGTCCGGCGGCGTCCAGCCTGACCGGCAGGAAAGCCACCTCCGGGCCGACCTGTTGCAGGACCTCTCTGATCAGCGGGGCGTCGATGCTGGCTTGGGGTTCGCCCGGCGGCTTGAAATCGTGCAACACCGTGCCGTCTGCGTCGACAATGCAAAAGTGCCGGAATCCCAGAGCATCTGCAAACACGGCCAATTCGTCGGCGGCGCCGGATGTGTCCGGCACGGCGGCAAACATCTCCAGCGCCGCGCGGGTGTCCGCGGAATAGCGATCCAGCGCAGCGGTGATGTTCTCCGCCAGCAGCAGGTGCTTTTCCTCGACGGCGTCGAATTCCTTCTGGAGCGCCGTTTCTTCGATCCAGAACCCTAAAAGCGTGATCGGAATGATCGCGACCAGCGCGAAGGCGCCGGTCAGCCAGTAACGCAGTCGCATCGGTTTCATGGCGTGCCGCTTCGGCCGGTCTGCCTCTGGCGGAGCATGCTGCGCACCTCGCTTTTGCATGTACGCGGTTACCGCTTTACTTACAACTGCTTACGACAGTTCCCCCGTCGCACACAAGGGGGCTTGTCGGATATCCGTTCGGCGAATCCGGCCGCGTGCGTCCCGGAACGGGCGGTCTGGCCGGGCGGCGCTTTGCCTTGCCCGCGTTTGTGGGTACAAGAAGCCACGGCGTCGGTGCGGCGCCGGCCTGCCAGGGAGCACCCTTCGATGCCGTTTGTAGTCCTCGCCCGGTTCACGCTTGCGCTTGCCGTTGCCCTCGCCGCCAGTGTGCCGGCGCCGGCTACCGCGGCAGACGACCTCGTGCCGCACGAGGCTTTGTACACGCTGAGGCTGGACCAGGTGACGCTGGGCGAAGAAGCGGAGAGCGGGGAGGGGCAGTTCCTGCTGCGGGTCGAACGCAAATGCACGTCCTGGGTGCTGGTAAGCCGGCTGGAATTCACGCTGGATTTCGGCGGCGGCCGCTCCCTTGAGATCGTGTCTACCGGAAACACCGAGGAATCGCTGGACGGTCGGTCCCTGCGCTTTGTCCAGGAAAAACGCCTGAACGGCCAGATTGTCGAGGCCTTCAAAGGTCGCGCGGCCCTGGTGGAGGACGGTTCGGAAGGGCTGGCCCTGTTCGATGTGCCGCCCGACCTGCGTGTGACGTTGCCGGAAGGCACATTGTTTCCCGTCGCGTCCGCGTTCCAAACTGTCGCGAACTATAAGAAGGGCGAGAAGTTCCAGTCCTATCTGCTGTTCAACGGCGACGCGATCGAAGGGCCGCACCTGGTCACGGAAATCGTCACCGGTACTGTCGACAAGGTCACGCACGAGGCCGAAGGAGACACGGAGTTGTTGGACGGGACCGGCTGGCGCGTCGTGGTCTCGTTCTTCGATTTCGGCGCCCAGGACGCCGAACCGACAGCCGTTCAGCAGGGCGAGGTCCTGGAGAACGGCGTCATCCCCTGGTTCTCCATCGACTTGGGTGCGGTGGAAGCCGGCGCCCAACTGGTCAGCCTGCGTGCCTTGAAGGAACCGGATTGCTGAGCGGCAGGGTGCTGCGGGAAGGCGGGCGACCGACCACCCAGATGCAGGAGATTTGAATGGACTGTTTTGCCACCCGGACGGACTCCAGGACTGTCCGACTGATCCCGGTTTCCAGGGACAGCTTGAAGACCATTGCGGCACGCGGCCCCAAACGGCACGCGGAATGGATCGCGGCCGCGGGCTTCGACGCAGGCCCGGGCAAGGTGCTGTTGCTGCCGGGCGACGGCAGGCGCGGGTCCAATGCCGCGGATGCGGCGCTGGTCGGCGTCGAAGGCGACGGGGACCTCTGGTCCTGGGGCGCCGCGGCGACGGCGCTGCCGGACGGGCGCTATGTCCTGGACGACGGTCTGGCCGACGAAGCGGCCGAGCGCGCCGCGCTGGGCTGGGCTCTGGGGTCTTATGGGTTCCGACGTTACCGCAAACCGGTGCATGGACGCAGGCAATTGGTCTGGCCCAGGAAGATCGACCGAAAGGCGGTCGAGGCTGTGGCGCACGGCGTGACACTGACCCGCGATCTGATCAACACGCCGGCCAGCGACATGGGGCCGGAGGAACTGGCCGGCGTGGCGCGGGATCTGGCGCGGCAGCACAAGGCGAAATTCAAGGTGACAGTGGGCGACAGTCTGCTGCGCGGCAACTTCCCGATGATCCATGCGGTCGGGCGCGCTTCGGCCCGGGCGCCGCGGCTGATCGATCTGGCCTGGGGGCGGGCAAAGGCACCAAAGGTGACGCTGGTCGGCAAGGGCGTCTGTTTCGATTCCGGCGGCCTTGACCTGAAGCCGGCCCAGGGCATGCTGCTGATGAAGAAAGACATGGGTGGGGCCGCCCAGGTGCTGGGCCTTGCCGCCATGGTCATGGCGACCGGCCTGGACGTGCGGCTCAGGGTGTTGATCCCCGCGGTTGAGAACGCGGTGTCGGGAAACGCCATGCGGCCGCTGGACATCCTCACCAGCCGCAAGGGCCTGACGGTGGAAGTCGGCAACACCGACGCCGAGGGTCGCCTGGTCCTGGCCGATGCCTTGACGCTGGCAGCCGAGGAAAACCCAGAGATGATCCTGGAGTTCGCCACCCTGACCGGCGCGGCGCGGGTGGCGCTGGGAACCGACCTGCCGGCCCTGTTCTGCAACGACGACAAACTGGCAGAGGCGATCCTTGCCAAGGGCGAGGCTGCCGCGGATCCGCTGTGGCGAATGCCGCTGTGGCAGCCCTACCGGCGCATGCTGGACACCAAGGCGGCCGACCTTTCCAGCACCGGCAGTGCCCCGTTCGGCGGCGCCATTACCGCCGCGCTGTTTCTGCAGCAGTTCGTTCCGGGCGGAATTCCCTGGGCCCATGTGGATCTGATGGCCTGGAACCGAACGACCCAGCCGGGCCGCCCCGAAGGCGGCGAGGCCATGGGCATCCGCGCTGCCTTCGACATGCTGCGGGCACGGTTTGGATAGACGGACCGGTCTGATATAGTTGCCGCCTCGTCCGGCCCTTGGGGCTGCCTTCTCCCGCGGGGACAGGGGAGTGCTTTTGTTGCAGTCCGACGATCAGCCCGCTATAACCAATCCGGTTTCGAAACGAAAACGAGCTTGCGAACACCGATGAGCATCGATCTGACCGCCGGGCAGGCGTTGGAAATCTGGCGTGCGGCGACGCTGGAAAGTGTGCGCCGCGACACGCCGGACCTCTCGGCACGGCAGATGGCGGTTCTGTTGACCGTTTATCTATCGACTGCACCGCAGACGGTGCGGGGCCTGGCCGAGCAACTGAAGGTGTCCAAGCCTGCAATCACGCGCGCGCTGGACCGGCTGGGCGATTACGGCCTGATCAAGCGCAAACCCGACGAACACGACCGCCGCTCGATCCTGGTCCAGCGCACTGTGCAGGGTTCGGTCTTCCTGCGCGAATTCGGGGATCTCGTGTCGTCGGTTGCGGCGGAGGCGTGAGTCCCGGGGTATTACCGCTTCCAGTCACGCCCTTCGAGACGCGCCCTCCGGGCGCTTCACGAAGCATCTGGCTGCAGGCGAACGCTGGTCCCGGTCTTGCTCAGACCGCGACGACGCCTGTCTCGTCGGCCTCCAACTCGAAGGCGGCGGCCATCAGGGCCGTGGTATAGGGCTGCCGCGGCGCGGTGAAGATCTGGTCGGCGGACCCGTGTTCGACGACCCG
>CAJIAA010000114.1_pt1 | contig 11132 bp, 9 predicted proteins | sample 9199011 | NCBI WGS metagenome assembly CAJIAA01 (sample SAMEA7708266, study PRJEB35096) | sediment metagenome | biome: marine neritic benthic zone biome [ENVO:01000025]; feature: sediment [ENVO:00002007]; material: shallow marine sediment [ENVO:03000034] sea grass bed [ENVO_01000059] ...
CATGTCGATTTCCAGCGCCGCCAGCGACGGGCCGAGCTGTTCCAGGCTGCGGGCGCCGACGATCGGACAGGTGATGTCCGGGTTGCCGGCGACCCAGGCCACCGCCAGGCTGACGGGATGCACGCCCATCTCGCCGGCCAGCGCGGTGAAGCGGCCGGCGGTCTCGAACACCCAGTCCTCGCCATAGCGGGCCGTGTATTCCGCGTTGGTCATGATGCGGGCGGCATCGGGGCGTTTGTCGGGGCCGTACTTGCCGCTCAACAGGCCGCCGCCGACCGGGCTGTAGGTAATCACGCCCAGGTCTTCGGCCCTGGCCAGCGGCAGGATCTCGACCTCGGCCTGGCGTTTGACCAGGTTGTACATGGGCTGGATCACGTCGAACCGGGCCCAGCCGTTGCGGGCGGAGATGCCCAGGCCCTTTGCCACCTGCCAGGCGGCATAGTTGCTGGCGCCGAGGTAGAGCACCTTGCCGGCCCGCACCAGATCCTCCAGCGCGCGCAGCGTCTCCTCCAGCGGCGTGATCGGGTCCCAACGATGCATGAACAGGACATCCAGCCGGTCGGTGCCAAGCCGTTTCAGGCTGGCCTCCACGGCGCGGACGATGTGCCGCCGGTTGCCGCCGCGGGCGTTGACGTCGGGACCGGTGGGGTTGAAGCACTTGGAGGTGACGACGAGTTCGTCCCGCTCGCCGGCCATCAGCCCGCCGAGGATCTCCTCGGCCCGGCCGTTGGAATAGGCATCTGCGCAATCGTAGAAGTTGATGCCGCGTTCGCGGCAGGCGCGATACATGCGTTCGGATTCCTGCGCGTCGGCGTCGCCGCCGAACGACATGGTGCCGAAGCAAAGTGCCGAGACCTTTACACCGGTGCGGCCAAGGGGTTTGTACTTCATCCGTGCCTGTCCTTGAGTTATGTGACGCGCAGCCGGGCGCGGTCACTCCGTATACTGCGGTTCGTCCAGCCGCTTCCAGCTGAGTATTCTTCTCCCGACCTTGCTGCGGCTGACATAGTCGTTCTCGAAGCTCCAGGCGCAGTTCCCGAAACTGCCCAGCGTGTACAGCCGCTGGGTGCCGAAACTCCCCTCGACCTCGACGAAAACCAGCACAGGCTCATTGACGTCGGGGACCCTTGGGGTTCGCGTTGGGCCCAAAATGCCGCGGTATTTGACCCATTCGCCGTCCGCCGCGCTTTCGTGGGCGCAATAGGTGGCCGTGGCACATTCGATGATGCGGTCTTCCTCACACGCGCGCGCCGCGCCGGCCGCGAAGACGGCGCATGCAAGACCTGCCAGTGCCAATAAACGCATCCTGTCCTCCGCTCGTCGGCATTATTGCAGGGTCGGCACTCCGAACTCCACGCCTACGTCGTGTGGCCGCCCTGCGGCGGTTAAAAAGCACGTCGTCAATTTGTTGTTGGTAGGCAGTTCGGCAGCGGCCAAGATGGGCGCCGGGAAACGGGAGAAGGACCATGCCGGACCGGCTGCAGGACCTGCGCGGGATTGTCGACGGCGCCGTTGCCCGTTCGCAGAACATCGACCGGATCGTCGTCGGTCCGGGCGCAATCGTCCAGGTACCGGACCTGGTGCAAACCCACTTCGGGCCGCACCCCGTCCTCTTGATCGCCGACGACAACACCCAGGCCGCGGCGGGTGAACGCCTGGCCGCAGTCCTGGCAGGGGCAGGCATTCAGACCCGTGCGCATGTCTTTTCCGGCACGCCCCTGTTGAAACCGACGCCGGAGAATGCCGCCACGATCGGCGCGGCAATCGAGGCCGCCGATGCCGTGCCGGTCGCGGTCGGATCCGGTGTTATCAACGACCTGGTGAAGTATGCCGCCTTCAAGACGGGGCGGCGTTATTGCTGCGTGGCGACGGCGGCATCGATGGACGGATATGCCGGAGCCGGCGCGCCGCTGCTGGAAAGCGGCTTCAAGATCACCACGCCGTGTCGCCCGCCTGCGGTGATCGTCGGCGACCTGGACGTCATCGCCGCAGCGCCGGCCGAGATGACCGGGTGGGGATTCGGCGATCTCGCCGGCAAGGTGCCTGCAGCCGGGGACTGGATCCTGGCCGACGCGCTGGGCGTAGAGCCGATTGACGACGTGGCCTGGCCCCTGGTGCAGGACCATGTGAGGGACTGGCTGGGAAGCTTTGCCGACGCACCGGCCGGCGACCGCGATGCCGCGGCCCTGTTGTTCGGCGGCCTGGTGATAGCCGGACTGGCAATGGAATTCTACGGCAACTCGCGACCGGCCTCGGGCGCCGACCACCTGATCGACCATATCTGGGAAATGGAGAGCCTGACTCACCAGGGTCGGCCGGTCAGCCACGGGTCCGGCGTGGCGGTCGGCGCGGTCACCGTGCTGGCGCTCTACGAATGGCTGTTGGACCGGGACCTGGACCGGCTGGATGTGGAGAAACTGGTCGCCGCGGTCCCGTCGGCCTCCGAAGTGCAGGCGAAGATCGCCAGCCTGTTCGACAATGCCGTCGTTGCCGAGCGGGCGCTTCAGGAAACGGCGCTGAAACCGTCGGATCCCGATTTGGTCGGGGATCGGCTGCGGCGGCTGAGATCGGACTGGCCGGCGCTCAGACGGAGGATCCAACGGTGGCTGATGCCCGCGTCGGACATGCAACGCTGGCTGGCCGCCGCCGGAGTGGCCCGGCGCGCAAGCGATATCGGCGTTGATCCTGGCCACCACCGCCGGACTGTCGAACGCGCGCGCTTCGTCCGGCGTCGCTATACGATTCTCGATCTGCTGGCCGAGGCCGGCCTTCTGGACAAAGCGCTGGATGCGTTGTTTTCGCCAGGCGGGCCGCTTGGCAACGCAGACGAGGAAGGAGTGCGGGTGTGATGACATTGGACGAGATGACTGCGCTTGCACTGGGCGAACTGGGCGATGTGCTGACGCGCATCGACGAGGACGAGGTGGAGGCGTTGGCGGCGATGATCGCCGATGCCGGCCGGATCGCCACCTACGGCGCCGGACGCGAGGGGCTGATGATGCGGGCTCTGTGCATGCGCCTCTTCCATCTGGGGCTCGACGTGCATGTGGTGGGCGACATGACGACCCCGCCCGTCGGTCCCGGCGATCTGTTCCTGGTCAGCGTGGGGCCCGGTTATCTGTCGACCGCCCAGGCGCTGATCGACACAGCAAAGGCGGCCGGCGCCAAGACCGCCTGCCTCACCGCCGAGCCGGACGGCCGTACGCCGCGGTCGGTCGACCATGTGCTGGTGCTGCCGGCCCAGACGATGGCCCGGGACCAGGAAGCGCCCACGTCGTTCCTGCCCATGGGCAGTCTTTTTGAAGGCGCGCAGTTCCTGTTCTTCGAATTCCTGGTCCTGCGCCTGCAGGGCCGCCTGGGCGAAACCGCCGAGACAATGCGGGCGCGTCACACCAACCTGGAATAGGACTGCGCGCCATGCCGTTCAAGCCGCCGCACCCTCGACGATGACGAAGTCGGCGTCGGCGTTGGCGGCGCGGATCTCCCTGGCTGCCTGGTATTCGGGACTGCGGTAGCAGGCCAGCGCGGTGTCGTAATCCTTGAACTCGACCACCACGTTGCGCGGGCGCGACGAGCCTTCCATCGCGTCGTAGCGGCCGCCGCGAACGACGAACCGGGCGCCGAATTTCTCGAAGGCGGGTTTGGCCGCGGCCAGGTAGTCGGGATAGTTCCGGTCGTTCTTCACCGAAACCCGGACGATCCAATAGGCCTTGGCCATAGCTGTTCTCCTTTGCGTTTGATCGTGTTACGCGGCGATCTTCATGCTGCCGTTGCGGGACCGAGCGCATGGATCCTGAACGGGCTCTCCGCCGCACCGGCCTGCATCGCGCCGGCAATTGCGTCATACGCCTTCGTCCAGGCCGCCTGGGCCTCGGCGCTCCAGGCATCGCCAAGCCCCTGCGCCAGTGTCCAAAGCAACGCGGCCCCGACACTGTCGTAGTGGCTGTCGCGCACGCCGTAGGCCGCATGGCGCCGGCCCAAAGCCTGAATCTCCGGGACGATGTCCTCGAACCGATCCAGGTTCCCGACTGCCCGATCCAGTGCTTCGATCAGCCTCTTTCGCTGTCGGTCGAGATCGACGTCTTGAAAGAGGTCGCGGATCTCCGGGTCGGTCTGGAACAGGCGCCGATAAAACAGGGTCGCCGCCGTATCGGCGATCGGCACGACCTGGCGCCAGGTTTGTTGGATAAGCGTCTTTTGTTCGGGCGACATGGGCTGCTCTCCCGCTGTGGTGCGAGACCGGGCCGGCCTCGTTCGGTGCGAGACCTTGTAGCGGTTGCAGATCATGCCGAATAATGAATAATTATGATGATTTTGATCTACTGGAGAGATGAATGGATCTGTCCGATCTGAGGATCTTTTCCGCCGTGGTGCGTGCAGGCGGCGTGACCCGCGCCGCCGAACGGCTGCACCGGGTGCAGTCGAATGTGACCACCCGGATCCGCCAGCTGGAAGACGAGCTGGGTGTGGCGCTGTTCCTGCGCGAGGGCCGGCGTTTGCAGCTGGCGCCGGCCGGGCGGATTCTTCTGGACTATGCGGACCGGCTGCTGGCGCTGTCCGAGGAGGCCGAGGCGGCAGTCCGGGACACGCGGCCGCGCGGCCTGTTCCGGCTGGGCGCGATGGAAAGCACGGCCGCTGTGCGGCTGCCGGGTCCGCTGACCGAATACAACCGCCGTTACCCCGACGTCGAACTGGAGCTTCGCACGGGCAATCCGATCCAGCTGGCCACCGCCCTTCTGGCGGGCGAGTTGGATGCCGCGCTGGTCGCCGAACCCGTTGCCGAGGCCAGGTTCGAAACCGTCGTCGCCTTCGACGAAGAGGTGGTGATCGTCACCACGGCAGACCACCCGCCGATCGGCGGCGCACAGGGCATCGTGCCCGCAACGATGATCGTCTTCGAACAGGGATGCCCGCACCGCAAGCGCCTGGAGGCCTGGTATCAAAGCCTGGACGAGATGCCGGAACGCACGATCGAGCTCGGCTCGTACCACGCGATGCTGGGCTGCGTCGTCGCCGGCATGGGCGCGGCACTGGTGCCAAAAAGCGTGCTGGGCACCTTCCCGGAAAGCAAGCGGCTGCGGGTCCATCCGTTGCCGCGCGGCCAGCGCCGCCTGCGCACGTTGCTGATCTGGCGCAAGGGCGGCGGCTCGCCGAAGGTCGAGGCCCTGGCACGCATCCTGAACCAGGAAAAGGCCGGCGGCCGGGACCGCCTTGCCTCCCAGAGCAAAAGGGTGCGATAGGACAGCACCGAAACGGAGAGAGCAGGAGGGGGTGACAGATGAGAAGGGTCCTCATCGCGGTGGACGGGTCCAACCATGTGCGGCGGGCGCTGTCCACGGCGGCCGAGCTTGCGGCCGCACTGGACGACACGCTGATTGTCGTGACGGTGGACGAGCCGGGACCGCTCAAGGGCGAGGTCGCGGAATTCGCGCGCGCCGAAGACCTCAGCCGGCAGGAAGTCGTCGAACGGATCGTGCGATCGGCCTCCGAAGTCGCGCGGGCCGCGGGCGTCAAGAAGATCGAGACGGACTCCGCCAGCGGCGATCCGGTCGACGGCATTCTCGCCATGGCCGAGAAGCATAAGGCCGACGTAATCGTGCTCGGTGCGCGCGGCCTTTCCAACCTTCAGGGTCTCGTCCTGGGCTCGGTGTCGCACAAGGTGATGCACCTGACCACCCTGCCCTGCCTGATCGTCCGGCAGTAGCCGGCGTACCGCGTCCCCGCCCCTGCGCGAAGCCGTGGGGGGCGGTCGCTCAATAATTCTCTGGAACGTGCAGCGCCTCGGGCAGGGTCTTGCGTTCGTAGTCCGGGTTAAAGACCCGGTCCGGCAGATGGACCGGGTCGTGCGGCACCTCGTCGTACGGCACCTGGCGCAGCAAGTGATCGATACAGTTCAGCCGGGCAGTCTTCTTGTCGTCGCCTTCGACGATGTACCACGGTGCTTCGGGGATGTTTGTGCGTTCGAACATCTCCTCCTTGACCTTGGTGTACTGTTCCCAGCGCACCCGCGACTGCAGGTCCATGGGGCTGAGCTTCCATTGCTTCAGCGGGTCGTGAATGCGCATCAGAAAGCGAAGCTGCTGCTCCTGATCGGTGATGGAAAACCAGTACTTGACCAGCTTGATGCCGGAGCGTTCCAGCATGCGTTCGAATTCGGGCACGTCGTTGAAGAACTGTTCGACCTGGTCGGGCGTCGCGAAGCCCATCACCCGCTCGACGCCGGCGCGATTGTACCAGGAGCGGTCGAATAGAACGATCTCGCCACCCGCCGGCAGATGCGGAACGTAGCGCTGGAAGTACCACTGCGTCTTTTCCCTGTCTGTCGGCGCCGGCAGCGCGACGACCCGGCAGACGCGCGGATTCAGTCGCTGGGTGATGCGCTTGATGGTTCCGCCCTTGCCTGCGGCGTCGCGCCCCTCGAACAGGACGACCAGCTTGTAGCCGGTGTCCATGACCCAGTCCTGCAGCTTCACCAGTTCCGCCTGCAGCTGCAACAGCGCGCGGAAATAAGTACGCCTGTCGATCTGCGGCGTGTGCCTGAGATCGGAGATCGCGCGCAGCTCTTCGGCAATGCGCTCGTCGTCGATCTCCATCTCCAGCTCTTCGTCGAAACTGTCCTCAAGCTCCGCGTCGACCCAGCTCAGGTCCCGCGGTTCACGCGTATTCGTGCTCATTTCCTGCCCCGTATCTCCTGCCCATAACGCCTCCGGCCCTGCCGGCGCGATCGCGAGAATACAGCATCGCAATGACACGATCACGTCCACCGGCAGGGAAATTGAGGCGTGGCTTGCGCGCAAGACGGGTCAGGCCGGTGAAGGTCCGATACGAAAGCTGCAGCCAAGTCCAGGGCCAGCGATGCCGCGGCACCCGGGCCGGAACGACCCCTTGCTAGGCACCGGATTCCGGCTAAGTCTCTCCAATGTAAGATTTCTTTGCCCCCCAGGGCGTCGCACCTGTGCGATCCGGCCGCAGGTGGGCCGGTTGAGATCTTGGGCGCGCCGTGGAACAATGCGGCATCGGGAACCGTGCGGCCCGTGTCATCTTAGTGTTTGTTTGAAAAGCGATATTCGTCACACCTCAGGTTCCCCGGAGGTGCGTTGGGCGGGGTCTGGCTACGATCCAGCGGATGCCGGAGGTTGTTTCACAAGGGAAGTTCTGACGAACAGAGATGCCGGACCAAGCTTTGCATAACCTTCTCAGCACCAAGATGTTCCGGCCGCCCCTGCCCGCCGACTGCGTGCATCGTCTGGAATTGCTCCACCTGTTGGAAACCGGGCGGTCGCGGCCGCTGACGCTGATTTCGGCACCGGCCGGATATGGCAAAAGCGTGCTCGCCTCCAGTTGGCTTGAAGCGTCCGACTGGAACAGCGTGTGGCTGTCTCTGGACGAGGAGGACAGCAATCTCCAGCGCTTTCTGGGCTATTTGACCGCTGCGGTCTGCGAACGTTTCCCCGAGGCCCTGGAGACTGCGCGGACACTGTCCCAGGCCAGTCAGTTCCCCGGCACCGAGGCGGTCGCTGCCGTCGTAAGCAATGAGCTGAATGCGATCAACCAGCCGTTCTTCCTGGTGCTGGACGACTATCACCACATTCATGCCTCCTCTGCCGTGAATGAAATCGTGCGCATTCTGCTCGAACATCCCCCCCTCCCGCTCCATCTTGTGATCTTGACCCGGCGGGATCCGCCGCTGCCGCTGGGCCGCCTGCGGGGCCTTGGGCAGGTAACGGAGGTCCGGATGCAGGACCTGCGGTTCAGCGCATCGGAGACGCAGGATCTTTTGGTGCATGCTGCAGATATCCGCCCAAGCGAGGATGCAATCGCGAACATCGATCGCGAGATCGAAGGCTGGGCGGCGGGCCTGCGCCTGATAACGCTGGCGCTTCGCACCACCGAGAATGCGGACAGGTTTTTGCAGAATTTCCACGGCGGAACACAGCAGATGCAGCAGTACCTGATCGCCGAGGTCATGGCGGGGCTTCCCAAGCCGCTTCGCAGATGGATGCTGCGCAGCGCATTGCTCGACCGCTTCTGCGCCCCGCTTTGCGAGGCGGTGTGCATGCCGGCGAACGCAGAGCAGAGCGACACGCTGACGGGCGAAGCGTTTCTCGAGCACATGCAGTTTGCGAACCTGTTTCTGGTCCCGCTGGACGGCTACGGACGCTGGTTTCGGTTCCATCACCTGTTCCAGAATCTCCTGAAATTGGAGGCCTCCCGGCAACTGGACGAGGCAGCAATCGCGGCGCTTCACATGGCGGCCAGCACGTGGTTCGAATCAAACGGGTTCATCGAAGACGCCATAAGGGCTGCATTAAAGGGCGGCGACCCTGACTGCGCCGCCGGGATCCTCGATCGCCACCGCCTCGAAGAACTGGAAAAACTAAACTGGCCCATCGTCGACCGCTGGCTGGAGGTCCTGGGTCCGCATACCGGCGGTCGTCCGGGACTGCAACTGGCCGCGGCGTTTGTCGCTGTTCGTCGGTTCGACGTTCCGCGCCTGGCGGCGATCCTGGAAGAGGCGGCGCCGCTCATCGAGAACAATCCCACCCATGCGCACCTGCTGGGCGAACTGAGATGCCTGCAAGGGATCCTTTCCTACCGGTTGGGCGAAGGGGAAATCAGCCACACGCTGCTGCAGGAGGCGCGGCAGCGGTTCGAGGCGACGGACAAGCGAGGGATCGCCGGATTTGCGGTGATCCATGAGACGCTGAGCCTGGGTCTGTGTGGACGCGGCGACGAGGCGCTCGCACAAAACCTGGACCTCGAGAACGGCGCCGCGAACGCCGATCCGCTCTATCATAGTCTCTTGCTGGCGGGGCGAATCGGCCTCAGCTACCATCAGGGCGACCTGACCCGGGCGGCGAATGAAGCCACGCGGCTTCAGGGCATTGCCGAGGCCGGCGGCGCCGCGTTCCCGCTCAACTTGAACCTCTTTTTTCGGATCGGTTCGGACCTGCAAAGAGGTGAATTCGAGGCCGCCTTGCAGCTTTCCGATGCGGTCGCTCAGTGCCGCTATGCCATGCCTCTTCGCGTGGCATTCAGCGCCATCGCGGCGCTTGCGCTGTGCCACCAGCTGCTGCATCGGGGAGGCGCCGCATCACGGGTCGCCAGCGACTTTCTGACCTTGGCGCAGGAGAACAGCGACGCCGACGGGCTCGCGGCCGCGCACGCGTGCGAGGCCCGCATTCAATTGCTGCAAGGGGATCTCGACCGCGCGTCCAGGTGGGCCGGCGTTGACGGCGAGCCGCCGAAATTCTCGGACCTGTTCCTGTCCGTGGAAGTCCCCGCCATGACGCGCGCGCGGATCTGGATCGCGCAGGGCACGAACGAAAGCCTGCGCCGGGCACATCGCCTGATGGAGGCAACCAGTTGGCGTGCGCGGGGTTGGCACCTGAACGCCCAGGTTATCGAGGCAGATGTCCTCAACAGCTTGGCTATCGCCGGCCTCGGAAACCTGGACGAAGCGCTCGACTACCTTGCGGAGACCGTCATGCGCGCGGCGCCGGGCGGTTGGTTGCGCCCGTTCCTCGAGCAAGGACAGCCGATGGGCGACCTCCTCGCGGAACTGGAGAACCACGGACTTGCGACCGACTATTCCCGGCACCTGCAAAACCGGATTCAAGCCTGGCTTTCGCAAAGGACGGAGCATGCGCGCGCAGAAGCTGGCGCGAAGATGGCCTTGGGGAACGGCCTGCGCGAGAGCCTGACGAACCGCGAGCTGGTCATCCTCGAATTGCTGGGTGACAGGCTGCAGAACAAGGAAATCGCCAGGGAGCTTTCGGTATCGCCCGAAACGGTCAAGACCCACCTGAAGCACCTGTTTGCGAAGCTTGGCGTCAACAGCCGCCGCGAGGCGGCCGCCATGTCGAAGGCCATTGTCGCAAGGGGATCCGAAACCCGACGATCCGCAGCCGAGTAGCAGGACACGGCCTCCCTGAATGGGAAGGTTCGGGAGCTACTGCGAAGCCATTCGACAGCCGATGACCGGCGTCCTCCGAGCCACATCTGGGCGATGGCGATTTTGAGCGTTCACCGCTTCCGCCATTAACTGAGGTTGTGGCCGATGTTGGCCATTCGCGCGATAGCATCGTTTCAGCATGGGATTTGAATGTCAGCGAGATTGGGAGCGATGATCGAAGCGATCGGTGTATTGCGCGCCTTCACGATCAGCACCCAACTTGAGCATTGAGCAGGTAGAAAGTGAACCGCCAAAAGCACGCAGGGCTTTGTTTCGTTGCTCTTTTTGCGGTCGCGCTGGCGGCTTGCGCTCCGACGGCTGAAGAGCTTGCGAACGCAGATTACGGAGCGCGACCATCTGATCCGCAGCGGATTGCCGCGCAATGGCTGCGCGCGAAACGGGGCATGCCGCATTTGGCCTTTGCTTTTGACGATCTGCGCACTGGGTGGGTCGGTCAGGGAACCGTAGAAGGTGGTAATCCATACGGATGGGTCCAGTGTGGGATAATGAACCCTGGCGGACTTGAACGAAGGTTCTACGTCGTTATGCGCGGAGAAGACGTCATCGGATACGGATTCGACCACGAATCATACGCGCTAGCCGAACGCTTGCCTCCAAAATATGCCTCCCACATCTGTGACGAGCTATTGCCGGAACAGAGTCGAAAACTCGGGAATCAGTGAGTATCGCCGACTGGGGTGACCGCACGGCCAACAGCTCCTGCGCGTCAATCTGCGCATCTGGCAGATGGAGCGGGTCGCGGGGCGCAACCGGGCCTTAATCCTCGGCCATTCCTGCTTCGAGGAACCGGCTTTTGTTGGCATCATTGTCTACATGTCCGGCGAGCCGCTCGTAGAGATCCTTCAGATTAACGGCTTCTCGTGCGGCCTTCGTGACCAACACACTCGCCAACGGACCGATATGCTCGGCCAATCTTTGTTCTGCCAGCGCAAGATCGCGCTCGCTGAACGATGCTCTCTTTTGGGTGTCTGTTGCTGGTTTTGGGTCGCTCGCGCCCGACTGGTGCGTGCCGAACATTGGTGCTTCGGCCAGGAACGCCGCCCGGTCTGCATCGTCCGGAATCACGCCGGCAATTGTCGTGTAGAACTCGTTCAGGGTTTTAGCGGATATTGCCGCTCGCCGCACAATGACACGGGCCAGGGGCCCGATCCGATCG
>CAJIAA010000315.1_pt1 | contig 11129 bp, 11 predicted proteins | sample 9199011 | NCBI WGS metagenome assembly CAJIAA01 (sample SAMEA7708266, study PRJEB35096) | sediment metagenome | biome: marine neritic benthic zone biome [ENVO:01000025]; feature: sediment [ENVO:00002007]; material: shallow marine sediment [ENVO:03000034] sea grass bed [ENVO_01000059] ...
CCGGGATTGACCGAAAGGGTGGAATCGTCGACCGGCGCGCCGTCGGAGATTACCATCAGGATCCGCCGTTCCTCCGACCGGCCCAGCAGGCGCTGATGCGCCCATAAAAGGGCCTCTCCGTCGATATTCTCCTTCAACAGCCCCTCGCGCAGCATCAGGCCCAGGTTGCGCCGGGCGCGGCGATAGGGCAGGTCGGCGGACTTGTAGATGATGTGGCGCAGGTCGTTGAGCCGGCCCGGGTTGGACGGCTTGCCCTGGGCGATCCACGCCTCGCGGGACTGGCCTCCCTTCCAGGCCCGGGTCGTAAAACCCAGGATTTCCACCTTCACGCCGCACCGTTCCATGGTGCGGGCCAGGATATCGGCGCTCATCGCCGCAATGGAAATCGGCCGGCCGCGCATCGAACCGGAATTGTCGATCAGCAGCGTCACCACCGTGTCCCGGAACGAAATGTCGGACTCGCGCTTGAAGCTGAGGGGATGCATGGGATTGGTCACCACCCGGCTGAGCCGCCCGGTGTCCAACAGCCCCTCCTCCAGGTTGAACTCCCAGGAACGGGTCTGCTGCGCCATCAGCCGCCGCTGCAGCCGGTTGGCCAGCTTGCCGATGATGCCCTGCAGGTGCGTCAGTTGCTGGTCCAACATCTGGCGCAGCCGCGTCAGTTCTTCCGGGTCGCACAGCGTTTCGGCCGGCACCACCTCGTCGAAAGCCTCGGAAAAGATCTTGTAGAAAGGCTCGCGCGGCAGATTGGACAGGTCATGTTCGGGCCGCCAGCGCTTGCCGGAATCGCCCGGTTCCTCGGTTCCCGGCGTGGGCATCATTTCGCCGGCCAGGTCCTCGTCCATCATGTCGCCGAGTTCGTCGTCGCCCGCCTCGCCCATCGCGGCCTCGGCGGCCCCTTCCTGGCTTTCGGCATCGGAGTCGCCACTTTCCTCCTCCGACTCCCCGCGCACCTGGTTGTCAGCACTTTGCTGGTCGTTCTCTTCGCCTTCACCTTCGGAGTCGGAGGTCTCTTCCACGCCCAGATCGATGTCCAGGTCACGGATCAGCTGGCGCGCGCAGCGGGCATAAGCATCTTGGTTGTCGGCCAGCTGGACGAGCTGATCCAACGTCTTGCCGATCTGGTTCTGCAGGTGCGGTGCCCACAACTCGTAGGCCTTGCGGGCCGCCTCCGGCGGCTCGGCGCCGGTCAGCAAGCGGCGCGCCATCAGGCGCACGACCTCGGGCACCAGCGCTTCGGTGCGATCGTTGACGCGGTGATAGCCCAGGCGGCGGTAGTGTTCGTCCAAGGCCGCCGCCAGATTGCCACGCACACCGGTCATGTTCCGAGCGCCCAGCGCCTCGCACCGCGCCTGTTCGAGAGATTCGAAAATCACCGGTGCGACCTCGCCGGACGGCTTGCGCGCGGCATGCACGGCAGGATCGTGGTGACGCACCCTGAGCGCAAGCGAGTCGGCTTCGCCACGCACTTGCGCCACCTCTTCCACCGGCATTTCCCGGCTGGGAAACGGCAACCGGGCTCTGGGCCCGCTCAGCGTCGCCTGTTCGGAGGCGTAGACAACGTCGATTTCCGCATCGCCGCTGACCGCCCGAAAGGCTGCTGCGTTGGCGCGCTTGAAAAGCTCCTGTGCGCCTTCCTGCTCGCTCACCGGCCTCGCGCCTCAGACCCCGACCTTGTTCAGGGTGCTTTCCGGGAGTTCCTGGCCGAAACAGCGCTGGTAGTACTCGGCCACGATCGGCCGCTCTGTTTCGTCGCACTTATTCAGGAACGTGACCCGGAAGGCAAAGGCCAGGTCGCCAAAGATGTCGGCATTTTCCGCCCAGGTAATGACCGTGCGCGGGCTCATGACGGTGGAGATGTCGCCGGCCATGAACCCGACCCGCGTCATATCCGCCATCTGGACCATCGCGCCCACGGTCTCGCGGCCCTCGGTGCTGTCGTATTCCTTGGCCTTGGACAGGACGATTTCAACCTCTTCATCGTGCGGCAGGTAGTTCAGGGTGGAAACGATGGACCAGCGGTCCATCTGCCCTTGGTTGATCTGCTGGGTACCATGATAGAGGCCAGTGGTGTCGCCCAGCCCCACCGTGTTGGACGTCGCGAACATCCGGAAATAGGGATGCGGCTTGATAACCTTTGATTGGTCCAGCAAGGTCAACTTGCCTTCAACCTCCAGCACGCGCTGGATCACGAACATCACGTCAGGCCGGCCGGCATCGTATTCGTCGAAACACATGGCAACCGGATTTTGCAATGCCCAGGGTAGAATCCCCTCGCGGAATTCGGTTACCTGCTTGCCGTCACGGATCACGATGGCGTCCTTGCCGACCAGGTCGATCCGGCTGATATGGCTGTCCAGATTGACGCGAACGCAGGGCCAGTTCAGGCGCGCGGCGACCTGTTCGATATGGGTCGATTTGCCGGTGCCATGATAGCCCTGGACCAGGACACGGCGGTTGTGTCCGAAGCCAGCCAGGATCGACATGGTGGTGTCGTGATCGAAAACGTAGGAATCATCCACGTCCGGGACGTATTCCGACCCGATCGAAAACCCCGGAACCGTCATTTCCGTGTCGATCCCGAACGTTTGACGCACCGAGACTTCTATGTCGGGTGCGTCAAGCGAGTGTGCAGTGGCCGGTCCGTCCGATGTCATCATTGCCGAGGAGCCTTGTCATTCGTGTTGGTCCCGAGGCGGCAGTCCCCAGGGCATGTCAGCCAGCGAGGTGCGACTTGAGCGAGGCGTAGGCCTGATTGATTTCCTTCAGGCGGTCTTCCGCGTCTTTGTCACCGCCGTTTACGTCAGGGTGCAGACGTTTAACTAGGTGCTTATAGCGGGCTTTCAATTCGGTCAAGGTCGTCGGCGGCCGCAGCCCCAGCGTCCGATATGCCCGCCCTTCCGGCGTTCGTGCGTCGGGTTGGGCGCGGCCGGGGGCGTCGCCGGGATCGGATGAGGCCGTTTCGAACACGCCAATGGGGTCGTCAAACCGCCCCATACCGCCACCGATGCCGCGCGGGGCCCCCATCGGCCAGGTCGGCCGGCGCCAACATGTGTCTTTGCGGATTTCGCGTTCGATCTCGTCCTCATCCATGCCCTCGTAGTAGTTCCAGGCAGTGTTGTAGGCCCGGATATGCTCGAGGCAGAACCAATAGAAGTCCTGCAACTTTGCCGGCGACTTGGGAGCCCGGTGCTGACCCTCGCAGTCGCAGCCGGGCCAGTCGCAGGCACCCGCCGACGCCCGGTTCGAGCCCGGATCGGCGCTATCGCGTATCGAAGCGAAATCTGTCATCCCGGTCAGTATGGGTGCTGCCTCCGAAGGTGACAAGCCAACGGCCGACGGGTCCGCCCCCTTCAAACGACGCGCCGAACCGTTTACCATCCAGCGAGATTCCTAAACGCGAAATTAACGGGTATTGCCGGAAACTGGGGTGTCGAGCCGGACAAGCTTGACATTTGCGTGCGGCAAATCCCATGTTTTGTTGGGAATCGGCAGCATCGGGGCGGGCAAATGAACGAAAAAATCGAAGACGTCATGAGGGACAAACTGACTGCGTCGTTGGCGCCGGCGCGGTTGGTCATCGAAAACGAGTCCCACCTCCACCACGGCCATGCGTCATCGCCGCAAACCGGTGAATCGCACTTTCGACTGGAAATTGTGTCCGACCGTTTTGACGGCTTAAGCCGGGTCGAACGGCAGCGCCTGGTCTATCAGATACTTGCCCAGGAACTGGCGGGCCCGGTGCATGCGCTTTCGCTCAGCACGCGGACCCCGACGGAGGCGCAAAAGGCCGACGCGCCAGCCAGCTAGATCGGTAGCTGATCGACGCGAAGCAGGTAGTTAACAAAAAACAACACAACCTTGCATTGCGATATCAGAGAATTCAAATAGACTACGATTAGGTCGTATTACTGAGAAACAGGGTATCCGGTATAGAGATGGCAGATACGGGTCGAAAGAAATCGACGAGAAGCGCACTGATCAGCAAGAATGTCTGTATCGGCAAGCGTCGCACCAGCATCAAGCTTGAGCCGGTGTTCTGGGATACCTTGGATCGTGTTTGCGCGCGCGAACGCATGAGCATTCACGACATCTGCACCAGTGTCCATGAGCGCGACAGCGGATACGGCCTGACCGGGGCAATCCGCGTGTTTTTGTTGACCTATGCCTGGACCGCGGGGCTGGAGGAATCCCTCAACGTCTCGCCCGACGGACGACTGCCCGAAAAACGCAGCCGGGCGAAGGCCTGATCGTCCGCAACAGCCGTTCGGACCGCCCAGGTCCGACTGCGGCCAAGCCTGGATCTCACTCTTGACCTGTATACCATTGCGGCCAGTGGTCCTTCACGACAGGACCGTCTGAGCTCAAGGCATGGCAGCTGTTGATGATCCGTGGACGGCTCTCCGAGGTTGCCGAAGGCTGACCGGCTTCGCGGGCGATCCGTTCCCTGCCCGAGAAGATTGTCTGATAGGCAACCGTCGCCATCGGCCCAAGCAGTTCCACCAGATGGGTGCAGCCATGCACGCCGCCCAGCTGCTGTTTGACGTCGCGCATCCAACCGCCTGTCACCTTTAACCCGACAATTCGCTGGAAATTCGGGGTAATGCCGCCGCAAATCGGAAACGGCGCGTCGTCGGTGACCGCCTCGATCGCCTTGATCTCAAAACTGTCGTCCAGGGTGAGCCTGATCCACATGTTATGGATCGCATCGCCGGGCGCGATCCGGCCCCGCGCCTTGTTATGAAACGCGTAGGTTTTGGTGTCGACCATATGGCCTTCGATATCCCAAAGTCCGTCCGCCCGCCGGTATCCAAAGCATTCGACGGTTCGATTGTGAAAGCGCTCGCGGTCGTAGGACGGCTCGCTTAGCGGCATGATGTCACTCCCTGTGTTCCCTTATGCCTTCGCGGCCTGCTTTTCGGCGTCGGCCGCGTCCGTGCCGCCGGGCGGTGTCACCCGCAGCACCGTAATCTGATTGCGAAGGCGGCGAACGATCTCAAATCGATAGTCGTAAAAGCTAAGATCTGGCCCGGCTCCGGGATCCGGCGCGCCTCGTGCAACACCAGCCCGGCGATCGTCGTCGCGTCCGCGTCCGGCAGGTCCCACCCAAGGTTCCTATGCAATTCCCGCAAAGTCACTGTGCCTTCGACGATGAAGCTTCCATCCGGTTGGGGGCGCACGCCCTTGACGGAAATGTCGTGTTCATCGTCGATATCGCCAACGATTTCTTCCAGGATGTCCTCCAAAGTGACGATCCCCTGCAGGGCGCCGTATTCGTCGACCACGACCGCGAAATGCTCGCGCCTGTCTCTGAACGCCTGAAGTTGGTCCAACAGCGAGGTGGTGTCGGGGATGAACCACGGTTTTGCGGCAATCGCCGTGATGTCGAGTTCCTCGAGGCTGGTGGTCTTTACGCTAAGTTCCCGCAGCAGTGCCTTTGCATGGACCACTCCGATAATGTTGTCCGGCTCGCCGCGATAGATCGGGATTCGGGTGAACGGGCTGGAAAGGACCAGATCGACAACCTCATTGGCGGCCAGGTCCGCATCGATCACCGTGACTTCGCGTCGGTGCGTCATCACCTCGCTGACCTCGACATCGTCCAGATCCAGGATCGAACGCAGCATTTGGCGCTCCTGGTCGATGTCCGGCTCGCCTTTGTGCAGTTCGATCGCGCCGCGCAGTTCCTCTTCGTACTCCTCGCGTCCCAAGCGCCTCGAAAGCTCGATGCCGAACAACCGCAAGGTCCAGCGGACCACCGCGTCGACGAACATGGTCACCGGCGCAAACAGCCAGACGATCACCCGAAACAGAGGCCCGACGACAAGTGCCAGCCGGTCTGCCCGGTTCAGGGCATAGGTCTTCGGCAAGACCTCGGCAAACACCAGCACCAACATCGTCATCACCAGCGTCGCATATGCAACGCCCGCATCGCCGAACAGGCGCAAAAAGAAGGACGTCGCCAGCGCCGAGGCAAGGATGTTGACCAGGTTGTTTCCCAGCAGGATCGCGCCGATCAGGCGCTCGCTCCGCCGCAACAGTGACAGGACAATGCCCGCACGTCGGTTACCCTGGCGGGAAAGCAGGTGCAGCCGCGGCCGCGACGCCGCCGTCAAGGCTGTTTCGGAACCGGAAAAGAAGCCCGAAAGCACGAGCAGCACAAATATCGCGCCAATCACCAGCAGCCATTCGAGTTCGATGCTGGACGAATCCATCGTTCAGGCGGCCAGGGAGTCCTCGAGGACGGCGGACAGATCGCCAGCCTCTACCGAATCGCATACGAAGGCCTCGCCGATACCGCGCGCAAGGACAAATACCAAACGACCGTCCTTCACCTTCTTGTCCGTCGCCATGCGTTGCTGCAGGTCTTCAGGGCTGAAGATGACGCCGTCGATATGCTGGGGATCCGTCGGTAGGCCCACTGCGGCAAGGTGCCGGCGCAGCCGCGCCGCGTGCTCGGCCGGACAGTAGCCCAGCCGGGCCGACAGCTCGAGCGCCATCACCATCCCGATGGCGACGCCCTCGCCGTGCAGCAGCGTATCGCCGTAGCCGCACGCGGACTCCAGGGCGTGCCCGAAGGTATGCCCCAGATTCAACAGGGCACGCTGTCCCGCTTCGCGCTCGTCCTCGGCGACGATCGCCGCCTTGGCGCGGCAACTGGTCACGACCGCCTTCACGCGGGCAGCGTCGTCCCGATCCAACAGCGCCGCGCCATGCCCTTCAAGCCAGGCAAAGAAAGCCGGGTCCCTGATCAGGCCGTACTTGACCACTTCCGCGTAGCCGGCCGCCATCTGACGGCGCGGGAGGGTGTCCAGAACCTTGGTGTCGGCCACGACAAGACGTGGCTGATGGAATGCGCCGACAAGGTTCTTGCCGGCTCCGGTATTGATCCCGGTCTTGCCGCCGACAGAGCTGTCGACCTGGGCCAGGAGGGTCGTGGGGATCTGGACCAAATCGATCCCACGCAGCGCGATCGCCGCGGCAAACCCGGCGAGATCGCCGACAACGCCGCCGCCAAGCGCGACAATGCAGCTTCCCCGCTCGATGCCGAGGTCCAAAAGGCGGTCAAGCAATCGATCAAGCTCGTCAATGCTTTTGGCGTTCTCGCCCGTCGGCACCACAACCGTTTCAAAGGCAATGCCAGAATTCGACAGCGAGCGTGACAGCGCTTCCAGATGCAGATCCGCGACCACGCCGTCGGTTACCACAACGACGCGCGGTTGCCGCAGCAACGGACCGATCAGGCCACCTGCCCGCGCCAGGGCGCCCGGACCGACGACGATATCGTAGGACCGGCTTCCAAGCCCGACAGCGACGGTTTCCAGCGGTATCACCGGTCGGTCTCCTGCACGGTTCCCGAATCGTCCAGGCGGGCCGAGATCATCGTGTGAATCTGTTCCACCGTCTCGTCCTTCGGGACGTCGTGACATTCCGCAATAAGGTCCGCCTTTGCATAAACCGGATAGCGAAGGTCGATCAGGCTTTTCAGCGTCGCCTTCGGATCGGCGGTCTTAAGCAGCGGCCGATTGCCCCGCCTGGACACCCGGCGCCACAACAGGTCGAGGTCGGCCCGCAGCCATACGGACAGCGCCGCGCCGTTTACAAGGGTCCGGGTTTCAGGGTCCATAAATGCACCCCCGCCGGTCGCCAGGACTTGCGGTCCCAGTGCCAGAAGACGGGCAATAACGCGCCGTTCGCCGTCGCGGAAATGCTGTTCGCCGAAGCGCTCGAAGATCTCTTCGATGCTGCAGTTCGCAGCTTTTTCGATTTCTTTGTCTGCGTCGTAGAACGGGACCCCGAATCGGTGCGCCAGGCGGCGCCCGATCGTAGACTTGCCCGCGCCCATCATGCCGATCAGCACGATGGGACGGTCAAGTTTGATCTCCGCATGCTGCCGAATCATGGCAAACATTGCTCCCTCGTGCCCCAAGGCGCACTCCTTGCCTTTCGTGGGATGGATTGCTAGGGGTTCCAAAAGCCGCCGCACAATGGCCATACTACACGCCTACGTTTTTCGATGTAAGAAGGACCTCGGGAGGTCTTGTGGGGGCCGACGCCTCTCCGGTTCTCCTCCAGAATGCGCCGGCAAGTTGATGACCTGATCGAGACCGCATGAGCACACTCACGAAAATCCTGATCCTGATCGTTGTGCTGGCCCTGGCGGGTGGCACCGTATTTCTGGCGACCTGGGAAATCCCGGCGCCGTCCAAGATGGTGGAACGTGTGATCGACGATGACCGGTTTCCGCGCTAGGGCGTGTTGCGCCCTTGCCCTGATGCTGTGGCCGGCGGCCGCAGCAATGGCGCAACAACAGGCCCCGCTGCGTCTACTGCCGGTACAGCCGAATCAGGAGGCGCAGCCCGCAATCCCGGATGAACAGGCGCCTGCGGACGACGGGAGAGCCGAAGCCCCGGGAATCATGGTTCAGGACCTGGGTCAGGTCGATGCCGATTCTGTGGGAACGATGGACGCGGCGGCCGGTGGGTTGGGACTGGACATGTGGTCCGATACGCCGCGCGCGTTGATCGAGCGGCTTTTGGCCGACTTGCCGGACGGCATGCGGTCGTCGGCGATGCGCGATCTTGCGCGCCGCCTGCTTTTGTCGACGGCGGTGATCCCGCGCCCCAGCGCACCTGACGGCACCAGAACCAGCCTGATCGGGATGCGGGTTCAGCACCTGATGGACATGGGACTGATCGACGATGCGACCGCGCTGATCTCGATCGCCCCCGGCCGCGACACTGATCCGGCGCTGTTGAAGGCACGCGTTGACTCAAGACTGATTGCGTTCGACCTAGCGGGCGCGTGCTCCACCGGCGAAGGCCAGACAAACCAGGCGGATGACCCCTATTGGCAGAAGATCCAGGTCTTCTGTAGTGCCGTTCAGGGAAATGTCGGGGCAGCACAACTCGGCGCCGCGGTCCTGGAAGAAACGGACCCGGAACCCGACCCCGTCTTTTTCAGCCTGATCGATCACCTGACCGGAGATTCCGCGGCAGACATCACGTCGCTGGCTGATCCCGATCCGTTGGCACTGGCGATGATGCGCACCGCCCGTTTGGAATTGCCGGCAGACGTGTTGACGGCGCGGACGCCTGCACTGCTGCGCACGGTCGGCGTCAGTCCCAACGCGCCGCTGGCACTGCGGCTGGAAGCAGCGGAAGAAGCAGCCGCCGTGGGAGCTATCTCGCCGTCGCTGTTGGCGGAAATCTACGGCAGCGTGCCTTTTCTGCCACGTGAACTGGAATCGCCCCTTTCGGCCGCAGCGGAAGAACCCGGGCCGCGCAGCCGTGCGCTGCTCTATCGGGCCGCATCGGTTCAGGAAGAGCCCGAAGCGAAAGCGGCCATTCTCGAACGTGCTGTCCAGATGGCACGCGAGGAGAACGTCTATTCCTTGGTCGTCCGCGTCCATTCGGAACACCTGACGACGCTGCAGCCGACCGAGACATTGTGGTGGTTTGCAGAGGAGGCCGCGCGCGCGTTGTACGCGCTGGGCGAACCGGCGCGGGCGGAGGGATGGATCGCCATGTTGCGCAGCGAGGCGGTCAAGGACGAAACGGCACAGGCAGCTGCCGACAGGCTGTGGGCGCTGGCACAACTTCTCCGCGACCCCGCCGAGGTACCGGAGGAAGACGGCGCCGAAGCGGCCTGGCGGGATGCATTAATTGCGTCCGATCCGGAAAGGGGTGCGTATCGGGTGTCCCTGGCCTACGTGGTGTTGCAGGCGTTGGGCCACGAAGTCGCCCAGGAGACCTGGCGCATGCTGGTGCGTGCCGACAGCTTTGTTCAGACGCCAATCCCGGACGTTTCAGTGCGGCGGGCCATGGCTGCCGCGGCGGAGGCCGGCGGACGGGGCGAGACCGCACTTCTGGCGTTGTTGGCCCTTGGTGCGAACGGCCCGGCCACGGCGGATTCCGCGGTCCTCGCAGACGTGCTGGCCAATCTGAACATGGTCGGCTTGTCGGCGGATGCCAGGGCGCTGGCAATGGAAACCGTGATTGACGCCGGTCTCTAGCGGGTTGCCGCGGACGGAGATCTGAGATCGCCCAGCATCTGGAACTGTTCCTGGAAATGCTGGCCGCCGAACGGGGCGCCTCGGCCAACACGATCTCCGCCTATCGTCATGACCTCGCCGGCTATCTGGCATTTCTTGGACAGCGCGCGACCAATGGCCTGGACGCCGACAGCGCGGCGATCCGCGCCTATCTGGCGGAATTGGACCGGTCCGGACTGCAAGCCAGCACCGCGGCGCGCCGGCTTTCGGCGATCCGGCAGTTCCACAGGTTTCTCCACGCCGAAAGTCTGCGCTGCGACGATCCGACCGCGGTCATCGACAGCCCGCGCACCCGCCGGCCATTGCCGAAGATCCTGTCGGAGGCGGAGGTCGAAGCTCTACTGACGTGCGCGCATGCGTCCGACGACCCGGAGGGACTGCGGTCCGCTTGCCTGCTGGAGGTTCTGTATGCCACCGGTCTCAGAGTGTCGGAACTTGTCGGCCTGCCGTTTGCCGCGGTCGCGCGCCAACAGGAATTCGTGGTGGTGCGCGGCAAGGGCGACCGGGAACGCCTGGTCCCTCTGTCCGGTCCTGCACAGGAGTCGTTAGACGCCTATAAGACGGTGCGGCACCTGTTCCTGAAAAAGAACGCGCCTTCCCGTTATCTGTTTCCAAGCCGCGCCAAGGAGGGGCACCTGACCCGTCAGCGTTTTGCACAAATGCTGAAGGAGCTGGCGGTCGCATGCGGGATCGAACCGCAACGTGTTTCGCCCCATGTTCTGCGCCACGCCTTTGCCAGCCACCTCTTGGCCCATGGCGCCGACCTGCGCTCCGTCCAGCAGATGCTCGGGCACGCGGACATCTCCACGACGCAAATCTACACCCATGTTCTGGACGAGCGCCTGAAGCGCTTGGTTTCCGAGGGCCACCCATTGGCCCGGGCGGCCACTGCGGATAACGCGGCATGAGTTTTACCGCCGTTACGCCGGCACGGCCGCGGTTGAATCGTTCGGAGCTGGCTGTGCCCGGTTCGCGGCCGGAGTGGTTCGAAAAGGCGGCCCGCTCGGCCGCGGACGCCGTGCTTCCGGATCGCGGGGCTTCGCTCGCGCCGGACGAAAAACCGCCGGCCCGTCAC
>CAJIAA010000323.1_pt1 | contig 11129 bp, 9 predicted proteins | sample 9199011 | NCBI WGS metagenome assembly CAJIAA01 (sample SAMEA7708266, study PRJEB35096) | sediment metagenome | biome: marine neritic benthic zone biome [ENVO:01000025]; feature: sediment [ENVO:00002007]; material: shallow marine sediment [ENVO:03000034] sea grass bed [ENVO_01000059] ...
CCGAAATCCGGTTCGGCGCCGAAACCGACGCGTCAAGGCTGATCGGCGTGGAAACCGAGGTTTGCCGCAACGACGCCCTCGGCGTTGAGGAAGCCTTGGAGAAAGGACCCGAAGGCATCGTGATTTCGCCGGGGCCGTGCGATCCCGACAAGGCGGGCATCTGCCTCGCCCTGGTGAAAGCGGCGGCAGGCAAAGTACCGATCCTGGGCGTGTGCCTCGGGCATCAGACCATCGGGCAAGCTTTTGGCGGACGAATCGTCCGGGGGCCGGCCCCGATGCACGGCAAGCTTTCCAGCATCGGCCATTCCGGTCGGGGTGTCTTTTCGGACATCCCCTCGCCGCTCACGGTCACCCGGTATCACTCGCTGATCGTTCAGCGGGACGGCCTGCCGGACGCGCTGGCTGTGACCGCGGAGACCGATGACGGCATAATCATGGGGCTACAACACCGGGAGTTACCGGTCTTCGGCGTCCAGTTCCATCCCGAGAGCATCGCGTCGGAGCATGGTCATGCCCTGTTGAAGAACTTCGTAACGGCGACGCGGCACTGAGGGATTGGGACTGTCATGGCGGAATCGACTGCTGACATGAAGGGGCTGATCGCCAAGGTGGCGACCGGCGCAACGCTGAGCCGGGATGAAGCCGGCCGTGCGTTCGATATCATGATGTCGGGCGATGCGACACCGTCGCAGATGGGCGCCCTGTTGATGGGCCTGAGGCTTCGCGGCGCCACGGTCGACGAAATCACCGGCGCCGCGGCCACGATGCGGGCGAAGGCGCGGCACATCTGGGCGCCGGACGATGCCATCGACCTGGTCGGGACCGGCGGCGACAAGTCCGGCACCTATAATATCTCGACCTGCGCTGCGCTGGTGGTGGCCGGCAGCGGCGTCCCCGTCGCCAAACACGGCAACCGCGCCGCATCCAGCAAGTCAGGCGCCGCGGATGTCCTGGCGGCGCTGGGCGTCGACGTGGAAGCGGACTTCGCGCTGTTGGAACGGTCGCTGCGCGAGGCCAACTTTTGTTTCATGCTGGCGCAACGGCACCACGGCGCCATGCGCAATGTCATGCCGACCCGGGTCGAATTGGCGACCGCAACGGTGTTCAACATCTTGGGGCCGCTGTCCAACCCGGCCAACGTGCGGCGTCTGTTCGTCGGCACCTACGATCCCGCCCTGCAGGAGGCCATGGCAGCGACGCTGGGCGCCCTGGGCGCGGAAAAGGTTTGGGTCGTTCACGGCTCGGACGGACTGGATGAATTGACCACCACAGGGCCGTCCAGCGTGGTCGCCTGGGAGAACGGCACGCTTAGCCGGTTCGACGTGGATCCGGCCGATGCCGGGATCGCGCGCGCCGATCTGGGCATGCTTAAGGGCGCGGACGCAGAAACCAACGCCAAGGCGCTGCGCGCGGTCCTGGCGGGCGAGCCGGGCGCCTATCGCGACATCGTCGTCGTCGACGCCGGCGGGGCGCTGGTGGTCGCGGGCAAGGCCGACGACCTGGCGGGCGGCATTCGGATTGCCGCCGAAAGCATCGATTCAGGAAAGGCCGCCGCGGTCTTGGACAAGGTCATCGCCATCAGCAACGAAGGCGCGGCATGAGCGACGTCCTCGCCAAGATCCTGGAGGACAAGCGGGATCATGTCACCGCCTGCAAGGAAAAGGCGCCGGAAGCAGAAATCCAGGCGCGCGCCGAGGCCGGCCCCCCGCCGCGCGGATTCGCCCGGCGACTGCGCGCGGCGGCGAAGGAGGGCTACGGACTGATTGCAGAAATTAAGCGAGCGTCGCCTTCCAAAGGTTTGATTAGAAATGATTTCGCGCCCAGCGCCTTGGCCCGGGCATACCAGAGCGGCGGCGCCGCCTGCCTTTCGGTGCTGACCGACCAGCCCTATTTCCGTGGCAAGGATTCCTATCTGACCGCGGCAAGGATGGTCACCGACCTGCCGGTCCTGAGAAAGGACTTCATGATCGACCCGTACCAGGTTTACGAGGCACGGGCGATCGGCGCCGACTGCATTCTCCTGATCATGGCGGCGCTGGAAGATGGTCAGGCCGCCGACCTGGAAGCGCAGGCGGTCTCCCTGGGCATGGACGTCCTGGTCGAAGTGCATGACGCAGACGAATTGGACCGCGCCCTTGCCTTGGAATCGCCGTTGATCGGCATCAACAACCGCAATCTGAAGACCCTGGAAGTTGACGTGGCAACCACCGAGGCCCTGGCTCCGAAAGTCGGCCAAGACCGCGTGGTTGTGGCCGAAAGCGGACTTGCCAGCCCTGCAGACCTCGCCCGGATGGCCGCGGTGGGCGCGCGCTGTTTCCTGGTGGGGGAATCACTGATGCGGCAAGACGACGTCGCCGCGGCCACCCGGACGCTGTTGGCCGCGCCCGTCCCGGCGACGGTGTGAGGATATGGCGGAGTTGACCCATTTTGACCGGGACGGCAATGCCGTGATGGTCGACGTTTCCGGCAAGGACGTGACAGAGCGCACCGCGACGGCCCGAGGCTCCGTTCTGATGGCGCCGGAAACGGCCGCGTTGATCGCCGCGGGCGGCGTCAAGAAGGGTGACCCGCTGAGCGTTGCCCAGCTTGCCGGAATCATGGGCGCAAAACGCACGGCAGACCTGATACCGCTGTGCCATCCGCTGGCGATGACGTCGGTGTCGGTCACCCTGAGCCTCGATCGCGCGCGCAACGCGGTCGACATTGAGGCCACGGTCCGGCTGAAGGGGCGCACGGGCGTCGAGATGGAGGCCCTGACGGCCGTCAGCGTCGCGGCCCTGACGGTTTACGACATGCTGAAGGCGGCCGATCGCAGCATGCAGATCACCGATATCCGCCTGACCCACAAGGCAGGCGGCAAATCCGGCACCTTCACGGCGGACTGAGCCCCATGATCTCCGTCGCCGAAGCACGGCAGCGCATCACCTCGGCGTTGCGGCCGCTGGCCGCCGAACAGGTGTCGCTGAGCGAAGCGCACGGCCGGGTGCTGGCCCAGGACGTGGTTTCGCGGGTCACGCAGCCGCCGCAGGCGGTATCGGCGATGGACGGCTATGCCGTGCGCGCGGCGGACGTGCCGCAGGTGCCTGCGAGCCTTTCGGTCATCGGCAGCGCACCGGCCGGAAGCGCTTTCCAGGGCAAAGTAGGCCCCGGCCAGGCGGTCCGGATCTTCACGGGCGCGCCGCTTCCCGACGGCAGCGATACGATCGTCATCCAGGAAAACACGAGCCGGCCCGACGACGTCACGGTCAGGGTCGAGAAATCGGCCGCGCTGGGCACCTATGTGCGAGCCGCGGGCCTGGATTTCGCCGCCGGAGACGTGCTTCTGCCCGCCGGCCGGACGCTGGGCGCGCGCGACATCGGACTAGCCGCGGCAATGAACGTCCCATGGCTGATGGTGCGGCAGCGCCCGCGCGTCGCGATCCTGTCCACCGGCGACGAAGTGGTGATGCCGGGCGATCCTATCGGCCCCGACCAGATCGTAAGCTCCAACGGTCTTGCCCTGGCCTCGGCCGTGCGTGCTTTTGGCGGCGACCCCGCTTTGCTTGGGATCGCTCCCGACGACAGCCGCGCACTCCAGACCATGGCGGCCGGTGCCAAGGGTGCCGACATGCTGGTGACCACCGGCGGCGCATCGGTCGGCGATCACGACCTGATCAAAGACGCCCTGGGCGAAACCGGTCTGAAGCTGGAATTCTTCAAAATCGCAATGCGGCCCGGTAAACCTTTGATATTCGGGGATTTTAACGGCACACCGATGCTTGGGCTGCCGGGCAACCCGGTGTCGAGCCTGGTCTGCGCAATCATGTTCCTGCAACCGGCACTGGCCGTGTTGCTGGGTCGGGACGCCGACGCGGTCCCGTTGCACACGGCGCGTCTGGGCAGCGCCCTGCCCGTCAACGACCGGCGCGAGGACTATCTGCGGGCGCGGTTGTCGACCGACGCCGACGGAAACCCGGTGGCGACGGCGTTCGACATTCAAGACAGCTCGATGATGGCCACCTTGGCGGCGGCGGACTGCCTGATCGTCCGGCCGCCCCACGCCCCGGCCGCTGCGCCCGGAGACCGGGTGCAGATCCTGCCCCTGGAGCGCGGTATCTGCGCGGTCTGACCGGTACTTTTGCCGGGAAACTATCCACAGCGTTGACATAAAAGAAGAACGCAAGTAGAACGTTTTGCCATGTTTCGTTTTTGTTCACATGGGCCACGCAGCCTTTTCTACCCGCCCGCCCGCGCAACCGGAGCACCGCAAGATGTTGACGCAGAAACAGCACGACCTGCTGATCTTTATTCACCGGCGCCTCAACGACACCGGCGTGTCGCCCTCTTTCGAGGAGATGAAGAAGGCACTGGATCTCCGGTCGAAATCGGGCATTCACAGACTGATTACGGGATTGGAGGAACGCGGGTTTATTCGCCGCCTGCCGCACCGGGCGCGCGCGCTGGAAGTGGTCAAGCTGCCGGAGGACGCTTTTTCCGAACGGCCTGCCCGCAATCCCAAGGTTGTCGAGGCAATCACGGCGCGCCAGCCGGTCAGGGAAACCCTGGCCAACCCCGAGATCACCAGTCTTTCTCTTTACGGACGGATCGCCGCCGGCACCCCGATCGAGGCGCTGCGCGACGACAGCAACCATGTCGACGTGCCGACGAACCTGATGGGTCGCGGTCAGCACTACGCCCTGGAGGTTGACGGCGACTCCATGGTCGATGCCGGTATCCTGGACGGCGACGTGGTGGTCATCGAACGCACGGAAACAGCCGACACCGGCGACATCGTCGTCGCCCTGATCGACAATGCCGAGGTCACGCTTAAGCGTTTCCGGAAAAAGGCCAACTCAATCGCGCTGGAACCGGCCAACGTCAATTACGAAACCCGGATTTTCGGCCCCGATCGGGTCAAGATCCAGGGCCGGCTGGCGGGTCTGTTGCGCCGCTACTAAGCCGATCGCCCGTCAGTCCGGCAGGAACCGGACGCAATAGATCGGTGGCAGATGCGCAGCAACGCAGGACCAATGCGCACCGCCATCCTCCCCGATCCACAGGGTCCCGGTTGTCGACCCCATTGCCAGCGTCGCACCGTCGCCTGACACGTCCAGCCCATGCCGGAAAACCAGGTCGTAGGTGTCCGCCTGGGGCAGGCCGTTGCGCTGCTCAACGAACGACCGGCCCGCATCCTCGGTCTTGAGAACCTTCAGCGCGCCGTCAACCGGCACCCGGATTTCGTCGGCAACCGCAGGGACGAACCAAGCCGTGCGCGGGTCGGCCGGGTGAACTGCGACCGCGAAGCCGAAATCCGAGACCGGCACAGGCTCGATCTGGCGCCAGGTCCGCGCATTATCGTCGCTGTGAAAGATACCGTTGTGGTGTTGCATCCAGAAGCTATCCGGTGCGTTCGGACACTGCACGACCCGGTGCGGGTCCTGATAGGCCGGATCTTCGCGCCGTTCCGGCGGAACATAGGCCGCCCACAGCCCCTTGCACATCGCCGCCCAGGTCTCACCGAAGTCCTCGCTGCGCCAGACGCCGCCGCAGGAAACTGCGATCGTCAGGCGGCCGCTGTTACGCGGATCGATGCAGATCGAGTGGATCCCCGGATCGTCGAAACCGCCGCCGAACCAGTCCGCGCGTTCCGGCAGGTCCCACAGCCCCCGCATCAGCGCCCAGCTTTCGCCGTCGTCGTCGGAGCGGAAAAGGCCGCCTGGCATCGTGCCGGCCCACAGAACCGGACGGCCGTCGTGCATTCCGGCCTCCAGGCTCCAGATCAGGCTGACGGACGGCGCTTTGGTGTCGGTTTTCTCCGACTCAGGGTTGGCTGCAAAGGCCGGAGCCGAACGTTCGGTCCAGCTTTCGCCCGCATCCGCGGAGTGATGCAGCTTGATGCCGAAATGTCCGTGGTCCAGCGCGGCGAGCATAACCGGACTGCCGGGCCGCTTGGCCACCATCGGAACCGGGACACCGAGGAATGCCGGTTCACCAATGCTCCAGTCACCCGTCGGCTTTTGTCGAAGCAAGAACAATCCCTTGCGGGTTCCGACCGCGAGAACTCCGGTCATGCTTATCCCTCCCTGTCTGCTTCAGCCTCCGGACAACGCCTGCAGGACATGGATCTCAGACGTCGGTGCAACGACGGCCTGCAACGCGTTGCTACGGTCCAGCATTTGCCCATCCATGAAGACGGCCACATGGCGGCGAATTCGTCCCTGATCGTCCAAGACATAGCCCCGCAGCCGCGGGAATTCGTCGAATGCGTTTTCCAGCGCGGCCGCAATTGTCGGCGCGTCGACCTCAAGAGGGCCCGGCGGCGCGACGGCGCGCAGATGCGCGGTGAAGTGTAGCGTTGCCAAAGATCGGCCTCCTTGGCGCCCGACGGGATACGCCGACCCGCATCCCGCGACGCACCGGCGAAAAGCATACCACGCCGGCACCGCCAGGCGCATGCCTCAGCGGGCAACCCAAGGGCGCCGGCCCCGTCTGCCGGCGACCGTGTCGACGCGGGTGACGCCGGCCGTGCCGATCCACACCGCATGGGCCCCTTCGTCCGCCAAGTCGAACCTGTCGATGACCAGCCGCGCGCCGCAGCTGCGGCGGACGGGCACGCGCGCGATCACAATGTCGGCACGCCGGCAGTCTTCCTGCAACGCCTCGGCACGCTGAACCAGTGCGACCAGCGCCCCGGCGTGGCGATAGAGGCAGCCCGACCGGTCGCATCGGACCGGACCGTCGGCAACACGCTCGCCGGGGCGCGGCCACGGCGCAGGCGTGCGTTCTCCTGCGCGTTCCAGCCATGACCGTGCCGCCCAGGTGGCGATACGTCGGCTGGAGAGGAACAACCTGCCGGCCCCGTCCGTCACACCGACAAGACGGCCGTCGCCGGACACCAGCAGGTCGGGCGGGCTGACCCACAGCAGGCCCGATAACGCGACGATAGGACCGATCACCCCGAAGAGCCTCATCCGCGAGCGCCACAGGCACAGCCAAAGGCCGCCGCAGGCGGCCGCGACCGTGGCCGTGGTGGAAAGCGTGGGCACGGCCCGCTCCGCGCCCGGCCAGCCGGCGATCGCTTCTGCAAGCCGGAGCACGACTTCAATCCCGGCACCCATGATCGACAGCGGAACGGTTTCCAGGCCCAGCGGCATCGTCAGAACCGAGACGATCGCCGAAGGCATGATCCACAAGGCCGTCACCGGGATCGCCACCATGTTGGCCAGCATCCCGTAGCTGGAGATCCGGCCGAAATGGTGCAACGCGAAGAGCGACGTCGCACTGCCGGCAATCAGCGTGGTCAGTGCGATGCCGGCCAGATAGGCGGCAAGACGGATGGCCAGCGGGTTCCTGCCGGTCCCGGGGCGGTGGCGGGACAGCACCTCGTAGGCGGCAATCAGCGCCGTTACAGCGGCAAACGACATTTGGAAGCTGGCGCCGGTCAGGCTTTCGGGACGCAGGGACAGGACGATCATGGCGGCGCAGGCCACCATGCGCATAGACAACGCCCGGCGGTCCGCGACGACCGCCACCAGCACGACGCCTGTCATGATGAAGGCCCGCTGGGTCGGCACTGTGCCGCCGGCCAACAGCAGATAACCGAAGCTTCCCGCCAACGCCGCCAGCGCGGCCCATTTCTTGATCGGGTAACGCAGGGCCAGCGGTCCGATGCAGGCCAGCCCAAGTCGCAGGCCGCCGAAGATCAACGCGGATACCAGGCCCAGATGCAGGCCCGAGATGGCCAGCAGATGTGCCAAGCCCGCAGCTCGCATGTCGTGCAGTACCGACTTTGGGATGGCGCCCCGGTCGCCGGTCACCAGCGCCGTTGCGACTGCGCCCGCTTCTTCCGGGATTGCCGCCTGGATCCGGTCGTTGACGGCCCGGCGCAGGTCTTCAATCCACAGACCGGCGCTGTCCCACCATCCGGTCTCTGCAATGGCGGCCACCGGCCGACCCGGTTTCAATGCGAAACCGACTCCGCCAAGCTGCTGGAAGTATGCCCGTCGCTGAAAATCATAGCCGTCGGGAATGACCGGAGGCGGTGGCGGGCGCAGGCTGGCAAGCAGCTCAAGTCTCTGGCCCAGTGCAGCCGTGTCGCGGGGATGCAGGCGAATCCGCACGCGCACAGGCGTTTCAGCCGGCGCGATTCCTGTCAGCACCAGCCGGTCGAAAACCGCACGACGCGTATTGCCATGGGTTTCGAGCGCGACCAGGCGGCCACTGATCGTGGCAAAGCCCGTTTCCTTGGCAAGCACCGGCGCCGCACGCAGCGTGGTTCGGACCTTGGCGACACCGAAACCGGCGGCGGACAACGCAACTGCCGCGCACAGCAGCAACGGCACAACAGTCCGTCGGCTGAGCCATGCGAGACCGACGGCAGTCAGCGCGCCGCCGGTACAGATCCAGCCGGGCGGCTCCGTCGGAAGCGCGAAATAGACGCCGATCCCGATGCCGTAGAACACCGGCGCCCACAGGACGAACCGTTCCCGCTCGGCCTCGACAAAGGCTTCAAGCGCCCCGATCGGAGCCAAACGCCACCCAGCGGTGCGAACAGCAATGGCGATCATCACGCGACCCGGTCGTGAAGACAGGCGTTCCCGACGGCGGTTGCCGCCAGGCGGCTGTTCCCGATTAAGAACGGTTTTGCCGCCGTTGCCGGTTCTGTGCTACATCGCGCGCGGTCCGCAACTGCGCGGCCTTGCCACGCTGGAGCCCGCATGTCGGTTGTCACCCGTTTCGCCCCCTCCCCGACCGGATACCTGCATATCGGCGGCGCACGCACCGCGCTTTTCAATTGGCTGTTCGCCCGTCACCACGGCGGCACCTGCCGCCTCAGGATCGAAGACACCGACCGCAAGCGGTCCACCCCCGATGCGATCCGGGCGATCGTCGACGGTCTCGACTGGTTCGGCCTCGATTGGGACGGTGCGGTCGTCTATCAGTCCGAAAACGCCGCGGCCCACGCCGACGCCGCCCGGCGGCTGTTGGAGGAAGGCAAGGCCTACCGCTGCTATTGCAGCCCGGAAGAACTGGCTGAGATGCGCGAGTCCGCCCGTTCCGCCGGCAGTGCCCGCCTCTATGACGGGCGTTGGCGCGAGCGCGATCCGGCCGAGGCGCCGGCGGGAGTCGAGCCGGTGGTGCGCATCAAGATGCCGCTGGAGGGCGAAACCGTCATCGACGATGCCGTCCAGGGCAGCGTACGCATCGCAAACGACCAGCTGGACGACTTCGTCCTGCTGCGCGCAGACGGAACGCCGACCTACATGCTGTCCGTCGTGGTCGACGACCACGACATGGAGATCACCGACGTCATCCGCGGCGACGACCACCTGACCAACGCGTTTCGGCAGTATCACCTGTATCGTGCGCTGGGATGGGACACACCGGTCTTTGCCCACATCCCGTTGATTCACGGGCCGGACGGAAAGAAGCTGTCGAAGCGGCATGGCGCCTTGAGCGTGGAGGCCTATCGCGATCTGGGCTATCTGCCTGCGGCACTGCGCAACTATCTGTTGCGTCTGGGTTGGGCGCATGGCGACGATGAAGTCATCCCGACCGACAAGGCGACCGAATGGTTCGATCTGGACGGGGTCGGCCGGTCGCCGTCGCGCATGGATTTCGCCAAGCTGGACAGTCTGAACGCGGTCTATCTGCGGGAAACGGACGCCGCCGCGTTAACGGCGCTGATCGCGCCCCGGCTGGAAGAACTGACGGGTGGGACGATCGAGCCCGCCGCCGCCGAAAGGGTGACCGCGGGGATGGACGGCCTGAAGGAGCGTGCCAAGACCCTGGTGGAACTGGCCGATGCGGCCCTGTTCTACGTTCAAAGGCCACGCTATCCCCTTGTCGTTGCAAAAGCAGCCAAGGCGCTCCAGGGCGACGCACCCGACCTGATCGCAGCGACGCTGGATACCTTACAGAACCTGCCGTCCTGGGAAGCCGTCGACCTCGAGGCCGCGCTGAGAGGCTGTGCCGAAAGCCTCAACATGGGATTCGGAAAGATCGCGCAACCTATCCGTGCCGCATTAACCGGTTCCAATGCCTCGCCGAGCCTGTTTGAGGTCATGGAGATCCTGGGCCGCGACGAGTGCCTGGCCCGGCTCAGGGCGGTTCCCGGCGTGTCCTGAGCGGAGGGGGAGATTTGCGTTGGCCAGCCCTGTGATGGTATATTTACCGCGCTGCAGCAAAGCTCGGTCGAGCGGTGCTCCCCGCCTTTCCCGGCATCGGCGGCCGGGCAGTCAATCACATTCGAGGGGATTTAGATGACCCATGACGCGACAGCGGCCGATCCGGCTGCAAACAGCAAGCATGTTACGCTGACCGATCACGCCACGGGCCGAAGCTTCGATCTTCCGGTGATGGACGGCACGGAGGGCCCGCGGGTGATCGACATCCGCAAGCTGTATGCGGAAAGCGGAATGTTCACCTACGATCCTGGCTTCACCTCCACGGCGTCTTGCGAAAGCCAGATCACCTTCATCGACGGCGAGAAGGGCGTGCTGCTGCACCGGGGTTACTCGATCGAGGACCTGGCCGGCAAATGCGACTTCCTGGAGGTCTGCTATCTGCTCTTGCACGCCGACCTGCCCAATGCCGACGAGCTGCAAGCATTCGAAAGCACCATCACCAATCACACGATGGTGAATGAACAGTTGTTGAACTTCTATCGCGGCTTCAGGCGCGACGCGCACCCCATGGCGATCATGGTGGGCGTCGTCGGCGCGCTGTCGGCGTTCTATCACGACTCCACCGACATCAACGATCCGAAGCAGCGCCTGATCGCGTCGCACCGGCTGATCGCCAAGATGCCGACGATCGCGGCGATGGCCTACAAATACTCCATGGGTCAGCCGTTCGTGTACCCGCGCAACGACCTGACATATGCCGAGAACTTCCTGCACATGACATTCTCGGTCCCTGCCGCGGAATATGTGCTTCCCCCGAAGGTCGCCTGTGCAATGGATCGCCTCTTCATCCTGCACGCCGACCACGAGCAGAACGCCTCAACCTCGACGGTGCGGCTGTCGGGCTCGTCGGGCGCCAACCCCTTTGCCTGCATCTCGGCCGGTATCTCTTCCTTGTGGGGGCCCGCACATGGCGGCGCCAATGAGGCCGTGCTCAACATGCTGTCGCAGATCGGCGCGAAGGAC
>CAJIAA010000087.1_pt1 | contig 11058 bp, 11 predicted proteins | sample 9199011 | NCBI WGS metagenome assembly CAJIAA01 (sample SAMEA7708266, study PRJEB35096) | sediment metagenome | biome: marine neritic benthic zone biome [ENVO:01000025]; feature: sediment [ENVO:00002007]; material: shallow marine sediment [ENVO:03000034] sea grass bed [ENVO_01000059] ...
CGATGTCGGATTCACGGCGAACAACCACGGCATCTATGGGATGTCGGTCCAGGCCGGGAACAATATCGACTACACGTCGAACAACTCGTTCGGCGGCTGCACTGGCGGCGTGCCCGGCGCGGTCGCCCTGCAATACAAGCTGGTGCACTGATCACTGCGGCGCGCGCGGCATGGCCCGTGCGCGCCGGACTGCCTCCACTCAGAACGCCACGCACGCGACGACCAGTTCCCAAGCCAATGGAACGAGATATGCTGGCCTTCGACAGTCGTTCTAAACGCGATAAATTTACTTAAAAACAAAAATTAATTCATACCTCTAATGTAACAGACAGCATCTCTACGCACATGTCCCGCCCGCTTGGATCGGTGGGCACTGCACCGTTCCGTAGGAACAGAAGACGCAGCAATCGCCAGGCAGTGGCTTCAGGACGGCGTCGCACCCCTTGCAGTCATAGAACCATTGGCAGGCATTGGTGGGCATGGTCTCCGTCTCCGAGCGCCCGCATTCGGGGCATGTGATCGTCGATTTCAGGATCACTTCATGCGGTTGCGTCGCCATAGCGCCCATCCCGTTAGAACCAGGAACACCGCCAACAGCGGCAAGAGAACATCATCCAGATAGACATAGCCCGCGATGCCTGACAGCCCAACCGCGCCCAGCGCGAGAGGCAGGATCGGCGTGAAACAGCAGAGCGCCGTGATCAACGATCCGCCGACCCCGAGCCGCAGTAACCAATCGCGCATGTTCGGAACCTATTCGCTTTCCCGCACCGTTCCAGAACGAACGTAGCATAACAGGTTGCGAGTTTCCGCGCGCTGGGCCGTGCTGCGCGCAAAGGAAAACCCGGGCGGTGCCTACCGCCCGGGTCATATTGAAGCCCAATGCCGGCTCGGGTCAGTGAACCAAGCGGTACTGGATCGCCAGCGGCCCTGGCACTCCACCTGTGCACCCGCCATAGGTGTTGTTCGAGCTGTAGTCGATGTTGTTTCCCGCCTGCACCGACATCCCGTTGACGCCGATGCTGTTCGAAGTGAACTTGACGTCGTTGCTGGCGACCATCCGCAGGCCGTTGAAGCTGCCCGAAGCCGAGACATGAATGTCGCCAGTCGCGTAGATCTCGACCCCGCCGCCCGCGGTACAGTTATCCGCGAGCCCTAGCGTGGCGCCAGAGGCCAAGTGAACCGCGTCGGCACTGCCAGTATAATCGGTCGCCACGACAGCATCGACAAGCATGCTGCCCGACGAGGAATGGATCCGGCAATCGGCGACAATGACAACCCGGTTCATCAAGGCGCCCGGCAACCCAATCTGGCCGTTGCAGTTGACGTCATAGACCGTGTCCGGCAACAAAACGCCCGGCAGACTGTTATTCACCGAGACCTGAGTCACGCCCGGCTTCACTGTGCGCGCGCCTGTATTCGGATCGGTATCGACCATGAAGTCCGGTAGATAGTTCGGATCCATGTTGCGCAGCCCGTCGATGGTTTCGGCTAGGCGATCGACGTCGCGCGGATACATGTCGCCCTCACGCAGTGCGTCCTCTAGGCCCGGATTGCTTTGCATCCCACCGTTGGGGATCTCCAGCAGATCAAGATCCGGCATACTAACATTCACGCCAGCCTCAAAGAAATTGCTGTTCTGCATGTCCACGCCCTGGAACTGCCCATGCAGGCAGATGCCATTGACGTGGCTGTTGCCGCTGCTCAAGTTGAGCTCATTCATGGCGATCATGCCGTCTCTCAGGCACTGGGGCGTGTAGGCAACCGCGATCGCCTCGGTGCTGATGTCCCAACTGGTGGTCACGCCGGCCAGCGACAGGATCTTCAGCACGTTCATCGCGACGGGGTTGTTGTTCTGTCCCCCGCGCCGCGTGATCACCCGGACGGCATTTGGATCGGCGCCGCCCGCGGTGAAGGTCCGCGTGGTGAAGTCCCAGTTGCCGACAAAGACCTCGTTGGCGTTCAGGACCACTCCGTTGTTGGTCTGATTGAGATTGTCCTCGGCGTAAGCGACTGCCTCGGTCACAGCGCCGGCCTCGTCCGGCAACGACATCACGCCGGCCAAAGAGGCCGAATCCGCCGTCGATTGCAGCAGGATCTGGTTGCGGTAGGCGTCGGTCACGTCGACCGCCAGGCCACCGATCGCCAGATAGACCATGAACCAAGTCAGGCCCCAGATCGTGTAGCCGCCGTCCTCATCGCGCAGAAAATTCACCATCGCGGATTTCATGCCACTAACCCCTTAATTTACTTACGATTTCGCAGAGCCGCGATCTTGAGCGGATCAAGCCAGCGGCTCACGCCGCTGCCGCGAGACGACGGCCAGCGTATTGCCCAGGATCGGCTGGAAGAACACGCCGAAGATGGCGGCCTCACCCATTGGAACCGATATCACGACGGCCTGTTCGGCACCGAAGTCGGCCTGGATGCTGTATTCGCGGCTGCCCAGCAGCAGCTTCGTCTCGGCATAGTCCTCGACCTGCGCCAGCGTGGTCAGCTGGTCGGTCGACATCCGCCGGACGATATCGCGCGCCGCATTGTGCATCTCGGAATGCGTCAGATAGATCATGCTGGCGTCTGTGAAGAAGATCAGCAGGAACAGGAAAAACGGAAAAAGGGCCGTGAACTCGATGGTCACCGCGCCGTGCTCGTTCTTCAGGAAATCAATCATCTTAGTCATCTCGCGAACTCCCCACATCCACTCGCGTCACTTGAAACAACACATGACCGCGCCAGGGCTTTCTTCCCGGCACAGACATTAGTTGCCACCGCCATTGCCGTTGCCGCCGCCGTTGCCGCCGTTGCCGTTGCCGTTGCCACCGGCCGTGAACGGAACGTCAGACTTCATTGCCACCCGGGCGCTCATCTCGCCGCCAAATATCGTGTGTGTGCCGTAGCCGATGATCGAAGCATCGGAATGGGCGATCGAGATCACGACCTCCATGTTGGTGGCCGCATCGTAGGTCGCGTCGATCGTGTATTCGCCTTCATAGTCGAACAGCATCGAGGCCGCGTAGCTTTCGGCCGCCTGTTCGGTTGGAAGCTGCCCGCTGGACATGCGCCGCGCGGTGTCGCGGGCCACGGTCCACATCTCGGCATGGACGCGGTAAAGCGTCGCCGTATCGACCACCAGGGTCAGCAAGGCAGCAATCAGCGGCACCCAAAGGACGAACTCGACCGTCTGTGCGCCACGCTCGTCGCGCAACAATTCTCGAATTCCGTCAATTGGGCCTTTCCGCAAACGGACATCCACCATGACGCATCCCTCATGCATCAGAACGCTACCTGATCGAACAACTCGCCTATAGGTATAAAACGCTCCCTGAGCGACTACTTATAAAGAATAATTGTGTGCAAAATTTGGGTGGTTCTAGGTTTCAATTGGAGAACATCATTCGAATTCAACACTAATTATATTCGAGATTGTTGGTCCTTTAAGTAATTCTCGCCTTGGTTGAGCCGGCGCCTGGCGGGGAATACCGCTCGGATCACCTAACCGCCGCGATGCTTGAACGAGTCCCGCCGGAAACTGTAGAGCGCCTCGGGATCTACGGCGATATCGATCACCGCGGGGCCGTCGCTGGCAAGCGCGGCCTCGACCGCTTCGCCCACCTGGTTGAGGCTTTCGGCCCGAAAACCGGCCGCGCCATAAAGTTCGGCGATCTTGTCGAAAGGCGGGCTTGAAAGATCAGCGCCGATATAGCGGCCACCGAAAAAGTCGCGCTGATACGCCTTCTCGGCACCCCAGCAGCGGTTGTTCATGACCAGAGTAACCGTGCTGATCCCGTGATCGACCGCGGTGCTGAGCTCGCTGAGCGTCATTCCGAAGCCACCATCGCCCATCAGGCTGACCACGGGCCGCTCGGGCCGGGCCAGCTTCACGCCAAGCCCACAGGCAAAGGAGAATCCGACCAAACCGAAATCGAGCGGCGTGAAAAGACTGGGCGGAGGCCCGTAATTCAACGCATCCGTGGCTTGGAGGCACAGCGTTCCCGCATCGAGGGTTATCGCCGCGTCGGCTGGCAGAACGCGGCGCAGTTCCTTGAACAGACCCGAGGGCTGGATTGGGTGACGCTCATCGGCATCGTCGTCGCGTTTGGTCAGCCAGGCGGCGCGCTCGGACTTGTAGGCGCCGGTCCAGGCCTTGACGGCGGAACGCGTGTCCAGGTTCTCCAGCGCTTTTGTCAGCTGCCGCGCCGCCATGCGCGCATCGGCCCAAATCCCCAGTGCAACGGGGAAGTACCGGCCGATCGCCGTCGGCTCGAGTTCGATCTGAATGATCGCCGCGTCTTTGTTGATGTTGTCGTAGGAGAAGAAGGTCGAATTGAAGCCCAGCCGCGTGCCCAGGGCCAGGATCACGTCCGCCTCTTTCGCCAGGCGCGAGGCGACCGGATTGCCGCGCGGACCCATCTGGCCAGCGTTGAGAGGGTGGCCGAAGGGGATCGCATCGCCATGCCCGGGCGCCGTGATGATGGGCGCGTTCAGAACTTCCGCCAGCGCGAGAGCATCCTGGTGGCCGCATGTGTTCTTGATCCCGCCGCCGGTGACGATGACGGGACGATCGGCGCCGCGCAAAATGCGGGCTGCCTCGCCGATCACCACCGGTTCACCGGCCGGGACCGTCTGCGTTCGGTAAGCCGTGGGCGCCTGGAACGGCTCGAACTCAGCGGTTGCCGCCAGGATATCGCGCGGCAAATTCAACTGGACTGGGCCTCGCCGGGGTGCAAGCGCCACGCGGAAGGCTTCGCGGAACATCTCGGGTATCCTGTCGGCCGATGTCACAGTCCAGGTCTTCTTGGTGACCGGTGTGAAAAGGGCCTGCTGGTCGACCTCCTGGAACGCACCCCGATAGAGATGAGCCGACGACAATGCACCCGCAATCGAGACCACCGGCGAGAACGCGGCTGCGGCCTGAGCGAGGCCGGTCACGAGATTGGTTGCGCCCGGTCCGTTCTGGCCCGCCAGGATCACCCCGGCCCGGCCCGAGGCGCGGGCATAGCCATCGGCCATATGCGCCCCGGTACGTTCGTCGTGGACTCCGATGAACCGGATTTCGGAGGCGTCATAGAGCGCGTCGAACATCTCCATGGTCGCCGAGCCGATCAGGCCGAAGACATGGCCGACCCCCTCTGCCCTCAGCGCTTCTACCGCCGCCTGTCCGCCGGAAAGTGTCGTCATCGCCTGCTTCCCTTTTCATTCGACCGCACGCGTAACCTGTCAAAAAATCAGATTGATCAGGTGGCCTGATCCCCGTCAACCAGCCCGTCAACCAGCCCGCCAACCGCGCCACGACGGTTGACCGGCCCCGGACGGGATGGCTTTCTCGGGTGGGAAGGAGCGAGAGAATCCGATGTCGGGAAATCCGGGCGGGCGGCGAGGCAGACGGATGCGTGCCAGCGCCTCCCCAGCTATGCCACGTTTGGCGGGTGTCGAGGGCGGGCGGTATGCGCCGCTGGATCCGCCTCAAGTTGAAGAGATCGACCGGGCTGCCCGGCAGCTTCTTAGTGAGGTCGGCTTGTCTGGCGCGCCGTCGGTTGCGGTCGACCTGGTCACCGCCAGGGGCGGCGCGGTCATAGACGACGACCGCCTGACCATCCCCGACACGCTGATCGCCGCGGCGCTGGACGGATTGAGCCAGGCGGTGATGCTGCACGGCCAGGTTCGCGGGCATGAATTGGACCTGCGCGGAGCACGCGTTCATATGGGCACAGGCGGCGCCGCGCCTAGCGTGGTCGACCTGGAAACGGGACGCTACCGGGACTCGACACTTGCCGATCTCAACGCCTCGGCACGTCTTGCTGACCGGTTGAGCAACATCCACTTCTTCAGCCGGTCGCTCGTCGCGCGCGACATGCCCGATGCCCGTTCGCTGGACCTGAACACCGCTTACGCTAGCCTGGCTGGAACCGCAAAGCACGTCATGACAAGTGTCAGCGAGCTGAGCCATCTGGGCGACATCGCCGAGATGTGTTTCCTGATCGCCGGGTCAGCCGAGGCATTCCGAAACCGGCCCTTCCTATCGCTCAATATCAATCATGTGACACCGCCGCTGCGCTTCGCGCCCGAAGCGGTTGAGGTTCTTGTCGAGGCGGCGCGGTTGGGGATCCCCGTCCACTGCAATACATTCGGCCAATTGGGCGCTTCGAGCCCGGTCACGATTGCAGGCTGCCTGGCACAGACCGTGGCCGAAACCCTGGCGGGCATGATCGTCGCCTGGCTCGCCAATCCGGAGGCCGCGGCGATCTTCGGCGCGCGTCCCATGATCACAGACCTGCGCACTGGCGCGATGAGCGGCGGAGGTGGCGAGCAGGCGCTTCTGATGGCGGCTTCGACCCAGATGGCGCGCCACTATGGGTTACCCAATTCCTGCATCGCGGGCGCGACCGACGCAAAGGCCCCGGATGCGCAAAGCGGCTACGAGAAGGCACTCTCGGTCAGCCTGGCGGCGCAGGCGGGATCGAACCTGATCACCCAGGCCTGCGGGATGCAAGCCGGGCTGATGGGCGTCGCGCTCGAGGGCTATGTCATCGACAACGACATGCTTGGTGCGGTCATGCGCAGCCTCAGCCCAATTGCCGTCGACCCAGAGACCCTATCGCCGCCCAAGATCGGAGCGGTTGCCCGAGGCGATGGTCATTTTCTGGGCCAGGCACAGACACTCGCCCGGATGGAGAGTGATTTCCTGTATCCAGAGATTGCCGATCGCCGGAGCCCCGGCGAATGGGAAGCCGCCGGAGCGCCGGATATCCGCGCCTCGGCCCGGGAGCGCGCGCGGGAGATCCTAGCCGAGCATCGCCCAACGCATATTGCCCCGGAGACGGACGCCGAGCTTCGCGCGCGGTTCGACATTCGCCTACCCTTGGCCGGCTAGCGCATTGCGAAAGGCCGGATTGAAAGATTCTTCGCCTTCCCGGAGCCCAGGCCGAATTTGTGCCGCAATGATGCGCATAATGGTATTTGCGATACAGGCAACCTTCGCGCAGAATGACTATCCGGTATCTGCCTGTTGTCGTTGTTTCGGTCGGCTGCCGGACGATTCAGGGGGGAGTAGTTGTGTGTGGGTGTATGACAGAAACCACGACGGCGCCGACCGTAGTGGATAGCCAGACCGCCCGCTGCCGGTTCTGTGCGGCGCCGCTTTCCTTCACGATGGTCGACCTTGGCAAGTCGCCGCTCTGCCAGACCATGCTCAGCCGCGGCCAGCTCAACGAGATGGAGCCGTTCTACCCGCTGCATGTCTATGTCTGCGGTGAATGCGCGCTGGTTCAACTCGAGAAATATGTGAGCCCCGAAGACATCTTCACGGATTACAATTATTTCTCGTCGTTCTCGGATAGCTGGCTGGATCACGCTCAGCGCTACGTGCGCGACATGACCGAGAGGTTCGGCCTGTCCCCATCGAGCCAGGTCGTCGAACTGGCAAGCAATGATGGCTACCTGCTGCAATATTTCGTCGAGCGCGGCATTCCGGCGCTTGGTATCGAGCCGGCTGCCAATGTGGCTAAGGCGGCGAATGCAAAAGGCGTCGAAACCATCGTCGAGTTCTTCGATGCCGAGCTCGGCAAGCGCCTGGCGGACGATGGGCGCCGTGCGGATCTGCTGCTTGGCAAGAACGTCCTGGCGCAGGTGCCCGACGTCAACAGCTTCGTCGGCGGCATGAAGCCGCTGCTGGCCGAGAGTGGGGTTATCACGATTGAGTTTCCCTCGCTCTTTACCCTGATTGACGCGAACGAGTTCGACACGATCTATCACGAGCACTTTTCATATTTCTCATTTACCTCGGCCTGCCGGATATTCGAGGCGCACGGCCTCTACATCTGGGATGTGGAGGAGTTGCCCACCCACGGAGGGTCGCTGCGCATCTTCGGCTGCCATGCGGGCGGACGAGATCGCACCGAACGCGCTAAAGCCATGCTCGACTACGAAAAGGGCCGCGGCGTCGACGATCTCGCCACCTATGCCAGCTTCGGCCGCCAGGTCGAGCGCACGAAGCGCCAGCTGCTGTCTTTCCTGATCGACGCGAAAGATCGCGGAAAGACTGTCTTGGGATACGGCGCCCCGGGCAAAGGCAACACGTTGCTGAACTACTGCGGAATCCGTACCGACCTGCTCGACTATACGGTGGACCGCAGTCCTGCGAAACACGGGCGCTTCCTGCCCGGAACGCACATTCCGGTCTATGAGCCGGAAAGAATCTTTGAGACGAGGCCCGACTACGTGCTGATTCTGCCATGGAACCTGAGGGATGAAATTTCCAGGCAGATGTCGGGAATCTCGGAATGGGGGGGACGGTTCGTTGTGCCGATCCCGGAACTAGAAGTGATCGGAGGGTAGTCCTGTGAAAGTCGTGCTTTTCTGTGGTGGCCGCGGCACGCGTATTCGCGAATTCTCGGAGAGAGTTCCCAAGCCGCTGATACCGGTCGGTTACCGGCCGATCATATGGCATCTGATGAAATACTATGCCCATTTCGGGCATAAGGATTTCGTTCTGGCACTTGGCTACCGGGCGGATGCGATCAAGTCGTTCTTCCTGGAATATAACGAGGCCATATCAAACGACTTCACCATGCATGGCTGCGGTGGTGAAGTCCGCCTTGCGGCCTCCGATATGGACGATTGGACGATCACCTTCGTCGATACCGGGATCGACTCGAATATCGGCGAACGGATGATGGCGCTGCGCCCCCACTTAGAGGGCGAGGAAGCATTCCTGGCGAACTACAGCGATGGGCTGACCGACATGGACCTTGACGCCTATGTCGACGGTGCGTTGGAGACCGACGCGGTCGCGAGCTTCCTGGCGGTCAAGCCACCGCTCTCGTACCATCTGGTCGAGACGGCCGACTGCGGGAAAGTCACTGGCATGTCGCCGATATCCTCGGCCGATCTGTGGATCAACGGCGGCTTCTTCGTACTGCGCCAGGAAATCTTCGACTACATCGGAAGAGGCGAGGAACTAGTCCAGGAGCCGTTCCACCGACTGCTTGCGGAACAGCGCCTGCGCGCCGTCAATTTCGATGGGTTCTGGGCTCCGATGGATACGTTTAAGGAGTGGCAGCGGCTTGAAGACCTCTACGCGAAGGGCAGCGCGCCATGGGAGGTCTGGAAGCAGGAGCGCCAAAAAGTCGCTGCGCAATGATCGAAGTCGGCCTTTTCGGGCGCGCCAGGTCAGTCCTTTGCCTGGGAGCCCATGCGGATGATATCGAAATTGGCTGCGGCGGCACGCTTGCGGCGTTACGGCGGGCGCAGCCCGAAATCCAGATGGACATCGTTCTGCTGACCGGCGACGAAAAGCGCGCGGCCGAGGCCGCCGCCGCAACCGAGCGCCTGTTCGGGTCTCTGACCCGGTTGCAGGTTCTCGGCTTGCGCGACGGTTATCTGCCCTATGACGGTCCGCAGGCAAAGGAGGCGCTGCGCGCCGCGGTAGCCGGCATGGACCCGGACGTGATCTTCACGCACCGCCGCGACGACCTGCACCAGGACCACAGTCACATTGCCGAGTTGACCGGGCAATTGTTCCGCGACCATGTCGTGCTCGGCTATGAAATCCCGAAATATGACGGCGATTTGGGCCGCTGCAATTTCTACGTGCCCTTCGACCAAGAGATTGCATCGGCGAAGATCGACACGATCCTCGACGTCTATGCGTCGCAGCGCGAGAAATACTGGCTGAAGGCCGAGGTGCTCGAGGCGACACTCAGATTGCGCGGTGTTGAAGCCCGGACGTCCCTCGGCTTTGCCGAGGGCTTCGTCGCAACGAAACTAGTGGCGGGGATATCGCCGGACTAGCCAAACATGGGCCGCAGCGCGCCCGATCCGCGTATGACTCAACCGTGGATTTTTTACCCTCATTGGCCTGGGTTTTCGCGGCGTCGGAGTCGCATCACCGCGTATGCGACACCGCAGAAATCGCGATCCGTTGCCGAAAACTACGGATTGGCGCCCTGCTCTCTCGCTTGTGTTGATTTCGGATCGCCACTACTCGCCCAGTGATTGTGAAACCGTCTTTATTAACAATGTTTATTTGACATTAGATGTGGTTAATTCATACTCATTCGACAGCGGGCCGATTTGGCCCCTGATTTAACTTAGCGTAAGTAAATGAGGTGGTTGATATGTCCGATATCCTCATAATGGCCTTGCAGCACCGCGAAGAATTGCTGCGCGACATCGACCGGCTTGAAGACCTCCTGGCGCGAGCCGAATGCCTTGCCGAGCAAAAGCAGAGCGTTGTGTCCACGGCGGTTCGTGCCGAGGAAGACACCCTGGTTTTGGAGCCGCAGCCCGCGTCAAAGGTCATCTATCTTGAAGGCCCGGCGGAAGCGGCCGTCCTGGAGGCGGCGCGCCGCCTGTACAAGGGCGGGCAGGATGACAGGCAACACGACGATCGTAGTATCCTGCAGCGCATGATGGACCGCAAAAGCCACGATCATGGCAGCAAGCCCCGGTCCGTTTTCCGCGGCGCCCTGCTGCACAGGTTGGACGACGAAATGGTGGCCGCCTGAGGCGGCCACGCACGTCCATCGGGAAACGCCAATCCCAGATCTGCCCGGCAGGTCATGAACATTTAGGCTTCGCTACGGACCGCGACCGCTGCGAAGCCGTTTTTCGTTACACCATCGTCAAATCGATCTGTGCATTGAGATCGGCACGCGAGTTGCCGTCGTTCTGCGTCGGGCCGCTGCCGCCAACCAGACATTTACTGCTGCGCGGCTGGCAACCTTTGCCCGGGGTCTACCGGAACGCAGACCGATCGCGGACTGCAATCGTCTGAGAATTGAACACGGAGGTGATCCGCCATCCGGCACCTCGCGTAAGAGCTTTAACAGCGCACCTACCGCGCTGTGTGTCACAAGGAGGAAAACGTGATCAGTCGCACTCTCATGAAGTCCATCGCCGCCGCCACGGTCGCTCTCACCATCTCGGGTCCGCAAGCGCTGGCCGCCGAGGCGGACATCGTCGATACCGCGGTCTCCGCTGGGTCCTTCAACACTCTGGTGGCAGCGGTTCAGGCGGCGGATCTGGTCGACACGCTGAAGAGCGACGGTCCATTCACCG
>CAJIAA010000256.1_pt1 | contig 11040 bp, 10 predicted proteins | sample 9199011 | NCBI WGS metagenome assembly CAJIAA01 (sample SAMEA7708266, study PRJEB35096) | sediment metagenome | biome: marine neritic benthic zone biome [ENVO:01000025]; feature: sediment [ENVO:00002007]; material: shallow marine sediment [ENVO:03000034] sea grass bed [ENVO_01000059] ...
ACATGAGCGAGGAGGTCAAGGTCGCCTTCGAGCTCGGCCAGACGTCGCCTGCTTTTCGCTCGCTGATCGGCACCAACAACGGCATCGGCTCGCAGGGCCTGCTGCTGGCCGGGACGGACGCGCAGAAGAAGGCCTATCTGCCCCGCATGGCCAGGGGAGAGCTGATCGGCAGTTTCGCCCTGACCGAACCCGAGGCCGGGTCCGACGCGGGCTCGGTGCGCACCACGGCCCGGCGCGACGGTGACAGCTACGTGTTGAACGGCACCAAGCGCTACATCACCAACGCGCCCCAGGCGGGCCTGTTTACCGTCTTCGCCCGGACCGATCCGGAAACCAAGGGCGGCCGGGGGGTCTCGGCCTTTCTGGTGGATGCCGAGACGCCGGGCATCAGCCTGGGCCCCAAGGACCGGAAGATGGGCCACCGCGGCGCCCATTCCTGCGACGTCGTCTTCGAAGATTGCCGTATCCCCGCATCCAGCCTGCTGGGCCAGGAGGGCGAAGGCTTCAAGACGGCAATGCGGGTGCTGGACCGGGGCCGGATCCAGATCGCCTCGGTCTGCTGCGGGGTGGCGGAACGGCTGATCCACGAGGCGGTGTCCTATGCCAGCGAGCGCCGGCAGTTCGGAAAACCGATCGCCGAGTTCCAGCTTGTCCAGGCGATGCTGGCCGACAGCCGGGCGGAGGCCTTCGCGGCACGTTCCATGGTCGAGGAGACCGCCCGGCGCAAGGATGCGGGCGAGGACGTCAGCGAGGAGGCGGCCTGCTGCAAGATGTTCGCCTCGGAGATGGTCGGCCGCGTGGCCGACCGGGCGGTGCAGGTGCACGGCGGCGCGGGGTATATCGCCGACTACGACGTGGAGCGGATTTACCGGGACGTGCGCCTGTTCCGGATTTACGAGGGCACCACCCAGATCCAGCAACTGGTGATCGCCAAACGGATGCTGGCGAAGCACGGCGGCTGAGACCGTAACCCCCTCACCCCAACCCCTCTCCCCCCTGGGGCGAGGGGCTTTATGTTCCCTTCTCCCTGGAAGGAGAAGGTGGCCCGAAGGGCCGGATGAGGGTGTTCCGCCGCCTCAGTTCCCGGCGCCCGTCGCTGCCCGGAACCAACTCACGATCTGCGCCCGCTCGCCGGGTTCCATGTAAGAGACGTTGGCCGGCGGCATGGCGTGGGACAGGCCGGCCTGCAAATAGATCTCCTGCGCGTGCGCCGCGATCTGCTGTTCGGTCTCCAGGACCACGCCATTCGGTGGCGCAACGATCCCTTCCCAGCCCGGTTCCTGGGCGTGGCACATGGAACATCGGCCCAGCACGGTCTCTGTCACCTGTTCAAACCCCTCGGCCGCAGCAAAGCGCTGCAGTCCCGGCGCCAGGGCCGCCGCCTCGGCCTCCTCGTCTTCCAGGTCGGTGAAGGTGACGAAGGTCGACAGCCAGACCACCGCGATCAGCAGCACCGCGGTCGCGCCCCAGGTCCACCAAGGTTTGCCGCCACGGGCGTGCATGGTGTTGAAGAAGTGCCGGATCGTCACGCCCATCAGGAACACCAGCGAAGCGATGACCCAATTGTAGTCTGTCGCGAAGGCCAGAGGCTGATGGTTGGACAGCATCAGAAATAGGACCGGCAGGGTCAGGTAGTTGTTGTGGGTCGAGCGCTGCTTGGCGACGCGGCCATATTCCGGGTCGGGCGCGCGGCCCGCCTTCAGGTCGGCGACCACGATCTTCTGGTTGGGAATGATGACCAGGAACACGTTGCCGGACATGATGGTCGCGGTAAACGCGCCCAGGTGCAGCAATGCCGCGCGGCCCGAGAACACCTCGGTATAGCCCCAAGCCATCGCCACCAGCAGGACGTACAGCACCAGCATCAGCCGGGTGTTGTCGTTGCCCAGCGGGCTTTTGCAGATCACGTTGTAGGCGATCCAGCCGAAGGCAATGGAGCCCAGCGAGATGGCGATCGCCACCGGGACGGAGAGTTCCATCACGTTTGGGTCGACCAGGTAGAGATCGGCACCCGCGTAATAGACCAGGCACATCAGAACAAAGCCCGACAGCCAGGTGGCGTAGCTTTCCCACTTGAACCAGGTGAGGTGCTCGGGCAGGCGTTCCGGCGCCACCAGGTACTTCTGGATATGATAGAAGCCGCCGCCATGGACCTGCCATTCTTCGCCGCTGGCGCCTTCCGGCAGGTCCGGCGCCTTTCGCAGACCCAGGTCCAGTGCAATGAAGTAGAAGGACGAGCCGATCCAGGCGATGCCGGTGATGACATGCAGCCAGCGCACCGTGAAACTCAGCCAATCCCCGAGAACCGCCGTATCGAGCAATGCTTCCATCGTTTGCCTCCACCGTTGGCGCCAGAATGGACCGGCCGCGCCTTTAGATAAATCCCGAAGATCGCCGAGGACTTTCAAAAAAAGCCATCGAATGATAGCGTGCGCGCCGCATGTCCTACGTGAACGCCGTCCGCATCTTCGTCCGTGTCTACGAGTTGGGCAACATGTCGGCTGCAGCGCGGGACCAGCGCGTCTCGCCGGCGGTCGCCTCCAGCCGCATCGCCGAACTGGAAAGGCACCTGGGCGTGCGCCTTTTCAACCGCACCACCCGACGCCTGCAACCCACCGAACACGGGCGTATCTTCTATGACGGCGCCGTCGGCATTCTGGAGGCGATCGCAGAGGCCGAGGCCGCCGTGGCCGACGTTGCCGACAACCCGCGCGGCTCGATCTTCGTCGGTGCGCCGCTGGGCATCGGCCGGCGCCTGATTGCGCCAAACGTGCCGGCGTTCAAGGACCTCTACCCCGCCATCGACATCCGGTTGCGCATGTCGGACCGCAAGATCGACGTGACAGCGGAAGGTCTGGACGTGGCCTTCGTGCTGGGCACGTTGGAGGATTCGAGCCTGCGCGTGCGCACGATCGCCGAGTGTCCGCGCGTGCTGTGCGCGGCACCCGCCTACATCGCGCGGCGCGGCTTGCCGCGCGACGGACACGACCTGGTCCAGGGACAGCACGACTGTCTGATGCTGCGGTTCCCCGGCACGACCGAATTCCAGCTTGTACTGACCACGCCGGACGGCCCGCGCCGGTTCGACGTGGCCGGACCGTTCGAATCGGACGACGGCGACGTGCTGACGGCCTGGGCGCTGGACGGCCGCGGCATCGTCAACAAGCCGCTGTTCGAGGTGGCGGACCACCTGGCCTCCGGCGCGCTGGTCCCGGTCGCGGAGGATACGCCGCCGCCGCCGGTGCATCTTGCCTGCCTTTACCCGCACAAGCGCTACCAGGACCCGAAGACGCGGCTGTTTATCGACTTCATGGTGGGCCGCTGCAAGGAAGCGCTGGCGGACATCGCGCGCTGACACCGCACCAGCACACGTTCTGACAGACATAGCGCCGCGTGCGACTCCCTGCCGCAGGGAGTTGGCCTTTGACCTCTATCAAGCCGGCAGTTACATTCAGAAATTACATTCTATAAAGATTGAATGTGACGGGGAGGAGCTGTCTTGCGGCTGGCGTTCCTGCAGACGCTGTTACAACGTGCCAAGTTTGCGGGTCGGTCGTTGCGTATTGTCGCAACCGCGACCGCACTGTCGTTGGCTGCCGCACCCGCCCTCGCTGCCGATGCAGAACGGGGACAAAAATTGTTCCGCCAGTGCAAGTCCTGCCATCAGGTCGGCGAAAAGGCCCGCAACAGCGTCGGCCCTCACCTAAACGAGGTGTTCGGGCGCCGCGCTGGCACGATTGAAGGCGTCAAGTATTCCGACGATCTCAGGCGCGCCGGCGCCAACGGCCTGCATTGGGAATTCGACAACCTCGACATCTACCTGAAGAATCCACGTTCCTTGGTCTCGGGAACCCGGATGCGGTTCCGCGGCATGCGCAAGGCAGACGACCGCGCCGACGTTATGGCCTATCTGCGCCAGTTCTCGGCCAACCCGCGCGACATCCCCGAAGCGGCACCGACCGCAGAGGCTGCGACCCGCGACCCTCAGGTGGATTCGACAATCCTGGCCATCCAGGGCGACCCCGAATTCGGTGCGTATCTGGCAGGCGAATGCACCACCTGCCACCAGGCCAGCGGAGAAGACAAAGGCATACCGTCCATCGTCGGCTGGCCAAGCGACGTCTTCGTGACCGCAATGCACGCCTATCGCGGCAAGGCCCGCAACCATCCGGTGATGCAAATGATCGCCGCGCCGCTGAACGATCAGGAGATCGCGGCCCTGGCCGCCTATTTCGAGACCCTACAGGAGTGATCCGCTCCGCGACCCAATGGAGGAAACAAACATGAAGATGAACAGACGCTCTTTCGGTTTGAGCGCGATCGCCGCGGCGGGCACGCTCATGACACCGGGGCTTGCCTTGGCCGCTCGGCCGAAGGTCGCCATCGTCGGGGGCGGCGCCGGCGGCGCGACCGTCGCGCGCTACCTGGCCAAGGCCTCAAAGGGAGAAATCGACGTCACCCTGATCGAACCGACCCGGGCCTACTACACTTGCTTTTTCTCCAACCTCTATCTGGGCGGATTCCGCAGCTATGCCTCCATCGGCCACAGTTACGGCAAGCTTGCCAGCGACTACGGCGTCAACGTGGTCCACGACTGGGCGACCTCGGTGGACCGGGACAAGCGCACGGTCGGACTTGCATCCGGTGGCACGCTTTCCTACGACCGCCTGGTCGTCGCACCCGGTATCGACTTCCGCCACGAAACGGTCCCCGGCTACGGCATGGAAGCGGCCAACAAGATGCCGCACGCCTGGAAGGCGGGCTCGCAAACACAGCTTTTGAAGGCGCAGGTCGAAGCGATGCGCGAAGGCGGCACCTTCGTCATGGTCGCCCCGCCCAACCCCTATCGCTGCCCACCAGGACCCTACGAGAGGGTTTCGATGATCGCCCATATTCTCAAGCAGAAGAATCCGACGGCGAAGATCATCATCGTCGACCCGAAGGAAAAACACTCCAAGCAGGCCCTGTTCCAGGAAGGCTGGGAGGAGCACTACAACGGCATGATCGAGTGGGTCCCGGCTTCGTTCGCCGGCAAGCTCGAACGGATCGATCCGGACGCGATGGAAATCCACACCGATTCCGAGGTGTTCAAGGCCGACGTCGCAAACGTGATCCCCGGTCAGAAGGCCGGCAAGATCGCCGACATGGCGGGCCTTACGAATGACAGCGGCTATTGCCCCATCGTGTCGTCGACCATGCAAAGCCAGATGGACGAGAATGTGTACCTGGTCGGTGACGCGACCATCGCCGGCGACATGCCGAAGTCCGGCTTCTCGGCCAACAGCCAGGCCAAGGTCGCGGCCATGGCGGTGCGTTCGTCGCTGACCAAGTCGAAGCTGTTCCCGGCCCGGTTCGCCAACACCTGCTGGAGCCTGATCGCCACGGACGACGGCGTGAAGGTCGGTGCCAAGTACGAGGCGACGGAAGAGAAGATCGCCAAGACCGAAGGCTTCATCAGCAAGACTGGCGAGGATGCGCAACTGCGCAAACAGACCTACGAGGAGTCGATCGGCTGGTACGAAGGCATCACCGCCGACATGTTCGGCTGATGTGCCTCCCGATCGCGGCGCGCGTCGACATTGCGCCGCGAGGCTGGGGTCAGGTCCTTGTTCCCGTGTCTCCCTGATCGTACGGGAAACGGGACCTGACCCCCATCGTCTCCGAACTCAAACGCGTCTTGCCACAACCATGACCGGCTCGATCTGGTGAGCTTCGCAGGCCTCGAGGTAGTTCGAGAATTTCTGGGGCGAATTGGCGCCGGTCAGAAGATGCAGGCCCGTATTTCCGCACGATATCGGTTCGGGCGTGATGCCGGACCTGACTCCTGCTGTCGAAACACCGTCATGGCCTCACCGAGCCCGACGGGTGACATCCTTCCGGCCGTAATATACGACCGAGTCGATTTCCGAACGATGCAACCCGATGTCTCTCAGGAACGCGTCGTCCAGGCTTCTCAGATGCGCCACTGCCCGACGCCGCTGGTGCGCACGATACGCCGCGTTGCAGAGGCCTCTCGTGACCGTTGCACAGGCCGCGACCGTTGCGGCGAATGCCTTCGCTGGCGCAGCCGACGAGACTATGAACGTACCCATTGCCTTGTCCTTTCTTCGGTGCTGTCAGCGCGCCATCGGTACCGCATGCCGGCGGGCGATTACATTTGAACGAAAACGCCTTTGCCGGCAATCTGCCGATGGGCACTGTTGATAGCGCCGGAATAACGCCGACAGGACCAACCCGCATGTGACCCCCGTCACACGCACAAGGTTTTTTTCGTCCCCTATCCCATGCCCGTCGGACACGCGGCCAATCCCCCTAACCCGAGATAGCGCGCACTTTGCGGAACGTCATAAGCTGTCCACTCAAAACCCTGCGCCGCGCGAAGGCGCATCTGCCAAGGAGGACCGCACCCCATGTGCCGTTGGCTGGCCTATTCCGGCGCGCCGTTGCCACTCGAAGAGATGATCCTGAAGCCAGAGCACTCGTTGATCGACCAGTCCATCGCGGCGCGCCTGGGCGAAAACACGCTGAACGGCGACGGGTTCGGGCTGGGCTGGTACGGCAAGCGCGACACGCCGGGCGTGTACAAGGGAATCCAGCCGGCGTGGAACGACAGCAACCTGAAGGACCTGTGCGCTCACATCTCCTCGCCGCTGTTCTTCGCGCACATCCGCGCCACCACCGGCACCGCGGTACAGCAATCCAACTGCCATCCCTTCCGGCACGGGAAATGGTTGTTCCAGCACAACGGCCTGATCCGGGAGTTCCCCCGGGTCAAGCGGGACCTGGCGCTGAAGGTCCGCCCCGACCTCTACGCGGAGATCGGCGGCACGACCGATTCCGAGCTGATGTTCTTTCTCGCCCGCAGCTTCGGGCTGGAGGACGACCCGGTCCAGGGCATGGCACGCATGGTCGGCTGCGTGGAGCAGGTCTGCACAGACCACGGCATCGCCAACGGCCTGCAGATGAGCGTGGGGCTCAGCGATGGCGAACGGCTGTTCGCCTTCCGGTATTCCACCGAAGGCAAGTCACGCTCGCTGTTTCACAGCACCAGCATCGACGCCCTGAAGGAAATCAATCCGGCACTGGAAAAGTACTCGTCTGACACCCGCGTGGTGGTTTCCGAACCACTGTCGTCGATGACGGAAGCCTGGCAGGAGGTACCGGAAGCGACCGTGATCCTGGTCCGGCACGGCGCAGTGGAGGCGCATCCGTTCGGTCCGATTTCACCAGGCGATTAAGCGCAGTTTCGCGCGCCTGTTCTATTGCGGCTTCACGTCCCAGGCACCGCCGTCGTCGCTGGAGTCTGCATAGCCCCACGCGCCCGACAGTCCGCCCGCCGGTCCCGCCACGAGCTGGCCGGTCCCGAACGTGTCGCCCCAGGTCCACTCGTAGTTCAGTTTGCCGCCCTGAACCAAGCCGACGATCTGGCCTTCGCCGAGGCCGAACCAGAACCGGCCGGTGACAAAATCGCCCTGGCGATTGAGTTCCAGATTTGCATCCAGGGCCTCGCTGCCGCCGCCGATGCGACGGATGTAGGAGCCGCGATAACGGCCCGCGAATGGCGTTTCCGTGCCGGCGCCCGCCGCAGCCGTGTTCCAGCGTTGCAGCGAAGCAGGATCGGTTGCCAGCGCCTTGAGTTTGATCGAACGCAGCACTTCCGGATCAGCGAGAAACCCGCCGATCGCCCGCATTTGCTGGGCGACATAGACCACCCGTTCTGTCCCCGCCCTTATGTCCGAATCCGATGCGGCGAATTCCTGGGGGTCTCGCTCCAGATCGTCGGCGATGGCGTTCAGGCGGGCGGCGGTCAGCGGATGCGTCGCCTCCTCGGCCTGATAGGCCTCCCACGCCGCAACGTCGGCGAAGTCCGTCTGGTTGGGATCGAAATGCACCATCATCATGAAGAATTGGGCCATGCCCGAGGGCGATTCGCCGATGCGGCGCATGATGGTGTTGGCAAACCGGTCCGCCTCGGCCTCGTTATGCCGCGCCTGGACGGGACTGACGCCCGCATAACCTTGATGCCGGAAATAGATGTGGCCCAGCTCGTGCGCCATGACCCATACCAGCGCCGACTTCAGCGCCTTCTGAGAGACGTCATCGATTACCTTGTCCGACTTCCAGATGTCGGGCGGCACCCCAAGAGCCTCCAGGGGCGGCGCGAACCTGCCGCCGATCTCCCGCGGATCGCGATACTTCAGCATGCCCAGATAGTCGGTAACGGGTTCCAGGCTGAGTTCTTTGGCCCAGAAGAACGCCCAAGCCAGCGTCAGATCGTCGAAGAATTTTACCGACAGGATCGGCATCGTCACCGTGTGGCCGCCGGCATAAAACGCCAGCGGGTGGCCGCGCATCTGACCTTCTGCCTGCAACGGGGTGGCGAGCCGGACCTGCCCCAGCCGCGCCCGTTCATCGGGCGTCAGCGAACCCAGTACCAGGTTCTCGAAGTTCCATTGCAGATTGGGCCCGTATCTCGACTGGCGTTCGGCGAGCTCGGTCTGGGGATAAAGGTCGGAGAGATCAGGCGCTGCCAGGCCGCCGTCCGGCAGCGTCAAAATGACGAACAGCACGGCGGTCAAGGCACGTTTCATCGGCCTATTCCCGCGAGATGAAAGCATCGGTCACCACGTCCGAAAGGCCTTCAGGCGGCGGTTCCCGCATACCGTCGCGCACCCAGGCGGCGAAGTCATGGTAGTCGCCCCAGCCGTCGTCCCACACGCCGTGCAGCAGCATGCGTTTGATACGCGGCATGGCGATCAGGGTTTTGGTCGTGTCCGAAGACCCAAGACTGAACGGTTCTCCGGCGGCGCTTTTCGAAAGGGCCAGCTCCAGGGTCCTCAGCGTGCGCAAATCCCTGACCAGGGTGTCCCGCTCAAGACTGACCCGGGTGTCGCCGATCTCGCCGCTGACATAGGAAACCCGGACGGATGCGGCGGACGTTTCCTTGGCGGCAAGCTGGACGGGTTTCTGGCCGCCGCCCCATTGGAAATCAAGCACACTGACGAAGGACAGGCCCACCAGCGCGGTTCCGAAAAGGGCGAAGAACACGCCGGGGCCGACGCGGCTCACATAGATGGAGATCCCGCCCGGCAATTCCACCTTGCCTTCGCCGTCGGCGGACATGCGCGGCATCTCCATGAACAGGCGATACCCCAGATAGATCGAGGCACCGCCGATCAGGATCGCAAACAGACGCTCCACGGCCCGCCAGACGAAGGCGTTCGAGAAATCAAAGGCTTCCATCGTGACCTCACCCGCGTTCGCGATTAAGGACGGCGGAACGTGCTTTTACTCGCCCAACATAATGCCATGAATGTACCGGCCGCGGTCTGTGCGGAACATCACTGAAGCGAAGGGATGGCCGGCTTCACGTTTCGGGACCGTGGGGACGCGTCAGGATGAAGACGGCAACGACAGTCAGCACGACCGCCTGGGTGACAAGAACCCACGGCGCGACGCCCAGGGCCAGACTGATGCCGAAGGTCGCCGCCAATGCCAGGACGGCAATCCGCTTGGTTCGGCGGTCGATGCTGCCGTGCCGGCGCCAGTTCTCGATCAGCGGCCCGAAATACGGGTGCGAGACCAGCCAGTCATGCAGCCGTGGCGACGACTTGGCAAAGCAAAACGCCGCCAGCAAGACGAACGGGGTCGTCGGCAGCAATGGCAGGATCACGCCTGCGAGGCCAAAGGCGAGCGCTGTCAAACCGAACAGCAGCCAGAAGGTACGGGTGGTGTGAAACACGGGCGCCGGCACAGATCCATTCAGATAATGCCAAGCTGTGGGGGCGCCGTCCCGCGGTGTCAAGGACGCGAATCCGCCGGCGTCGATGCAGGTCGGGACCGAACCGCCGCGCCGCGATATGTCTTTATTGGTTTTTTTGAAAATCAACCGTGTTTATTTGCGTTATAAGGAAGGATGGTCATCCGATCGGGGGGACACAGGTGAACGGCGATCCGCCAAACCGCAGCGAAAGCAATGGCGCACCGTCCGCCATGGACCGCACCGCATTCGTGGCGCGGTTCGGCGGCGTTTTCGAACACTCCTCCTGGATCGCCGAACGCGCCTTCGACGACGGGGTCGGCCCGGCCCAGGACACCGCAGCCAGCCTGCACGAGGTCCTTGCCGCCGTCTTCCGCGCCGCCGGCGATGCGGAGCGGCTGGATGTTCTCAAGGCCCATCCGGACCTGGCCGGCCGGCTGGCCGCCGCGAAACGCCTGACCCCGGAATCGACCGCCGAACAGGCCTCGGCCGGGCTGGACGCGCTGACCGACGATGAACGCGCCGCCTTCACGGATTTGAACACGCAGTATGTGGAGAAATTCGGCTTTCCGTTCATCATCGCCGTGCGCGGGCTGGACAAGAGCCAGATCCTGGCCGAATTCCGCCGGCGTATCGACCACGACCGCGCCACCGAATTCGACGCGGCGTGCCGGCAGGTGGAACGCATCGCGGCGCTTCGCTTGGCCGACATGCTGCCGGATTGAGGAAGACGAGATACCCGCCATGGAACAAACCGACGGACCCGATATTCCCGCCTATGCCCGCACCGCGGTCAATCTCGCGTCCGCAGGTCTGGGCGCGCGCGCCGTTGCCGCCACGGACGCGTTCTTTGCGCCGCTTGAACGCATGCTGGCCGACGCGCCTGCCGTCTTCATTCCCGACAAGTACGACGACAACGGCAAGTGGATGGACGGCTGGGAAAGCCGGCGCCGGCGCGGTCCCGGTCACGATCACGCGGTCATTGCGCTGGCCACCGCCGGGCGGATCGACGGTTTCGACATCGACACGGCACACTTCACCGGCAACTATCCGCCGGCCTGCAGCATCGAGGCCTGCCACAGCGACACCGACCCCGGCGACGACGCGAAATGGACCGAGATCCTGCCGGTCACCGCGCTGGGCCCCAACGCGCATCACTTTGCGGCCTGCGACAGCGAAGCGGTCTGGACCCACCTGCGCCTGAACATTTATCCCGACGGCGGCGTCGCCCGGCTGCGGGTCTTCGGCCGGCCGGAGATCGGCGCTGCGGCACTGGCAGC
>CAJIAA010000202.1_pt1 | contig 10987 bp, 13 predicted proteins | sample 9199011 | NCBI WGS metagenome assembly CAJIAA01 (sample SAMEA7708266, study PRJEB35096) | sediment metagenome | biome: marine neritic benthic zone biome [ENVO:01000025]; feature: sediment [ENVO:00002007]; material: shallow marine sediment [ENVO:03000034] sea grass bed [ENVO_01000059] ...
CCTTGCACAGAAGCGGCGGGTATGGACGCTGGAACCGCGTAGGTTTTAGGGCAGTGATCCGTCGGGCTGGATCTTGCGTATCCATCCGTAATAAAATACCGGAAAAAAAGCACGCCATTCGGGAGGTCGAACCTCTACCATCGAAGGGAAAACGACGATGAAATTCGACTTTTCGATTGGACTGACCGTCCTGGCCCTTGTTTCGCTTGCGGCGCCGAGCGCCTCGGCCCAGGCTTTGGAGTTGGCAGCCAGTCAAGAATCCGAGACACCCTCGGCCTTTGAACTTGAGTTGGATCGGGCTGGTTTCTATGGCGAGGCAGCTGGACTTTCCTATGAGGAGATCTTTGCCGAGGCGATTTCCGACTTCGAACACCATATCGGCTGGCCGGAGACCGGCCGGGCAAGCCCGGCCGTGTTGGGGGCCCTGCGCGAATACAATACCCGGGCCGATCGCACCGACGTTCAGTTCTGACCCGCAGCGCACCCTGCGCGAATGCAAGAGTGCGGTATTATTTCCATTGACAATGCGGAAATAATACCGCATACCGTCCGTGCGGCGCATGTCCTTGCCGCTGAACCACCGGGCGGGGCGGAACTATGGCCAAGGATGCGAAAACCAGGCATCGGGTTGCGATGGGCATCGCGGAGGGCCAACATCGTGCCTTCGCGCATCAACTAAACACCCTGGAGGAGGCGTTCCGGTTGTTGAAGCCGGACGCGCGCCAGCGCGCCGTGCGGCTGCGCGACCGGGCCCTGGCGTCGGTGGGGCGGTTGTCGGAGTCGGCGGAATTTGCGCGCTCTCGCGCTGCATCGGCCCGCCGGGACGGCGCCGCGGAGACGGCCGCACAGCAGGAGCGACGGGCCCGTTTTCTGGAAGCTGCGGCGCAGCGATACGAAACTGCGGTCGAGAGGATCGACGACCAGATAAGCCGGCACAATCGCACGCTGCCGGGCGCCCTGGATCTGGGCCCGACGCCCGAGCGCATGGTGAAACGGCTGCTGCCTGATGGCGTCACGCGGCTGGTGCAGGCGGGCGCGCTCGATTTTGCCCAGCTTCGCGCGGCCCACGAAATCGCCCGAATCTTTGAGGCCTCGACCATCGAGGTGCGTGCGGCAACGCTGACGCCCAACGCCGCAAGTCGCGGCCGCCGGCATGCCGTGGCCGATCCGATGTCTGACGACATCGCCGAACGCCGGCGTACGCGTTACCTGCCATGGGTCCAGGCGATGCAGGCCCGCGCGGACATTGACCTGGCCCTGGTGTTGGATGTGGTCGTGCACGGGCTGTCGCTGGAAGCGGTGCGCAAGGCCCGCCACGTGGGCTGGCGCCGCGCCCGCGACATGGTGGTCGATGCACTTGACGCCTATGCTCGTCTGCAGCGGCGAGAGACTCAGGGGGTGGGTGCGCTTTCGTCCAGCCGGGCATAGTCGTCTCTGCGCAAGGCTTCGGTGATATCCACGATGTCATCCTGCGCCATGCCCAACGACGAAAGCACTGCCGCACCCAAAGCAAGGCCGCCTTCAGCCAGCGCCGGCGTTGCCTGGGAAGCGCCATGGTCCAAGAGTTTTCTCAGATCATCGGTGGTTTCCGCGCGGGCGTGGATCCTTGTTCCTGACGAGAAATTCCGGATCTCGGTAACGATCCGCTCGGCCGTCTCCAGTTTGTCCAGGGCGACAACCACGGTGCTGGCGCGACCGACTCCGGCGGTCCGCATAACATTGGGATCGTGCAGGTTGCCGTAATGCACATTGTGGCCTCGCTTCTTTCCCGCCCTGACAGCGACCGGGTCGATGTCGTAGGCGACATAGGGCATGTCTGAATTTTGCAGCATCAGGCAGACGGTCCTGCCTGCGCGGCCATAGCCGGCAACCACGACTTCATCATCCTGCGCCGCGGGCACGGCCGCCGATTTTGCGATGTCGCCGGCCTTGTCGGGCATTGCCGCCGCGAGCCGTACGCCGAGCTTGTTGAGAACGGGGGTCGCCGCCATCGAGACGGAAATTAAAACCGCGACCAGCGCGAAATTCTTCTCCGTCATCAGCCCTGCGCCGATTGCGGCACCGAACAGAACGAACCCGAATTCGCCGGACTGGGGCAGAAGAAAGGCCAGCCTGACCGCAACCTGACGTCCCAGACCGAACACCAGAGCCAATGCGGCAAGCACCGCTGCCTTGAGCACCAGCAGTGCGGCCACGTGGCCAAACAAAGGAAGGCCTGCCTCGATGACCGTGTCCACGTTGATCGACATGCCGACGGCAACAAAAAACAACGCCAGCAGGAACCCTTTGAAGGGTTCGATCTCGGCCTCGATCTGATGCTTGAAGGGTGAGGCCGACAGCATCATTCCCATCAGGAATGCGCCCAACGCCATCGAAACGCCGATCGCCTCCATGGCGAGCGCAGCGCCCAATGCCGCCAGGATGCAGATCACTGTGAAGGCGTCGCGATTACGAGCCGCCGCCACCTTGCCGAGAGCCAGGGGCACCAGGTGGCGGCCGATCAACAGGACGCCCGCGACCCCGCCAACGACGAGCAGGGCCTCTTGCCACAGTTTACCCTGCGTACCTGGCATGTCCTGTTCGGCCAGCACGGGAACCAGCATCAACAACGGCACGATGGCGATGTCCTGCAGCAGAAGAATCGAGAACCCGGCATTGCCCGCAGGTGTGCGAAACTCCCCGGTCTCTCCCAACAGCTGAAGGACAAAGGCGGTGGAGGACAGGGCCAGTCCCAGGCCAAGGATGACCGCGGTCTTGGGTGCAACGCCCATCGCGAAGGCGTAACCGGCCAACGCAGCGCCGGTGAGCAGCACCTGCAGCGTTCCCAGTCCGAACACCATCCGCCGCATGGACCACAACCTAGTCGGTCGCATCTCCAGCCCGATGATGAACAACAACAGGACGACGCCCAGCTCGGTGAAGTGGAGCAGGTCCTGACCGTCGCCGGCGATTTCAATGCCGGAGGGACCCAGCACAATGCCTGCCACCAGATACCCCAGGATCGATCCCAGTCCAATCCGCTTTGAAAGCGTGACGGTAACCGCGGTGACGGCAAGAATGACGACGGCGGCGACCAGAAATTCTTCCAGATGCATTCAGTTGCTCCACTTGTCGGCGTCCATTGTCCGCCAACTTTTTTGCAGGATAACGGAAGTGCGTCGTCGGGTGTGAGTTGCGGTGATATGGCCGGACTGGAATATGTCGAACTGAATATCGGGTTGGACAGTCGGAACCAAGCGGAATTGATGCGGCGGTTGCCAAGCATCAAAACGGTGCCCCAGGTCTTCATCGACGGCACCCATATGGGTGGGTACGAAGACCTGGTCCTGCTTCAAAAAAAGGTCGGCCGCCCTAATGCGATGACCAGGAAATGACGACGCGAGCGGCGGGCGGACGGATGCGCGCCGCCATCGCTTTCCTCAACCCCATTCGTAGGGTAGAACCCGTCCAGGGTGATGCCGGAACCAGGGTGGGGCATGGACGAGCCGTCATGGCTGAAATGGGCGCGTGAAGCCCAGGCGATCGCGCAGGCGGGGCTGGCCTACAGCTGCAACGAATACGATCTGGAGCGATACCGGAACCTGCGGACCCTGGCGGCCGAGATGATGGCGGCAGGCTCGGCTACGGATCTGCGCAAGGTCGAGAAACTGTTTGAAGAAGAGACCGGATATCCCACGCCCAAAGTCGCCGTTCGTGGCGCGGTCTTTCGCGACGGTCGGATATTGATGGTACAGGAGGCGGCGGACGGCAAATGGACACCGCCCGGCGGTTGGGCCGACGTCAACGAAACCGCCGCGGAGTGCCTGGTGCGCGAGATCAAGGAAGAGAGCGGATACGACGCTCGTGTCCTGAAGCTGGCGGCCGTCTTCGACCGGCACAAGCATGTGCAAGGCTTGGTATCCCCGTACTATGTCTACGTAATGTTGTTCATCTGCGAGCTGACAGGCGGCAAACCGCAGACCAGTTACGAAACGACGGCGCTCGATTTCTTCGATGAGGACGCACTGCCTGAACTCTCTTTAATCCGGATGTTGCCGGAATGGGTCGCACTGGCCTTTGCCCATCACCGCGACCCGACGCTGCCCACCGTCTTCGATTGAGGTGGAACCGGTGCACAGTAGGGGGCGGCACTGACTTATCGGATCGAACGGGACGGCTTCGTGGTTTCGGACGACCGCGCCCGGATCGATATCGACGTCGTGCATGGGGTCCTGAAGAATGCCTACTGGTCGCGCGGAGTACCCCGGGACGTTGTGGGACGGGCCATGCGCGGATCCTTGTGTTTCGGTCTTCACGGGCCGGAGGGGGATCTGGCAGGCTTCGGGCGCAGCGTCACCGATGCGGCGACGTTTGCTTATTTCTCCGACGCGTTCGTTGTGGAGAGTCTGCGTGGCCGTGGTCTGGGCCGGTTTCTGCTGGAAGCGATGATGGCCCACCCGGCACATCGGGGTTTGCGTCATATGCTGCTTGCGACCGATGATGCGCACGGGCTCTATGCCCGCCTCGGTTTCGAGGCGGTGCCGGGGAGCCCTTACATGAACCGACTGGACCTGACGATGTATCAACGCGGAGGGAACGGATCATGATCGGCGAAGACGGTATTCGGTTTTTGCGCTCGACGCCTGTTTTGAAGACCGCCGACTTTCCGAGGGCCCAGGCTTTCTACGAGGGCCGCCTGGGCTATGAGACGATCGAGGAGGGCGGCGAGCCGCCGCGGTTCGGGATCTTCCGGCGCGGGAAAAGCGTGCTGTTTGTCGACGGCTGGCACGGCGGGCCGACCCCGCTGGCCGGCGTGTGGGACGCTTATGTGCATGTTGCCGGGCTTGACGACCTGCAGGCCGAGTACGAAGCCGCCGGTGCGCATATTTCGCGCCATATCGAAGAGACCGTCTACGGCATGCGCGAATTCGACGTCACCGACCCCGATGGCAACGTGATCTGTTTCGGCGAAGATACTGACCCGTCGGCGATGGACTAGGACGCCGAACGGGAAAGATTCGCAAAAAACACCAGGGAGGCACGAAAATGGCGGAGACAACACTGCGCATCGGTTTTGCGGGCGCCGGCCTGCTGGGCAGCGCGATCATCAAACGCCTGCTGGATTGCGGTTTTCCGGTCGCGGCCTGGAACCGTTCGGCCGATAAACTGGAACCGGTTGTGGAAGCGGGCGCCCAACCGGCGGCAACGCCTGCGGAACTGGCCCGAGATGCCGACATCGTCATGATCTGCGTCACCGATGCGGGCGCGGTCGAGGAGATCGTGTTTGGGCCGGACGGCGTTGCCAGTGCCGGCAGGGTCGGCAAGCTGGTGATCGACATGTCGTCGATCGACCCCAATGCGACGAGAAGGATGGCAGAGCGTCTTGCCGAAGCCTGCCGCATGGGCTGGGTGGACGCCCCGATTTCCGGCGGGGCGCCGGCTGCCGCCACGGGGTCGATGACCGTGATGGTCGGCGCGTCCGAAAAGGACTTCGGGGCCGTCGCCCCGGTTATGGATGCACTGGCCGGCCGGGTGACGCTGATGGGGCCGGTGGGCGCCGGCCAGACCACCAAACTAATCAATCAGGTGATCGTCAGCTGCGCCGGTGCAATGCTGGCCGAAGCCACGGTTCTGGCACAAAACGGCGGCGTCGATGCCATGCGCATTCCGGGTGCATTGGCCGGCGGGCGGGCCGATTCGCGGCTGTTGCAGGAAATGATGCCGAAAATGGCAAAGCCCGATTTCACTCCGATGGGTCGCAACAAGAACATGGTCAAGGACCTGGAAATGGTGCACGACCTGGCCAAGGCGACCGGCACCCCGATGCCGGTGACTGCGCTGGTCACCGAACTGCACCGCCAGTTGGTCATGGAAGGATTGGGCGATCATTGCAATTCCACCTTCGTGACGTTGTTTCAGGACCCCGCCGTGCGGCGTCGCCTTGTCTCCGAAGGGACGCCATAAATATGTGGCGATAGCCGCGATCATGACTCGGCTTTTGCTCTTGCCGATGGTCGAAATGGGACCAATCGGTCGGCCGCGCCGTACCCCGGCTTGACTTGGCTGCGGCCAATACGGGATGCTTCCGCCTGCTGACGTTGGTGCGTTCGGACCTAGGCCTGTCGGCCCGGGACAAGGAATGACAATAACGCGTGCGTTGAACGCGCTGCGGCCGGCCTAGGGAGAATGAAATGAAAAATGGCACATGGGCACTCGCCGCAGCCGGCGCGCTGTTGGCAGCCACGTTGTCGGGTGGCGTCGCCGTTTCCCAGGATCTGAAGATCCAAAGCTCCATGCCCAGCATGGAGTTTCCATTCTTTGTGCACATGCAGAAGGAACTGAGCGCAGAGGCGAAGAAGCTCGGCGATATCGAGCTGTTGGCCTCCGATGGCCAGAACAAGACACCCAAACAGACCGCGGATGTGGAGGCCGCCATCATTCAAGGCGTCGACGGCATCATCATTAGCCCGCTGGATGCGGTCGCGATGGCGCCGGCGCTGCAGCAGGCGGTCGATGCCGGTATTCCCGTGGTGACGATCGACCGCAGCGTTCAGGGCGTTCCTGGTATCTTGGCCCATGTGGGTGCCGACAATGTCAAGGGCGGCGAGGCCCAGGGCCGGCTGGTGGCGAAACTGTTTCCGAACGGCGCGACGGTCGTGAACCTGCAGGGCCAGCCCGGCTCCAGCCCGGCGATCGACCGCAACAAGGGGCTGCACAACGTGCTGGACACGATGTCAGACAAATACAAGATCGTCGCCGAACAGACTGCGAATTTCGCGCGCGAACAGGGTGCGACCGTGACCGAGGCGATCCTGGCCGGCCTGGACAGCCCACCGGACGTGATTGTCGCTGCCAATGACGACATGGCGCTGGGTGCGCTGCAGGCAACAAAGGACCGCGGCCTCAGCATTCCGATCATTGGCTTCGACGCCCTGCCCGAGGCGCTGGCCAGCGTCCGGGACGGCGGCCTGGCGGCCACCATCGAGCAATTCCCGGGTGGCCAGAGCCGCGGCGCGACGAAGGTCCTGGTGGACTATCTGCGTGACGGAACCAAGCCGGATAAGGTCATCCTGCTGACGCCGATCGCGATCACCAAGGACAACATCAACGAGGCCGAGCGTTTGGGCGAGGTGAAATAGCAGACCGCTGACGGGTTCGAGGGCAGCCATATGCTTCGTGACGCGGCGCTGAGCGCCGTTCCTCGGCATGCGGGCGTTCAATTCGACGCTCTCCCTGAGGAGGCCGCGCGGCGGCCGTCGCGAAGGTTATGGCAGACGTCTGTGAATTCCGTCGGCTGTGCGTGCGGGACTGTTCGAGCATGAGCGGTGTGGACAACGATCCGGGCCTTTCCGGTGTCGCCCCGCCGCGCCAGTTCGACCTTCTGCAATTCAGTGCCAGACATGCGGCGCTGCTGTTCCTGGTGGTATTGGTTCTGGCCTTCGGGTTTCTGACCGACGGCCGGTTTCTGCATCCGCTGAACCTGTTCAACATCCTGCGCCAGGTCTCTATCGCGGGCCTGGTGGCGATCGGTATGACATTCGTCATCCTTTCGGCCGGAATCGACCTGTCGGTGGGCGCCCTGCTGGCGTTCGCCGGCCTGGTCGGGGCGTTCGTGGCCAAGGGAGGCTTTGCCGACCGTTTTGCCGTCGGCGCCAGCGTGGAGGCGGGTAACCCCTGGTTCCTTGCGATGGCGGCGGCGATCGCAATCGGCCTGGCGGGCGGTGCGGTGCAGGGGTTGGCGATCACCCGGCTGAGGGTACCGCCTTTCGTGGTCACGCTGGGCGGCCTGACGGCTTTTCGCGGCGCCGCGCTGTTGTTCTCGGGAGGCGGGCCGATCAGCGGCTTCGACGTCGACTATGCCTGGTGGGGGCAGGGCCGGCTGTGGGGCACCGTGCCGGTGCCGGCCGTCATCTTTCTGTCCTTCGCCGCGCTGGCGCATGTCGTCCTGCGCCACACCCAGTTCGGACTGCATGTCTACGCCGTTGGCGGCAACCCGGCCGCGGCGGATCTCAACGGCGTACCGGTCCGGCGGGTGACCTTGCTGGTTTATGTCATTTCGGGCTTCTTCTGTGGCCTTGCGGGCTTCGTCCTGTCGGCGCGGCTCAGTTCCGCCGAGGCTGTGGCGGGACTTGGGCTTGAACTGACGGTGATTGCCTCTGTCGTGATCGGCGGGACCAGCCTGTTCGGTGGCATAGGCACGATTCTGGGTACGGTGATCGGCGCCCTGCTGATCGGCACCTTGACCAACGGTCTGGTGTTGTTGAACGTCTCGTCCTTCATCCAACAGATCGTCATCGGCGTCGTTCTGGTCGCCGCGGTCGCTTTTGACCGGTTTGCAGCTTCCAAGCGGCGCAGCTGAGGCGATCGGGAACGTTCGGGTGATCTCGGCTTTGCGGTTTCGGACCGTGGGCCGCCGCGCTAAGCTGTCTGCCAACAGAGATGAAAGAACAGGTTGGCTGGGGCAATGTTCATCCGCGCGCTGCACTTCGAGGTCAAGCCGGGACGGTTCGACGAGGCTGTCGGGGTCTTCCGCGACACGGTCTTTCCCGAGTTGGAGAAGGAGCCCGGCTTCATGCGGGTGATCCTGACCGGCGCGGCCGCGGCGAACAAAGGGATTCTCTATTCCATGTGGCAAAGCGAAGAACATGCGCAAAGCTACGTGGACAGCGGCGAAGCGGCACGTCTGCTGGGCCGGTTCATCGATTTGTTCGAGCGTCCGCCGGAAATTGTCGGCTATCCCTCGATCTTCGACCGGGAGTTCTAGGACGGGGTCGGGTTGGATTGTGCCCACATTCGGGTTGGCGCACTGTCCTTCAGTGATCCCGCAACGCGCGCGCCGGACTGCCGGCGACGATCGTTCCGGCTTCCACGTCCCGCGTGACCACGGCACCCGCACCGACGATTGCTCCATCCCCGATCGTAACACCTGCCAGAATGATCGCGGCGCCGCCGATCCAGACATCCGATCCGATATGGACCGGTCTGGCAACTTCGATACCTGCCCTGCGCTGCGTGGCATCCTTGTGGTGTTCGGCGCAGTAAATCTGGACACAGGGCCCCAGCATTGTGTGGGGACCGATGACGACCGGTGCGGTATCCAGAATGACGCAACCGGCGTTGAGATAGACGCATTCGCAAAGCGAAATATTGAACCCGTAGGCACAGTGAAACGGTGCTTCTATCCGTGCGTCGGCGGCCAACGCGGCGAAAAGGCGGCGCAGCTTTGGCCCGGCATGGCCGCGCTCGGTCGGCGCCATTATGTTGTGTTCGTTGACCGCTTTTCTCGCGGCATTGCGCAGACCTTCCAGTTCGGGATCGAGGCAGGAATACCATTCCCCGGCGGCCATCCTGTCGCGGTTGCTGGTGTGCACAGTCCACCTCGCTGTCGTGATGTGGCGGCGCGAACCGCCCAAGGTTCTTTTGGAATCTGCACCGGCGGGAACGGCATTGCCAGCACCAAAGGTGGAAAGGTCTGGCCGCGATCAACTGCCCCTTTCCTTTTCTCGCCCAACGTCTCAAAATCGTTGTGAACTGAGCCTTGCGGCCGGATGATGGCTGTCGTCAGACCGCGAGGCAAGGCAACCAATGGTGTGCAGGGATGACGTTGAAACCGGGCATGGGCGAGGGATTGGCACGCGCACCGGGGTCGGGGCTGCCCGTCTACGGTTTGGGTGAACGGTTCGTCGACATGGTGGTGCATGTGCTCAGCGTCGGATTTGCAATTGGCGCGGTGATCGCATTGATGATCGTCGCCGTTCCCGACCAGCCGGCGATCTCGATCCTGAGCCTGGCGATCTACAGCGTCGGGCTGATTGCCGTATTCGGGTTCTCCGCCGCCTATCACATGGTTCCCAAGCGAGGTTGGAAAGAGCTGCTGCGGCGGCTGGATCATGCGACGATTTTCGTCATGATCGCCGGCAGCTATACGCCGTTTGCATTGGTCAAACTGGACGCCGGCGTCGGCCATGCCCTGTTCGCCGCGGTCTGGGCGGTCGCGTTGGCGGGCGTGGTGCTGAAACTGTTTTTTCCTTTGCGCAAGTACCGGAAACTTTCGATCGCGCTTTATCTGGGGCTCGGTTGGGCTGCGCTGACCACCGCAGACCCCTTGTTTTCGACGGTGTCTGTGCCGGCGATGGTGTTATTGATCGTCGGCGGCCTGCTCTATTCCGTCGGTGTTCTGTTCCATGTGTGGAAACGACTGCCATACCAGAACGCGATCTGGCACGTCTTCGTCCTGGCGGCCGCGATCTGCCATTTCGTCGCCATTCTGGGCGATGTTGCGCTTGCGGGTTAGGGTTTTTTGACCGAGCTGTCGCAGCTTTATCGAGTTGCCTCAAAAACAGCGAGTGTGCGGGACCCTTGCACAGTTAATTTGATCGCCGAAGTATTGTGCAGAGGCGCAGGCCGCCTGAATTGATCGTCCCTCCCGGCCGCGATGTGGTCATCAAGGCGGCAGGCCGTGCCACCTTTAGTGCCCCACCGCCGGCGCCGCACTTGCCGCGTCCTGAACGAACCCGCGACCTAATCGCCCAGTCCCGCCTGATTTCGGCTTGCTCGGCAGAAACCGCTTGTAATACGACAGCATTGCTCCAAAATCTGGCGCCAGAAAGTATCGCAAGGCGTTGGTAATAAACGTTAATAGGCGAGGCACGAAAGATGGTCCATTGGGTACCCGCGCGTCGGGCCGCGGCGCTGTTCTGTCTGGCATTGCTGATCGGAGCGCCGGCGGCGACCTGGCGCGCCAAGTCCGCCACGGCGGCCAACGAAAGCTGGATAAATGACCCGATCACAGGCTGCAGTGTCTGGACGCCGTCGGCCGAGGAGGGCGAAATCATCTCCTGGTCCGGCGCCTGCGTGGATGGCAAGGCCGACGGATACGGCGTTCTTGTCTGGGTCCACGGCGGACAACTGGAGGCCCGTTTCAACGGCACGATGACTGCCGGGAAGGCCAACCGACTCGGTACCCTCAAGTATCGGGAGCCCGGGAGTGATAAACCCCACGAAGGCG
>CAJIAA010000235.1_pt1 | contig 10969 bp, 11 predicted proteins | sample 9199011 | NCBI WGS metagenome assembly CAJIAA01 (sample SAMEA7708266, study PRJEB35096) | sediment metagenome | biome: marine neritic benthic zone biome [ENVO:01000025]; feature: sediment [ENVO:00002007]; material: shallow marine sediment [ENVO:03000034] sea grass bed [ENVO_01000059] ...
CGAAACGCCGACTTGGAAAGGCTACAAGAACCGGCTGCACCATGCCATGCGGGTGGGCGACGAGCTGTGGGCGGCCTGCTGGCATGCCGGGTTCCGGGTGATCGACGTCTCCGACATCACAACGCCGACGACGGTGGCATCGCACGACTACCACCCGCCGTTTCCCGAACCGACCCACACCATCATGCCGCTGGACCAGACGATCGACGGCCGGCGCATCGCCGTTGTCGTCGACGAGGAACACGCCCACACGCCCGGCCGGCTGCACGGTTTTCTGTGGGTGTTCGACGTGACCGACTACAACAACATCCAGGCGCTGTCGGCCTTCGATGTCAGCGAGATGGACTCGCCCTGGAGCCGGGCGCCGGGCCGCTTCGGCGCGCACCAGTTCCGGGAGAAAATGGACTCGACCCTGGTCTACGTCACCTGGTTTGCCGGGGGGCTGCGGGTCGTCGACGTGGCCGACCCGTTCCATCCGGAGGAGGTCGCGCACTTCATTCCCGAACCGCTTTCGGGCGAAGCCAGCCCGCAAAGCAACGACGTGGACGTGGACCCGAACGGCCTGATCTACCTGATCGACCGCAACCGCGGCTTCGACATTCTTGAGCTTACCGGCTGATGCCCCGCGCCGCCGCTGCGATGGACCGGGTGACATAGCTGACCCCGCCGATCGTCGCGATGCTGAGGATCAGGATTCCGCCCAACAGCGCGAAGACCAGCCCGGGATGGCCGATATCGATCAGATAGCCGAACACAACCGGCGTGATCGCCGCGCCGACGTTAAGGCCGGTGGAAACGAAGGCGAACACGCGGCCCGTCGCACCGGCCGGCGTCACGGCCTTCACCATCATGTCCCGGGCGGGGCGGATCGAGCCCTGCAGCAGACCGGCGGCGGCGAACCCCACCGTCAACGCGAACGCCGAAAGCGCCACGCCGCCCATCAGGAAGAACAGGCCGGCGCTGATCAGAAGGGCCACGGCGGCGGCGAGGCCGTGTTGCTTGAAACGGTCGGCCAGCGGTCCGCCCAACAGCACGCCCGCGGCCGCGGCGACCAGATACGCGGTCAACACGCCGTTGGCGGCGCCCAGCCCGATCCCCTGGTGGGCGACCAGTGCCGCCACCGAAAAGGACTGCACACCGGCGGTGATCATCGCGACGGAAACGAAGAACATGAACAGGACCATGACAGGTGCGTTGAGGATCGGGGCCAGGCCCTTCGTGCCCGGTTCGGCCCGGGCAGGTTTGTGCGCGGCGGGGTCTTTCAGAACGCCGCCGCCGATTGCGAAAAATCCGATCACCAAGACCGCCAGCAATCCCGCGGCGATCAGCGCGCCGCGCCAGCCCCACAGGCTTGCAAACAGGATCATCGTGCCCGGCGCCAGCATGAAGCCCACATTGCCGGTGAAGGTGTGCAGGCCGAAGGCGCGGCCATGCCAGCCGTCGTCGACCGAGGCATTGAGGATTGTGTAGTCGGCCGGATGGAAAACGCTGATCCCGATGCCCGCCACAATCACCAGCGCCATGATGGCGCCGAAGCTGGGCGCGAAGCCGATGGCCCCGATGGCAAACCCGCTGATCGCCAGGCCGGCGATCAGGACCGGGCGCGCGCCGATCCGGTCCACCAAAAAGCCGGACGGAAGCTGGCAGACGCCGGTCGCCACATTCATCAGGGTGACCAGCAGGCCCAGCGCCGCATAGCTGACGTCGAAAGTCTCGCGCAACAGCGGGAACAGCGGCGGCAGGGCCAGCAGGTAGAAATGGCTCAACGCATGGCCCGTCCCGATCAGGGCCATGATCAGCGTAAACCGCCCCCGCGCCGTTCTCGGCGTCATATTGCTCGCTCCCCGCGCAGTTGGCGGGAGAGTACAGGCAACCGGCCCAGTCCAGAAGGGCGGTTTGACGTGTCTTTGAAGGAAGGAAGCACGAACCCATGACCGATCCAGACCTGCTGCAGCCAACCATCGACCCCAACAAGAAGGCCATCGGCATCCGCAAGGTGGTGGGCCGCAACGAGGCCTCGACCCGCAGCGTGATGATGGTGCGCAACCACGTGCTGATCACCGACGAGCCCGCGTCGGACACTGGGCCGACGCCGCTGGAAATGACGCTGTCCTCGCTGATCGGCTGCGAGGGCGTGATCATCAACCGCTGCGCCGAGGCGATGGGATTCAAGTATTCCGCGGTCGACCTGGACGGCGAGGGCGAGGTCGACCGCCGCGGCTCGCGCGGGGTTGCCGGGGTCAGGCCCTATTTCAACTGGGTGAAACTCAAGATCCGTGTCCATTCCAGCGAAACGCCGGAGCGGTTCGAAAAACTGAAGAAGAACGTCGAATACCGCTGTCCGGTGATGAACCTGTTCCGCTCCGCCGATGTGGAGGTGATCGCGGATTGGGAACTGGTGCCGGATTAGCGTGTTTCAGGCTGCGGCCGGCGGCCGGCTTTTTCCCTCGTTGGCGGCGCGGTGGCGGGTCGGGCTCGATCCGGTCCATCGGCGGAAGGCGTGGTTGAAGGCGCTCACGTCCGAATAGCCCAGGAGGTATGCGATGTGGCCAAGCGGGAAATCGGAATCCTCCAGATATCGCAGCGCCAGATCGTTGCGAAGTCCGTCGAGGCTGGCGCCGAAGCTGGTGCCGTGTTCGGCAAGGCGCCGGGACAGCGTGCGTTTGCTCATCCCCAGCTCGGCCGCAACGATGTCCAGCGTCGCCCGCCCCGACGGCAAAAGGCTGGTGATCTGCCTTGCGACGTCGTGGGTCAGGTCCGCGTCCAGATGGCGTTTGGCTAGGATCTCCTCGCAATAGGATTGCAGAACGCCCAGCAATCTGTGGTCGGCGGAAGCGACCGGTGTGGCCATGTGACGCCGGTGCAGGGCTAGGACGGCCTTCTCTGCGCCGAACTGGACCGGCGCCCCGAACGCACGCTCGAAAGTCGCGATGTCCCGGCCGCGGTTGTGCCGGAAAGTCACCCATTTGGGATGGATCGGCTGACCGGCGAGCACTTCCAGCAGGCGGCGAAAATTGCGAAAGCTGAACTCCAGCAACTGCCGTTCCGACTGGACCCGGCGATCGACGACTTCGGCATGGATTTCGAGGGTTTCGCCCTGCGTCGCCAGCTCGATTTGCAGGCCTTCGTTGTAGACGTGAATGTACCGCACCATGTTTCTGAGCGCCGCGCCCAGCGTCGCGGAGCTGAGCCCCACATAGGCCAGGAGGCCCATATCGCGCATGTCGGTCGTGGCTGCGAAATTCAGCCCGAAACAGGGGTCGCCGGTGACCTCCGACGCTGCCTCCAGCAGGGCGGCAAGGCGAAAATACGGGATCCGGGCGTCCTTGCGGCGGATCCGCCGCGCATCCAGGCCAACCGAGGCAAGGATTGCCTCTGCATCATGGCCTTGGCGCTCCAGGTGCTTGGCGAGCAGACCTGCCCAGACGGCATCGATCATACGCACGGTCGGCATGAGGGTCTCCAATTACCACGGGAGCTTTCCGTTCAGTGGCATGAATTATCAAGCGATTGGCGCGTCCGGTCAATCTGAGGGGGCGGCGTTCAGGTATGTTCCGGTGGTTTCGGAATGGGCGAAATCTATTCCATGAAGCGGAGGGTGTGAGCGCCGGACGGCCCGGAAGCTGCGCGGCCGTATCGGAATGCCTGATCCAGGCCCTTTTCAAGAACTTCAGAAAAACCGGAACGGATCGTGTAGCCGTCATCGCTGAAGAGTTTGTGCATTGAAGGGCTGCTGCAGCGACGGCCGGTGGCCAACAGCAATGTTCGAATTGGAAGAAATATGGTTTGGCCGTTTTCAAGGAAGAAGCAACGGCGCGCTCACACGGCGAAGTCGCCGTTCAAGAGCGGCGCCGCATTCTTCGAATACATCTGCGAGTTCGGCGGATCTACCGTCCGCACCAAGCAGGGCATGATTGCACTGGTCCTTGATGCGAAGAAGGAATTCGGGGTCTCGAAATCAGTGCACATCGAACCGGACGGCAGACAACTGGCAATGCTCAAAGTCGCCGCTGATGATGGGGGGTTCGTCGTTCCTGCCTATACGCAAACGAGTAAGGGAGACCGACTGAAGCCGGATGACATCGTTGTGTGGACTCCCTTGAAAAACCCGAAGACAGCGATCGGGAAAGCTGGCGAAGTGGATCCTCGACCAGGTTCGGTCGGCTTTATCGTGGCGAAAGTCGCTCCCGAGATCGACACCACCAGTTCCGAGTTGAAGACGATCTCGCGTTACGACTGAGTTGTCAGATGCGTTTCCGGCTGTGTGTTGGTGCGTCTGCTGGACGATGCGGAGGTGATCGCCGACTGAGAACTGGTGCCGGACGGGATGTGACGGCTAAGATTGTCGACATGGGGGGTCGCGCCAACCGATAGGGAGCCGCGTCATGCCGTCTGTCCACGATCCCGACGGAAACCGTCTGCCGATCAAGCTGGATTCCACCTCGAACGGCGAGTTCGTGCCGGTCCCATTGGACCCGGTGAACCGGCATGCCAACCGGCTGGCCCGGGACTGGGCCGGCGAGAACGCCAGGCGGCGCGGCGTTGGCCGGCGCGAATTCATGGTGTCCGCCTGCGGCGCGGCCTCGACGCTGTTGGCGTTCAACGCCGCCAACGCGGCCGCCGGGCGTAGCGGGGGCTATTACCAGCTCGACCAGGTCGCCGCGGTCGACCCGGAGGTGGCGCACGACCGGCTGGACGGGCGCGAGTTCGTGTTCGACGTCCAGGGCCATTTCGTCGGCGAACATGGGATCGGCAAATCCCGGCTTGGTGGGGCCGACAAGTTCATCTCGGACATCTTCCTGGATTCCGACACCGATATGATGGTGCTGTCCTTCATTCCGTCCCGGCGCGAGAAGGAGTTGCTCACCATCCAGGAGGCGAGCGAGGTGCGGCGCATCATCGACCGGATGGACGGCACCAAGCGTCTGTTGATCCACGGCCGCGCCAACCCCAACCAGCCCGGCGACCTGGAGGGTATGGACGAACTGGCCGAGACCTGGGCCGTGTCGGCCTGGAAGTGCTACACCCAGTGGGGTCCGGACGGCCGCGGGTTCTATCTGTCCGACGAGGACACCGGCCTGAAGATGATCGAGAAGGCCCGTGCGCTGGGCGTCAAGAACATCTGCGTGCACAAGGGCCTGCCCTTCGGCAAGCGGTCCTACGAGCACAGCCTGTGCAGCGACATCGGCGCCGTGGCCAAGATGTTCCCGGACGTGAACTTCCTGGTCTATCACTCCGGCTTCGTCACGAACCAGACGGAAGGGCCCTACGATCCGGCCCGCGACGAGGGGGTGGACGGTCTGATCCGTTCGGTCGAGACCTACGGGATCGCCAGGAATTCCAACGTCTATGCCGAGCTGGGCAGCACCTGGCGGTTCCTGATGCGCGATCCCGACGCCGCGGCGCACGTGATCGGCAAGCTGGTCACGCATATCGGCGAGAAGAACGTGCTCTACGGGTCCGACTGCATCTGGTACGGCTCGCCCCAGGACCAGATCCAAGCCCTGCGTACCTTCCAGATCTCCGAGGAATTCCAGGAGAGATACGGATACCCGGAGATCACGCCGCAACTCAGGGCCCAGATCTTCGGCCTGAATTCCGCCCGGCCCTACGGCCTGGATGTGGCCGAGGTGCTGAAGCGCGCGCGCACCGACGACGTGGAACGCCGCCGCGCCGAATACCGCCAGCGGCCCGACCCGCATTTCCTGACCTTTGGGCCGAAGACGCGGCGGGAGTTCTTGACCAACCTCAAGGCGCGGGGCGGGTCGGTTGTGTAGGCTGATCGGACGAATTTGACAGGACGCGCGCAGAAAGGAGGCCGCCTTATGCGCAACAGCTTGTCCCGACGAAATGTTCTCGCCGGCATGTGCGCCGCACTCGCGCTGGTCTTCGCGGCGGGGAATGTCTCGTCCGGTCCGTTGCCGCAACGGCTGGCGATCACCCGCAGGCTGGAGAAATGGCGCTGCACCAACCAGGATTGCGAGCCCTATATCTACGATCCCTCCCAAGGCGCGGAGAACATCGTCGACGAGGAAAACCCGATCCCGCCGGGCGTCGCCTTTCAGGACCTGCCCGACGACTGGGTCTGTCCGGTCTGTGCGGACCTGAAGGACGTGTTCCAGCCGCTGGGCCAATGGGTCGAGGTGACGGTCGAAGTTTAGGGCGGTTGCAGCCAGATGCTTCGTGACGGCCGCTTTGCGGCCTCCTCAGCATGAGGGTATTTGTTGAATTGGAACCAACGAACACCTCACCCTGAGGAGGCGGCGCAGCCGCCGTCACGAAGGGTCTGGCTGCGACTGAAACAAGTGCCTGCCGCGCTACGGTGCCGCCAGTTGCACCCACGGCTTCTCCCTGACGATCGCCCGGATGCGCGCCCTGACCGACGCGGCCTCGTCCCGTTCTGCCGCTGTCAGCAGCGCTGCGACCTCCTCGCGATAGGCAGGATGTCCGTCCGCCAGGACGGCCAGTCCGTTATAGGCCCATGCCCGGACGAATTTGTTCGGGGCGCCGACGTAACCGCTTCCTTTCATAACAGACACCAGCGTTTCCGCGACGCTCTGGGGAACGTCCCAATGGTGTAGCATCTGAAGCAGATGCAGTTTGGCGTCCCAGGAGCTGACCTGGGCCAGTAGGTCCAGCAGCCGGCCGACCTGTTCTGGCGTGAAGGACGCGCCGCCTTCCTGAAAACGTTTCAACAGCCAGGTGGCGCCCGACTGGAAGTTCGTGTCATCGCGCCCGGCAAGCGCGCAGAGCCCATCGACAATCCGGGCATCCGGCGTCAGCCGCGCGGCGAGTGCCTCCAGAACGTCCGTACGTTTCCCGTCGAAGGCGGCGATCTCGGCGGCAATGTCCATGGCGTCTGACCTCGACCTGCGATGACGTCGACGGCCTGTTCTACTCCGACGCTTTCGGCTTCTTCCAGTCGCCGGTGGTGTTCCACCAACGATGGGGGTTGTCCCGGTCGTCCAGCCCCTTGGAGCGGCTGACCAGGACCGGGTGCACCGCGATCACCGGCTCCTGGTAGCTGTGGACCTGGAAGACGGTTTCGACCACGCGCTCCAACAGCGCCTGGTCGTCCTGCAGTTCGAAGCGCAGCTCGATGACGCCCGGCCGCCTGCGCACATCCGTTTCCGGCCCGGCCGCCGCGCCTTCAAGCGGCCGGTAGCGTTCGATGCCGGGGGCCGATTGGTAGGCGTTGCTGTCGTACTTCTCGCCCTGGGCCAGCGGTGCGATGGCGCAGACATGCTCCATGATCCGGTCGGCGTCCTCCGCGGGCGCCAGCACATGGACCTGCAACAGCCCTTCCATGCGCACCGATTTGGTCTCGAAACCCTGGTCCTTCATTGCCCCGTCTCCCCTTTCGATCCGGAGATCCAGTCTAGCCGGGGCCTCCTGACAGCGTTCTGTCAGGAAGGGGCAGATCCGCTCTACACCACCGTTACCGCCAGATCGCCCACACCTTCCACATGGCCCTCAAGCCGATCGCCGCGGTTGACCGGGCCGACGCCGGACGGCGTGCCGGAGAAGATCAGGTCGCCTGGCGCCAGGGTAAACAGGCCAGACAAATAGGCGATCATTTCCGGCACCTTCCAGATCAACTGATTGAGGTCGCCCTCCTGGCGGATCTCGCCGTTGACCTTCAGCCAGACTGCGCCGTTGTCGGGATGGCCGATGGCGCTGGCCGGAACGATTTCGCCGCACGGGGCGGATTGCTCGAACGCCTTGCCGACTTCCCAGGGGCGACCCGCCTTCTTGGCCTCGCCCTGCAAGTCGCGGCGGGTCATGTCCAGGCCCACCCCGTAGCCGAACACGTGGTCCAGTGCCTGATCCTGGGGAATGTCGCGGCCGCCCTTCGACAAGGCGACGACCATCTCGATCTCGTGGTGCACGTCCGACGACGCCGGCGGGTACGGGAAATCGCCGCCGCCCGCAACCAGATTGTCGGGGTTCTTCTGGAAGAAGAACGGCGGTTCCTTGTCGGGGTCATGCCCCATCTCCACCGCATGGGCGGCGTAGTTCCGCCCCACGCAATAGACACGGTGCACGGGAAATGTCTCGTCGGTGCCGCGTACCGGCAGGGAGATGACGGGCGCGGGGGCGATCACGTAACTCATCACTGAACCTCCAAAGAGCTCTTGTTTGTTGTTTGGGCGACGGTCTGCGCCCCGAGTACACGCGGCGACGCAGCCGAATATAGACGGAGACGAAGCCTTGCCAAGCGGGTTGGGGTCAGAAGAAACGCATGCGAACGGTCTTCAGGTGGTCGCGCATGGACTGTGCGGCCAGGTCGGGATCGCGGTTGACGATCGCCTTCAGGATCCGGTCGTGCTCGGCGAAGCTCTGGTGGCTGGGCGGCGGCGCCTTGGTCTCGCGGACCGGCCGCACCGCCGTTGACCGGCGGACCACGTTCAGGGTCTCAAACAGGCTGATCAGCAGTTTGTTCTGCGACGCGTTGGCGATGGCGAGATGCAGGTTGGTGTCCCAGGCCTCGTAGGCCCGCCAGTCCTGGGCGTTGCGCGCCCTGCGACAGCAGCGCCGGATTTCGGCGAAGTTTTTCTCGGTGCCATGCAGCGCGGCCAGGCGCGCCATCTCCGGTTCCACCGCCAGCCGCGCCTCCATGATTTCCGAGAGGCTGGTCTGGCTTGACAGAAACGAGACGTCTTCCAGGTTCTGGACCGGCCGTGGGCCGGTAAAAGTCCCCCGGCCAACATGGCGCCAGATTACGCCCTCGGACTCCAGAACCGACAGGGCCTTGCGCAGCTTGCCGCGCGAAAAACCGAGGATCTGCGACAGCTCCCGTTCCACCGGCAGTTTTTCGTTTAGCGACAGCGCGTGATTCGACAGATAGGTCCGCACGGCCGACAGCACATCTTCGTCGCTTGCCCTTTCGTGCATCGCTTGTTGGACCAATGCTGATATTGGGTGGAATAAATGGTTCCTGAGTCAACCCAACCACTATAGCCTCGTTGTTGCAAGGCGAATCGATGCCGGAGCGTGGCGTCGACACAAAAAACAGTTTGGACTGCAACAAGTTGCGGCCAACGATCGGTACGAGTGCGGCGCGCGGTTCGGGATGCAGGGACGACACCAATGCAGTTTGTGACCTTTCGATCCGGGCAGGGCTTGCGCCCTGGTTTGCTGACCAATCACTCTGCGGTTCTGGATATACCGACAGCCTACGCAATCGCGAAGCAGCACGGCGTGGCTGTCGATTTCGACCGGTGCCCGCACAGTCTCCTGGATGTAATCCAGGGCGGCCCGCAAAGCCTGCAGGACCTCCAAGAGATCACCGCGCGCCTCGATGACGGCGCCCTGCAGGGTGCCGTTGCCCCTGCCGACACGGTCGAGATCGTGGCGCCAATTCCCCGGCCTGCGAAAAACGTCTTCTGCGTCGGCAAGAACTATCGCGCGCATATTGCGGAAGGAAACCGGGCACGGAAGATCGACGAAGCCCCGCCCGAATATCCGGTGTTCTTCACCAAGCCGCCGACGGCGGTAATCGGTCCGGACGATGCGATCCAAGTCGACCCGTCGGTCTCCGACAGGATGGACTACGAGGTCGAGCTGGGCGTCGTCATCGGCAAGGCGGGTCGTAACATCCGGTTGGAAGACGCGATCGAGCATATCTTCGGTTTCACGATCATCAACGACGTGACGGCGCGGGATCTGCAGCGCCGGCACGGCGGCCAGTTTCTCAAGGGAAAGGGCCTGGACACGTCATGTCCGATGGGGCCGTCCGTCGTGACCATCGACGAGGTGCCGAACTTCGGCGATCTGGAGATCGGCCTGACCGTCAATGGCGAGGTCCGCCAGTCCGGCAACACCAGCAGCATGATCTTCCCGATTGCGGAGCTTTTGGCGTCGCTGTCGGAGGGGATGACGCTGGAGCCGGGCGATATTCTGGCGACCGGAACGCCGTCGGGGGTCGGCTACGCCATGGAGCCGCCCGTCTTCCTGAAGGATGGTGATACAATCACCTGTCAGATCGAGGGCATAGGCTCGATGACCAATCCGGTCAGGTCGGTCGCCGCCGGCGCCGTTGTCACCTGAAGACGCGACCGGAACAATAAGAAAGCAAGGAGGAAACAATGCCTAGAAAATCACATCTGAAGAGTCTGCTGGGAGCCGCTGCGATCGCCTTTGCGGCCGGCGCTCTGTTCATCGGGGCACCGACGGCCCAGGCGCAGGACAAGGGGACCATGCGCGTCGCCTTCGGCGATGTGCCCGGCAGCGAGATGGTCAATTTCATGATTGCGGTCGAACGCGCCAAGGAGCGTGGCGTCAAGGTCGAAACCGTGTTCCTGAATTCCGAGGAACTGGCCGCCCAGGCCATCGTCAGCGGTCAGGCCGACATCGGCGTCGGCACGCCTTATGCGCTGATCCAGAAGGTCAACGCGCCGATTCGGATGTTCTACCAGCTCTCGATGCTGCGCTTCTATCCGGTGGTCAACGGCGAGAAGTACAAGGCCTGGAAGGATCTGGATGGCGCCAACGTCGCGGTGCACGGCCGCGGGTCCGGCACCGAAGCGATCATGCAGTTGATGGCCAAGGAGAACGGTGTGGAATACAGCTCGGTCAGCTACGTGCCGGGCTCGGGCGTCCGTGCCAGCGCGCTGTTGCAGGGCCGAATCGACGTCTCCATCGTCGATTACGAACGCAAGCGCCTGTTGCAGCGCGAAGCGCCGGACAAGTTCGTCTTCCTGCCTCTGCCGGACATCAAGGCAACGGACGAGGCACTGTACGCCAATAAGGACTGGCTGGATAGCCAGAGCGAGGCCGTCGACATCATGGTCGAGGAGCTGATCAAGACCTGGCGCGAGATCAACAAGGACCCCGCGTCGATCGCGGCACTTCGCGACAAATACAAGGTCCTGCCCGACATCGAGCAGGTCGAAGTTGACGAAATGATCCCCGCTTTCACGCAAGGCGTGGAGATCGATCTTTTCCCGAACAACGGTGGCAGTGCGGA
>CAJIAA010000164.1_pt1 | contig 10935 bp, 11 predicted proteins | sample 9199011 | NCBI WGS metagenome assembly CAJIAA01 (sample SAMEA7708266, study PRJEB35096) | sediment metagenome | biome: marine neritic benthic zone biome [ENVO:01000025]; feature: sediment [ENVO:00002007]; material: shallow marine sediment [ENVO:03000034] sea grass bed [ENVO_01000059] ...
GGAGAGGACACTATGGCGACGGAAAATCTTCTATCGATCGACGATCTTTCTGTCAGTTTCGACACACCCGGCGGTGTGGTCGAGGCGGTGCGCCACATCTCCCTCGATATCGCTGAAGGCGAGACGGTCGCGCTGGTCGGCGAGTCGGGGTCCGGCAAGTCGGTGACCGCGCTGTCGGTGCTGCAGCTTCTGCCCTATCCCATGGCGCACCACCCATCGGGCTCGATCGATTTCGAGGGCCAGCAACTGGTCGGCGCGCCCGAGCCGGATTCGCCGACCAGGGCCAGGGTCTCGCCCTTGCGGATGTCGAATGAAACCCGCTTGACCGCCTCCACGGCGCCCTGTCCGCCGCCGAATGTGACCGAAAGGTCCCGGACGGTCAGCACTTTATCGCCCACTTTCACGTTCATGCCGGTTCCTCAGCCAACCACTTTGCGCGGATCGAAGGCGTCGCGCACCGCTTCGCCAATGAAGATCACCAGGGTCAGCATAACGCCGATGACCAGGAAGGAAGAGATGCCCAGCCAGGGCGCGGTCAGGTTGTTCTTGCCCTGGGCCAGCATCTCGCCCAGGGACGGGCTTCCGGACGGCAACCCGAAGCCAATAAAGTCGAGCCCGGTCAGCGTTGTCAGCGAGCCGGCCAGGATGAACGGCAGGAAGGTCAAGGTCGCGACCATCGCGTTGGGCAGGAGGTGGCGGTACATGATGGTGACGTGGCCGACGCCCAGCGCCCGGGCGGCGCGCACGTAGTCGAAATTGCGCGCCCGCAGGAACTCCGCCCGCACCACGCCGACCAGCGCCATCCAGCTGAACAACAGCAGCAGGCCCAACAGCCACCAGAAGCTGGGCTGGATCACGCTGGCCAGGATGATCAGCAGGTACAGCGTGGGCAGCCCCGACCAGATCTCGATGAAACGCTGGAACAACAGGTCCACAAGGCCGCCGAAATAGCCCTGCACCGCGCCGGCTGCGACGCCGATGATCGAGCTGATCACCGTCAAGACCAGGCCGAACAGCACCGAGATACGGAATCCGTAAATCAGCCGCGCAACCACGTCGCGCGCCTGGTCGTCGGTGCCCAGCCAGTTCTGGGTCGTTGGCGGCGAGGGCGCGGGCGTCGGCAGGTCCAGCGCCACCGTATCGTAGCGGTAGCGGATCGGCGGCCACAGCATCCAGCCGTCCGCTTTGATCAGGTCCTGGACCTCCGGGTCGGTATATTCCGCTTCGGTCTCGAAAAAGCCGCCGAACACGGTTTCGGGGTACTCGAACAGCACAGGCACGTGCAGCCGGCCTTCGAACATGACGATGACAGGCTTGTCGTTGGCGATGAACTCGGCGAACAGGGTGAGCACCAACAGCGCCAGGAATGCCCACAGGGAATAGAAGCCGCGCCGGTTGGCCCGAAAATTGGCCAGGCGCCGGCGGGTCAAGGGCGACAGTTCGAACCAGCCGGCGCCCGGGCGCGGTTCGGCCGCGGCGGCGCTGAGCGGGCTTTCGGCTTGCGTCGCCAACGGCCTCACGCCTCGCGGGATTCGAAGTCGATCCGGGGATCGATCAACACGTAGGTCAGGTCGCTGATCAGATTGACGATCAGGCCCAGCAGGGTGAAGAAGAACAGCGTGCCGAACATCACCGGATAGTCGCGGTTAAGCGCCGCCTCGAAACCCAGCAGACCGAGACCGTCCAGTGAGAAGATGATCTCGATCAGCATCGAGCCGGTGAACAACAGCCCGATCAACAGGCCCGGGAAACCCGAAATCACGATCAGCATTGCGTTGCGGAAGACGTGCCCGTAAAGCACGCGCTTCTCCATCAGCCCTTTGGCGCGGGCGGTGTTGACGTATTGCTTGTTGATCTCCTCGATGAACGAGTTCTTGGTCAGCATGGTCAGGCCCGCGAAACCGCCGATAACCAGCGCGGTGATCGGCAGGGTCATGTGCCAGAAATAGTCGACGATCTGATCGAACAGTCCCAACGTCTCCCAGTTGTCGGAGACGATGCCGCGCAGCGGAAACCAGTCAAAGTATCGTCCGCCGGCAAACAGCACGATCAGCAGCACCGCGAACAGGAAGGACGGGATGGCGTTGCCGACGATGATGATGCTGCTGGTATAGATATCGAACTTGCTGCCGTCCCGGACCGCCTTCGCCACGCCCAGCGGGATCGAGATCAGATAGATGATCAGCGTGCTCCACAGGCCCAGGCTGATCGATACCGGCATCTTCTCCAGGACCAGGTCGATGACCTGGACATCGCGGAAGAAGCTTTCGCCGAATTCGAACTGGAAGTAGTTGCCCATCATCAACAGGAAGCGTTCGCCGAACGGCTTGTCGAAGCCGAATTGGCGTTCCAGCTTGGCGATAAACTCGGGATCCAGGCCCTGGGTCGAGCGGCGATTGGGGTCCAGTCCGGTGGACGAACCGGACTCGGACGAAGCCGTCTCCTGCAGTTCGCTGCCGCCGCCTTCGACGCGAATGGTCGCCGAGACGGCTGTGCCCTGCAGCTTGGCCAGGACGGTTTCGATCGGGCCGCCGGGCGCAAGCTGGACGATGACGAAGTTCAGAAGCATGATCCCGACAAGCGTCGGGAATATCAGCAACAGCCGGCGGATGATGTAAGCGGTCATTGCGGCGGCATCTTACCCGACAACGCGGACAGGGCAATCGTACGCTGTCCCAATCATCCCTTGCCCATCGACCGGCGCCGGTCCGCCAGCGTGGACTCGCGGCCCTTGTCGATCCACCAGCGCATCAGGCTGGTGCCGGTGGTCGGCGTCTGTTCCGGATGGTCGAACTTGTCCCAGTAGATCACCCGGTCGACCTTGCTGTGAAACTGCGGGATCGCCCAAAAACCCCATTGCAGGACCCGGTCCAACGCGCGGACCCGCTGGACCAGGCTTTCTCGGTCGGGGGCCGCGATCACCAGCTCGATTAGTTCGTCGATGACCGGGTCCTGAATGCCGGCCAGGTTGCGGCTGCCCTCGCGACCGGCCGCATCGGACGACCAGAAGTCGCGCTGTTCGTTGCCGGGCGACAGGGACTGGCCCCACACGGTGGTGACGACGTCGAAATCGAAGGTATCCAAACGCCGGCGGTACTGCGCCGCGTCGACCGTGCGCACCGAGACGTCGACGCCGATTCGTTTCAGGCTCTTCGCCATCGGGTTGACGATGCGCTCGAACAGCGGGCTGACCAGCAGGATCTCGAAGGCCATCGCCTCGCCGGTTTCCACGTTGGTCAGTTTCTTGTCGCGGATCTCCCAGCCTGCTTCCCGCAACAGCGTCACGGCCGTCTTGAGGTTGGCGCGGTTGCGCCCTGATCCGTCCGTCGTGGGCGGACTGAATTCCGTTGTGAAGACTTCCTCAGGGATACGATCGCGGAACCGTTCCAGGATTTCCAGTTCCTCGTCCTGGGGCAGGCCGCGGGCGGCCAGCTCCGAATTGTCGAAATAGCTGCGGGTGCGGCTGTATTGGCCGTAGAACAGGTTCGTGTTCGACCATTCGAAGTCGAAGACGTAAGACAGGGCTTGCCGGACCTTCGGGTCCTGGAACTTGGGCCGGCGGGTGTTGAAGACGAAGCCCTGCATGCCCGAGGCACGTTCGTGCCGCAGCTCTTCCTTGACGATAACGCCGGCCTCGACCTCGGGGATGTTGTAGGAGGTCGCCCAGGCCTTGGACGAATTCTCGGCGCGGTAGTCGAACTCGCCGCCCTTGAAGGCCTCGATCTGGACGGTCGCATCGCGATAATAGTCGTAGCGGATGGTGTCGAAGTTATAGAGCCCCACATTGACCGGGTGCTTGGCGCCCCAATACTCCGGATTGCGGCGGTAGGTGATGTGGCGCCCCGGTTCGAAGCTGTCGATCTTGTAGGGTCCGCTGCCCAGCGGCGGTTCCTGGGTCGTCGCCTCGAAGTCGCGTCCCTCCCAGTAGTGCTTCGGCAGCACCGTGAGCTGTCCCAGGATCAGCGGCAACTCGCGGTTTTCCCCGGGCTTGAAGGTGAATTTGACGGTGCGCGCGTCCAGTTTCTCCGCCTTCGCGACAGAGCCATAATAGAAGCGGTAGAAAGGCGCGCCCTTCTCGTACAGCGTGTTGAAGGTCCAGATCACGTCGTCTGCGGTGATCGGTTTGCCGTCGTGCCAGTATGCGTCCTTGCGCAGGGTGAAGGTGACGTAGCTGCGTGCGGCGTCGGTCTCAACAGTCTCGGCCAACAGGCCGTATTCCGTGAAGGCTTCATCGGCGCTGCCGGACAGGAGCGAATCGTAGATCAGTCCCAGCCCTGCCGCCGGGTTGCCCTTGATGATGAAGGCGTTGAAGCTGTCGAAAGTGCCGGTAGCCGCCAGCTTGACTTCGCCGCCCTTTGGCGCCAGCGGGTTGACGTAGTCGAAATGCTTGTAGTCGGCAGGGTATTTGGGCTCCCCGTGCATGGCCAGCGCGTGGCCTTTCTGGGCATCGGCCGCCTGGGCGGCGCCGGCCAGGGCCATGGCCGCCGCAAGGACAAAGGTCATAAATCGAGTGGATCGCATGGCTCTTTCGGGGCAGTTGGGCACAGCGCTTCGAGTCTCGCCCCTAAATGTGCCTCGGTGCCGCCCCGCATCAAGGGTTATTTGCCGCTATTGCCCGGATTCGGCGAAACATTACGGTCTTTTAACGAGGTTTTGACCAACCGGGGGATAGACCATGCTATTCCGTGAGCGGTGATGTATGGAGACGGCGGTGCCGAAAAAGACGTGGATCGCGAACTACATCTACAAGGATGCGGACGGGGCGACCCGGACCGACATGCGGCTGGTCACGGCCTTTACGGAAGATGAGGCGCAAGAATTCGCCGCCCAGTATCCGCCGGCGGAGGAATTCGTCGTGTCGCTGCACCCGCAGACGGAAGACCAATTCCTGGGATCGGTTCGGCAAAACGCCGCAAAGCTGAAGGAACTGCGCGAGGATGAAGGCCAGAAGGGTTTCGCGCTGCGCAACGTTCTGGAAATGCTGTTACGCGACCCCGATGCCGATGTTGGCGACGATCTTGAGGACTACCTTGCCGAGGCCGATGAAGAGACCGGTGGCAAGGGCAAACGGCGGGTCAACGGCAAATCGGACGCCGTGGACTGACGCCGGGCTTCATGTCTCCAAGATAGGAACGTCAGACGTCGCGTGCTGAATGCGCGCATGCACCCTTCCAAATCCAGTGCATCCGCGGGTCGGTCCCACCGTCGGGCCGGGCGATTTCACCCGTTTCCCCGCCGTCCCCATCCGCTCTTTCCTGCCAGGCTTCGATCATAGTTGTCGATGAACGACACTTGGGTCTTGCGATGGCGAGGCCTCGCAGGATCAATGCGATCGCGGATAGAAGATGGTGGTTCAGGCGCCCCCAAGCTCCGCCAACGCCGCCCTGTGCAGCGCCGGCGTTGCCGCGGCGATCACCCGGCCGTCTGACTCGGTCGTCATCGGCGCGCCCTGCCAGTCGGAGAAGACGCCGCCCGCGCCTTCCACCACCGGGGCCAGGGCCATGTAGTCGTAGGTTGCCAGGCCAGTCTCCACCACCAGGTCCACGTGCCCCGACGCGACCAGGCCGTATTGGTAGCAGTCGCCGCCGAACCGGCTGGTTCGCACCAGGCCCTTCAGGCGCGTGAAGGCATCGGCATCCGTCCCGGCGAACATGTCCGGCGAAGTGGCGTAGAGCGACGCATCTGCCAGGTCGGTGCAGCCGCTGGTCGCCGCCGGCGCGCCGTTGAACCGGGTCGGATGGCCGCACGCGCCGACCCAGCGCTCTCCCATCACCGGCTGGTCGATGACGCCCATCCAGGGACGGCCGTTATGCGCCAGCGCGATCAGGGTGCCGAAGATGGGCAACCCGGTCATGAAGGCCTGGGTGCCGTCGATCGGGTCCAGCACCCAAAGGTGGGACGCGTCGCCGCGCACGATGCCGTATTCCTCGCCGTGGATGCCGTGCGCCGGGGCCTCGCGTTCCAGGATCTCGCGCATCGCCGCCTCGGCACCGCGGTCCGCGACGGTCACCGGGGTGGCGTCCTGTTTCCGGTCGATCTCCAAGTCGGTGCGAAAGTGGGACCGGATCACCGGGCCCGAGGCGTCGGCCAGGCGGCAGGCGAGTTCGATGAACGCATCGGGACAGCGTTCCAGAAGGCGGGAGGGCTCAGGCATCGGGCTGGCTTTCGGATAAGACAAAGGGCGGCCAAACGGCCGCCCCTATCCTAGCACCGGCCGGCCGGCCGGCGAAGCCGAACTCAGGGAAGCGGGATCGGCGAGTCAGCCTGCTCGCGCATCCAGGCGATGATGTCGGCGCGGTCCTGTGGCTTCTTGAACCCGACGAAGTTCATCTTGGTGCCGGCGATGTAATCCTTCGGCTTCCACAGGAAGTGGTTCAGCGCGTCGTAGTCCCATTCGCCGCCGGTCTCGACCAGGGCGCCGGAATACTTGAACCCCTCGTGCTGGCCCTTGCCGCTGCCGACCACGTTCCACAGGCCAGGCCCGGTCTTGTTGGGCGCGCCCTTTTCGAAGCCGTGGCAGGAAGTGCACTTCTTGGACAGCTTCGCGCCCTTGGCCACGTCGGCCGATGCCAGCAGATCGACGATCGGCTCCGGCCCCGCCGGCGCTTCGGCCACGTCCTCCGCCGCTTCGCCGGTGGCGGTCGCGGCAATCGGATAGGCATTCTCGGCCAGTTCCTGGGGATGGTAGAGCAGATCGGCGATGAAGCCCGATCCCATGCCCACAAGACCGGCCAGCAGCACCGCCGCGGCGATCTTGTTAAACAAGAGGCTGTCCTTGATCATGCGCGCGCCTTCGGATGCTGTTCTGTTCGGTCGCGGATAAGGCAATGCGGCGCATTTTCCGTTGCGCCGCGGTGGGTGCGGTATATCCTCCCGTCCGGCGCGAATCAACGGTGTGAGCGTTTTTGCCGCGGTTCCCAACGGCGCGGCGGCACGGTTTACGCCTCCTGTCCCACGGTCGATGGTCCCATGTCCGGTCCCAACAATCCCCTGATCGTCATCCCCAGCCGCCTGGCCTCGACGCGCCTGCCGGACAAGCCCTTGGCGGACATTCACGGCGTCCCGATGATCGTCCACTGCCTGCATCGGGCAGAAGAGGCGAAGATTGGCCCGGTCCTGGTGGCGGCGGCGGACGCGGCCATCGTCGCGGCGGTCGAGGCAGCCGGCGGACATGCTGTCATGACGGACCCGGACCATCCGTCGGGCTCGGACCGGATCTGGGAGGCCGTCCAGATGGTCGACCCCGGCGCCGACCACGATCTTATCGTCAATGTCCAGGGCGACCTGCCAACCCTGGAACCGGCGGCAATCCGTGCCGTTCTGGAACCGATGGCGGACCCGGAAGTGGACATCGGCACCATCGCCGCGGAGATCAGCGTGCCGGCGGAACGGACCAATCCCAACGTGGTCAAGGCCTATACCGCGTTTCCGCCCGGCGCGCGGATCGCCAGGGCGCTGACCTTCACCCGGGCCACCGCGCCGGCGGGCGAGGGGCCGCTTTATCACCACATCGGTCTTTACGTTTACCGCCGTGCGGCGCTGGAGCGGTTCGTCGCGCTGCCGCCGGGCCTGCTGGAACAGCGCGAGAAGCTGGAACAGCTCAGGGCCCTGGAAGCGGGCATGCGCATCGACGTTGCCCTGGTGAACACGGTGCCGCTGGGCGTCGACACCGCCGAGGACCTGGACCGTGCGCGGCAAATGTTGACACCAGCATAAACACCACAAGGCGATTTGTGCCACGTTGGCACAATATTGACATCACTGTCGGATTGCCTTTAGAAACTGTGCCATGAGCATCGGCACACGCATAAGGCTTGCCCGCAAGGCGAGCGGTTTGACCCAATCGGACCTGGCGATCCGACTGGACCATGCCCATTCGACCGTCAATCGGTGGGAATCCGGCCAGCGCCAGCCGCCGCGAGCCATGGTGGTCCGCATCGCCGAGGAGACCGCGGTCCCCGTTGCCTGGTTGGAGGTGGGCGGCACGCCGCCGCCGGCCCTGGCGGGGATGACCGGGGAAGGCGCCCCGGCGGACGACCCGGATAACACAATCGCATTCCAGGGCATGCCCGGCGCCTATTCGCAGATGGCCTGCCTGGAGTCGCATCCGGAAATGCACGCGATGCCGTGCCACACCTTCGCCGACGCGTTCGAGGCGGTGGAAGACGGACGGGCGGCGCTGGCGATGATCGCGATCGAGAATTCGCTGGGCGGCCGGGTCGCCGACGTGCACCACCTGCTGCCGGACTCCAGCCTTTATATCGTGGGCGAGCATTTTCAGCCGGTCCATCACCATCTGCTGGCGCCGAAGGGGGCGACGCTGGAAAGCCTCAAGACGGTGCGAAGCCACGTCCAGGCCCTCTCCCAGTGCCGCGACTTCATCCGCGAGCTTGGTCTGCGTGCGGAAGACCGGGTGGACACGGCGGGCTCGGCCAAGGAAGTGGCCGAACTGAACGACCCGACGGTGGCGGCGATCGGTTCGGCACTGGCGGCGGAAGTCTACGGCCTGGAGACCCTGCGTTCGCGGGTGGAGGACCGGATCGGCAACACCACGCGCTTCATCGTCATGGCGCGTCAACGGCAGGAACCTGACCCGCGCGAGGGCCCGTGCCTGACTTCAATCGTGTTTACGGTGCGCAGCGTGCCGGCGGCGCTCTACAAGTCGCTGGGCGGGTTCGCCACCAACGGCGTGAACCTGATTCGGCTTGAAAGCTACATCTCGGTCGCCGACTATTCCATCGCCCGGTTCTATCTGGAGATCGAGGGGCATCCGTCGGAAAAGCGCGTCGACACGGCGCTGGACGAGCTGCAGTACTATTCCACCAAGCTGAAGATCCTGGGCACCTATCCGGCCAATCCCTACCGGGACGAGCCCTGAGCCACGTTCAGCCGCTGATCAAAAGCCGCTCGCCGTCCTCCGCCAGTGCGGTCAGCGTCCCCTCGGCAATGTCGAAATGCCAGCCATGCAGTCTCAACGCGCCGGACCGGACACGTTCCTCGATCCATGGAAAGGTTCGCAGGTTGCGCACCGACTGAAGCGTGGATTCGTACTCCAGCGCGCGGGCCTGGTCGGCATGGGCGCTGTCCGGCATCTTCTCCAGCACCCGGTCGCGGGCGTCTGCGGCGCAGGACAACCACGGTCCGATGAAATCGCTTTCAGGCGTGCCATGGTCGATGCCGCGCAACAGGGCGTCGATGCCGCCGCAATGAGCATGGCCCAGGACCACGACATCCTGGACCCCCAGGCCCAGGACGCCGAATTCCAGAGCCGCGCTGGTCCCGCGGGAGCTTCCGTCCGGCGCGAATGGCGGAACGAGGCTGGCCACGTTGCGGACCATGAAGATGTCGCCGGGTTCGGAATCGAAGATCAGCGATGGGTCGACCCGACTGTCCGAACAGGCGATCATCAGGATCTTCGGCGACTGTCCCTCGCGGACCAAGCGCTTGTACAACGGCTGTTGCTGGGAGTAGGGCCCGGCGCGGAACGCGCGCGCCCGGGCGATCAGGAAATCGATTGACGTGCCTATCGGTCTTCTCCTTCGCTGCTTTCCAAGTTGGTGTCGTCCAGCCAGTCCTCCACCAGACGCCGGGCGATCGAGTCGCGGCGCGGCAGGCGGAAGGACTCGTCCTCGGGCGAGGCCCGCATCTCCCGGCGTGTGACCCAGCGTGCGGATTCCAGCTCGAAGGCGTTGACATCCAGCCGGTCGCCGGTCGCCCGGGCCCAGAAGCCCAGCATGATCGACGCCGGGAACGGCCAGGGCTGTGATGAATGGTAGGTGACCTCGTCCACGGCCACGCCGACCTCCTCGAACACCTCGCGGGCGACCGCATCTTCCAACGATTCGCCGGGTTCGACGAAACCGGCCAGCACCGAATGCATGCCCTGGGGCCAGATCTTCTGCCGGCCCAAGATCGCCCGGTCGCCGCCGTCGTGAACCAGCATGATGACCGCGGGGTCGGTGCGCGGGAACGAATTGCTGTGGCAGTCTCCGTTGCCGCAGACGCGCAGGTGGCCGGCGTCCTCCACCGTCGTCGGATGGCCACAGACGCCGCAGAACCGGTGCCGTCTGTGCCAGGTCGCCATGCCCCTGGCATAGGCCAGCAGCGCCCCTTCCTGGCGCCCCAGCACGGGGCCGATGGCCCTGAGGTCTTCGAACGCGCCCCACGCGCCCAGCGGCGGATCGTCGAAGTTCGAGAAATCCTGCGCGAAGTAGGGAAGGCCGTCGACCATCCCCAGAAAAACAGTCTCCGTGCGGTCCTGGCCGACAACGTCGTGCACCGCGGGGAAGACCGGGACGGGACCGGAGTCGGCCCGCACAAGGTTCTTCGACCGCCAGACCGGGACCAGCCGGGCGTCGGGCCGTGCGTACTGGTCGGCGATCCACACGGTGTCCTTGCGGCGCTCCGATGCGCGGTCGATGCTGCCGGTCGCATAGAAATTCGCGTCTCTCATCGCTTTCAAAGTGGCATGGCATGGCGCGCCGGGCAATGCACGGATCGATGCGGCCGGATCTGTCGGCGAGACACCCGCCGCGGCCCTGTCAGCCCTTGCTTTTCCGGCGGCCAGGCCTGATATAGTGCCCTTGGAAGGCCGGCCGCGGACGAACGCCTCGCCAACCCGGTCAGATCCGGAAGGAAGCAGCCGTAACGAGATTTGTTCGGGTCGCCGGTCCGGTCTTCCACTGTCTTCCAGGGCCGGCAACAAGGCCCGGACACGCACAGGGAAATACGACCAGGCAATATGTCCGCCGCGAGCTCCAACGACGCGTCTTCGCCTTCGCCCTATCGCGTGCTCGCGCGGAAATACCGGCCGAACAGCTTCGACGAACTGGTGGGCCAGGAACCGCTGGTCCGAACGCTGACCAATGCCATCAACACCGGGCGCATTGCCCAGGCATTCATGTTGACCGGCGTGCGCGGGGTCGGCAAGACCAC
>CAJIAA010000065.1_pt1 | contig 10920 bp, 9 predicted proteins | sample 9199011 | NCBI WGS metagenome assembly CAJIAA01 (sample SAMEA7708266, study PRJEB35096) | sediment metagenome | biome: marine neritic benthic zone biome [ENVO:01000025]; feature: sediment [ENVO:00002007]; material: shallow marine sediment [ENVO:03000034] sea grass bed [ENVO_01000059] ...
AAGCGCGAGGTCGGATTGATGACCACGATCGCCAGGGCCCGGGCGCAGGCCCGGGGCGAGGAACTCGGTCAGGGCGTTCCCGCCTGGCTGCAGGATCATCCGCAGACGGACGATCGTATCCGCGATACGACCCGCCAGGCGGTCCGCACGGGGATCGCGCGCGGCACCGGCACGATCAATCGTGACCGCCATCTCGACGCCATCGACGGCATCATGTTCGGAGAGGATCCGGCTCTCGGCGTGCTCAAGGACGGCAGGTTTGTTCACCCCGGGATCGGCATCGGTTTCGATGTGCCCGAAGGGTATGCCGTCCAGAACACACCCGGTGTCCTGATCGCGGTACGCGACGAGCGCTCGATGATGCTGTTCGCCGGCGTGCAATGGCCGGCCGATCGCAGCCTCGAGGAGTTTGCCGTGTCCGCATGGGTCGCCGCGACCGAGGGCGAGGCGGGAAATCTCGATGGGGTCGAGACGACCGAGATCAACGGGCTGCCGGCGGTTATCTCGATCAAACGGGTCAGGAGCCGTCTCGGTCGGGGAACACTCGTCTCGGTCGGGTATCGGGTGACCGCGAACGAGGTCTACGGTCTCGCCTTTCTGATCGCCGGCGATCTTAACCGTCCGCTGCTGAACGAATTCCGCGCCATCGCCGAGAGCTTCGGCAAACTGACCGCTGCCGAGATCGCACGGATCAAACCGCAGCAGGTGGTTGTGCATACGGTGGCCGAGGGCGAAACCGCCGAGAGCCTCGCGCAACGCATGGCCTATCCGGATTTCAAGGTCGAACGGTTCCGCGCGCTCAATGGACTGTACGGCCCCATCAAGCCGGGCGACCGGGTCAAGCTGATCCTCCAGGCGCCATGACGAAAGCGTTAACAGAACCGGCGCGGCCGGGCCACGCGAACAACCGAAGGAAAGCATCCGCAACCTAGAAAGGAAGAAATCCAATGGATCTCGTAGCAATCATGATGGACGACATCGAGAAAGCGCGTGAGGCGCGTATCGAATGTACCAAGATGGCAGAAGACGGACTGATCACGCTGGCTGACGCGGTGGTCGTCCACAAGGATCTGCGCGGCGAGGTGCAGCTCGATCAGGCCGTCAATCTGACCGTGGGTGGCGCCTTCGGCGGCGCCTGGTGGGGGCTGCTGATCGGTGCGATCGCGGGCATCGCGACCGGGACCGCCGGCCTGTCCCTGGCCGGCCTGGCGGGCGGTGCTGCCGGTGGCGCGCTTGGCGGCTGGCTTTCCGATGCTGGCATCTCCGACGAGATGATGAAAAAGACCGGTGATGCTCTGGATAACGGCAAGGCGATCCTGTTCCTGCTCGGGCGCACCGGCGCGCCGGACAAGGCGCTGGAGCGGCTGAAGCCGTTTGGCGGCGAGGTCGTCACGTCGAACCTGCCGGCCGAGGTTGACGAGCAGATCAACGCGGCCCTGGCGAAGACGACCGCCTGACGCTGCAAAGCGCCAAAGACCATCAGCGGACCCTGCCGAACGCTTGCCCGGTCGGCGGGGTACCGACAACGCCGGTGGGCGCAGGGACTTGAATGAATTCAAATGCATGAGGCGAATTATGAAACCACTATTGGGAATCGCGACCGCACTGACCGCGCTTTCGATTGGTGCATCCGTCGCCCTGGCACAGGACGCATCGCAGGCGACGAAAGACGCCAACAATGCGCTGCTGGACTATCTGCCGTTCGACGATCCCTCTGATCTGGAGGCCGCGCGGCGCGGCCTCGTCGCGACGCTCGACGATCCGGTGATCCGCAAGTCAGACGGCGCGCTCGCCTACGACACGTCGCTCTACAACTTCATGGACGGCCCGGCGCCGGACACGGTGAACCCCAGCCTCTGGCGCCAGGGTGCGCTGACCGGTCTGAACGGCCTCTTCAAGGTGGTCGACGGCATCTACCAGGTGCGTGGGTTCGACCTTGCGAACATGTCGCTGATCCGCGGCGAGACCGGCTGGATCGTGGTCGATCCGATGATGTCGACCGAGACGGCGGCGGCCGGCCTTGGCCTGTTGCGCCAGCATGTCGAGGATCTGCCCGTGACCGGCGTGATCTTCACGCACAGCCATATCGACCATTTCGGTGGCGGCCGCGAGGTCGCCGACCCGGCGAAGCTGGCTGGTCGCGAAATCCCGATCATCGTGCCGGAGGGCTTCTTCATCGAGTCCGTGAACGAGAACCTGATGGCCGGCAACCATATGAGCCGGCGCGCCATGTACATGTACGGCAACCTGTTGCCGAAGAGCCCTGTAGGCACCCTCGGGTCGGGCCTGGGCACCACCACGTCGTCCGGTACGCACACCATCATCGACGGCAATATCGTGATCGATCAGAAGACCATTGACGGCAGCAATCCGACGGTGATCGAGGTCGACGGGCTGGAGTTGCACTTTCACTTCACGCCCAGCGCCGAGGCACCGGCCGAGCTGATGTTCTGGATCCCTCAACACAAGGCGATGATGCAGGCCGAAATCATCAACCACAACTTCCACAACCTCTACACGCTGCGCGGCGCGCAGGTTCGCAACGGTCTGCTGTGGTCGAAATATATCCACGACGCGATCACCCGCTATGGCGGCGCCGTCGAGGTCAGCTTCGGCTCGCACCACTGGCCGACCTGGGGCAACGCCGAGATCGTCGAGTTCTGGAAGGGTCAGCGCGACACCTACCGCTACGTCCATGACGAGGTGCTGCGGCTCGCCAACCACGGCTTGACTCTTTTGGAGGTCGCCGAGAAAATCGTGCTGCCCGACAGCCTGGCCAAGAAGTTCGCCAACCGCGACTATTACGGCTCGGTCAGCCACAACGCCAAGTCGCAATACCAGCTCTATTTCGGCTGGTTCACCGGCAACCCGTCGGAGCTCTATGAGCTGCCCCCGGTCGACGAGGCGGCAAAGTTCGTCGAATATGCCGGCGGCGCGGAGGCGATCATCGAAAAAGCGCGCGCCGACTATGACGCCGGCGAATACCGCTGGGTCGCCACGGCTTTGAACCACGTCGTTTTTGCCGACCCGGAGAACCAGGACGCGAGGAACCTGCTGGCCGACGCACTGACGCAACTCGGCTACCAGGCCGAGAACGGCCCCTGGCGGAACTTCTTCCTGACCGGCGCCAAGGAGTTGCGCGAGGGCATCAAACCCGCCGACTCGCCCATCCAGACGTCCTCGCCGGACATCGTCCGCAGCCTCGCGCTCGAGACCTATCTCGATTATCTCGGCGTGCGGCTCAACGGACCCGAGGCGGCCAACCAGGGCGACAAGTCGATCAACCTAATCCTGACCGACGTCAACCAGCAGGTCTCGATGAAGGTCGAGAACGGGACGCTCAACCACACGATCGGCCGGCTCGATCAGGGCGCCGGGACCACCGTGGTGATGGCGCGTGTCACGCTCGACGACATCAATCTCGGCCAGACCACGATCGAGCAGGCCATCATGGACGGTGACGTGACGATCGTCGGGGATGCCGCGATGTTCGGCGATTTCCTGGCGTTGCTCGATACGTTCGAGCTCTACTTCCCGATTGTTACGCCATGACGCGCGGGGTCTCTATGGCCGGCGTCGCCGTTGCGGCGGCGCTGGCGGCCGTCAGTCCGGCCGCCGCCTGTTTCATGGAAATCGGTCTGAACGGCGGCCTTTACGTCAGCCACCCGGCGACGATCCCGGTGATCGTCAATACCCGCGCCGCGGTGGACGAGGGCCGCGTACGCGACCTGCGCGGCCTGCCCGAGCGCGAGCGTGAACGAATCCTCGAGGCCGTCTATGCCGCCGGGCAGACCCTCGCGCTTCATGCTACCCGGATGCAGATGGCGGGCCCGCGCTATTCCACGTTGTTCATCCAGAGCCGTCTCTGGACCGAATACGACAACGGTCCCCTGGCCGGCCGGTTCCACGCCGGTCCCGCCGATCCCGGAGAGACCGTGCTGGTGATCGATGACGGCGTGGTGTCGGAGATCATGACCGGGCGGCTCGGCGTCGCGCAGGCGACGGACGCCGGGCTGATCCTGGCGCGCGGGCCGGAGGCGCACGCGGCGGCGGAGCATTTCGCGCACCTGCTGAGGTCTTATCTGGACTCGGATCACGGCAAGCTGGCCGCGGCGAAGCTGGCGGTCATTGCGCGGTAATCGATGCCGCGACAGCGCGCATTGCGCGCCTGGGCACCGGGGCGTGATCGAGAAATCCAGCGCGCGCCGGTATCATGCGTGCGCTGAGCAGAGGCCCTGGAAGGGCGAACGCGAATTTCACGATCGGGCATGGGGCGGCAACTCGGCGAGGCGCCTAAAGAGCCCTTCGTAGAACGCCTCCTGGCGTTTGCGCAGCCCCGGCGCCGGGAGCAGGCAGATGTCGAGGTGATCCATTCCACGCAGCCACATCCAGTGCCATTGTCCCCGCTGGAGTTGCTGTGTCGGCGTGCTCTCGTCGAACTCTCCGCCGGTCGGATGTTCGCCGCTGACCCAAGGGTAGAGCTGAGAGATCGTCGGCACCAAGCCGTCGTTCTCCCACCAGTCCAAACTCTTGAAGTCGTCCACCGGGATCGGTGCGCCCGTGAATTCCTGGCCGCCGATCCACTCCGACGGAAGTTGCATCCCCGCCTGCATCGTCGGACGCGGGTGGAACCTCTCGGTCAGCGGATCTTTCCAAGTCTTCTCCGTGATATAGGAAAAGTAGAACGCGTCGTCGTGGGTCCGCCAGACCGCGTTGTCTTCATACGCTCCCTGCAGCGTCAGGGAATAGGCAGCGTTGTCTTTTCCCCAAAGAAACTGGCAGTCCGCGACACGGTCCAGATACTCGCGGAGCGTTTCGATCTCGCGCCGCTTATAGCCCCAGTGACCGAGGTCAAAATCATAGATACTGTCCAGATCGACGAGCCCGTCGGTCGCTCCGGTGTAGAGTTCGACGAGCCGCAGGATTTCGGCGCAGATGCTGTCGCGCGCGATCAGGCCTGTCATCTCGTCCGCGCCAAACCGGAACACGAGGGTGCTGCCGTTCGAGACGCCGGAGATCGTGCTTAGAGAGTGAACCCAGCGGTGGGTGCTGCCCCATCCCCAATAGTCGACCGAAAGGAGGTGCTGAAGGCAACGCACCGTTGGTGAGCCGAGACTATGGCCAATCACGTGGATAGGATGTTCTTCGCTCCATTCCGTAACGAACCCCTTGCCCTCGAAATCGACTCCAAAGCGGTCGTGGCCGAATTCGGCTGCATGGGCTTCGCCGTAGTCGACGCGGCTGCCCTTGATCTGTGCCGCCAATTCGCAGGCCCGGTCGTGCGCCGAACCGACCGGCCCGACGCTCGCTTCGAAGCGGCGTGTGAGCGGGGATGCGACATCGAAGGCGCTCCCCCAGTATTTGAGAGCCCCAAGCTCGTCCGGGCCGAATCCGAAAAGGCCGTGCACGAGGATTACCGGGAAGTCGTTGCCCATAGCGTAGTAAAGAAAGCCCGTTCGATCCGACGTCAAGGCACGATCGTCCTTTCTGGACGCGAAACGCTTTCAATTCGTCATGCATCAAATTTCCGGTCCTAATTCAGAAGACCCGAGTGCGAGGCGCCATGGACTACTTGTGATATTTCTCGAGGATTGAAGATGTCGGGGAGGACGACGATGCCTGCATCGATCTGCCAGGGCCGTATACGCTCGCTTCATGTCCTTTCACTTGCGCCGCGCTAGTGGGGTCTGAGACAATCGGACGGCCGCGAAATCTCGGACGCTACGGGCGATGGGCACGGCGATCAGCTTTGCAACCTTCGATGTCTTATCTTGCCCGTTTTCGCCGTGCTTGGTCGTCGTTTTCTATGTTCCCATCGAGGCGCCGGTCGGCGAGACGACATGAAGGTTCATTGACTGTCGTTGGCACGCCGTGCCGAATGCGATCAGTGCGGTCTTGAGGGCCGCGCTTGAGCTCCGCCGGACAAAGACCGCGATTCGGTCTGACTGACAATCAAATGATGCGCGCTACACGGCAATTTGTCTGGCAGCTTGTGACGCGAGCTAATACTCTTTACCACGCTCTTCTGATGATCTGGGAACAGAAAATGCTGCGAATGTCTCTCCTTGCTTTCGTGTTTGCGGTGTCGGGCGTCGCGACGCATGCGGTCGAGAGCGCACGGGTTATCACGTGGGATGACCTTGTTCCGGCAGCAGACCCACTCGAAGACCCGTTCGCTGATCTGAGCCCCGAGGTGCTCGACGATCTTAGCAGGATCGCTCTTATCGAGGCGGACCTCAGACTGGGATTCATCAAAGAAGAAGATCCTGAAATGACCGAGCTCAACTTGATCAAGCTCAGACTTGGCGACCAAGGGATCGATGTTGATGAGTTGTGGACAGCGGCCGAAGCACTCGACGCCGAAATTGAGCGGCGCGGTCAAAATGTGGTTATGGATCTGAACGGTCAAATCGTACGAATGCCCGGATATGCGCTGCCGCTGGAGGCCAGCGAAAAGGGCGTCAAGGAGTTCCTGTTGGTGCCTTATGTCGGGGCCTGCATCCATGTACCTCCGCCGCCGCCGAACCAGACCGTTTATGTTCAGCTAGACAAGGCATACGCTGTCCGCAGTCTTTATGAACCTGTCTGGATTACCGGTCGGCTCGAAGTCCAGGCGAGCAGTCGCGCGCTGTCCTTTGTCGACGGCCAGACGGACGTCGCAACCGGATATACCTTGAGCGGCATCTCCATTGAACCCTATGAGTGAGATCACGGAAAGCTTCAGTCCGCCGAGGTGATCTCGCGCGCTGCAAGTCGCCTGGTTATCGTCGGCCTCATCTCGCGTTTTGGGAGCTACGCGGGTGTTGAATCTTGCCCGATTCTGCACGATGTTGAGTGTTATGATATATCAGAACAGTCTAGGAGGGATCACGATGCGCCACTTCAAATTTTTGTTCGTATTGCTCTACGCGTCGCTGGCAAGTGCCGCTGAGAAACACGACGCGCATGAGCACGGGGTCGGAACGCTCAACATTGCGATCGACGCAACCGCGGTAGAAATCGAACTGATCGCTCCGGGTGCAGACATCGTCGGATTCGAACACCCTGCGACTACGCAGGAGGACAAGAAGGCAGTTGCAAACGCGGCAGAGAGTCTCGAGGACGGCACCTCACTATTCGTCTTTCCCAGCGGCGCCGGCTGTGCGCTGGTTTCGAGCGAGGTAAGCTCCGGATTGCTTGAGGACGGGGATGATCATGATCACGATAACAGCAGCGAAAGCGCCGAGGCCGACCACGATGACGACGAGGAGCACGCCGAGTTTGTTGCGCACTACCGATTTGAATGCACTGATGCAGGCGCCCTTTCAAACCTCGTGGTGAACTATTTCGATCGCTTTCCTGCAGCGCGTGAACTCGAGGCGCGGGCGATCACGCCGGACGGGCAGCGCGCGGCAGAGTTGACCGGCCAGGCCAACCGTCTAAGCTTCGACTAACGAGCATCTCAGCGGAACAGCGATGACGACATAATGATCAAGATGTCGGACGTACTTTTTCGTTGGGACCCGGCGGAACAGGTTGTCATCGATGTCACCGAGTTCGAGGTGGCCGAGGGTGAGCGTGTCTTCATCCAGGGCGCAAGTGGCAGCGGGAAGACGACACTGCTAAATCTCCTGGGTGGCGTTACTTCTCCGCAGGCTGGCCAGATCCGGATTATGGATGTCGATATCACGGCGCTGACGAATGCCGGACGGGATCGTTTCCGAGCAGATCATATCGGCGTCGTCTTCCAGATGTTCAATCTGGTGCCCTATCTCAGCATGCTGGAAAACGTAATACTGCCCTGCCAGTTCTCCGCAAGGCGACGCGAGCGGACGCTGGCCAGAGCGGAGTCGCTCGACGACGCGGCGAGCCGGCTGCTCGAAAACATGGATCTCGACGTCAAAACACTGGCAAAACGTCCGGTGTCGCAGCTCAGCGTGGGTCAACAGCAGCGCGTGGCCGCGGCACGATCGCTGATCGGGGAGCCGGAACTCGTGATTGCTGACGAGCCGACTTCTTCGCTCGACGATCGGGCGACAGAGAAGTTTCTGAACCTCCTATTCACCGAAATCGAGCGCGTCGGCGCCACGTTGCTCTTCGTCAGCCACCAAGTCCGCCTCGGCACGTTGTTCGATCGGACGTTCGAACTCGACGAGATCAACCACGCCGTCGCAAGAGCATGAGAGAGCAATGGCAATCCTCTCATTAGCTCTCCGGAGTTTGTCGAGCCGCCGAACGACGGCGTTTCTCAGCGTTCTCGCGATTGCTGTCAGTGTTGCATTGCTGCTCGGCGTCGAGAAAGTGCGGACCGAGGCGAAGGCAAGCTTCGCCAGCACGATTTCGGGCACAGATTTGATCGTTGGCGCGCGTACCGGAGGCACTCAGCTTCTGCTCTATTCGGTTTTCCGCATCGGCAATGCCACCAACAACATCTCGTGGCGCAGTTACCAAGAAATTGCCCAACGGGCGGATGTCGCGTGGACGATTCCAATGTCGCTCGGCGATTCCCATCGTGGATATCGCGTGCTCGGGACGACGATCGACTATTTCAAGCACTACCGCTTTGCGGACAAACGCAATCTTGCATTTGCCAGCGGAAACGAGTTTGACGACGTGTTCGATGCTGTCCTCGGCGCTGATGTTGCGCGCGAGCTTGGCTACGGTCTCGGTGACGACCTCGTCGTCGCGCATGGAATTGGAGCGGAAGGCTTCCGGACCCATGAGGATAAGCCATTCATCGTCGCGGGCATCCTCGACAAAACCGGCACGCCCGTCGACCGGACCGTCCATGTCAGCCTGGAAGGCATCGAAGCGATGCACATCGATTGGCGAAGCGGAAGCAAGGTGCCGGGTTTGACCATCAGCGCTGACGAGGCGCGTTCCATGGATCTGCGCCCAAAGGCGATCACCGCCTTCCTCGTGGGCGCCACGTCGAAATTCGACGTGTTTGGCATGCAGCGCGAGATCAACGAGTTCCGCCGCGAGCCGTTGCTGGCAATCCTTCCCGGGGTCGCGTTGCAGGAACTCTGGGACCTCATGGGAACCGCCGAGGCAGCATTGTCTGCGATCTCGGTTTTCGTCGTCGCCACGGGTCTGCTAAGTATGCAGATCATGCTTCTCGCCGGGCTTCAGGAACGCCGTCGCGAAATGGCCATCCTGCGCTCCGTCGGAGCGCGCCCTTTGCACCTCTTCGGCCTGATGACGATGGAGGCGGGCGTCCTGACGATTGCCGGTGTCGCTCTGGGTCTTGGTATTCTTTATCTTTCTCTGGTGATCGCGCAACCGATCGTGCAAACCCAATTCGGGTTGTATCTCAGGATCTCTGCGCCGACCGCCTGGGATCTGACGCTCTTGATGATTGTTTTCGGCGCCGGCTTTGCAGCTGGTGCGCTACCGGCCGTCAGAGCGTGTCGACAATCGCTCGCAGACGGTATGATCGTTCGATCGTGATCTGAACGATCGACCCGGCAGATTCGAGCGTTCATCTCGAAGCATCGTTTGACGCTGCGTAGTTGATCGAGACGTGGGAGTGCAGCAGATCTTGCTTGCGCTCTGGCGACCATGGCTAACAACAGGAGCCATCGTTGATTGTAGGTGGCCGCACGCGAGATTATAGATAGTGAAGACTTACTGGGGATCGGAGGCACGGAGATACGCCGCTCTGGGCCGATTGTCGTGCAGTCGGTGGTTACGTGGTCCTGGCAATCCAGTACAATGGGAACGCTCGCAGTTGTCAGGACCTGCTCGTGGGTTCAAGTGATGCCTCGGCGCCGGGCCTGTAAGTTAAGATCAATTTCACTTTATTGGCGCACCGACGGAAACAACTGTTTAGCGCAGTACAGCTCACCTTGATCGATAGTAAAAAAGAAGAAGAGATGTTTCTCTGCCGTGAAATTCACTTTGTCCAGCCTCCTTTCTATGGGCTATTTCTGAGTAGAGTTTGGGGAACCGGTGGGTGTCCCTGCCCCCTAGAACTGGGTCATAGTTCTTTGAGCTGGACAGGAGTGAGCGATGTCCCGGAAGCGTCACACGGACGAAGATGCCTTGAGGCTGCTGCGCGAGATCGAAGTGCATCTGGCGTCTGGCAACGACGTCACTGAGGCATGCCGGAAAGCTGGGATCAGCGATGGCACGTACTACAATGAGCCGGAGTCGCGCCATTGGTCCGAGCGACAATGGCGAATGCGCAAGAGGTTCGGTGGCGTGTCCAGATCCCAACTGGCTGAGAAGAAAGCCCTGGAGAAAGAGAGTGAGCCATAGTCACGCCAATGGTCTGAGTGACATTGGCGAACGCGGCTAAAGAAGATCGTTGCCGAGCTTGAGCTGGACAAACTGATCCTGAAGGAGAGCCTCGATTTTTTAAAGCCGAAGGCCTGACGGTCGAACAGCTCCGCCGGGTCATCGTCCACACTCGCCAGAAGCTCGGCACCTCGGAGCGGCGCACCTGCCGCGTCGTCGGCGTGGCGCGTTCCACACTCCAGTACAGGCCCAATCCCCAAGACGATGACGCGCTCCACCTTGCCCTGATCCGGCTCGCCAAGAAGTATAGACGGTACGGCTACCGCAAGCTCGGTGAGCTGCTCCAGGTCGAGGGCTGGCGGGTGAACCACAGTCGAAGGGGTCCGTGGCCCCGGTGGGGCCGCGTAAGCCCCGAAGACGGTCGAGAGACTGTGGCGTGAAGAGGGTCTACAGCTCCCGGAGCGGCACAGTGAGACGGCAAAGCATTTGATCCAGTGAATCAATTGCCCATCGAACGCGCAAGCGCCTCTACCATCATGACGCCTCAGTCATCCGACTGCGGCCGCTTTACCCCAACCACATCTCGTCGGTCGACCTCGTCCACGACCGTTTGAGCAACCGCCGGCCCTACAAGATGCTCACTATCCTCGACGAGTTCACCCGCGAGGCTCTCGAGCCGGGACGGTCGCAACCAGGATGGGC
>CAJIAA010000325.1_pt1 | contig 10917 bp, 8 predicted proteins | sample 9199011 | NCBI WGS metagenome assembly CAJIAA01 (sample SAMEA7708266, study PRJEB35096) | sediment metagenome | biome: marine neritic benthic zone biome [ENVO:01000025]; feature: sediment [ENVO:00002007]; material: shallow marine sediment [ENVO:03000034] sea grass bed [ENVO_01000059] ...
CGGATGTGCCGACAGAATACGAGCTAGTCAGCACGTCCAGCGGATCAGGGCAATTAACGATCCAGACAACACCGGGTTCAATCGTCTACTTTGACCTTACAGAACGGGTCGAGGGCAGCCAGTTTTTCGGTCTGACGACCTATGGCGCTTCCAGGTACATGACACGTGTCCAGTCAGGCATAGGCCGGCTGTCCGAACCGGATGTCGAGAACAAGTGCGAGAACCGCAACACGGCACCCTTGGATACCGCGAACACGATGCCGGATGCCGCATGGACGACCCACGAAGTCGTCAGGCGAGCGGATCTTCCGGCACCGGTGAAGACCGGCCTGGACACCATCGACCCGGACGGGTCCATCAGCGCCGTTTACCATTCGGTCTGCGATGCGGCGGGGACGATCCTCGTCGCGGGGCCGACAGGCACTACCAAGGCACACAACGCAAGCGGCTGGCATTATACGGTCGCGGGCGATTTCGGGTTCGGCACGACCGGTGCTGTCAGCATCAACCCGTCAATCGGAGAGTGGAACCGTTCGCAGGTGACCACCGTTCCCGCCGCCAGCACCGATACTGCTATAGCGGCGTCTTCCCAAGCTTCGGAGATATACTGGTTCGGCAACCAGCTCACCGAGGGCAGCAGGCTTCGCTCGCTGGTCCCGGTAGGGGGCTCGGCCCGGCGGAAGCGCGCCGACAAGGTCTGGGGCCCTCTCAGCGCGATTGGGATCGCGGACGTTGACCGGCAATGGTCCGATGGCCTGACCGTCGTGGACGAGTGGGACATCGACGGCATCGGTTCCGATTTCGGGCATTCCTGGACGATGTATGGCAACAGCCCGGCCACCGATCTGATCGAGTGCGTCAATGCCGGCGGCGCCAATCGGGATCACGGTGTGCTGACGGTCACAAGCAGCGGCGCGTCCTCAAGCACGGCAGCAGCGACAAGCGTTGTCGGCGCGCCCATGCAGCAATCGGCTCTTCGGGAAGGTGATCAGGAATTCTGGATCGACGGCTCAAGCCAGGGAACGCTGTCGGCAGCCATGCCAGCCGGTATCGACCGCATCATGCTGGGCGACCATCCGACGCTCGACCGCAACCGTGACGGAATTCAAAAGCGGCTTACCTTCCTCGGTTACAGGGCGACGGAAGCGATCGACAGTACGATCAGGCTTCAGGACAGGGGCCGCGACGCAACAACACCGGGCGCCGGAAGCGTCTCATATGTGCCCGTCGTTCCCATGGGTGAAACGCTGGATCTGTACTTTGGATTGAAACTGAGAACATCTTTCTTCAGCGTCTATACCGATCTGCCGGAAAAGACGGACAAGGCGGGCCGCTACCTTTTCTCCCTGCCGTCCACGCTGCCGGACGCCGGACGGCCGGTTGCGCTTGCCATCAGCGAGGTCCGTCTCGCCGGGCAATCCATTTCTCTTGAGCTCGTGTCGCCCGATGACGTCGTATCGGTTGTGCTGACCAATCTGGACGGCGTGACCGTTGTCGAGTCAGTTCTTCCCGTCCAACGCGAGAATGACGACGACCCCGTCGGTCAGATCTTGCACAATCTCGACGTGGCGGGATTGAAGGCCGGGCTGTACACGCTCTCCGTGACGTCGGATGGGAAGACGACCGAAACGCGATATCTGCTCGGCTTCGAGCCTGACAACTGGTTTGCGGTGGTACATTTACGCCTGGATACCAGCGATCTGTCGGCGCTCGAGTGGCGGGGGCCGTACCAGGTAGCGTTCACCCCAAAGTCCGCGTTCTGGGAATATGTCGTCGTCCTGACCAAGGACAGGCTCGCAGAAGACTACCGCATAAGGCAGGTAAAGCCCCTGTCCAATTCAGGCAACGGGCCAACTGCCATCACCTTTTCCGATCCCGTGGTCTTGGATACCAAGCTGGACAGCAAGACCCTTTCTTTCACGAGCACACAGCCCATTGCATACAGAGAGCGTCAGCCGTTCACGCTGATGCTGGCCAAACATGCGCCAGCGCCGGCAAGCGGGAACGGAAATGACTCGACCGACGATACATCTGACTCCGGTCTCGTTCCGTCGCTTCCGCTTCCATCGCCGCATCGCGCCAAGGCAGAAGTGCACGTTCGAATCTGAAAGCCGGGTATGCGTTTCGAAGCTGTTACTGCGACAGAAGCGTCAAAACTCAATTCCTGATTGTTCTTGCTGACACTGGGTTGCAGATGTACCCTTGCGGGAACATCCACGTAAAGGCGTGGCACAACAACGCGAACCGCACAGACGGGATCGCAAAACAGGCACAGGCGAGTTCGAAGAACGGTCCAGAAATAGATCTGCCGCAGGCGCGTGCTGGACAAATCGGTCCACGTGATTTGCGTTTATTGGGAGGGGAATCGATGCGCGTGACAGCAACACGCCGTCGGCTTGTGATAAATCGCACTGAATAGAACTCCCGCGCGGGAAATTCTACCGCGTGGGAGTTTTGTTTTTCGGTTTCCCACTGCAACGAGGGTTTTGTCGAGTCAGGGAGGCAGCAATGTCAGTCTATAAGACGCCAGGCGTATATGTTGAGGAGATCAGCACACTTCCCGCTTCGGTCGCTCAGGTTGAGACCGCGATTCCGGCGTTCATCGGGTACACGGCGTTAGCCTCGGATCGCGGCGAGAGTTTGTCCAACGTTCCGACGCGGATCAAATCCATGCCGGAATTCCGCCAGTTGTTCGGCGGCGAGCCTCCCATCAACAATGTCGATGTCACGCTGAATGCAAGCAACGGCGTCGACGGCGTATCGGTCACCGACCCGGCAAACCGGTACTATCTGTTCGATAGCGTCCGGCTGTTCTACGACAATGGCGGCGGCCCCTGCTACATCATCTCGGTCGGCGACTACGACGATGCGCCGGCGGTTGGCGCGAACAACAGCTCGGGCATTCGTGGTGGTCTGGCGAAGCTGGCAAAGGAAGACGAGCCGACCATGATTCTCTTCCCGGACGCCGCCGGGCTGTCCGAGGCGAATCTGGCAACGCTGCAGCAGCTTGCGCTGAAGCAGTGTAATACCCTGCAGGACCGCGTCGCGGTCATGGATCTAAAGGAAAGCCCCACCGGCGATCCCAACTGGCAAAACGGTGTCGATAAGTTCCGCGACGCGATCGGGATCAACTACCTGAAATACGGTGCCGCCTATACACCGTGGCTGAAAGCCAATTATCCCAAGCGGATCACGTTCCGCAAGCTTACCCTGAAGCGCGGCGCGGACACCGTCGCGCTGACGGACCTGACGGAAGACGAAGCCGTCCTTGGCGCGGTTGACGTCCTGGAGCAGGCGATCGCAAACCGGGACACGGTCACCACCAATATCGCCACCCTCAGAGGCACTAGCGTCACCCTGGGTGCCCAGTACCAGGAGTTGGTGAAGGCCGCCACCGCCAGCGCGACCAAGCCCAACGTGACCAAGGTTTTCAATTTCCTGCGTGACTTGGCGCTGGCGGCGGATGAATGGTTCCACGGTCAGACGGATGCCACCAAGAAGCTCGACGGGCCAATCAATTCGTCGGTGAGCGACGCCATCGGCGAACAGATGAAGGCAGCGCTTGCCGATCTGATCGCCATACACAAGGGCGCGGCCGACGGCACGATCGACATCGTCAGCGTTCTGGCAGCCGATCATTATCATCCGTTCGGATACGCGAATTCGCCGTGGGGCCTTGCGGACAATGCCGCCGTGGACGCGGTCGCCGCGGACACGACGAAATTCGGCGCAGCGGGATCGAATGCCGCGGCCCACTACAAGGGAGCACTCAAGCACCTGAAGAAGATCCTGGCAGCCATGGCAGCCGGTATCGCGGCGGTCGATCTGTCCACCTCGGATGCCGAGGCGACGGCGGAGACCGCGCTCAAGGAGCTATTCCCGGTTTATAAGCAAATCGTCGACACGGTCTCGATGAGCCTGACGCGCGTGCCGCCCAGCGGCGCAATCGCGGGCGTCTATGCCTCGGTCGATCGCGACCGCGGCGTCTGGAAGGCACCGGCCAATGTCAGCCTCAGCGCAGTGGTGGGCCTGAGCGAGCATATCGACTTTGAGGACCAGAAGGGCCTCAACGTGGATGTCACGGCCGGCAAGTCCATCAACGCAATCCGCAAGTTCACTGGAAAGGGCTTCCTTGTCTGGGGTGCACGGACCCTGGCGGGCAACGATAACGAATGGCGTTATGTCTCGGTCCGGCGCTTCTACAACATGGTCGAGGAATCGATCGAGAAATCGTCCGGCTGGGTCGTCTTCGAACCCAACGCGCCGGCGACCTGGGTCCGCGTCAAGGCAATGATCGAGAACTACCTGACCGGTCTGTGGCGCGACGGAGCCCTGATGGGCTCCAAACCGGACCAGGCATTTTTCGTCAATGTCGGGCTCGGGACGACCATGACGGCGGTCGACATTCTCGAGGGTCGAATGATCATCGAGGTCGGCATGGCAGTCGTGCGTCCGGCCGAGTTCATCATTCTTCGGTTCATGCACAAGATGCCGGAAGCTTAGACCGGCCCTGAACCTTCAGAAGAAACACCGAACAGGAAGGATGGAGCGTCATGGCTACTTACCCACTTCCGGTATTTCACTTCGAGGTCGACTGGGCGGGCACCAACATGGGCTTTTCTGAAGTCTCGGGCCTGACCGTCGAAGCACAGCCGATCGAATATCGCGAAGGCACGATGAAGGAGACCTCGCCGCTCAAGTTCCCGGGCATGGTCAAATTCAGCAACCTCACGCTCAAACGCGGCGTGGCGGCCGCCGACAACGAGTTCTACGACTGGTGGAAGGACGTGGTCGACCTGCGCAACGTGCCGCGGCGGGACATCACCATCAGCCTGCTGGATGAGAAGCAGGAGCCGGTGATGGTCTGGAAGGTCAAAAAGGCATGGCCCGTCAAGGTCGAAGGGCCTGGCCTCAAGGCCACGGGTAACGAGGTCGCAATCGAATCCATGGAGATCGCTCACGAGGGACTGACCATCGAGAATGGTTAGTCCTTTAAGAGCGACAAGGCTTCATGAACGCGCGTTACCCGCCGGTCGGCTTTCACTTCAGCGTGGAGTTCGGCCTGGACGGCACCTCGGTACACGACACCCGCTTTCAGGAGGTGTCGGGGCTTAGTGCTGAACTGGCGGTCGAGTCCATCCAGGAGGGCGGTGAGAACAGGTTTGTCCACCGCCTGCCCGGCCGCTCCAAGTACCCGAACCTGGTCCTGAAGCGCGGCCTGGTGAGCGACTCACGTTTGATCGCCTGGTTCCGCGATGCTGTCGAAAACCTGGCGATCGAGCCCGCAGACGTCACGGTCTCGATGCTGGACGAGACGGGCGCGCCGCTGTTGTCGTGGAACTTCGTTAAGGCCTGGCCGGCAAAGTGGAGCGTTTCCAGCCTGAACGCCCAGAACAATGCGATCGTCGTCGACACGCTCGAACTTGCCTATCAACGGTTCACAATGGTCCAGGTCTGAGCCATGCCCCTCGTCATCCGTGAACTCATCGTGCGCGCGATCGTCGATCAGGGCGAGGTCCAGGAAACCCAGACCACGGCGTCGGCGTCTGGCGGTCGTCTGGAAGGTCAGCAGAAACGGGCGATGGCCGCGGAGATCACCGATCAGGTGCTCCGGATTCTCAGGGCACGGGAGGAGCGTTAGATGGAAGGCGCCCTGAAGAAACTGATCATCGAGGCCTACGCCGACGCGGAGTATGGCGGGTCCCCGAAAGACACCTTCGAGGTGATGTTCAACCCGGACAACTACAGCGTCAAATATGCCGTCGAATACGAAGAGGACCAGGGCAAGGGAACATCCGGGCTGCCTCAGAAATACAAGCAGTCCAAGCCGGTCGAGTTCAGTCTCGACTTCACGATCGATGGCACGGGCGCCGCTGCGGAGCAAGTCGAGGTTATCGACGAAGTGCGGCATTTCTTGAAAGTGGTGCAGGAATACGACGGTGAGATCCACCGCCCGCCCTATCTCAAGGTCGCCTGGGGCACCCTGCTTTTCAACTGCGTCTTCAAGGGCGCAAACGTCAAATACACACTCTTCAGGCCCAGCGGCGCGCCGTTGCGGGCGGCCATATCCGCGAGCTTCCTGGGTACCGTCGACGATACCAAGCGGGTCGCCGAGGAACGGGCAAGCTCACCCGACCTTGCCCGTTATCATACTGTCCAGGACAACGAGACGCTGCCGCTCCTGTGCCACCGTTATTACGGCAGCGCGCGCCACTATCTCGCCGTTGCGCGCGTGAACGGCCTGAACGACTTTCGTTCCCTCATCACCGGTGAGCGGTTGCTGTTTCCGCCGATCGAAAAAGCCGGAGGCCGGGCACGATGAACGACCGGGCCCTGCCGCAGCCGGCTCCGACCGATGTCTCGACCATCACCGTCCTGTCCGACGGCAACGAGATCAGTCGCGAATTCCAGCTTCTGACGATTGTCGTCAACTACGCCGTCAACCGGATTCCGACCGCGACGATCGTCTTTCTGGACGGAGACGTCGCGCAACAGGATTTCCCGGTCAGCAACCTGGACGACTTTGCGCCCGGCCGCGAGATCGATATTCAGGCGGGCTACCACAGCCAGGAAGAATCCATCTTCAAGGGCGTTGTCCTGCGGCACGGCCTGCGCAGCAAGGGACAGGAGTCGGCTGTTCTGACGGTCGTCTGCAAGGATCCGGCCGTCAAAATGACTGTTGGCCGGCATAGCGCCTATTTCTACGAAACCACGGACACGGACATCCTCGATGGCCTGATCAGCGATCACGGCCTGACGGCGGATCTCGAGGACATGCCGATCGAGCACAAGCAGGCACTTCAGTATCAAACCAGCGACTGGGACTTCGTTGTCAGCAGGGCGGAAATGAACGGCAAGCTGGTGATGGTACGCGACGGCACCGTCGCCGTCAAAGCGCCCGATACGGGACAGGAACCGGTGATCGCGCTGGAATACGGCGCCACGATCATCGAGTTCGAGGCCGAGCTCGACTCCGAGAACCAGTGGACGGCGGTCAAGACCGGTGGCTGGGATCACGCGGGTCAGGCGCCGGTCGAAACCGACGGCCAGGATCCCGGGCTGACCGAACAGGGCAATCTGGCCTCGAGCGACCTGACCGACATCATCGGACTGGAGGAATACACCGCCCATACGCCGGCCGCCCTGGGCGAAGCCGAACTGCAGGCCTGGAGCGACGGTCTGCTCCTGAGGAGCCGCCTTTCGAAGATTTGCGGCCGGGTCCGGTGCCAGGGGATCGCGCTGCCCAAGGTCGGCGACATGATCGAGCTCGCAGGCGTCGGTGAGCGGTTCAATGGCGTCGCCTTCGTCTCGGGTGTCCGCCACGAGATCACGCCGGGCAACTGGGTGACCGACCTGGAGATCGGCTTGCAACCGAAGTGGTTCCACACTGCTCCCGATATCCGCCCGCCGCTCGCGGCCGGCACGCTGCCGCCGATCGAAGGGTTGCATGTGGGGATCGTTACCAAGCTCGGGGAAGACCCGGACGGAGAGCATCGCATTCAGGTCCGCCTGCCCATGGTGGACCCGTCGGAGGAAGGCGTCTGGGCGCGCATTTCCACGCTCGATGCCGGTGAGGAACGCGGCACGTTCTTTTTGCCGGAGATCGAGGACGAGGTGGTTGTCGGTTTCCTGCACGGTGATGCGAGACAGCCAATCGTGCTGGGCATGATGCACAGCAGCGCCAAGCCGGCGCCGCTCGAGGCGAGCGACGACAACCACGAGAAGGCCTATTACAGCCGCAGCAAGATCATCATGGGCTTCGATGACGACAAGAAGATTTTCCGCATCGAAATGCCAAGCGGCAGCATCGCCACGCTGGACGACGACGCGGAGGAAATCCGCCTGGAAGATGCGTCCGGCAATGTGGTGACGCTGAACGGCGACGGGATCACCCTGGACAGCCCCGCCGACATCACCATCAGCGCGAGCGGAGACGTAAAGATCTCTGGATCCAACATCGAGGCGTCGGCCGACATGGAGGTCAAAGCCAACGGCGGCGCCAGCAGCACGCTGTCTTCGGATGGCTCGACAACGGTCAAGGGTTCACTGGTACAGATCAACTGACATGCCCCCAGCAGCACGCATACTCGATACCAGCAATCACGGTGGGACGATCGTCGGCCCCGGTGAAGCGACGGTGCTGATCGGCAGCATGCCTGCCGCCGTCGTCGGCGACAATCATGTGTGTTCGCTGCCGCCGAATGCGCATCAGCCGACCGTCAGCCCCTTCCCCAGCGGCAGCGGCACGGTCATGATCGGCGGAAAGCCGGCACTGCGGACGACCGACACCTGCCTTTGCGGCGCCATGGCGGCCGTCGGGGAACCTACCGTCATGATCGGCGGATAACGGACGATGGCGGATCCACAGACCTCGTTCCTGGGCCGCGGTTGGGCGTTTCCGCCCTCTTTCGACAAGACGTCCGGCACCACCAAGATGGCCGAGGACGAGACCGATATCCGTCAGAGTATGGAAATCCTCTTGTCGACCCAGATCGGGGAGCGGATCCTGGAACCCCGCTACGGCTGCGATCTGCAACGGTTCGTGTTCGAGCCGCTCGACACGACGCTTGCCACCTATATTCGCGAACTCGTGCGGGACGCGGTGCTCTATTTCGAGCCAAGGGTCATTGTCGAGCGCGTGGAGCTTGTGACGACGCCCCAGGAAGGGCAGCTTGACATCATAATTCACTACCTGATTCCCAGTACGAATACGCGGAACAATCTTGTCTATCCGTTCTATCTGGGTGAAGGCAGGACGCCACAGCCATGACGGACCAGGGCTGCAATCCTCCTCATCCCCTCTTGCGCGACGGCACCAGCGTGCGGCGTCGAGTGCCCGCGGCGCTGCCACCGGAATTGATCGAGCTCGACGACCGGGTCATGCCCGATCTGCTGGACTGGATGGTCCGCTACGCCCCCGAGCTTGCGTTTTACGATCGCGCAAATCACAGATCCGGAGACTGGTCTGCGCTTCTGGAGCGCGACCTCAGCGTCCTGATCGCGCGGATCGCCCGGAGCGATCCGGCCCGGTTCCGAACGCAGTTCGATGCCGCTGAAAGAAACGTCCGGAGAGCCGGTGACATTGGCACCCAGTACCCGCATTTCGTGACGCTTTGCGCGGTCCCGGTCGAGCTGGCCCGCCTCGTCGACACCTGGCACCGATCGGCGGTCCGGTCCTTGGCAGTCGGCCGTGGTCTGGACATCGCCATTCGCGCCGAGCTTGCGCCCCACCTGACACAGCTCAAGGCCTTCCAGCTCGGTGCCATCGACGAATTTGGGCTTGGTCAGGCCCAACGCGACGAGATCGACGTACAATACGCACCGTTCGGCGCACCTTGGCAGGTCGAAGGCGTAAAGCCGGATCAATCAATCTACGAACAGGAAGCCGGCGACCTGCTGCCCGATCGCGCGATCGAACGGATCGGGACCTTGTTCGAGGCCATGCACAGCGTACTGGTCCGCCTGGCACATGAAGCCAGCGGCTGGATGCAGGAGTCGCTGGCGAAATGGCCCCGGCACGAGCCCCATATGGCGCTCCTGCTGTCGTTTCTGCAGCTCTACGGTCGGGCACAGGATCGCCTGAACGCGATCCCAGCCCGGCACCTGGACCACTACTACAAGCGTGTGCTCGGTTTGCGGAACCGCGCCGGACAACCCGACCGCGCTCACCTGGTCTTCCAACTCGCCCCGCATCTGACGGATTTCGCCCTTGCACAGGGCACGCTGTTCAAGGCCAAGGGCACGGGCGGCGTTCCATTGCACTACAGCCTAGAGGAGGAAGCCGTCCTAAATCAGACAATACTGTCTGAAACAAGCGCGTTGTTCATCGACCGCGAGAGCGACGCAAGGTTGTTCGTGTCCCCAGAGGCGGCGAGCTTCGACGGCAACGGTGCCGATTTCCCGGATTCCGAGAACATCTCCTGGAAGACATTCGGGCAGCTCACCACGCGTCAGCGATTCCAGTCGGGATTGGCCATCGCCTCGCCCATGCTGCACCTGGCCGAGGGGACGCGAACCATCAGGATTACCCTGGAGTTATCCGGCATCACGCCTTTTTCGTCGATTCCGACCGCGGCCTTCGAGGCCTCCCTGACCACGCCGGAGGCCTGGCTTGCGGTCAGCGCAGACAAGGTGACGGTGACCCGAAACCCCAAAAACGGTCGCGTACTCCAAATCTGCATCAAACTGGAAGCATCGGATCCTGCGATCGCGCCGCTGGGCAAGAAAGCCGATGCCGAGCGGTTCGACACCAACTGGCCGGTCCTGAAACTGTCGGCGGCACACTCAGAGGACGAGAAGTCCGGACCGATCACAAGCTTCATCCAGCGGATCCAGTCGGCGCAGATTTCAAGGCTCGACATCGAAAGCGAGGTATCCGGCATTCGAAACGTCGTCGTGCGCAACGCCCAAGGTCCCTTCGCGCCGGATCAGCCAGGGTCGGCTTTCGGCGCCACGCCGGGCAAAGGGGCCGCCTTTTATGTCGGCAGCTGGGAGGCTTTCCAGAAGCCGCTCGTCGAGCTAGGGGTCCAGCTAAACTGGATGGATCTGCCTGAAGCCGGTCTGGACAGCTACTACGCTCCCTATGACCAGTTCGACAACGGTACGGCAACGACGGATCCGGAAACCACCGACGTTGCTGGCACAACGCCGCAAAACGCGAACTACACCGCGTCGATCAGCCTGCTGGAGGCCGCCGAGTGGAAAACCATCGCTGAGGGCGTGTCTTTCCTTGAGAGCGCCTCGGTCACCCTGGAACGCGCGGATTCCGGTATCAAACAGGCCACCGCGGACGACATAACGGTAACGGCGGCCAGCCAGGGAACGGCCCGCCTAGTGCTGACAGGTAAAGAAAAGGAAACGGCGCCGACCGTCACTACCGAACAGTTCGGGCCTCTTCAAACGACGGGACTGACCGCC
>CAJIAA010000300.1_pt1 | contig 10698 bp, 7 predicted proteins | sample 9199011 | NCBI WGS metagenome assembly CAJIAA01 (sample SAMEA7708266, study PRJEB35096) | sediment metagenome | biome: marine neritic benthic zone biome [ENVO:01000025]; feature: sediment [ENVO:00002007]; material: shallow marine sediment [ENVO:03000034] sea grass bed [ENVO_01000059] ...
GCGCGCCGTCCAGGTGGTCGCGCCGCTGGACGACACACCGGCGTCGCGGGCCGGACTGATCAGCGGCGACTTGATTACCCACGCGGACGGCTCCGTCATTCATCGTGACCTCAACCCCCAGGCCGCCAAACGAGCCCTTTGTCACCTGCCTTGTGGCCAGATACGCCGCCTGGTTCAGATAGGTGCTGTGAGGGTCAAGTGACTGCAGCATGCTTTGGATCGCCGCCTCGACCAGTTCCTGGTCCGATGCCTCAGCGGGATCGGGATAAGCTTCGTGCATGCCGTCCAGGGCCGCACGAACCAGGATTGCGTCGTCGACCTTGCGCACATAGTCCTGCCGGACCCGATCGTAGACCCGCGCAAACAGCGACACGTCGGTTTCGGCACTGACCACGCCGCTTCCCCGGCTGGCATCGATGTCATAGGCGATCTGATCCGCTGCGGCACGCGCTTCGGGCGCAGGCGCGGCGTACCAGCCGCCGCACCCCGCAGCAACCAGGGCGATTACTCCGGCTGCGGCCATTCCTCGGGCCGACTTCAGTCCGGTCAGCCAAGCCATCAGACTGTCTCGTCCACCGGCTCGGACGCCGCGGCAGGCCCGCACAGCGACGTCGACCGGGCATCCGCAAGCGCAGCGACAAAGCTGTCGCGCCACGCATGCACGTTATGGTCGCGTAGGGTTGTCATCAGGCTCTGCCAGCGCTCAATCCGCTCTTCCACAGCGAAGTTTAGGCCCCTCTGGACGGCATCTACCACGTCGTCCGTATCATAGGGGTTTACGATCAGGGCCGCATCCATTTCGTGGGCAGCGCCTGCAAACCGAGAAAGCACCAGAACGCCTGGGTTTTCGGGCGACTGCGCCGCCACATACTCTTTGGCCACCAGATTCATGCCGTCACGCAACGGTGTTACCAGGCCGATCGCGGATGCCCTGAACAGCCCGGTTAGGGCCGCTCTGGTAAAGGATTTGTTCAAATAGCGGATCGGCACCCAGTCGAATTCGGCGAACCGGCCATTGATGCGGCCGGATTCGGATTCCAGCTCCTGGCGGATATCCACGTATTCCGGCACGTCCATGCGACTGGAAGGCGCCACCTGCAGCAGGCTCACTTGGCCGCGGTTTTCGGGATAGGCCTCCAGCAGGTGTTCGAAGGCCTTCAACCGGTTCGGCAGGCCTTTGGTATAATCCAGTCTATCCACACCGACGATCAAGTTACGTCCCGACATCGATTGCAACATGCGGTTGCGATGGGTCTCGGCCTCGTCGGTCGCTGCCATGGCGACCACCTCGTCCACATCGATTCCGATCGGGAAGACGCCGCCGCGGATGGTGCGCCCGAACGCGGTCATGCGCATGTCGTCGTCGACGAAACCGCCGGCCTCATAGATGACGTATTCCTGGAGTGCCCGAAGATCGGATTCGGTCTGGAATCCCACCACGTCGAAGCCGAACAGGCCACGCACCAGGGCTTCGTGGTTGGGCAGCGTCAGCAGGACCTCTGCGGCGGGAAACGGGATGTGAAGGAAAAAGCCCATCCGGTTGGTGAAGCCCATCCGGCGAAGCTCCTCGGCGCAGCCGATCAGGTGATAGTCATGCACCCAGATGACGTCGTCCGGCTCGATCATCGGCGCCAGGGCGTGTGCGAACAGGGCATTCACCCTGAAATAGGTGCTGTCGAACTTGCGGTCGTAGTAGGTGAGATCGGTGCGATAGTGGAACAGCGGCCACAACGTGCGGTTGGCAAAGCCGTTGTAGTAGTTTTCGTGATCCTCGACGCCCAGGTCGATCGTGGCGAAGGTGATCCCGTCCTGTTCGGTGCGATGGATCGACGAATTGGTCGTTTCAACCACGTCGCCGCTCCATCCGAACCAGATGCCATGGTACTTGCGCAATGCCGCCTGCAAAGCGACCGCCAAGCCACCCGCCGCCGCTACCCCGGGTTGCGGGATATTGACGCGGTTCGATACGACGATCAGACGTCCCATGACGACTGTAGATATAATGGACTACAGCACTTCTTCCCAGGCTTTGCTGAGCTGCATCGCTGAATTAATGATTCCGACCAACGAATAAGTCTGCGGATAGTTGCCCCACAATTCCGAGGTCGCGGGATGCAGGTCCTCCGACAACAGGCCCAGATGGTTGCGCTGTGCCAGCATGGCCTCGAACAGATCGCGCGCCTCCGACGCGCGGCCCATATGCGCCAGCGTCTCGATATACCAGAATGTGCAGATATTGAACGCGTTCTGCGGCTCGCCGAAATCGTCGGGCGCCACGTAGCGGAACATGTTGGTCCCGCGCAGCAACGCTGCGGCGATCGCATCGACCGTGGCGGCGAATTTCGGGTCTTTCGGGTCGATGAACCCGACTTCGGCCATCAACAGAAGGCTGGCGTCCAGTTCCGTGCCTTCGAAGGATTCCACGAAAACGCCGTGCGTTTCCGACCATGCCCGCCGCAGGATCGTCCCGTGAACCTGGTCGGCCTTGGCGCGCCACTCTCGCGCCCGATCCTTGAAGCCCAGATGGGCCGCAATCTTGGCGAGCCGGTCGCAGGCAGCCCAGCACATGATCGAGCTTGACGTATGGACCTTCGCCTTCGTCCTGAGCTCCCACATGCCCGCATCGGGCTGGTCATGCAATGCAAAGGCCCGTTCACCGATTTTCTCCAGTGTGTGGAAATCGCCGGCATCGGCCGGACGGAACAGGCGCTTGTCGAAGAATGCCTGGGTCGCCGCCAGCACCACATTGCCGTAAACGTCATGCTGCAGGTGTTCGTACGCCTGGTTGCCGATCCGGACCGGGGCATGTCCGCGATACCCGGCCAGGCTGTCGACGACCCGTTCGGTCAGTTCACGCTCCAGTGCAATGCCGTAGACTGGTTGCAGGTGTCCGCCGTCGACCTCGGTGACCAGGTTGTTCACATAGCGCAGGTAGTTTTCCATGATGTCGACCGCGCCCAACCGGTTCAACGCCATCACCACGAAGTACGAGTCCCGCAGCCAGCAGAACCGGTAGTCCCAGTTTCGTTCCGTGCCCTGGGCCTCGGGGATCGAGGTGGTCATGGCGGCGACGATGGCGCCGGTCTCCTCGAACAGGCAAAGATGCAGCGTGATCGCCGCTCGGATCACCGCATCCTGCCACTCGAACGGGATCGCCAGGTGACGCACCCAGTCGCGCCAATATTGAATCGTGTTCTTCTGAAAGTCCCGGCAGGTCTCCACCAGCGGCGAGGCCAAGGGCTCGTCGGGTCCAAGCATCATGTCCATGGGACGGTCCAGAAGGAAGGGCTGTTCTCCCAGAACATAGGCGATCGGCACGTTGGTGTTCAGGCGCAGCGTCACGTCCGGGCCGATATAACGGATGTGGTTCGATCCCCGCGTGATCGTCGGCGTGTGTGCGCCGTGATCGAACTTCGGTCGCAGGCGGATCCGCACCCGTGGCTTGCCGACCACTGGATCCAGGTGCCGAATGATCATCAACGGCCTGAACACCCGCCACATGTTGGAGAACCGCGGCGCAAAATCGGTCACCCGCAGGATCGAGCCGTTCGCATCCTCCAGTTCGGTGACCAGCACCGCGGTATTGTCCATATAGAATTGCCGGCTGCTGACTTGATCGTCGATGGCAATCTCGAAATAGCCGCCGTCCAGGTCGCCGTTGCCGCCATTGTTCAGCAGACTGCAGAACACCGGATCGCCGTCGAAACGCGGCAGGCAGCTCCACACGATCCGTGCACGCTCGTCGACAAGCGCACTGAACGAGCAGTTGCCGATCACGCCCAGATTGAGGTCGCCGACCGCCGCGCCGGGTTTCGGCGACGACATTGCAGCGCTGGGCGGAGGGCCCGGCATGGGAACGTCGTCATTCATGTTTGGTCGTCCCGCTCCCTCTGCGTTGCCGGACATTCCGGCGGGTGCGCGGCTCCGCGGCCCGGCACACAAGCATGGCACCCCTGATGATAAAAAAATCTTAAGCGATTCGGACCGATACGGAAGTCCCAAAGCGCGCCGGCCCGCGATCGCGCTTGACCCGGTTGGCGGAAACTACCAGTCTCGCAATCGGCACGTCCGTGGGGTGCGATGGCGGCGCGCCAAGGGTTAAAGACTGCAGGACCAAGACGTGACACCCAATACCGCAGATGCGGGCGGGCGCGAGGACCATCGCGACGCCCTGGGACTGGACGCCTATCTGTTCGACCTGGACGGCGTTGTGACGCGCACCGCCAGCGTCCATTCAGAGGCGTGGAAGCGGCTTTTCGACGCCTATCTTAAGGAACGGGCTGAGGACGCCGCCTCCTTCATTCCGTTTCGTCTGCCGGACGACTACGTCACCTATGTCGACGGGAAGCCGCGCTACGACGGCGTACGGTCGTTCCTGGAATCCCGCGGCATCCGCCTGCCCGAGGGTGACAGCGACGATCCCGCGGATGCCGAAACCGTCCGCGGACTTGGTAACCGAAAGAACGTTCATTTCAACGCCGTGATGACCGAAAGGGGTGTCGAGGTATTCGACGCCACAGTGCGGATCGTCCGTGCCTTGCGCGCCGAAGGCCGTCGCGTTGGTTGCGTCTCGTCGTCCAAGAACTGCCGGCCGATCCTGGCCCGCGCCGGACTGGAGGATCTGTTCGAGGTGATCGTCGACGGCAATGACATCGAGGCGCAGGGGCTGGCCGGCAAACCAAAGCCCGACAGTTTCCTGGCGGGCGCCACCCTGCTGGGAACTGACCCGGCCCGGACTGCGGTCGTGGAAGATGCCGTGGCTGGTGTGCAGGCCGGCAAGGCTGGCGAATTCGGCCTGGTCATCGGCATCGATCGGGGCGCCGGACGCGACGCCCTTAAGGCGGCGGGCGCCGACATCGTGGTTGGCGACATGTCGGAACTGGAGCCGCCGCCGGCCTGAGCGCCCATCGGCGAGCCAGCCGCCACAACGGGAGTTGCCAGATGCTGCGTCATCGACTCAATCCACCGAAAGATCTGTTTCCGGTCGACCCCTGGGCGATCGAAACCACCCAATTCACCGGCGAATACGTACAACAGGCTGAGACCGTCTTCGCACTTGCCAATGGTTATCTGGGCTTGAGGGGCAGCCACGAAGAAGATCATCCGATCGGCGAGGCAGGCACCTACCTCAACGGGTTTTACGAACTGAGACCGATCATCTACGGCGAAACCGCCTACGGTTTTCCACAGGTCGGTCAGACCATGTTGAACTGCCCGGACGGGAAGATCGTCAAGCTGTACGTGGACGACGAGCCGTTCGACGTGGAAAAGGCCGAAATGGAAAGCTATTCGCGCCGGCTGGACATGCGCCAGGGAAAGCTGGTTCGCGACGTCGTCTGGTCCACGCCAGGCGGAAAGCGAATCCGGATTCGGTCCACCCGCTTCGTCTCGCTCGTCAACCGGCACCTTGCGGCGATGCTGATCGAGATTACGCCTTTGGGGTGCGACGCCAGCCTGACCGTCTGGTCGCGCCTGGTCAACCGCCAGGCATTGCCGGAGGCTTCCAGCGACCCGCGGCTGGGCCAGGGCCTGGAGACGGGCGCAATGGAGCCGGTCGGGCGCTGGTCGGACGACTATCGCTCGGTCTTCAGTTTCAAGACCCGGCGTTCGGGTCTGACACTGGGCTGCGGCATGGATCACACGATCGAAACCGAGAGCCCATACACCGTCGACACCCAGGTCGGCGACGATTTCGCCGCGGTGGAGTTCAAAGTTCAGGCCGGCGCCGACGAGCCCGTTCGGATCAGCAAGTTCCTTGCCTACCACTACAGCGACGTCAGGCCACCGGAAGAAATGCTGGCGCAGACCGCGTGGACCCTCGACAAGGCCATGGAAATCGGATTTCCGGCACTGCTGTCGGCGCACGCAGAGGCCGTCGCGGACTTCTGGGAACGGAGCGATGTTGTCATCGACGGCGTGCCGGAAACCCAGCAGATCGTGCGTTGGAACCTGTTTCAACTGATGCAGGCGTCGGCCTGTGTGGACGGCCTTGGCATCGGTGCCCGCGGCCTCACCGGTCAGGCCTACGAAGGGCACTATTTCTGGGACACCGAGATCTATGTCATGGGGTTCCTGATCTACACCAATCCGCGGGTGGCACGCGGGATCCTCAAGCACCGCTACGACATGCTGGACCAGGCGCGTGCCCGCGCGCATGAGCTGGGTCATTGCGGCGCCTTGTTTCCGTGGCGAACGATCAACGGCGACGAGGCATCGGCCTACTACGCCGCCGGCACGGCCCAGTACCACATCAATGCCGACATTATGTACGCGGTCCGAAAATACGTAGACATCACCGGGGACAGTGAATTCCTCAGAAACTACGGCGCCGAGATGCTGGTCGAAACCGCGCGACTATGGGTCGACCTTGGTTTCTACTCAGCAGAACGAAATGGTCTGTTCTGTATTGATGGTGTCACCGGGCCCGACGAATACACCGCAATCGTCAACAACAACTTCTTCACCAACTTGATGGCGCAAGAGAACCTGCGTTACGCCGCCGAAATAGTCGAGAGCCTGGAATCCGACCACCCGAAAACCTATGCGGCGCTCAAACGAAAGACCGGTCTGACGGAGGAAGAACCGGGCCATTGGCGCGACGCCGCCGAGGCCATGTATCTTCCCTACGACGAGGCACGCGGAATCCATCCCCAGGACGACAGTTTTCTGGAAAAGGAAATCTGGGACTTCGCGAACACACCGGAAAACAAGTACCCCCTGCTGTTGCATTACCACCCGCTCAACCTCTATCGCCACCAGGTGATCAAGCAGGCCGATACCATCCTGGCGCTTTTCCTGATGGGCCATCGGTTCGATCTGGGCGAAAAGAAGCGGAACTTCGATTATTACGACCCGCTGACGACGCACGATTCGTCATTGTCAGTCTGCGTTCAGTCGGCCATCGCCAGCGAGATCGGCCATGCCGAAAAGGCCTTGGAATACTTCGACTTCGCCGCGAACATGGACCTGTCAAATGTGGGCGGCAACGTGCACCACGGCGCCCACATCGCCTCGATCGGCGGAAGCTGGATGGCGTTGATCCATGGCTTTGCCGGGCTTAGGGATTCCGACGGTCAGATCAGGTTCCGTCCCCGGCCGCCGAAAACATGGTCGTCTCTGCAGTTCCGCCTTCAGATTGCCGATGCGGTTCTGGACGTCAGGACCGACGCGGCGGAAACACGCTACGTGCTGCGGTCGGGAGACAGCGTGCGTTTCTACCACGAGGACGTTGAAACGACATTGACCGCCGCCGATCCCGAAGTTCGTTATCCAACCGCCGAGTTGGTCCAAGCCGCCATGTGACCGGTTGGTGGTCAGCCGGCAAGCCGCGGTGCAAGCGTTCGTTCGGGCGGGAACCGTATGGTGACGGTCGTGCCTTTGTCGAGTTCGCTTTCGATCCCAACTGTGCCGCCGTGCAGTTCGGTCAGCGCCTTGACCAGCGGCAGGCCAAGGCCGGTTCCCTGGTGGGCCCGGGTCTGACTGCCAGCGACTTGTTCGAACGGTTCCATGACCCGCCGCAGGTGCTTCCTCGCAATTCCGATCCCGGTGTCCGAAACGATTATCCAGCCGCTGCCGTCATCACCGACGCCCGCCTGAATGCCGATCGTCCCGCCGGGCGGCGTAAATTTGATTGCGTTGGTCAGCAAATTCAGCACGATCTGCTTCAAACAGCGCGAATCGCCCCACAGACGCGGCATCTCCGCGATGGCATCGGTTCTTACCGTCAAGTCCTTGCCGGACGCCTTCTCCGTGATCATCCGGACGCAACCGCGCAACACCTCCGGAACATCCAGTTCCGTTTCTTCCAGCACCGTTTCGCCGGCCTCGATCCTGGTGATATCGAGAATATCGTTGATCAATTCCAGCAACAGGGCGCCCGACTGTTTGATGTCGAGCAGATACTCCCGCTGTTTGTCATTCTCCAGCACGCCGGCCCGTTCCTCCAACAGCAGTTCTGCAAAACCGATGATCGAGTTCAGAGGCGTGCGCAACTCGTGGCTTATGTTGGCGAGGAACTCCGACTTGGCCCGGTCGGCCAGCTCGGCATCTTCCTTCGCACGCCTGAGTTCCGCCTCCGCCAGCTTGATCGGGGTGATGTCCTGGATGGTTCCGTTCTCCTGCACCACGCGACCGTCCTTGTCCAACACCGGTTCCGCGATCTCCCGGACGTACCGGGTGTCCCCGCTGGGCGTGACCACCCGGTATTCCAGGTGAAAGCTTTGCCCGCGCCGCAAGGCCTTGCAGGCATCCCGGTACCACTCCCTGTCGTCCGGATGCACAAGCGAAAACCCGCCTTCCAGGGACGAGCTTTCCAACATGTACTGGTCGACCGTTATGCCATGGATGGCCGCATAAACGCCGGAGCAGTGGACACAACGGTCTTCGACCGCGTCCCAGACGACATGGCCGACGTTTGCCAGCTTGGCGGCCGCGCGAAACCGCTCCTCGTTCCGCTTCAGGGCCCTTTCCATGTGTTTCCGCGCCGTGACGTCCTGCACCGACCCGCGCAGAAGACGCGGCGCGCCCTTGGCGTCGCGCACAAGCTCGCCGAAAGCTTCAACGAAGAACTCCTCGCCATTGTCTCGCCGCCGGGCGCGCGCCTCGATGTGATAGGGATCCCCGTGCTTTACCGAACGTTCAATCGCTGCGACTATTTGTGGCCGGTCGGTCTCGTCGATCTGGGCGTGTGCCGCCTCAAATGATGCGCCGAACTCCTCGGGCGTCACTCCGAAGATCTCGTAGCAGCCGTCCGACCAGGAAACCCGATCCTCCTGAATATCCCAGCTCCACGTACCGATACGCGCCAACCGCTCGCCGGTCTGCAAACGTTTTCGGGATTCCGCAAGCGCCCGATTGGCGTCTTGCAGTTGATCGGCAAGGTCCGACAGCCGGTCGACGCTGCGACGGCGCACCGACCATGCCAATCCCAGCGCTGAAGCAAAAGCAATCAGGAAGGCGACGGCCACGGTCCAGGCGGCCTGGGTGCCTGTGAAGGCCGAGAGGATTGTCTCCAGCGACATCAGGCTATCCGCGAATTCGCTGGAAACCGGCGGCGCAACACCACAATTCGTGCGCGGCGGCACCGGGCGCCGCCTTTGTGTCGGAATATGACATGAGTACGCTCAACATCAGGCACACGTCGCATGGCTCACAAGGAACACCAACAAGACACTCCAAGGGCCTCCAACCGCATGCCTCCGTCCACCATGCAACCGGTGGGTCATTATTGTTCGGTAATTTAGGCCTGTGCGCCCGAAAACCCAAGTCCTATCGCCGACACGCGGCGGATCCCACGCCTCGGCACGGCCTTGGCGGTCAGGCGCAGGTCGCCAATCCGACCCGCTACTCCGCCCTGGCCAGCAGAACCAGCAGGGCGCCGTCCACCGCTTCCAGCCGCAGCACGGCATCGAAACCGGACGACCATCGGCGCACGCGTTCCAAGGCCATCAGCAGTTTGCGTTCTTGCGTGTCGACGGTTTCTCCACAGGCCATGCGGGTTGCGCCCAGCGGACCGAATTTCAGCGTTTCCTCGCCAAATTCCACCGACCCGAAGAAGCGGTTGCAGCCGCCCAAGCCCGAAACCTTGCCCTCGGCGTCAAAAGTAAGAGTTGCCTTCGTCGCCTCCTGAACGCTCTCCTCGCCAATCGCCAGGACACGCCAATCGCCCGCCAGTGCTTCGGACGCGGGCACGGGCCGCAAATTCTCCAAATTGGCGATACGGGTTCGGTTGCGGTCGATCCGACAGGCCGTGCGGAACGCATCAGCTGCGGTGCCGGGACCACCCATCATCCCCAGCATTTCGCAATCGATGTCGCGATACAACTCAAAGCTCTTCTGCGCCCGCTGCAAGGCGCGGGTGACCCGGTCGTCATCGAAGATCCTGTCGAACGCGGCAAGCCCCTCCATGGCGCCGGCATAGGCAGCCGCCAGATCAGCATCGGTCTCCCTTTTCAGGTCCGCAAGACAGGTCTCGAAGGCAATTGTGTTTTCGGCAGTGCCCCAGCATTGGCTGAGGGCGCCGTCGGCACGGGCGGTCGTGGTCGACAGGGCAAGAAAGCAGACGAACACAAGGCGACGCAACGGCACCTCCACAAAAGCGGTCACCCCTATTCTGCCTTACCCTGCATGCGGCGCCAAACGGCCTCGCCCATGTCAGTTGAACTGCAGGTCCGCCGGCGAGATGAGAACGCCGAACTCCTTGCACCAGATAACAACGCTTTTGTAATTGGCCAGGTCGACGCCGCCCGGAATTGGGTATTTCTGGCTGCCCTTGAACGCGCGCAGCCCGCCCAGGTCTACGAACATTGCGTCCTTTACGGCACCGTCGTCGCGCACCTCCGCCGCCGGCACCAGATAGACATGGTAGGCAGGCCCCGGCCCAACCTCGAAGTCCGCCTCCAGGAACACCGTCTCGCGATAGACCGTCACACCGCCGGATCCGTGGTGGATCGGGTCGGACGGATCGGCGTGGATAAAGGTTCCACTGGCCACGACGCCGGTCTGTTCGGCGCCGGTCAGCGTCTCCATCGCCTCCGGCGGCGGAAAGACATAGGGAAACAAGAAGAAACCGACCGCCACGCCGAAGGCCGCCCCAAGGACACCGCCCGACAGGAATATCGTGAGAAACCGCCACATGCGTTGTGTTCTCCCAGTGTTCGTTTCGTTCAACCGCCAGATGGGACCGCCGCGGAGGATTCC
>CAJIAA010000306.1_pt1 | contig 10631 bp, 8 predicted proteins | sample 9199011 | NCBI WGS metagenome assembly CAJIAA01 (sample SAMEA7708266, study PRJEB35096) | sediment metagenome | biome: marine neritic benthic zone biome [ENVO:01000025]; feature: sediment [ENVO:00002007]; material: shallow marine sediment [ENVO:03000034] sea grass bed [ENVO_01000059] ...
CGTTCTTGCCGATCTGGGCGCACGACCCGACCGTGGCCCATGTGTCCACCATGGTTCCACTGTCCACATAGGCCCCCAGATTGACGAAGCTGGGCATCAGAACCACGCCCGGCGCAATATAGGCCGACCGGCGCACGACGCAGTTGGGCACGGCCCTGAAGCCCGCTTCCCGGAAGGCGTTGTCGCCCCAGCCTTCGAACTTCGACGGCACCTTGTCCCACCAGGAGGTCCGCTGACCGGGCCCGCCGGGGATCGGCTCCATGTCGCTGAGGCGGAACGACAGCATGACCGCCTTCTTCAGCCACTGGTGAACGACCCAGGTGCCGTTCTCCTTGGACGCGACGCGGACACGCCCGCCGTCCAGCAGACCCATAACCTCATCGACGGCCTCGCGCGGCGCGCCGGTTGTGGCGGGTGAGATTTCGGTACGATCTTCCCAGGCGCGCTCGATGGCGGCCTGGAGGTCCGCATAGCTCATCGGCGGAATCCCTGTTGAAAAGAATGCAGATAGTGCAAGGCCACGGGCGCGGCAATGTGGCCCGCGTCCGCCGAAAAATCAAGCGTCGGGGCCGTGGTGGTCCATCGCGCGGTGCAGCCAGTGCGCCAGGTCTTCGGCAACGTGATGAACATGATCGGCATCGCTGCTGCCTTCCCATTCGAAATGGGACTGCACCAGAACCGTCCGCATGCCCAGTGCGGCCGCCGGGGCCAGGTTCTTCGACATGTCTTCGACCATGGTCGCACGCTTGGGGTCGATGCCCTGATGTTCGATCAACTGCTGGTAGGGCGCCGTGTTCGGCTTGGGCACGAATTCCGCGGCGACAATGTCGAAGATGACGTCGAAATGCTGGTGAATGCCCAGCCGGTCGATCACCTGTTCGGCATGCCTGACGGTGCCGTTGGTATAGATCAGCTTGCGGCCCGGCAGCCTTTCCAGCGCCGCATTCAGGTGCGGCGACGTATCGACGGGGCCGTAGTCGATGTCATGGACGAAATCCAGGAAATCGTGGGGGTCCATGCCATGGCACTGCATCATGCCGTTCAGCGTCGTCCCGTAGGTCTGGAAATAGGACTTCTGCTTTGCGTAGGCCTGTTTCGTGTTGACGCCGAGGAACTCGGACACGAAATGCGTCATCCGCTGGCTGATCTCGGCAAAAAGGTCGCACTGCGACGGATACAGCGTGTTGTCCAGATCGAAGATCCAGGTATCTGCGTCGGCCAGGGCGCTGTCGCTGCGCAGGTGATCGTCCAGATGCTTAACCATATTCCACAGACTGTGGTGCCTTCAGGCGGTCTCCGCAAGGCCCGGCGGCATGAAATCCGCGTGAAGCGGCGGCCTCGCCATCAAGCCCACATTAACCCCCGGACCTTACCATTCCCTTGAAAAACAAGGCCCATTCGACAAACAGCAAGGCCCCGAAAACCCACCGCAACCGATGCAGGAACCAACGCCCATTCCCGCGGCGCTCGGCACCTTTCCAGGTCCGGTCGTCAAGTTCGATCCCGACGGCCGGCCGGAAGCCTGGAACGGCCAGGGCGGCGCGGTCCTGGAGGGAACGCCGTCCGGTGTGATCGCACAGCTTTTGGAGACCGCGCGAAACGGCGGCACCGCCGCGGTGGGCCGGGTATCCGTCGGCGCCGGACAGACGGCCCGGCATTTCGAGCTGACCTGCCTGCTCCAGCCGGACGGATCGGTCGTGGCCCTTGGCAGGGACGTCACTTTCGACGCCAACGTCACCGCGGCGTTGTCCGATTCTCGCCAGCGTTACAAGGACTTGGCCGACCTCGCCGGCGATTTCGCGTGGGAAACCGGGGCCGACGGTCGATTCTGTTTCATCTCCGCGGCCTGTGCGATAGGCCACGCCGCCGACGACCTGATCGGCACCGACCCGGTCGATCTGCTGGTCGATCCCGGCGCGCTGCCCGAGGCGCTGCCGTTCCGCGCGGAACGGGCGGCGCGCGACGTTGAAATGTGGGTCACTGCGAAAGACGGCACCCCCCGCTGTCTTGAGGTATCCGCCGTCCCGATAGGACATGCCGGAACCGGATTTGCCGGCGCCCGCGGCATCTGCCGCGACGTCACGGAGGCGCGCCGGCGCCACGCACACTTGGCCATGCGGACGCAGGTGACCGGCTACGTGATCAATGCGATCCGCAACGAGGCGACGCCGCGGACCATGCTGACGGCGGCCAGCCGGGCGTTGGGAAACGCGCTGTCGGCAGGCGCCTGCATCATCCATGTTGGCAACACCGAGACCGGGTTCCGCGACGGCGCCTGTTTCGGTGACCGACCCGGCGACCGCGATGTGGAGACGGTCCTGGCAGGGTTGCGCCCCGGTGCGGCGCCCAGTGATACCGCACAGGGCCGATTTCGGACGTTGGCAATGACCACACGGTTCCGCGATACGGTCAATGGCGCGGTATCTGTCTGGCGGGAAGCCGATCAGCCGCCGTGGGACGACGACGACCGAGCGCTGCTGGCGGCGATCGAGGCGCAGGTCGGCATTGCGCTGCACCAGATCCAGGACCAGGAGTCGCTGGAGAAGCTCTCCCGAACCGACCCCCTGACCGGCCTTTTGAACCGGCGCGCCTTCGCAGCAGATCTCTCGCTTGCCCTGGAACGCAGTGTGCGCAACGGCACGCCCGGCGCGCTGATGTACGTGGACCTGGACAATTTCAAGGCCGTCAACGACACGCTTGGCCACGAGGCGGGCGACGCCGTTCTGCGGCAGGTAGCCGACCAGCTTGGCCACGCCTCGCGCCGCTATGACCTTCAGGCGCGTCTCGGCGGCGACGAGTTCGCACTGTGGCTGGACAATGCAGATGCTGCCACCGCCCGGGCCCGGGCGGAAAGCCTGCTGCGGGATGCAGCGGCGCTGCGCCAGCGGCCGGCGCGCGCCGACGCGCCGCTTGGCTATTCCATCGGCGTTGCGATCTTCGCGCCTGACAGCGACGACGGCCAGGCTGCCCTGATGCGCCGCGCCGACGAGGCGATGTACCAGGTCAAGCGGGGCGGAAAGCACGCCTATGCGGTGGTCGATCCGCAACCGCGCGGAGCCGCCACATGAAGCCCGCCGGCGATCGGCAGTTGCCGACAGATCTGAGTTACGCCCAGTCCAAGCGACTGGCGCGGGACGAGGACCCGGCCGTCCGCCAGGCGGTGGCAAGCCATCCCGGCGTCAGGCCGGAGGTCCTCTATTACCTTGCGGAAGATACCGATACGGACGTACGCCGCCGGGTCGCCGGCAACGACCGGACGCCACGCCAAGCCGACCTAATCCTGGCGCGCGATCAGCAACCGGACGTGCGCATCGACCTCGCTCGAAAGATCGCCCGCCTGATTCCCGATATGACGCCGGACGATCAGGACGCCGTCTATCGTGCCGCCGTATCGGTCCTGGAAGTCCTGTGCGAAGACCAGCTTGTCCGGGTTCGCCAGATGATCGCAGAGGCGATCAAGGCGCTGCCGACGGCCCCGCACCATGTCGTCAAGCGGCTGGCGCAGGACCGCGAACCGCAAGTGGCGAGCCCTGTCCTGGCGGTCTCGCCGGTTCTGAACGACGAGGACCTGCTGGAGATCATCGGGACCGAGCCCGTCCAGCAGGCGCTGGAAGCCATCGCCCGACGCGACCGGGTCAGCGCAGAGGTGTCCGGCGCGATCGTCGATACCGGCGAACGGGCGGCAATCGCCAGCCTGCTGGCGAACCACAGCGCACAGATCCGCGAGGAAACGCTGGACTATGTGGCCGGCCAGGCCGCGGGTGTGCCTGCCTGGCACGCGCCGCTGGTCCGCCGTCCGTCGCTGTCGGCGCGGGTCGCCAACCGCATCGCCGGGTTCGTCGCCCGCAACCTGCTGGTGGAGTTGAGCGAGCGTCAGGACCTGGCCCCGGACGTGCTGTCAGCGATCGAAGAGACCGTGGAGCGCCGCCTGGAAGACCCGGAAGCGTCCGACGACGCGGCGTTCGAACCGGAATGGGCCGGGGCAGACAAGGTCGGGGAGAAAGTCCGGACCATGCAGGAAGAGGGTTCGCTGGACGCCACAGCGATCGAACAGGCGCTGGACGAGAACGACAAGCCCTTCGTCATGCGCGCGCTGGCCGCGCTCGCAGACCAGGAGGCCGACGTCGCGGCAAAGATCATCGCCAACAGGTCGTCCAAGGGAATGCTGGCGCTGGCCTGGAAGGCCGGCCTTTCGGCGCACCTGGCGGCCCAACTGCAGTCCCGCCTCGCCGGGCTGCAACCCGCCGAAATCATGTATCCGACCGACGACGGCAGCTATCCGATGCCCGACGACGGGCTGGAATGGCAGTTGGAGTTCTTCAGGGACCTGTAAGCGTCTCGGTTCGGCCGCAGCCATACCCTTCGAGACGGCCGTGTTCCACGGCCTCCTCAGGGTGAGGCGAAGGGTCTGGCTGCCGCCGGGCTCAATTCCGGCGGATCAGCGTGCCGGACCCGTGCTCGGTGAAGATCTCCAGAAGAATACCGTGGGCCACACGGCCGTCGACGATCACGGCGGCATCGACGCCCTGCTTGACCGCGTCAATGCAGGTTTCGACCTTGGGGATCATGCCGCCCGACAGCGTCCCGTCCTGCATCAGGCCGGCAGCGTCCGCCAGCTTCAGGTCCGAAATCAGCCGCTGGGACTTGTCCATGACGCCCGCAACATCTGTGAGCAACAAAAGGCGCCGCGCGCGGGTCGCCGCGGCCAGCGCGCCGGCAGCGGTGTCGGCGTTGATGTTGTAGGTGTGGCCGTCGTCCGCAAATCCGACCGGCGCAACGACGGGAATCAGGTCCGAGGCCGTCATGACCTCCAGGATGCCGGGGTCGACGGCAGCCGGCTCTCCGACGAAACCCAGATCCAGCACCTCTTCGATGTTCGAGTTGGGATCCTTCTTCGTGCGGGTGAGTTTTTTCGCCCGCAACAGGTTGCCGTCCTTGCCCGACAAGCCCACACCGCGCCCGCCGGCTTCCCCGATTGCCGCCACGATCCGTTTGTTGATCTGGCCGCACAGCACCATTTCGACGATCTCGACGATGCGCTCGTCGGTCACCCGAAGACCGTCGACGAACTCCGTCTCGATCTTCAACCGCTCCAGCATCGCGCCGATCTGCGGGCCGCCGCCGTGCACGACGATTGGATTGATGCCGACCTGTTTCAACAGCACCACGTCGCGCGCGAACATCTTTGCCAAGGCAGGATCGCCCATGGCATTGCCGCCGTATTTGATGACCAGTGTGGCGCCGGTGTAGCGGCGCATATAGGGCAGGGCTTCGGTCAGGATTCCTGCCTGCGCCAGCCACTCGCGCCGTTGCTTCTCTTTCATGTCGGTCATCGGTCGTTCCTTGCGCAAACAAACGGTCGCAAACGCGGCGCGGACCTTAAACCAACGGCTCCGGTTCCGCCAGCGTCGCCAGAAACGCGCGAAGCTCCGGGATTCCCGTTCCCTTCTGCGCACTGGTTGTCAGCACGTCCGGACGTGCCGCCGCGCGGGTCTTCATTGCCAGCCGCACCGCGTCGCCCAGTGCCGCCAGCGCGCCCGCTTTCACCTTGTCCGCCTTGGTCAGTACGATCTGGTACGAGACGGCGGCCTCGTCCAACATGTCCATCAGCTCCTCGTCCGACGGTTTGATCCCGTGGCGCGCGTCGATCAGCAGGCACAGGCAGCGCAGCTCGACCCGACCGCGCAGGTAGTCGCGAATCAGCCGGTTCCATTGCGAGATTTCGCCCTTTGGCGCCTTGGCATATCCGTAGCCGGGCATGTCGACGATGGTCAGACGTCCGGCGAGATCGAAGAAGTTCAACTGACGTGTCCGGCCGGGCGTGTTCGACGTGCGCGCCAGCGTGCGCCGTCCCGTCAGGGCGTTGATCAGGCTGGACTTGCCCACATTGGACCGACCGGCAAACGCGACTTCGCTGGTCCCGTTCAGGGGAAGCTGGTTCAGCCGGGCGACCCCCAGGCGGAAGTCGCATTGACGGGCGAACAACAGCCGACCCGCCTCGATCGCGTCGTCGTCAAAATCGGGCATGGCGGCGGCGCCGACGGTTTCCGGTTCAGGTGCCGCGGCTGAAAATCGAGACCTTGACGCCCATGCGGCTCATGATGACCCATTGCTGAATCACCGACAGCAGGTTGTTCCAGGCCCAATAGATCACCAGGCCTGCCGGGAAGCCGGCCAGTAGGAAGGTGAAGAACAAGGGCAGGAACAGGAAGATCTTCGCCTGCACCGGGTCCGGCGGGGCCGGGTTGAGCTTCTGCTGCACAAACATTGTCGCGCCCATGATGATCGGCCAGATGCCGATATTCACCACCGCCAGGATGGCCGGCACGCGCCAGTCCACGAGGCCGAACAGGGTCAGCATGCCCAGCGGGTCGGGTGCGGACAGGTCATGGATCCAGCCGTAGAACGGTGCATGCCGCATCTCGATGGTAACGAACAGCACCTTGTAAAGCGCGAAGAAGACCGGGATCTGGATCAGGATGGGCAAACAGCCCGACAGCGGATTGACCTTCTCTTTCTTGTACAGCTCCATCATTTCCTGGTTCAGGCGCTGCCGGTCGTCGCCGTACTTTTCCTTCATCTCCTGCATGATCGGCTGCAGCTTCTTCATCTTGCTCATCGACTTGTAGGACTTGTTCGCAAGCGGGAAGAACAACATCTTGATGCAGACGGTCAACGCCAGGATCGCAAGCCCGAAATTGCCGAGCTGATCGTTGAACCAGTCAATCGCATAGAAGATCGGCTTGGTCAGGAAATAGAACCAGCCGAAATCAACCGCCAGATCGAAGCGTTTGATGCCGTAGATCCGTTCGTAGTCGTCCAGCAAGCGCACAATCTTGGCGCCGGAGAACAGACGGTTGGTCATCTCCTTTTCACCACCCGCCGGGATCGTCACGGCAGGCGCAAGAAAGTCGGCCTGATATTTGTCGGTCGCCCCGCGCGTTCCGGCCGAAAAGCTGGTCCTCAGCGGCACGTCCTGGTCCGGCAACAGCGCCACCAGCCAGTATTTGTCGGTAATGCCCAGCCAACCGCCGGTCGTATCGTTACGGATCTGCCCGGTTTCGCGCAGGTCGTCGTAGTCGATCTCGCTGAGGGTCTCGTCGAAGACGCCCAGCAGCCCTTCATGCAGGATGTAGAAGCCCAGCACATCGGGCGTTCCGGTCCGCGAGACCAACCCGTATGGCGCAACGCTGACAGGGCCGCCGCTGTCGTTGCGGACCCGCTGGGTGACCGAGAACAGATAGAAATCGTCCAGGGTGTAGATCAGCTCGAACGTCACGCCTTCGGGACTGGTCCAGCTCAGGGTCAGGGGCACGCCCGGGGTCAAGGTCGCAGCGTCGGCAGTCCAGACCGTTTCGCTGTCGGGCAGCGTCGTGCCCTCACCGATCCAGCCGAATTCGGCGTAGTAGGGCTTCACCGAACCCGTCGGTTCCAACAGCACGATGTTCGGGCTGTCGCCCTCGACCGTCTCGCGGTAGGACAGCATTGTCAGATCGTCAAGCCGCGCGCCCTTCAGCGAGATCGAGCCGGTCAGCCGGGACGACTGGATCTCCACCCGCGGCTGGGCCGTCAGAGCCTGAGCGCGGCTCAATGCCTCCAGCTCGGCGTCGCTGGCCGCGCCGGGCAGTTCCACGCCTAGGTCGGGTCCCTGCGCCGGCTGTTGAAGCGGTCGACCGTCCTGTCCTGCCGTTGGCGCCTGTTCCGCAACCTCGCGCTGCTGCTGTTCAACCTGCGGCGCGACATACAAAAATTGCCAGCCGAACAGAATGGCCGCCGACACTGCGATAAAGATGATCAGGTTGTTCTTTTCCATCGGCTAAGTCCGCTCGGGCCGAGGCAACCGGCCATGGTGTTGATCGTGGCCGCACCCGGCCTTGCGGGCGGGAACCGGGTCGTAACCCCATCCTCCCCAGGGATGGCAACGCAGCAATCGCCACACGGCCATGCAGCCGCCGCGAACCGCGCCGTGTTCCGTCACCGCCTCAATCGCGTATTCGCTGCAGCTTGGGAAGAACCGACAGGACGGCGGGAGCACCGGCGACAGCACCATCCGATAGCATCGGACCATTGTGCGCAGGATGACGGCAGCGGGGCTCATGTGCGGTTAGAGTCCATCTTTTTCGGGAGGTCCGGAACGACCGGGGCCTACTTTCCTTCTTCCTGCCACAGACTAAGCCGCCTCAACGTGGAGCCCAGGTCCTCCAACAGCGCCCCATAGGGCCGCCGAACCGTTTGCGCGCGCGCGATCACGACATAGTCGTGCGCACCCATTGCGTGCGCTGGCATGACCGCCTCGACTGCGTTTCGAAGCCGGCGCCGCGCCCGGTTGCGTTCGACGGCGTTGCCGACCTTTTTCGAGGCCGTGAATCCGACACGAAACGGAAGATCCGCGGCGCAACGCGGCTTGGCCTGCAGCACCAGACCAGGTGCCGCCGCAGACCGACGCGCGCCCGCAACACGAAGAAACTGGGCCCGACGGGTCAATCGCTGAACAGCGGCCCGCACGGAAAGCTAGGCCGACAGACGCTTGCGGCCCTTTGCGCGACGACGGGCAAGCAGCTTGCGCCCCGCCTTGGTCGCCATGCGCGCCCGAAAGCCGTGACGCCGCTTGCGCACAAGTCGGCTGGGTTGAAATGTGCGTTTCACTTGTTTTCTCCAGAAACTGATCCCCGGTAACGAGCGATTGCGACCGAAATCAGCCCGGCACCGAAAAACGACGCCGCTGTATAGAGCCTGCACAAGGCCAAGTCAACGCGGCCCGCGCGGGCGGTTTCGGCAGCCGTTTCGCCGCGGTCCGCGGCGCCGCGTCAAGCGCCAAATCGGCTATCCATCAAGGATTGGGTAGGTCCCGCGGTCTAACCTGCGATCCCGGCGATCACCTCCGTCTCACAGATCAGTGTAGTGCGGCAGGCCGGCCCGCGTATTACTAAGGTACTAGGCCAGCGGTCCTGGGGAAAAGCGTGCGACAAGACGAAACGCAAAGCACACCGCCAAACACCGGCGGTGTGGAGACGAAGAAATCGCGCTTTTTGGCGGCCCGAGTGCTGCCCCTGGCGGTTCTTGTCGTCGGCTTTGCGCTGGCGATCGCCTTCGACCTGCACCATTTCCTGAGTTTCGAGGCCTTGAAGGAGAACCGGCAGTGGTTGCTCCAGCAGGTCGATCAGCATGCGGTTGTGACTGCGCTGGCCTTTGTGGCGATCTACACGCTGGTGGTGGCCTTTTCGGTGCCCGGGGCCTCATTCATGACGATTGCCGGCGGTTTCCTGTTCGGCCAGGCCCTGGCGACGGCCTATGTGCTGGTGGGGGCCAGTGTGGGCGCCTCAATTGTCTTTATTGCGGCAAAGACGGCGCTGGGCAACGCGCTGCACGAACGGGCCGGTCCGTGGTTGCAGAAGATGGAGGCCGGGTTCCAGGAAAACGCCTTCAATTACCTTCTGGTCCTCCGACTGATCCCGTTGTTTCCGTTCTTCGTCGTCAACCTGGTGCCGGCGATTCTGGGCATGCGCCTGGGCCCCTACTTCCTGGCCACCGCCATCGGGATCGTTCCCGGCACCTTCGTCTATGCGACGGTCGGCGCGGGTCTGGGCAGCATCTTCGATGCCGGCGACGCCTTCACGACGAAGGGGATCCTGACGCCGGAAATCGTCACCGCACTGATCGGGCTGGCGGTGCTGTCGCTGCTGCCGGTGATCTATAAGAAGCTAAAAGCTTCAAAGGCTTGAGAGCCCCTTGCAACCTCATTTCGATGCTGTAGGTTTTAGGCGATCCGACCGCCTCAGCCGCGGCCGGCAGAATGGGAAAGCAAGGGCAATGCACAGTCTCTCGGCCCGGTTGCTGGTCCTGACAATCTTCTTTGTGATGGTGGCCGAGGTCCTGATTTTCGTTCCCTCGGTGGCCAGGTTCAGGTCCGACTGGCTGACCGAAAAGCTGGAATCGGCGCATCTGGCAATCATCGCCATCGACATGACGCCGGAATTCATGGTCAGCGAAACACTGAGCATGCAGCTTCTGGGCGCAATCGAAGCGCGCGGCATCTTTGCACGCCGCGGCGGTGCCAAGCTGATGGTGGTCGAAGACATGCCGGCGCCGATCGACGAGACCTTCGACCAGGAACAGGAAGGCACCTGGGACCAGATCCGCGAAGCGCTGCTGGCGCTGGGGCGGCCGGGCTCGCCGCGGGTGGTGCGGGTCGTCGGTCCGGCGCCGAAAGACCGCAGGGTGCAGATGGAGGTGGTGTTCGACGAACAGCAGCTCAGCGGCGCCCTGATCGATTTTGCAGGCCGGATCTTCCTTTTGTCACTGGTCATTTCCATGATGACCGCCACGCTGGTGTTCGTTTCGCTGCAGTGGCTGCTGGTCCGACCAATGCGCCGCATCACCGAAAATATGATCGGTTTCCGGGAGGACCCGGAGGACGATCGCAAGGTGATGCAGCCGACCCACCGGCAGGACGAGGTCGGCGTGGCCGAAGAGGAACTGGCCGGCATGCAGCGGGCCTTACGCCAGGCCCTGCGCCAGCAGGAGCATCTCGCCGCGCTGGGCACCGCGGTCGCCAAGATCAATCACGACCTGCGCGGCATCCTGTCGACGGCGCTGGTGGTTTCCGACAGGCTGGAAAACTCCGACGACCC
>CAJIAA010000032.1_pt1 | contig 10571 bp, 9 predicted proteins | sample 9199011 | NCBI WGS metagenome assembly CAJIAA01 (sample SAMEA7708266, study PRJEB35096) | sediment metagenome | biome: marine neritic benthic zone biome [ENVO:01000025]; feature: sediment [ENVO:00002007]; material: shallow marine sediment [ENVO:03000034] sea grass bed [ENVO_01000059] ...
AGTGCGGCCCGTTCCGTTGGCGTCCGGCGCGATCAGGCATCCGCCCAAACCGCGTGGATCGACCACCAACCAGGCTCCCCTCTTCTTCAGACGGCCGACGAAATCCGGTGTCGAGCCGGCCGCAACGACGATGTTGGAAAATGCGCCGGCACGCAGAACCGTGCCGTCAGCCGTGGCGACACGACCGACGGCCTCCGTCAGGCTGGTGCCCGGGGCGAAGATGACGGCAACCTGATCCCCGGCCTTGCCGGATGGGCGCATTTGCACCGTCCCCAAGACGATGGCGCTGATCAGCGCCAACGCGATTGCTGGTGCAAACGATCCGAGCCCGGGGCTCGGCGCTGGTGCGGCTGTTTCCGACATGTCGCGCGGAACATGGCGCGACAGGGTTAAAATGGCGTTTACCCTGGCCTGGCCGGACAAGCTTCTTTCGTTCTAGGCATTAGCCTTGATCGAACCGAGTTCAGGCTATGCCTCGATCACCTGGCCGTCATAGGCCGGCTCCACGCCCGCCGGAAGCAGATCCTGAACCGCACGGTAGTCCAGGTTCCTATTCATATGGGTGAGGATCGCCCTGCGCGGCCGGACACGGGCGATCCAGGCCAGGACCTTGGCCAGATGGGCATGGGTCGGATGCGGCGAAAGCTGCAGACAGTCGACGATCCAGGTGTCGACGCCGGCCAGCGCTTGAAACGCCGCTTCGTCGAGCCGCACCGCATCCGTCGAATAAGCGATCGGACCAAAACGAAAGCCCAGCGTGGTCGAATAGCCGTGGTCCTGGTCGAACGGCACAACGTCGATGTCGCCCACGTTGAACGGTCCGTCGACATTGCGCGGGTCAAGCACGGGCTTGTAATAGAAGTCGCCCTTGATCGGCGTGAAGACGTACTCGAAACGGGCCCGCAGCTCATCCAGGTGCGTTGCCGCGCCGTAGGTCGGCAGTGGCTGTCCGTTGAACTGGCAGATCCAGCGCAGGTCGTCGATCCCATGGCAGTGGTCTGCATGGGCGTGGGTATAGAGAACAGCGTCCAACCGTTGCACTTGCGCATCGATCAACTGCTCACGCAGATCGGGCGTCGTATCTACTAGTAGAATTGATTTATCGGATTCGACCAGGATTGAGGCGCGCCGCCTGCGGTTTCGCGGCTCTTGTGGATCACAGTCTCCCCACCCCAGCCCGATCACCGGCACGCCGCTGGAGGTGCCGCAGCCCAGGATCGTGGCCTTCATGGACCGGTCTCCGGAACCGGGCCGGCTTTTGAAAACAAGCGATGGAAGTTGACCGTGGATTCGCGTGCGAACGCCTCCCTGGAGACGCCGCGAAGATCCGCCACAAAATCGCTGACATGGCGAACGAACGCAGGTTCGTTGGTCTTGCCCCGATGCGGGACCGGGGCAAGATAGGGTGCGTCGGTCTCGACCAACAGGCGGTCAGCGGGAACGGCCTTTGCCGTGGCTTGGATGTCCCGCGCCGACTTGAACGTTACGATACCCGACAACGAGATATAGAAATCCAGCGCCAGCGCCCTTTCGGCCAATGTGCGGGACGCAGAAAAACAGTGAATGACGCCCGATAACTTTTTGTTATCAAACGCCGATTCAAGGATATCCATTGTGTCCTGGTCGGCGTCACGGGTGTGGACAATCAGCGGCAGACCGGTTTCCTGGGCCGCCTCGATATGGCGTTTGAAACTCTCTTGCTGTATTTCGCGGGGGCTATGCTCGTAATAGTAGTCCAATCCCGTTTCGCCGATACCAACCACCTTGGGATGGGCCGCCAGTGTCACGATCTGTTCGGCCGACACCTCGCCTTCGGGCGCCGCTTCGTGGGGATGAACGCCGACGGAGCAGTAGACGTTGGGGAAACGCGCGGCGATGCCGCGGATGCGCTCGGCCTCGGATACCTTCGTACAGATGGTGACCATGGCACCGACGCCCGCGTTGCGGGCCCGGCGCACGACCGCGTCAAGATCGTGGTCGGCCTCCAGGTAATCCAGATGACAGTGGCTGTCGACAAGCATTCGCTGCGTACCCAGGTCGGTGCAGGCGCCGGCCCTAGTCGGCCGCTTCGTCCACGTAGCGCGGGAAGACCGGCTGTGGTGCCGGCAGAGGTGTTCCCGGTGCCAGGGCGGTCTCGATATCGCCGAACGTACGGGCCTCAGACGCAAGGGCGAGCTGGTCCAAGAGCCGGGCCGCCGAACCTGGCACCACCGGCTGAACATAGATCCCCAGCATCCTGATCACGTCGGCCAGCACGTAAAGAACCGTCGCCATGCGGTCAGGGTCGGTCTTGCGCAAGGCCCAGGGGGCCTGTGCATCCACGTAGCGATTGGCGTCGCTCACGACCTGCCAGACCGCTTCCAGCGCCTTATGGATCGCTTGAACGTCCATGGCCCGGCGCATCGTCGGCAGGACGGCCTGCGCCGCCGCCAGCAGCGTCCGATCCTCCGACGACAGCGGGCCCGGCTGCGGCACCGCGCCGCCGCAGTTCTTGGCGATCATCGACAGGACACGCTGGGCCAGGTTCCCCAGGTCGTTCGAAAGATCGCTGTTGATCCGGTTGATCATACTGTCGCGCGAGAACGAGCCGTCGTTGCCGTACGGCACTTCGCGCATCAGGAAATAACGGATCTGATCCAGCCCGAACTCGGACACCAGCGTGTCGGGGGACAGCACGTTGCCCAGCGACTTGGACATCTTCTGGCCCTGGACGGTCAGAAACCCGTGCCCGAACACGCGTTTGGGCAGCGGCAGGCCCGCCGACATCAGAAATGCCGGCCAGTAGACGGCGTGAAAACGCAGGATGTCCTTGCCGATAACATGCAGATCCGCAGGCCAGAAGTTGACGAATTTTTCTGCGTTTTCATCGGGATACCCCAATGCGGTGATGTAGTTTGTCAGCGCATCCAGCCAGACATACATGACATGATTGTCGTCCCCGGGAACCGGGACTCCCCAATCGAAGCTGGTCCGGGAAATCGACAGGTCATTCAGGCCCCGGCTGACGAAACTGACCACCTCGTTGCGCCGGTAGTGCGGCAGGATGAAGTCCGGATTGGCCTCGTAGTGGGCCAGCAGGCGCTCGGTATAGTCGGACAGGCGAAAGAAATAGGACGGCTCTTCCAGCCAACGCACGGGCGCGCCCGACGGCGCCTGGAAGTTGCCTTCGTCATCCTTGGTCAGCTCGTTTTCCGCAAAGAACGCCTCGTCGCGGACGGAATACCATCCCGCATACTGGCCCAGGTAGATATCGCCCGCCTCGCTCAGGCGCTGCCACAGGCCCTGGCTGGCGCCTCGGTGGCGCGGCTCCGTCGTGCGGATGAAATCGTCGTTGGAGATGTCCAGCAGGTCGTCCATCTCACGAAAACTGGCGGCCACATCGTCGCAAAAGGTCTTGGGATCCTTGCCGGCCGCCGTGGCGGTTTCCTCGACTTTCTGGCCATGCTCGTCGGTGCCGGTCAGGAACCAGACATCGTAGCCGTCCAGCCGCTTGAATCGGGCAATCACGTCGGTCGAGATCGCCTCGTAAGCATGCCCCAGGTGCGGCTTGGCATTGACGTACGAAATCGCCGTCGTGACGTAGAATCGCTTGGACACGATGTACTTATCCTCTTGCCTGGGCCGATCCGGGACCAGCGGTCGGTCGGACCGAGGCAACGCAGCTAAGGGCGCCTGACACCCGCCTCAATGGCCAGAAAGGCGCCCAAAACCACTTGTTTTCGGTCAAGGTTGGCCGGCGCTCCCACCTTGGAGAGCAGGCCGACCACCTTCTCCCACACCTCCAGCCACCGATCAAGGCTGGCCTGTGCGGACAATCGGGCATGCAGCCCCTCCTCTTCCGAGACCAGACCCGCCGGGATCTCGCCCCGCGCCAGGGCCCGAAGAAACCGGCGAAACCACCATTCCAACAAGCCGAAGAAGGTGCCGAAAGCGGCGTCCGCGGCGGCGGAACGGCCGCCCAGACGGTCGCCAAGCTGTTGCAGCGCTTTCTGATTCAGGTTCGGCAGCGACGCCAGGGTCCGCATGACATCGCTGTAGAGCGCTACGCCGCCCTCGTCGGCAAGACGCAGCGCCTGGCCGATGCTCCCGTCGGCCAGGCCCGCCAGGATGGTCGTGGTTTCCGGTGCCAGCTCGGGCCGGTAACGCGGCAACAGCGCGGCCACGTCCGGCGCGGCCAGTGCCGTCAGGTCCAACCGCCGACAGCGCGATCGGATGGTCGGAAGCAGACGGCCGGGGGCGTTGCTGACCAACAAAAACAACGCGTTGGCCGGCGGCTCTTCAAGCACCTTCAACAGCGCGTTGGCGCCGGCCGGTGCCAGATCGTCCGCGGTGTCGACGACGATGACCCGCCACGCGCCCTCCGCCGGCGTGAGCCTGGCGAACCTCAACGCCTGCCGCACCAGATCCACCGGGATACCGGTCGAAAGGGTGCCGCGTTTTGGGTCGATCACCCGCTGCAGCGTCATCAGGTCGGCATGTCCGCCCGAGGCAACGCGGGCGAAGGTCCCGCTGTCGGGGTCAATGGCGATCTGGTCGGGGGGCAGCAAAGCGGGACCGACCTGCTGGGCAAGCACGAAACGCGCGAAACGGAAGGCCAGGGTGGCTTTTCCAATTCCGGGTGGACCGCCGATCAACCAGGCGTGCGGCATGCGGCCGCTGTTCCAGCAGTCCAGCAGCGTGCGCTCGGCGCGCTCATGCCCGACCAACAGCGGGTTCTCGCGCGGCGGCAGGTCCGCCGCAGCGGCCGTCTTGGCGTTTTCAGTGGCGCGCGCCATTGTCGAACATTGTGCAGCGGTCTATTCGCCGCCACCCCAAACCAGGTATTCGAAGGCTGCCGCCACGCGCCCCAGCGGGCTGAGGACCGCGACATCGGCGCCCGCCTGCACCGGCACCTCTATCGGCTCGGCGCCGGGCGCCGTGACCACCAGGGTGCCGATCTCGGCACCGCGCGCAATGGGCGCCGGTATCGGCTCTTCGAACCGTACCGACACCTTCATCTCCTGGCGTGCCTTGCGCGGCAGGGTCAGCAACAGATCCTCCGCCATGATCAGCGGGACCGTCGGGCTTTCGCCCAACCAGACGGCCACATCGATCACCGTGTCGCCTGCCTTGAACAAAGTGTAGTTGTTCCACTCGCGGAATCCCCAGGACATGAGCCGCTCGGACTCGGTGGCGCGCTGGGATTCGGACTCCATGCCGTTCAGCACCAGCACCAAACGGCGTCCGTCCCGCTCCGCGGATGCCGTCAGGCCGTAACCTGCGGCCTCGGTATGCCCGGTCTTCAGCCCGTCCGCGCCGATGCCCTTGGTGAGAAGCGGATTGCGGTTCGGCTGCTTGATGCCGTTGTAGGTGAACACTTCTTCGGCGTAGTAGCGGTAGAAATTCGGAAACTCCCTGATCGTCGCCGTCGCCAGCACAGCCAGGTCTCTGGCGGTTGTGTAGTGTTCATCATCCGGCCAGCCGCTGGCATTGCGGAACTGAGAGCCGATCATGCCCAGGTTGCGGGCCATGGTCGTCATCTCCTCGGCGAAGGCGTCCTCGCTGCCGGCCAGACCTTCGGCCACCACGATGGTTGCGTCATTGCCGGATTGCACGACGATTCCCCGGATCAGGTCTTCAACGCGGACGTCCTTGCCGACCTCGACAAACATCTTCGAGCCGCCCTTCCGCCATGCTTTTTCGCTGACCGGGAAGGTGTCGTCCAGCGACAGGCTTCCATCGCGCAATTTCTCGAACAGCAAATGCGCCGTCATCATCTTTGTCATCGAAGACGGATACATCCGTTCATCGGCATTCTTCGAAAGCAGCGTGGCGCCGGTCTGGTAGTCCAGCAACAGCGCCTGTTTGGCGGGCGTGTCGAAGCCCTGCGCATTCGCCGCCGGCGCGGCAATGAACGCAATCGCGCTCAACAAGGAAAGAATCAAACCAAAACGTGCCATGTCGCGTCGTCCTGAAAAGGAAATCCCCGATGAACAATCGCCCCTGCCGTCCCGGCCCTTTCCCACACCCCGGGGTGCAGGGTGCGGAGGCTGGGACGTGCGGTTCTGGATGCCCAGTTGCGAAATTACTCCGTTACGATGATCCGGGCGTCAGGATAGCCCGATATGGCGATTTGCGCGAGCAGGCGGTCGGCATCAGAGACCGATCCAATCGGTCCGACCCTGACACGGAACAGCGGGACGTCGTCGTTTTCGACCTGGGTGATCTTGACCGGTGCCAGTTGGGACAGAACGGCGCGCGCCCGGTTCGCGTTGTGGTACTGGGAGAACGCGCCCGCCTGGATATAGACCGAAGTGCCCTGGTCGACGGCCACGACCGTGACCTTGCCGTCCGGAGCCGGCGGCGCATCCTTCCCGGCGGTTTCGATAGTGATCGGCGGCGCGTCGACGGCGGCAACCGCGTATCTTGCCGAAGTCGGTTTGGAGGAATCCGTTCCCGGCGGCGGTGCCAGTTCCTGGCTGGTAACGGCGATGGACGGCGCGGCCTTGGGCGAGGCACCGCCACCGTCCAGCCCCTGGGCGGCCAATGCCAGGCGGCGGCTGTCATCGGCCAGGATTTCGACGCGGACCTTTGCCGTGCCCTGGCGCTCGAACCCCAGCAGCTGGGCCGCGCGGCGAGAGACGTCGATGATGCGGCCCCGAGCAAACGGACCGCGGTCGTTGACCAGCACCGTCAGCGAGCGGCCGTTTTCGAGATTGGTGACCTGCACCATCGACGGCATCGGCAATGTGCGGTGTGCCGCGGTGATCTCGTTCTGGTCGAAGACGTCGCCGTTCGCCGTCTGCTTGCCGTGGAATTTGGGCCCGTACCAGGATGCTATTCCTGTCTCGGTATACTCGAAGTCCTCACGCGGATAATACCAGACGTCGTCGATCTGATAGGGGCGGCCAACTTTGTAAATGCCTTCATCGGCCGGCGGCGGTTCGTCGGTTGTGCCGCGCACCTCTTTGGTGGCGTGGCTGATGAACTCGACTTCGGCACAGCCACCAATGGCCAGCGCGCCGACGGCACCCAGCAAGAAGACGGTTCGGGACGCAAATCGCGCGCACGGTTTCAGGATCGGTGCTCCTCGAATTCCCAGATGTTGTGATTTGACCACGAAATAACGGCGCATATTGTGGGTTATCTTAGCTGTGTCAATCCTGTTGCGCAATTAGGTCGAAACCAAGGCACGATATCTTTACCGGTTGTTGCTCAGGCGCTGCCAGAGCCGATGATCGGCGTACCCGTCGGCCGGCTGAGAAATCTGGCGCTGATAGTCCTTGATCGCATCGCGCGTCATGGGGCCGACAACCCCGTCGGGTTCGCCGGGCTGGAAGCCCAGCGCCGCAAGTGCCGTCTGGATTTCGACCACCTGCGTCCTGCTCAACGGCCGGTCATCTGCCGGTGCCTTTGCCGCAAGCGGGCCGAGTCCCACAAGCCGGTCGGCCAGATGACCGACGGCGATCGCATAAAGGATCGAGCGGTTCCAGACCATGATCGTTCGGAAGTTTTGATAGACCAGAAACGCCGGACCGCGATAGCCGCCCGGCAGGATCAGCGAAGCCTGCATGCCTTCCACGATCGGCAGGTCGCTGCCGTCGGCACGCCTGACGCCCAGCCGCTGCCAGTCGGCGAGAGAGCGGCGCCGCTTCAGGCCGCTGAGGTCGAAATCGAAGCCGGCCGGCAACGTTACCTCCCTGCCCCATGTCTCGCCGCGCTGCCAGCCCGACCGTTGCAGGAAATTTGCGGCCGACGCGAAGACGTCCGGCAGGCTGTTCCAGATGTCGCGCCGGCCGTCGCCGTCGTCGTCCACCGCATGACGCACGAACGTGCTGGGCATGAATTGCGGCTGGCCCATGGCGCCGGCCCAGGAACCGTTCATGGCTGCCGGCGTAACATGTCCCGCGTCGACGATGCGCAGAGCATCCAAAAGCTCTGCCCTGAAGAAATCGCTGCGGCGCGGATCGTGGGCCAGGGTGGCCAGCGAGCCGATCACGGGAAACGAACCCATATACTCACCGAAGTTCGTCTCCAGTCCCCAGAACGACACGAGGAACTTTGCCTGGACCCCATACTGTGCCTGGATACGCTGCAGCAGTCCGGCGTGGCGTTTCAGCAAAGCGCGGCCACGCTCGATTCGGCGCTGGTTCACCCGCTTGCCCAGATAGGTCCAGAACGTCTCGGTGAATTCCGGCTGGTCGCGGTCCAGTTCGATCACCCGCGGAATCGGGATGATGTCCGAAAGCGCTGCATCGAGCGTCCGATCGGATATCCCCTGGCCGCGCGCTTCTGCGCGCAGGCCGGACAGCCAGGTGCCGAAATCGTCCTGGGCCTTGGCCGAATCCGCGAAAGAGACGGCAATTGCGACGGCGATGACAAGACGGAGGGTATTCACGCGATGGGATCTCCGCGGGGAGTGGGTCGGAACGTCCGGGCCGCGCGTATCCCGCGACCGTGCGCGGCGAGTCAGGGACGAGCACCTTGTTTTCGAATCAACGCGCTGCATTTGCAAGCGGAGTTTCAGGTCATCGGTACGGTGCTGATCTCGCGGATCAGTTTGATCCGGATTGCGCGCCGATAGTCCTCGAAATCATTGGCGGTTATCAGGAATGCCCCCGGGCCGCCGATCACCTTGGCGGCATAATAACGATCCAATGTGGGTTCTTCGTTCATGATTGCAAGGCCGTTGATCGTGACGCCCCGCGCGGTTGCCCGGGCGCGCGAAACCACAGGTGACAGTCCGTGGTTGTTGACCCCGTCGCCCGACACGTCGATCACCTGGCGCGCGCCCAGGAATGCGTTGCGGCGCATCAACAACGCTGCATAGTCGATTGCCGCCCCCAGCGCCGTGGGGCCGCCGATGATGGCGCGCTGGCTGGTTGCGATCCGGCCGGCCAAGAGGTGTGCCGTCGCCGCATCGTGGACCAGCGAGAACGGTACCGTCTGTTCCTGCCAGCCGGCGCCTGACCACTGGATCAGGCTGACCGCAATGCCGTTGGGGGCGCTGTCCTGAATTGCCGCGATCACCGCAGGATCCTGGAACGCCTGCGCCAGGCCCAGGATCTGGAGCGCGAACTCCTGTTCGGAAACGCTGGACGATGTGTCCACCGCCAGCACGAGTTCCAAATCGACCACACCGCCTTTTTCGGCCTGAGGCGGACTGGCCGTCAGCACCATCAGGCCGGTTGCCAACGCCAGACCGACGATCGATGACCGTTGTCGGATCACGCCACCGGTCCGGTCGTTGCAGGGAGGAACAGATTGAAAACCGGGCCGGTCATCGGCAGTTGGGTTGACCGATTGATCCCGGATAACGCGGGGCAACTCCAAAACGGACAATCTGGCCGCCACGACGGATCGCCGACGCCGACTCGGCAGGGCGCGCGGAACGTGTTAATCTCGACCCGGTCGGCGCACAGCCGCTGACCCCAGACGGGAAAGGAAGGTGCAGTGTGATCAAGCGTTTACTTGCCGCCACCATGTCGGCTCCCTTGCTGGTTTTTGGCAGCTGGTCTGCCCATGCGGCGCCGCAGGTGCTTGGATTGGTCGCCACCCTTGAGCCGGTCCAGTTGCAGTGCGACCGTGGCGTCTGCAGCGCAGAGCTTGGGACCATCTGCCTGCAAAAGCATCGCGCCTCGCCCGCGAAGGGACAACGCTACCTGATTCACGATCCGGACGCCATGACGGCCGCCGGTGAAACACCTGACGGGGCGCAGGTCGCCCTGTCGGTCGATGACGGATTCACGGTCGAGTCCTTGCGCGGACATTCGGCGATCCGCATTTCTGCCCCGGCGCATCTGATGCGGTCGTTGGGCCTGGACAGCATTGCGATCTCGGTCGAACGGAACGTCGCCCTGGTGCCCGAGCCGGTGCCCGGCGACCGCCGCCCCCAGACCGAAGCCGATATCCAACTGGCTGCCGGTCCGCTTTTGGAGATTGCGGGCGACGTGCTGGCGCAGCGCCAGGAACGGGTCGACGCGGCCCGGTTGACGGCCCGCATGGCCAATAGCCTGCCGCGGTTGGGCCGCGCCGGCGATGCGGCACGCGATGGCGTTTGGCAGGCCGCAATCGGCGAACGAACGGGCCAGGGCGCGGCCACGGAAATGGCGCGCCAGGCCTATGACCGGTGCCATGCTTTGACGCGCGCGGGCAGCACCAGCCTGCGCAACTGCCTTGGCACGGCGCACGACATCTTCATCGGGCGGGTCAACACCGAATACTGGGATCGCGCCGGCGCCGGCAGCTAGGCGCGGACGCAGTCCGAACGGCAAACGCGGGCCATTGCGGCCCGCGTTTTTCTTGTCTGCCGAATTGGACGGACGCGTCCTACCCCATGATGTGGTAGCCGCCGTCCACGTAGATCGTCGCGCCGGTCAACAGTTTGTCGGCCGGCGTCGCCAGCGAAGCCGTGATAAGCCCCACGTCCTCGATGTTGACCAATTGTCCCGCCGGCGCTCTTTCCGCGGCCTTGTCGATGAGTTCGTCGAACGCCGAGATGCCGGACGCCGCGCGGGTCTTGATCCAGGCTGGCGATATCGCCAGGCCCCGGATGCCCTTCTTCCCAAGCTCCGCCGCCATGTAGCGCCAGC
>CAJIAA010000161.1_pt1 | contig 10571 bp, 12 predicted proteins | sample 9199011 | NCBI WGS metagenome assembly CAJIAA01 (sample SAMEA7708266, study PRJEB35096) | sediment metagenome | biome: marine neritic benthic zone biome [ENVO:01000025]; feature: sediment [ENVO:00002007]; material: shallow marine sediment [ENVO:03000034] sea grass bed [ENVO_01000059] ...
CGGTAATGCACCTGACCGTTTTCGAAATCCACAAACCCACGACGCACCATGTGCGGCCCCCTCTGTTTCGATCTCACGCCACGGCCAGTTTCGCGAAGTCCGGTGTCGCAGCCTCGTAGGCATGCGCGACCCGCAGGACGGTCGCATCCTCGAACAGGCGGCCGGTGACTTGAAACGACATCGGCATGCCGGCGGCGGAGAACCCGCACCGGACCGCTGCGGCAGGCACGCCGGCAACGTTGGCCGGGGCGGTGATCAACGGCGTCTGCAGGAAATAGAACGGTTTGATGTCCGCCGTCCTGGGCGGATCGCCGACCATCGCGGGGTAGACCAGAACGTCGACATCGGTCATCGCGTCCCGGGTCGCGCGCGCCAGCACCCGGCGGGTTTTCTGGGCGCGGATGTAGTCGGTGCCGGAGATATAGGCACCGAGCCCGATCCGGGCGCGTGTCAATCGCGAAATGTCCGCCGCGCGGGCCCGGAACTCATCCGCATGGATGGCGAAAGCCTCGGCCATCATGATCGTCGAATTGCAGACCGTGAAGTCCCACAGGTCCGGCATCTGTTGCTCACGCACCTCCGCGCCAAGGTCTTCGAGAACCTGCAAGGCACGTTCCGTCGCCGCGCGCGATTCCGCCGTGACGCCTTCGGCCTCGGCGAAGGCGCGCACGTATCCGACACGAAGGCCCGCGAGTTCCTCGCTCAACGCCTTTACCGTATCAGGCAGCGCAACATCGGCGCTGGACGCGCTGGCCGGATCGTGGCCGGCGATCGCGTCCAGCAAAAATGCGCAATCCCGGGCGCTACGCGCCATCGGACCCGCATGGTCCAGCGATCCGCTGAGCGGAAACAGGCCGCGCAGGCTGACCAGACCGTAGGTCGGCTTGTGGCCGGTGACGCCGCAGAACGCCGCGGGGATCCGGATCGATCCGCCGGTGTCCGATCCCAGCGCCGCGGGGATCATGCCCGTCGCCAGGGCCACGCCGGCGCCGCTGGACGAACCGCCGGCATAACGGTCCACGTCCCAGGGGTTGCGGCTGTGCGGAACCAGGCCGTCCTCGGACGGCCCGCCAAGGCAAAGCTCGGTGCATTCCAGCTTGCCCAGCAGCACCGCGCCCGCGGCCCGCAGCCGTTCCCAGGCGTGCGCATCCCCGTCCGGCACCCGGTCAGCCATCAGCCGGGAGCAGACGGTCGTAGGGATCCCGTTGGTGTCGTAGGCGTCTTTCAGTGCGACGGGAATGCCGTGCAGCGGTCCCCGGGACCCGCCCGTGGCGATCTCGGCATCTGCTGTACGGGCCATCTCCATGGCAAGCTCGAAAGTCGGCGTGACGAAGGCACGGTATGCGGAGTTGAGATCTTCAATCCTGGCGATCAGCGCCGCGGTGATATCGACCGAGCTGAGCATGCCGGACGTTATGGCCCCCGAAAGTTCCGCCAACGAAAGGGCGTGGACCTCCGTCACGTCACAATGCCTTGGTCGGATCGAACACGGCCAAACTCTCGGCGTCCGGGTCCCCGCCCGCCGGCTCCAGTCTGGCCATCAGCGCGCGAAGCCTGTGATAGGCATGCCGCAGTTCGCCCATGTCGAATTTGTCGGGATCAAGCCCAAGATGGCGCGTCAGCGCCTCGAATTCCGCATCGGTGAGTTCGCGCACGGCCTGTCTCACCCTGGCACCGCCTGCGGCGGCAGGAACGGACGGGTGGCCGCCGCGCGGCGCGACAGGTATGCCCAGCGCAGGTCGACGATCCGCTGCGACCGAAGGAACGCGCGGGCGTCCGCAACCTCGGCTTCGGGAAAGGTCTCGATGTCTCCCGCCGCCATGGCGCGCAATTGCATCGCGCAGTTCTCCTCGAAGATGACGGCAGCGATGACGGCCTCTCGGACCGACGCAGCGGTGACCACGATGCCATGGTTCTTGAGATGCAGGATTGACCGGTCACCCAACGCCTCCGCCATCCGTGCGCCGACGTCCGGCGATTCGATGATGCCGTCATACCGTTCGTAAAAGGCAACCTCGTCGGCCAGCATCAGCGCGCTTTGAAATACGGGCACGAACCGACCGCCGGCAGCGCTCAACGCAATTGCGCCGGCGCCGTGCGTGTGCGCAATTGCGTTGACGCCCGGGCACGCACGATAGATCGCCACGTGGAACGCCAGCGACGGGTTGACCCGGCCGCCGTCCAGGCAATTCAGGTCGAAGTCCGCATGACGGATGGTTTCCGTGCGCACCTCTTCGAACCCCTGGCCATAGCTGTGCGCCAACAGCGTATCGGGTTCCGGCGCCCTTGCCGTCAGATGACCTGCGATACCGCTGTTCTGCCCTTCCTGGTCCAGGATATGAAACCCGTACAACAGGTCGTCGCGGAGACGGGCCGCGTCCATTTTATTCCCCCCTGATCGATGGCACAGTGACCACCGGAATCTCACGGGGGAGTGTGCAATGGAGCGCAACGAGGGGCAAGGAAGCTTGGCGGGTTTTGCCGCACCGCTGGACCCGAGCGGCACGGCCTCCCTTTACGGGCCGCCGCCCTGGCACTTCCGGGGCCGGTCGGTCACTGTCCTTGCACGCTGCGACCCGGATGCCGTCGCCGCCTTGCTGCCAAAGCCGTTGGAGCCCGCCGATGACGGCCTGGTCCGCTTCACGGTCCACGACCTTTTGTGCGACATCGGGTTGGGCATGGACCGCGCGGTCCGCAATCCGGAGCGATGCACGCTGCGCGAGGCGGTTGTCGCCGTCGCCGCCCGGCATGGCGACCGGGCGGGCTACTACGACCCGTTCCTGTGGTGCGATTCCGACGCCGAAATCGCCGTCGGCCGCGAGATGTTCGGCTGGCCGCAGGTGCGCGCCGAGATCTGGCTGACACCGCCGGACCCGATCCACGGTCCGGCGGCCGGCGACGTTCTGGCGGCGAAGGTCTCGCGCTTGGGCAGGCCGGTCTTCGAAATGGAGTTGACGCTGGAACGGGCGGGAGACTTCACGCCGGAGATCCCGGCCTTCGCCACCTTCTACACGATGCGGGTCCTGCCGGACCCGACCGGCGGCCCGACGGTGCGGGAAGTCTATGCCTCCGAGATGAGCGATGTCGAAGTGCATGCCCCCTGGACGGGTAACGCACGCCTTCTGGTCCACGCGCCCGAACTGACCGCCCTGATGCCAGGGAATGCAATTGCCGGCCGAGCCAATGCGATTGCGTGGACCAAGACGGCGTCCACATTGCTGGCCCGAACGGAAGCACCGCAGTCCTAGGCGATCGCGTGCGCCAAATCCCGGATCACCGAGACGAACCGCCTTGTTCTCGGCCAAGCTGCATGATGGCTATACCAAGCTGTACGGATGCAAATGTAAGGCCGGTGAAAAAGAACAGCAGAAAAGCGGCAAGCCACCCAACAGGCGAAGCAGCGAACAGCGTGCGCAACTGCGCGACGTCCGTCCAGACCAGCACGGTCACGAAGATCGCCGACAGACCGAAGCCGAAGGCTGCGTGTTTGATCACGAAGCCGAGGATGAGACGCGCATCGCGGGTCATGAAAGACTTGTAGCCCGGCCCGCCTCAATAGGCCAAGACCGGTGTCTTTCCCAGATACGCGTCGTCGTCGACCAGCCCGACCAGGAAATCGGCGACATCGGCGCGGGAGATCAGCCCGTTGCGCCACTGCCTGGGTTCGGCGAGGACACGGTACCGGCCCGTCCGCGGCCCGTTGATCAGAATCGTGGGCCGCGCGATCACCCAGTCGAGATCGCTCGCCCGGATCAATTCTTCCTGGACGTCCTTATCGTCGTAGGCCCGCCCAAGAACCAGTTCGAACGGGATGCGTTGAAAGCAGGATATGCGGCCCTTGCTGTCCCCGGCGCCGAACCCGGTGACACAGATCAGCCGCTTGACCTGCGCCTCCGCCATGGCGGGCAATAGAACCCTCGTCGCCTCGGAAAACAGGCTGACCGGGCGCAGCACCATGTTGGGGCCCGCGGGAACACCCAAGGCCTGGATAACGACATCCACGCCTTCCAACGCCGACCGGACGTCGTCGGCACTCAAGGCATCGCCGCTTCGTTTCTCCAGCCTGGGGTCGGACACCGCTGTTGTATCGGCCGACCGAGCAAAGGCACGAACGTCATGGCCCTCCGCAAGGGCACGTTTGACCGCTTCGAGGCCGATGCCACGGCTGGCACCCATGATCAAGACGTGGGCCATCAGAACCGCCTCTTATCGGGCGCGCACCGGGTTGCCTGCTTAGCCACCCCAAACGTCGTCGTAACGCGCGGTCCCGTCGTGCGCCGGATGGTCACGATATGACTTGACCTGTGCAGCCGTCCGAAAAGTCTGACCGGTAATCAACGTCCCCAGCGCGAGGAGAACGTGCAAGGTGACGATCTCACCGTACCACAGCCACATGCCGGCCCCAGTGCAAAAGATCGCGGTCCACATCAGACTCAAAATGACCATGATCTGAAAGCGCTGAGCAGGGGGCAACCCGCTGAGCGGGTTGCGGTTCGAATCCATGATCAAGCTGTAAAAGTTCTGCATTTTTTTCTCCGATTTGCGCTGTTGATATGCGGATGTGCTTAGCAACCGTGTTCGACCGTCCGGCCGTTGGAACAGCCAAAGAACGCGACGTTGCCTCCGCCATGGCGTAGGCCGCGGCCGCAACCGTCCCTGACCCGTCGACCGCGGTTGACGGATCCTCGGCATTGACGAGGATTGTCAGCGTCAGGGCTCCAGTCCCCGTCAGGGTCCAGCCAGTCGAAGCAAGACGTGGCAGCGCCCAATGGCCTAGGAAGAAACCAAGTCATGCGCCGCCGCGGTTCATCCGCCAGACCGAGTGGTTCAGCGCGCCGGCAAAAGTGACCCAGCCGAGATAGGGCAGCATCAGAAATGCGGCGGTCGGATCGATCGGATAGAACGCCAGAATTGTCGCAACGATCGCAACCCAAAGGCAGGTGAGTTCGGCAAGAGCCAAATCAGGCCGTTTCAACCCGAAAAACACCGCTGACCACCCGGCGTTGAGAACCAGTTGGACCGCATAGACGGCCATCGGCACGACCAGTGCCTGGCCCTCTGCACGCTCCCAAACGCGCCATCCCGCCAGTGCGATCATCAGGTAAAGCACCGCCCAGGCGGACGGAAATGCCCAGTCAGGCGGGTTCCATCGCGGCTTGGACAGGGCGTAATACCAAGCACCCGGCTTGAAGACCGCGCCGGAACTGGCAGCCAGCAGGACGGCGGCAATGAAGACGGCCAATGCCAACATGCTGACGCCCTACCCCGTCATTCCGTAGATAAGCACGCTACCCGCTGCGAAAGCGCCGAGCCAGTCGAGCAACCTGCCCCTGAGGAACGCGGCAAGCATGTCGCGCCGTATCTTGATGCCTCGCTCCATCTCTATGCCACCTTGCGCTGCGCGCTCAAATAGCGTCCTGCCGCGTCCCGCTGTGGAAGCGAGCGAAGACCTCGTGATACTCCTCGCGCGTCACCTGGCCGTCCTGATCCAGATCGAAATCTGCAAACTTTGCACCGTATTTGCCCAGGCCGCCCTTGACATATTCGTCGGGACTCATGGCCCCGTTCTCGTCGGCATCGGCATGGGAGAATATATGCTCGGCAACGGCGGCGGCATTCATGCCCTGCCCAGACCCGGCACTGGCGCTGGACAGCGCCGCAAGGCTCATGACTACAGCGGAAAACGCGTAAAAGCCTGATTTCATTGTGACTACCCTCAATCGCTCTGTTTTTTATCTATCAATGCCAATACGCTGGTCGTTGAAAACTGGATCTTTGTCAAAGAACCGCGGGCGGGGTTCGGAGTACGGATCTCCGGCAAGCCGGCAGCGTCGTTGCCTGCAATCCCAACCACTGTAATCGGAGGTTGACCGGGCTGAATGTCGCCAAGATTCAGGTCAGAACGTCGTCGCGGCTTGCCGTAGCAGAACCGCGAAAGGCTTCTTCCACTTCGCGGCGCATGCCCTCTTCGTCGCCGTCGTAGCGCGCCGAGAAGTGAAACGGTTCCAGGCAGCGTACGTTCGCTTCCCGCCCCAGACGGCCCGCCTGTTCGGTGGTAAGATGCGCCCGTTCCGCGGCGCGGACGTGGTCTTCTTGCCTGAACATCGCTTCGATAAACAGGGTGTCCGCATCGCGCGCGAGCGCAAGGATCTTATCCATATTCGGCGCCGTGCAGGCGACATCGGTGACATAGGCGATCTTCTGGCCCGGTGTCGTGTGCAGCACCGTCTTCTTCAGTTCGCCCAGCCGCCTCTCCGGAACGTTGATGTCCCCGCCGCGCAGCCCGATGATCGGGATCATCTCGTCATCGGGACGGCCGTCCAGCACCGCCCGCTTCAGATCGCGCAACCAGGGGCCGACCGGCAGCCCCAGCGCCTCGAGCCGGTCCTTCCAGACATTGATATGCGCCTTTTCGACCAGCGCGAAGGCCAGACACGGGATCCGGTGGTCCAGGACCGCCGTTTCCACCCGGAACATGTCGTCCGTCAGAATGATGCCGTCGTCAAACGCGCAGGCGGCGCCTTCTTCGCGCCGGAAGCGGTTCTTCAAATGGAACGTCGCGGTGCGACCTTCGGTCTCCGACAACACCTCGGTGACATGGAATGTCAGATCGGTCGTGAACCGGTCCACAAGGTTCCAGGTATAGCCGGCAAGTTTTCCGGCGACGGCATCGGCGAAACCGGCCGGCCCGAACAGCGAGATCTCCATCTCCCGGCCAAGGACCAGACGCAGAAGCTGGTCGAACCCGATGAAATGGTCGAGGTGGGTGTGCGACACGAACACATGGGACACGCGCAACAGCTTGCGCGGGGCAAGCGCATGCAGGTCGCCAAGGTCGAACAAAAGCGCGCGCTTCTCGAACCTGAAATCTACATAGAGCGCGGGGTCGCCTTGCCGCCCGTTGACCAGCGTGGCGTGAAAGGACGGCGTCATAGGGCAAAGCTTGCATCGGTGAGCCGCACCGCGCCTTGAGCGACGTCAATGGCGGATCGGCGGCACAGGTCCATCATCGGCCGGCGTTCGAGGATATCCAGCCAATGCGCGACTGCGAGTGCGTCGCGTTCCTTCAAGAATCCCTGCCCCGGCTGGGTTTACGTTGGCGCGGCTTTCGAAAGGTCCGGCGAACGGTCTGCAAACGAATTGCACGGCGGATCCGGGAGCTTGACCTCCCGGACATGGCTGCCTACCGGGCCCGCCTGGCGGCGGAACCGTACGAATGGCGACGATTGGAGACATTCTGCCGGATCCCGATTTCACGTTTCCGGCGCGACCGCGCCGTGTTCGACTGGCTGGCCGCTACGGGTTTTCCCGCACGCGCGTCGAACGCGGCGCACCGGCACGCCTCTGTCGTGCGCTGCTGGAGCGCCGGCTGCGCGTCCGGCGAGGAGGCCTATAGCCTGCGCATGGTCTGGGCCGAGCGCGCCGAAGTCGCCTGGCCGGCCGTCAGTATCGAGATCGTCGCCACCGACGCCGACGCAATCATGGTCGCGCGCGCAAAGGTCGGGCGTTATTCGGCAGGTTCGGTGCGGGAATTGACGCCGGCCGAACGGGCGAAGGTCTTTACCCGCGACGGCGATGACTTCGTTCTTCGCGATCATGCAAAGCAAGGCGTGACCGTGTTGCAGCAGGATCTGCGCAGCGCTTGGCCGGATGGCCCCTTCGACATCATCTTATGCCGCAATACCGCCTTCACCTACTTCGATGACCGGGGACAGCGGTCGACGCTGCACCGGTTGACGCAGCGGCTGCAACCGGACGGGTTTTTGATCGTCGGCGGTCACGAGCGCCTGCCGCACGACGATGCGCACTTCACGCCCGCCGTGAACGGACTGCCGGTCTTTCGGAGGACAGCGCCGCTTTAGGCCGGTTCTGCTTCTTCCTTTGCCTCATCCGGACGCATGCTGACCCAGCCGCTTTCCAGCGTCAGCGTCGAGTCCAGGCACAAAATGTCCTCAAACTCGTTGACGTTGTCGATTTCGGTGCCCATGGCGATGTTGGTGACGCGTTCCAGAATGAACTCCAGCACCACCGGCACCTGGTGTTCTTCCATCATGGCCTCCGCCTTGGCGAAGGCCTCTTTGAACTCATTCGGGCTCTTCACGCGGATCGCCTTGCAGCCCAGGCCCTCGGCCACGGCCACATGGTCGACGCCATAGCCCGGCACCGCGTCGGAATCGTCTTCCACGTTGATGTTCTCGAAGGCCAAGCTCACCTCGAAATCCATCTCGAAGCCGCGCTGGGACTGGCGGATCAGGCCGAGATAGGAGTTGTTCACCACCACATGCAGATAAGGCAGCTTGTGCTGCGCGCCGACCGCCAGTTCCTCCAGCAGGAACTGGAAATCGTAGTCGCCGGATAGGGCGACGATCTTCTTGTCCGGGCAGGCCGCACGTACGCCCAGCGCCGCCGGCAAGGTCCAGCCCAAAGGGCCGGCCTGGCCGCAGTTGATCCAGTTGCGCGGGTTGTAAACGTGCAGGAACTGCGCCCCCGCAATCTGCGACAGACCGATGGTTGTCACGTAACAGGTGTCTCGGTCGAAGGCATCGTTCATTTCCTCGTAGACGCGCTGTGGCTTCAGGGGCACCTGGTCATAGTGCGTCTTGCGCAGCATGTGCTGCTTGCGGTGCAGGCATTGCGCAACCCAATCGCTGCGGTCCCGCAGCTTGCCGGCCGCCTTCCACTCCTTGGCGATCTCGATGAACTGCTGCAGCGCCGCCTTGGCGTCGGAGACGATCCCGAAATCCGGTCCGAAGACGCGGCCGATTTGGGTCGGTTCGATATCCACATGGATGAAGGTCCGGTCTTTGGTATAGGTCTCGATCGATCCTGTATGGCGGTTGGCCCAGCGGTTGCCGATCCCGAGGACAAAATCGGACTGCATGAATGTGGCGTTGCCGTAACGGTGGCTGGTCTGCAAGCCCACCATGCCGGCCATCAGGTCGTGATCGTCCGGGATCGTGCCCCAGCCCATCAGGGTGGGGATGACAGGCAAGCCCGTGATCTCCGCGAACGCAACCAGCTCCGCCGACGCGTCGGCATTGATGATGCCGCCGCCTGCGACGATCACCGGTCGTTCCGCGTCATTCAGCATCTCGACGGCCTTTTCGGCCTGTTTGCGGGTCGCCGCCGGCTTGTAAACGGGCAGCGGTGCATAGGTCTCCTCGTCGAAATCGATCTCGGCGTTCTGGACGTCCACCGGCAGGTCGATCAGGACCGGTCCCGGCCGTCCCGACTTCATGACATGGAAAGCCTTCTGGAACACCATCGGCACCAGGGCGGGTTCCTGCACCGTCACCGACCATTTCGTCACCGGCTTTGCAATCGATTCGATGTCGACGGCCTGAAAGTCCTCTTTCGCAAGCTTGGCCCGCGGCGCCTGACCCGTGATGCACAGGATCGGAATGGAATCGGCCGATGCCGAATACAGGCCCGTGATCATGTCCGTTCCGGCCGGCCCCGACGTGCCAATGCAAACGCCGACATTGCCGGCCTCGGCCCGGGTGTAGCCCTCGGCCATGTGGGATGCGCCTTCGACATGGCGGGCCAGAATGTGGCGGATCGAACCGCGCGCCTTCAGCGCCGAATAGAACGGGTTGATCGCCGCGCCGGGAACGCCGAAGGCGCAGTTGATGCCTTCCTTTTCCAGAACCAGGACCGCCGCATCGACTGCTCTCATCTTGGCCATTGGCTGCTCCCTCCGCTTTTGAAGATTTCTTTCCGGAACGATGGTGGCGCCTCGCCAGCATTGCAGACAGCATGCGCCAGGATCCCCAGATTGCCAAACAAGGTAGATCGCCATCAAAGCTTGGTCAATCAATTATGGAAACGTTGTCATAATGTGGAATAATTCGGAATTCCGGCGCATTTTCCGCTGGTTAGGATTTCCATCCTGCAATCACACGATTTGCTGCCCCGTTGGGTTTCACCGGGAAACGCAGGTCTGCGCCAACCGTTCCGACGGCGGACCGGCGCGCTCTGTTTCGGTGACATTCTCGACAAATGGCGCCTGAAATCACTGGCGGCTGCCGGCGTTTCGCGGCAGGCTCCGGCCCGCATGAGACACATCAGCCGGATGGTGTCAGACATGGCCCGCGGCCTGCCGGGACAGCGTGAGCAAAGGATGCCCAAATGGCCACGCTCGACCTAAAGCCCTTCGAACCGCTGCCCGACCGATTTTCGAAACCGAGCGGGGTCAGATCGAATCAACCACGGCCCAGCCGCGTGCGTTCATGCGCGGCGTCCACGCCGAGGCTCTCCAACAGGTCGGCAGCACCGGAGGTCGAGGAAGAACGTCCCGGAGAATCGGAGACCGTCTTGCGGCGTACCGGCAATTCCAGCGAAATAGGATCGAAATGATTGTCTCAATTCGCAGACAGGAAGGACGGTGTCGATGTTTGAGATCCAGAAGGCCGATTCGGAGGGCCCGCTCGGCGACGACCTCATGGTGGTCGACGAGGCGCGCAACGTCCGGCTCCAACGAATTTCCGGCCTCGGATTGGAATGGGGTAGTGCCTTCAAGCTGGTGTGGGAGAATCGCGTGATCCCCTTCAACATCCTCTTCGACCCCAGAC
>CAJIAA010000261.1_pt1 | contig 10533 bp, 8 predicted proteins | sample 9199011 | NCBI WGS metagenome assembly CAJIAA01 (sample SAMEA7708266, study PRJEB35096) | sediment metagenome | biome: marine neritic benthic zone biome [ENVO:01000025]; feature: sediment [ENVO:00002007]; material: shallow marine sediment [ENVO:03000034] sea grass bed [ENVO_01000059] ...
GGCCTTGCATTCGGCGCACATCACCATCCGGATGTTGCAGGAGCTTGGCACCGGCACGGTGATCGGCCCGATGCTGCGCGGCCTGTCCAAACCGGCGCAGATCGTCCAGATGGGATCGACGGTGAACGACATCGTCAACGCCGCGGCACTGGCGGCGCACGACGCGATCCGCTGAGGGGCGGGGCGACCATCGGCCTTTACTTGTGGCAGCCAGACCCTTCGTGACGGCGGCTTCGCCGCCTCCTCAGGGTGATGGCCTTTATAGAGGCGATATTATCAAAACCTCACCCTGAGGAGGCCGCCGGAGGCGGCCGTCACGAAGGGTCTGGCTGCCAACACTCGAAGCTCTCAGACCGTCGCCGACGCCACCGGCAGGACCACGCTCATCACCCCCGGCTCATGGGGCGCCGGGCCGACCTTGAAGCCTAGGTTGCGGCACAGCGTCAGCATCGGCCGGTTCTCGGCCAGGACCTCGCCGAAGATCTCGTCGATGCCGCGGTCGCGGGCATAGCCGATCAGGTCCTTCATCATGATCCGGCCCAGGCCGCGGCCCTTCATGTCGGACCGCAGCATGATCGCGTACTCCGCGCGCCGGCCGTCGGGGTCGGCGGACAAGTGGGTGACCCCGATGATGCGGTCCGGGTCGTCGGGTTGCAGCGCCGCAAACGCCATCTCGCGGGAATAGTCGATCTGAGACAGGCGCGCGGCCAGCAGGTCCGGCAGCGCGCGGACCGGATGCAGGAACCGCATGCGCAGGTCCTCCGCGTCCGATTCCTCCACCGACTGCTGCAGGCGCGGCGCGTCATCGGGCCGGATCGGGCGGACGGGAACCTCGCTGCCGTCCTTCAGCGCAAGCCGGCGTTCCAGCCGGTTGGGATAGGGCATGATCGACAGCCGGTCGTGGTGATCGCCTGCAGCGGCGGCAACCCGGATCCGCGCATCCAGCGCGATCACGCCGTCCGCATCCGCCAGCAACGGATTGATGTCCAGCTCCTTGATCTCGGCGAAGTCCGCGGCAAGCTGGCTGATGCTGACCAGCGCATGCACGATGTCGGCCCGCGCCGCCGGGCGCACGTCGCTGTAACCTTCCAACAGTCGGGCGACCCGGGTGCGCGCGATCAGAGCCTCGGCCAGCGGCTGGTTCAGCGGCACCAGGCCGATCGCGGCGTCGCCCAGTGCCTCCGCGGCTTTGCCGCCGGCGCCGAACACGACCACGGGCCCGAACTGACGGTCCTCGACCATGCCGACCAGCAGCTCGTGGGCGCCCGGCCGCCGCGCCATGCGCTGGACGGTAATGCCCTCGATCTGTGCATCCGGAAACGAAATGGCGGTCCGGGCCAGCATCGCCTCCGCGGCCGACCCGGCGGCGCTGGGCGTGTCGATATCCAGCACAACGCCGCCGACCGCGCTTTTGTGCTGGATGTCGCGCGAGGCGATCTTCACCGCGACGGGCACGCCCAGTTCGGACGCCGCCGTCACCGCCTCGGCCGGGTCCGCGCACAGGCGCGTCTCCACCACGGGCAGCCCATAGCATTTCAAGACCGTCTTGGACTCCGCCTCGCTGAGCCATTCCCGGTCGTCCGCCAGCGCCGCGTCGATCAGGCCGCGCACCGCGTCGCGGTCGGCGCCTTCGCCGGCCGGCGCGACCGACGGCACCTGCATCAATTGCGCCTGGTTTTCCTGGTAGCGCACCCGGTGCATGAAGGCCTGCACGGCCTGGTTTGCCGTGTCGTAGGTTGGTAGTCCGGCGTCGCTGAGAATACCGCGGGATTCCTCGACCGTGCGGCCGCCGATCCAGCTTGTGAAGATGGCCTTGCGCGGGCGCGGGCCAATGGACGCCACACCTTTCGCCACGTCCACGCTGTCGCCGATGGCGTTCGGGCAGAACAGGGCCAGCACCGCACCGACACCGCGGTCGTCGATCAGCGCATCGATGGCGGCGCGATAACGCGCGCCGTCCGCGTCCTCCTGAAGATCGAACGGGTTGGACGGTTGCGCGGCCCCGTAGTCCAGTTCCGACAGGGCGGCGACGGTGGCTTCGTCCGGCACCGCCAGTTCCCCGCCCATCTCCAGCACCGCATCGGCACAGATGATACCCATGCCCCCGCCGTTGCCGACAATCGCCAGGTGCCGCCCCATGACCCGCCGGCTGCTGGACAGCGTCTCGACCGCCGAAAAGAGCTCCTCCATCGAATAGACGCGCAACGCCCCGGCACGCCGGATGGCGGCGTCATAGACCGCATCGCTGCCGGCCAGCGCGCCGCTGTGCGAGCGTGCGGCGTGCTTGGTGGCGTCCGACCTGCCCGACTTGATGACGATCACCGGTTTCGCCCGCCCGGCGGCGCGCGCCGCCGACATGAACTTGCGGGCCGACACGACACCCTGCACGGCGAGCAGAATGCCGCGCACCGCCGGGTCGGTCGTCAGCCAGTCCAGAATGTCGCCGAAATCCACGTCCGCCTGACCGCCGAGCGAGATCATATGCGAGAACCCGATGTCCCGCGGCGTCGCCCAATCCAGCACCGACGTCACCAGGGTGCCCGACTGTGCGACCAGGGCAAGATCGCCGCCCCCCGACCACAGGTGGGAAAACCCGGCATTCAACCCGATCCCAGGCACCATCAGCGCGAAGACGTCGGGCCCCAGCACCCGCATCGGCCCCGCTGCTTCCAACAGGGCCTTGTGATCCGCCGGCGTGGCGTGATCGTGATAGTCGGTGGTCAGAACGGCCGCCGCCCGGGTTCCGCGCGCGCGCAGTGCCGCCAACGCGCCGGCGCGTTCCGGCGGCGGTACCGCAACGACCGCCAGGTCGGGCGGTTCCGGCAGGGCGTCGACGGACGCGACGCTGGCGACCCGTTCGGACGGCGCCGGCTCGCCGACCAGCGTGATCGTGCCGTCGTACCCGCCGGACAGCAGGTTGCGCACCACCCTGGTCCGCACGATGGCGGGCGTCCGATCGGACAGGACAAGCGCGATGGAGGCCGGGCGAAACAGCGCGTCCAGGTCCCGGATCGACATGGGCCGCCCGCTCAGGCCGGCGGGGCCAGGGCGCCGCGATAGGCCGCGGCGGCCTCGGCTCCGAAACAGCAGAAGATCACCGTCTTCACTGACGGGTGCCCGTCCACCTCGGCGCGCACCGTTTCGACCGCGATCTCGGCGGCCCGGCGCAGCGGAAAACGGTAGACGCCGGTGGATATGGCGGGAAAGGCGACCGTGGCGAGACCGTTCTCCCCCGCCAGGGCCAGTGAATTGCGATAGCAGGATGCCAGCAGCGCCTCCTCGCCGCGGCCGCCGCCGTGCCAGACCGGGCCCACGGTGTGGATGACATGCCGGGCCGGCAACTCGTAGCCCTTGGTGATCCGCGCCTCGCCGGTGGGGCAGCCGCCGATTGCGCGGCATTCTTCCAACAGGCGCGGCCCGGCCGCACGGTGGATGGCACCGTCGACGCCGCCGCCGCCCAGCAGCGACTCGTTGGCGGCATTGACGATGGCGTCGACATCCAGCGTCGTGATGTCGCCCTCGCTGATCTGCAGCTCGACGCTCACGCGTCCTCACTCTTCGCGCGTTCGATCGAATCCTTGATCAGCTGCAGGGACTCCGCGGTTTCGCCCCAGCGGTTTATCTTCACCCACTTGTTCTTTTCCAGGTCCTTGTAGTGGGTGAAGAAATGCTCGATCTGCTCGCGCAGGATCGGCGGCAATTCGCGGTAGGACGCGACCGTGGAATAGAAGGGATGCAGGTCGTCGGCCGGCACGGCGATGATCTTCTCGTCCTGGCCCGCCTCGTCCTCCATGAACAAGACGCCGATCGGCCGGGAACAGACCACCGCGCCGGGCACGATGGGGACGTTGCCCACCACCATCACGTCGCAGGGATCGCCGTCCTCCGACAGGGTGTGCGGCACGAAGCCGTAATTCGTCGGATAATGCATGGCGGTGTGCAGAAACCGGTCGACGAACATGGCGCCCGACGCCTTGTCCAGCTCGTATTTGACCGGAACCGCTCCCAGCGGAACCTCGATGATCACGTTCAGATCGTGCGGGGGATTGCGGCCGATCGGTATCTGCGAAATGTCCATGTCGTGTTTTCTTCCGTGCTTTTCCGTCCGGGTGCGTGGCGCCGATCCAGTGTGTCGCAAACGCCGCCCGGGTAAAAGTTGGTTTTTCCCGGTCCGGCCGTTCGTGGATTCGCAACCAGCCGCCGGTCGTGATCCCTGTTTCATTCATGCGAATCAGGTATGTTCACGGATGCGCGACGCATTACCGATGTGTGCGGGTGTCGGCGTGCCGAAGGGGGTAACCCCGCGACGGCCTGGCCCACTCGTCTAGCGTCTGGAGACCCCATGCAGAACTTCGCCCAATCGATGACCGTCTATTTCGAGCGGCGCATGGCCCGTATCCTGCTGCTGGGGATTATCAGCGGCTTTCCCTGGGTGCTGATCGGCTCGAGCCTCAGCCTGTGGCTGAAGGAGGACGGCCTCAGCCGCAGCACGATCGGCTGGGCCGGCCTGATCTTCGGCGTCTACGCCTTCAACTTCCTGTGGGCGCCGCTGGTCGACCGCCTGCGCATTCCGGGTTTGACCGCGCTGTTGGGTCATCGCCGGGCGTGGATCGTCACGCTGCAGGCGGTGATCCTGGTCGCGCTTGTTTTGTGGAGCCTGATCGATCCGTCGGAGAACCTGGCCGCGGTGGTCGGGGTCGGCCTGCTCATCGCCATCGCATCGGCCACCCAGGACATCACCATCGACGCGCTGCGGATCGAACAGATCGGCAAGACCGAAGGCGAGTCCATGGCCGCCGGCGCGGCGGTGGCCGTCGTGGGCTGGTGGACCGGTTTCAAGCTGGGCGGGGTGGTCGCGCTTGAAACGGCGCAAAGCTTTCAGAACGCCGGCGTCCAGGATTACTGGCAGACGACCTTCCTGGTTCTGGGTGGCGTGGTGGTTCTGTGCAACATCGGCCTGATGTTCGTGCGCGAACAGTCGCCGGACGAACGCATCGCCGCGCAGGAGCAGGTCGACCACCTGATCAGCGACAGCCTGCACGCCACCGGCGCCACCGGCCGCATCGCCGGCTGGCTGGGCGGCACGCTGATTGGCCCATTGATGAGTTTCTTCCGGCGCAACGGCGTGCCGATCGCGCTTGCCGTGCTGGGCTTCATCTTCCTGTTCAAGATCGGCGAGGCGTTCCTGGGCCGGATGTCGGTGGTGTTCTACAAAGAGATCGGATTCTCCAAGTCGGACATCGCGCTTTATTCCAAGGGGCTGGGCTGGATCACCACGGTCACTTTCACCATCCTGGGCGGCCTTGTGGCGATCCGGGTCGGTCTGGTGCGCGGCATGTTCGTGGCCGGCATCGCCATGGCCGCAACCAACGTTTTGTTCTCCGTCCTCGCCTGGACCGGCAAGTCGGAACTGTTATTCGCGACCGCCGTGGTGCTGGACGACCTGACCAGTTCCATCGCCACCGTCACCTTCGTCGCCTTCATCTCCATGCTGGTGGACCGGACCTATACGGCCACCCAGTATGCCCTGTTGGCATCGATCGGGACCGCCGGGCGCACCCTGTTCGCGGCGTCGTCCGGCGAGCTGGTCGACTGGCTCGGCGGCGACTGGGGCACCTTCTTCCTGCTTACCGCCGTCATGGTGTTGCCGTCGCTGATCTGCCTTTGGCTGATCCGGAACAAGCTGAAGGCCATGCTGGCCGGAGCCGAGGTCCGGCTGTTCGGCAAAGGGGACGAAGAACTGGCGGACAGCCCGGCCTGAGGGCTGCCTTGGTCGGCGTTTGTTTTCCGGAGAAAATCGAGAGGTTGCAGCCAAACCCTTCGTGACGGCGGCTGCGCCGCCTCCTCAGGGTGAGGAGAAACCATTGGGAGCCGACAAAACCACCTCGTCCTGAGGAGCGCCCGAAGGGCGCGTCACGAAGGATGTGGCTGCGGCTGCTCCTGACCCTCAGCCCGCCTCGGCCTTGCGCTGGCGTGCTGCGCGTTTGCGTTCGTGGGGATCCAGGATCGCCTTGCGCAGGCGGATGTGGTTGGGCGTCACCTCGACACGCTCGTCGTCCTGGATATAGGCGATCGACTGTTCCAGCGACATTCGGACGGGCGTGGTCAGCCGCACCGCCTCGTCCTTGCCGGCGGCGCGGATGTTGGTCAACTGCTTCGCCTTCAGCGGATTGACTTCCAGGTCCTGGCCCTTGTTGTGCTCGCCGATGATCATGCCGGGATAGACCGCATCGCCGGGATCGATGAACAGCGCCCCGCGTTCCTCCAGGTTCCACAAGGCATAGGCCACCGACTTGCCCTTCTCCGCGGAAATCAAAACGCCGGCGCGGCGGCCGGGGATCGGGCCCTTATGCGGCGCATAGCCGTGGAAAAGGCGCGACAGGATGCCGGTGCCGCGGGTAACGGCCAGGAACGTCCCGTGATACCCGATCAGCCCGCGCGACGGCATGACGAACCTGAGCCGGGTCTTGCCGCCGCCCGAGGGACGCATGTCCTCCAACGCGGCCCGGCGTTCGCTGAGGCCCTCGACGACCGGGCCGGTGAAGGCTTCGTCCACGTCGATCTGGACCTCCTCCATCGGCTCCAGGACAGCGCCTGAATCAGGATCGGCGGTGAACAGGACCTTCGGCGGGCCGATCACCATCTCGAACCCTTCCCGCCGCATGGTCTCGACCAGGACGCCAAGCTGCAGCTCGCCGCGGCCGGCGACCTCGAAGGTGTCGGCATCGTCGGTGTCGGAAACCCGGATCGCCACATTGCCCTCTGATTCGCGTGACAGGCGGTCGCGGATCATCCGGCTGGTCAGCCGCGTGCCGTCCTGGCCGGCCAGGGGTCCGTCATTGACGGAGACCGTCATCGCCATGGTCGGCGGGCTGACCGGCCGCGACGGCAGCGCCTGGGTCACGGCCGGAACGGCAATGGTGTCCGCAACGGTGGTCCGGGTCAGGCCGGCCACCGCGACGATGTCGCCGGCGGTCGCGCGTTCCACCGGCTCGCGCCGCAATCCGCGAAAGGCCAGCAACTTGGTCAGCCGCGCCTGTTCGACCGTGGTGCCGTCCAAGGCCATACCCTTGACGGTCTCGCCCACGGCGATGCTGCCGGAATCGATCCGGCCCGTCAGCACCCGGCCCAGGAACGGATCGGATTCCAGTGTCGTCGCCAACATGCGGAACGGCCCGTCCGGTTCGCATACCGGCGGCGGCACGTGGGCAACGATGCGCTCGAACAGCGGTTCCAGCGAACTGCGCGGATCGTCCAGTTCGGCCACGGCCCAGCCTTCCTTGGCCGAGGCATAGAGAACGGGAAAATCAAGCTGCGCCTCGTCGGCCTCCAACGCCGCAAACAGATCGAAGACCGCGTCCACCACCGCATCGGGCCGCGCGTCAGGCTTGTCGGTCTTGTTCACCACCACGATCGGGCACAAGCCCTGCTCCAGCGCCTTCATGGTGACGAACTTGGTCTGGGGCATCGGTCCTTCGGCGGCGTCAACCAGCAACAGCGCGCCGTCCACCATCGACAGGATACGCTCCACCTCGCCGCCGAAATCCGCATGGCCGGGCGTATCGACGATGTTGAGGCGGACGTCGTTCCATTGGACCGACGTGTTCTTGGCCAGGATCGTGATGCCGCGCTCGCGCTCCAGCTCGCCTGAGTCCATTGCCCGCTCGGCCACAGATTGGTTCGACCGGACCGCGCCCGACTGCTTCAACAGCGCGTCGACCAGCGTCGTCTTGCCATGGTCCACATGGGCGATGATCGCCAGGTTCCGGAGCTGCATGCCGTTTGGTGTCCGCAGGTTCAGATCGACACGCCGGCCGCTTCCACCATCGCCTTCAGCGAGGTTTCCGGGCGGGCGCCGTAATGGCTGATGATCTCGGCGGCGCAGATGGACGCCATGCGTCCGCAAGTCGCCAGATCGGCGCCCTGGATATAACCGTGCAAGAACCCCGAGGCATAAAGATCGCCGGCCCCTGTCGTGTCGACCACCTTGTCGACCGGCTCGGCATCGATCATGTGGATCTCGTCGCCCGACAGGATCAGCGAGCCTTTTTCGCTGCGGGTCAGGCAGGCAATCTCGCAATGATCGCGCACCATTTGCAGCGCCTGGTCGAAGCCGTCGACCTGATACAACGAAATGATCTCGGCCTCGTTCGCAAACAGGATATCGATATGGTGTTCGATCAGCTGCAGGAACTCGTCCCTGTGGCGATCGACGCAGAAGCTGTCCGACAAGGTCAGCGACACCTTGCGGCCCGCCTGGTGAGCCTGCGTCGCGGCGTGAAAAAAGGCCCGCTTGGCGGCCGGCCGGTCGAACAGATAGCCTTCCATATAGGTGACCGTTGCCGCCTGGACCACGGCGGGGTCCACATCGTCGGGTGTCAGTTCGTTGGCCGCCCCCAGATAGGTGCACATGGTGCGCTGGGCATCCGGCGAAACCATCACAAGGCAGCGTCCGGTCGGAGGGCCCTCGGCGGCCGACGGGGTATGAAAGTCGACTTTCAGCGCGCGCAGGTCGTGACGGAAGATGTCGCCCAGCTGGTCGTTGCGCACCTTGCCGATATAGGCGCCCCGCCCGCCCAGCGAGGCAAACCCCGCCAACGTGTTGCCGCAGGATCCACCGGAAACCTCGATCGCCGAGCCAAGCTGGTCGTACAGCCGCTTGGACTGGTCCGCCTCGACCAGGACCATCGCGCCCTTGGGCAAGGTGTGGTTGGAGAGAAAAGCGTCATCGACCCTGGCCATGACGTCGACCAACGCATTGCCAATGCCGACGAGATCGTATTCTGACATGCGGTGCTGCCCTCAGCTTGGTCGGTCCGGTGCCGTCGTCCGGCGTTTACTACACCGCCCACCCGGTCGCAGCAATCCCACAACGGTACAGCGCCACTGGGCGCTTGCGGCGCAGGGTCGCAGGGCCTAGATACCTGGGACGGCGCACTGACACCGGCCGCAGGGGACGTTCGATCATGATATCAGGGTATTTGTTGGCACTGGCCCAGCTGGATGATCCGAAGATGCGCGGTATCGTTTGGATGAGCCTGGCCCTGGCAGTGGCCGTGTTCGTTCTGGTTTGGCTGGTGGCCGGCTGGGCGCTGACCGAGGTTCCCTGGGGCGACCTGCCGCTGATCGGCTGGATCGTCGGCTGGACCGGCGACTGGTTCGGTTGGATCGCCGCCTTCGCTTTCGGCGGCACCATGCTGCTTGCCACCTTCGTGCTGTTTCCCGCCGTCATGACCGGACTGGCCGGAGTATTCCTGGACCGCGTGGTCGATGTGGTGGAGGCGCGGCACTATCCCGGCAACACGCAGGCTCGCCGGATCGGGCTGGGCGAAGCGCTGGCCAGCAGCCTGAAATTCATCCTGGTGATGATTGTCGTCAACATCATTGCCCTGCCCGTGTACGGCATTCTCTTGTTCACCGCCATCGGCCCGCTGATCCTCTATTACCTGATCAACGGTTATCTGGTGGGGCGGGAATTCTACGAGGTCGTCGCCTTTCGGCGCCTGCCGCCCGGCATCGCCCGGAATCTGAGAAAGGCGCACCGCGGCCGGGTTTGGCTGTTCGGCGCGCTGACCGCATTTTTGATGACCGTCCCGTTTATCAATCTGATCACACCGGTTCTGGCCGCCGCTGCGATGGTGCATTTATTCGAACGTCTGCCCCGGCGCCCCGAATACGAGGCTATGTCCACTGGATAATCCGGGCATTTTGCCTTAGATATGCCCCATTGGGGCGATGTTATCGTAAGGTAACCGACCCTGATCGCACCACCCGGCGCAGGTGGCAAGGAGACGAGTATGGCAGCCAAGGAAAAGCAAAGCCCGGCATTCCGGCCCGATTTGGCCCGTCGCGTGGCGGATCTGCCTGGCGTGCCACGCCGCAGTTCCAGCGGCGGCGGCGAGGAGTCGAAAAAACTGATTGTCGGGCGCGACATCAGCCTGACCGGGGACATCACGGCCTGCGATATGCTGGTTGTCGAAGGTTCCGTCCAGGCCACGCTCAGCGACAGCCGCATGATGCAGATCGCCGAGGCCGGCATCTTCAACGGGAAGGCGGAAGTCGACATCGCCGAGGTCCGCGGCCAGTTCGACGGCGACATGATTGCGCGGGAGCGGTTGATCATTCACGCAACCGGGCGGGTCACCGGTCAAATCCGTTATGGCGATATCCAGATCGAAAAAGGCGGCAAGATCGCCGGGTCGATCGAGGTGCTGGTGCCGGAACGGAAGGCCGAACCGCGCCTTCCCGATCGGCGGCCGGTCGAGGTCGAAAAGAAGACAGGAAAGGAAAAGCCTGCTGAAGTCGACGCCTGAAGCGGCGCTGCTGGCGCTGTCCCTGGTCCTGGCCGCCTGCACGCAGGACGCCCGGACCACAGCCAGACCAAGCGACCCCGGCAGCGAAGACGCTGTGGTGGATGCGCCGGCCGCATCCAGCGATGACGTTGCCACCCTGCCGCTGGCGCCTGCTCCGGAACTCGACACCGAGCGCCAGTCAGAGCCACCATTGCGGGAAGAGGTCGTTCCGGTCAACGAC